>Ga0181559_10007306_pt1 | contig 10284 bp, 9 predicted proteins | sample 011ome_21_FD_133752 | JGI IMG/M metagenome (GOLD analysis project Ga0181559, IMG submission 133752) | Coastal salt marsh microbial communities from the Groves Creek Marsh, Skidaway Island, Georgia - 011508AT metaG (megahit assembly) | ecosystem: Environmental > Aquatic > Marine > Intertidal zone... | reverse complement strand
GCGGGTGAACGGCTCGACGGGCAGAAACACCCGGGCATGCACAAGACCAGGACGGTTGACTATCTCATCGTCATTTCAGGCGAAATCTGGCTGATCCTCGACGATGCGGAAGTCTGCCTGAAGGCCGGGGATACCTGCGTTCAGCGCGGCACCATCCATGCCTGGTCGAACCGGACCGAGGAACCGTGCCTGCTCGCGGGCATCCTGCTGGACGCCCAACCGCTGGAGTAGCGGCGCGATTAGCCGCATAACCGGACATAATTTGTGCCCATTCGCCGGTTGAGACCGCAGACCGGCTGCGCCACAATCGCTCCAACGTAACACTTCCAGACACGGAGCCGAACCATGGGCCTGAACTTCATGGAACACATTCTGATCCTCACCCACGATCCCGACGGAACGCGCGACTGGTGGGTCGACAATCTCGGCTTCCGTTCGGGCGACCACCCGGAGTTCGGGTTCCCGGTCCACTGGCTCTATATCGGCGACCAGGACGTGGTGCATATCGGCAAGGCCAATCACTCCGACCATCAGAACGAGTATCTGCGCCCGGGTGACGACAGCGCGGCGGCCGAAGCAGAAGCCAATACCGGTTCTGGCCGCATCGACCATGTGTGTTTTAACTGCTCGGGTCTCGTCGAATTCGCCGAACGCCTCGACAAGAACGGCATCAAGTACAACGAGCGTCAGGCCCACGATCAGTCGCTGTATCAACTGTTCTTCATGGAGCCGATCAACGGCATCAAGGTGGAGTTGAACTTCTCCGCCGAGGAGGCCGCCAAGGCCGGGCGCGAACCCACCCGCACAGCCGCGGATGCCGCCGAATAAGGCGGTATTCTGGTATGGGTGGATTTCCTAAAATAAAAATTTTTCGTTTAGGCGTTTTCCCTCCGGCCATGACCCGCTAGAGTTTCACGGTAATCAAAAACCAGAAACTCAAAATGGGATGGTTCGTCACATGTTCAAACTCAAGAAAGTACCGCTTCTGGCGGGAGCTGCACTCGCCGTATTCGGCCTGACCGCAGTGGGTCCGGCGTCCGTATCGGCCGCGGATTTCCCCAGCAAACCGGTCCAGCTTCAGGTGCCGTTCGCACCGGGCGGCGGCGCAGACCGTACCTTCCGGTTGTTCGCGCCGTACCTGGCCGAAGAACTCGGTCAGCCGGTCAAGGTCACCAATGTCGCCGGCGGTGGCGGCTGGGTGTCGTGGAGCCAGGTCGTCAACGACTGGAACCCGCGCCGGGACGACCACAAACTCGCCGTGGTCAATATTCCGCACATCTTCTCGTTCCTGAACCCGGACATGAAGCGTTCGGAAAAGCTGGAATCCTTCAACTTCCTGGCCTGGCACTCCTACGATCCGGGTCTCTGGCTCGTCCGTGCCGATGACGACCGCTTCAAGGACCTCAACGACGTCCTCGAATATGCCCAGAAGCAGCCGATCATCGTGGCGCCGGGCAGCTTCGGCAGCGATGACCACATCGGTGTGGCCTTCGCACAGCAGGCGGTACCCGGCTTCAAGGCGAAGTTCGTAACCAGCAAGGGCGATAATTCCAAAATCCAGCTTGCGCTGGGCGGTCATGTGGATTTGATCGCGGCCAATGTCGGCTTCTTCATCAACCCGATCGAAGAGGGCCTGTTGCGTCCGATCGCCGTGATGCATCCGGAACGCTGGTCTTTGCTACCGGACGTGCCGACCTTCGAGGAAATCACCGGCAAGCGTAACATCACCTATGCTGGCCGCACGCTGGCCACGGCCAATGGCCTGGAAGAGGAAAAGCGTCAGATCTATCTCGACGCGATCAAGCGCGCCATGGCGAACCCCGAGTACATCGCCAAGGAAAAAGCCAACAAGAACCACCTCCAGTTCGCCGAAGGCGAGGAGATGTGGAAGCTTCTACGCGCGGGCCAGGAGGTCGCCGAGCAGGCCGCCTACTGGAAGCAGGAAGGCGTCCAGTAAGACGCACGCTTCGGCTTTGGGGGATGGGACGAATGCACGTCCCGGGCCGCACGCCCTGCCGGATGAACCGGCAGGGCGTGTGATCCCCACTCAAGAAGTTCACGAGACATCCGGGGGGGAGATCTCATGACGAGACTGATGGCCGAGCGGATCGTTGCAGTAGCACTGATCCTTGCCGGCGGGTTCATGTACACCCAGTCAACAGGCTGGCCCCAGCGCTCCGGGGCCTTTCCGCAATTCGCCCAGATCGGGATCATGGTCCTGGCCTTCGGGATGCTGCTGCGCAGCTTCACCGCGAAGGACCGGGAACGCCTGAAGGGCATGGTGAATTTCGATTTCTCGTATTTCGCCTGGAAGCCGTTCTACGTCATGATCGTCGGCGTGGCCTATGCCTTCGCCGTCTTCGAGATCGGCTTCTACGTCAGCTCCTTCATCTTCTATTTCATTGCGACCTACATGACCGGCCTGCGCGATCACAAGATGATCGTGCTCACCGCCGTGATCCTGTTTCCGTTGCTCTATGTGTTTTTCACGGTGGCTCTCGGGGCGTTTCTCCCCGAAGGCCTCCTGTTCTAGCGTCGGCGGAGAGAGATCATGGAAAGTCTTGAGTTTCTTGCCAACGTTCTGACCCTCGCCAATATCGGCGCGATGCTGGTCGGCATCATTGTGGGACTGATCATCGGAGCCATCCCCGGCCTCGGGCCGCCCATGGCGATCGCCCTGATGATCCCGATTTCCTTCAACTGGCCGGCCGATACCGCGCTGATCCTCATGGTCTCGACCTACGCCGCAGGCATCTATGGCGGCTCGTTTACCGCCATATTGCTACGTGCGCCCGGGACATCGGCCTCGGCGGCCTCGGCCATCGAAGGCTACGAGATGACCAAGCGCGGCCGGGCGACCGAAGCCATCCGCATGTCCACCTTTGCTTCGGTGATGGGCGGGCTGATCAGCGGGTTCGCGCTGATGTATCTGGCCCCGCCGCTGGCGAAAATTTCGCTGCTGTTCGGGCCGTCAGAGTTTTTCGTGGTCGCCCTTCTGGGCCTGACGGCCATCGCGGCGGTCTCCTTCGGCTCCGTCCTGAAAGGTTTGATCGCCGGGCTGTTCGGTCTGCTCGTCAGCACGATCGGCGTGGACGCTGCTTCAGCCTTTCCCAGATTCACCTACGGCATGACCGGTCTGCTTTCGGGCGTCGGCATTCTGCCGGCCGTGATCGGCCTCTTCGCATTTGCCCAAGCCCTGACCCTATGTGAGGGCAGCCCGAAATCCAATATTTCCGGCACGACCAAACTGAGCTGGAATATCATGCCGCGCTGGAAGGAGATCATGCATTGCCGCTGGTCTCTGGTGCGTGGCTGGGTGACCGGGCTGGTGATGGGCATCGTGCCCGCTGCCGGTGCCAGTGTGGCCCAGTGGATCGCCTATGCCTGGGAAATCCAGCGCGGTAAAGCCGGGGACAAGTTCGGCGAGGGCGAGGTCAAGGGCCTCGCTGCCACAGAAGGGTCCAACAACGGCGTGACGGGCACCTCCCTGATCCCGATGTTCGTGCTGGGCATTCCCGGCGGGATTTCCGCCGCAGTGATCCTGGGCGCCCTGATGATCCACGGCCTGCAGCCCGGCGAACGCCTGTTCCGGGATTCACCCGAGGTCATCTTCACGGTGATCTGGGGCTTCATCCTCGCCAACTTCTTCATGGGCGGCATCGCCGCCGTGATGGCGCGGACCATGGCCTATGTCACCCTGTTCCCCCGCGGTCTGCTGGCCCCGATCATCATGGTCTTCTGTGTGGTCGGCACCTTCGCCGCCAGCGGCAACCCATGGGATGTCTGGATCATGGTGGCCTTCGGGATCATCGGATACCTCGCCCACAAGTACAATTTCTCGCCGGCGGGCATCCTGCTGGGCATCATCCTCGGCCCGATTGCCGAGGAAGGCCTGCGCAACGTTCTGATCGTGTCCGACGACAGCCCCTTCACCTTCATCTTCAGCCGCTGGATATCGGTGGTGATCATCGCCATGATCGTCATCGCGCTTTACTACGCCTTCAAGCCGAAGGCGTGGGACAAGGCCGTGGAAGAGGGCGAAGCCAAGCTGGCAGAGGGCGCCGTCAACAAGGATGATTAAGGTCTGATGCTGGTTTTTGTTGGGCAGGAGTCACAAACCCCGGCGCGTCCCGGGGACAGCTGATGCGTGAATATGGCATCGGCCAGTCGGTGCCCCGTGTCGAAGACCAGCGGCTGCTGACCGGTCAGGGCAACTATACCGACGATCGAAAGGTGCCCGGTGCCGCCACCATGGCGGTGCTGCGCTCGCCCCATGCTGCCGCCCGGGTCACCGCCATGGACACCAGCGCGGCACAATCCATGCCGGGTGTGATCGCGGTGCTGACAGCCGAGGATCTGAAGGCTGACGGCATCGGCGGGCTTTCGGTGACCGTCAAGCGTCAGCAGCGCGACGGTTCGCCCATGGTCGAGCCACCCTATCCGCTGCTGGCCGATGGCGAAGTCCATCTGGTGGGACAGGCCGTTGCCGCCGTTATCGCCGAGACCTCTGCCCAGGCCGTCGATGCCACGGAGGCGATCTCGGTCGATTACGACATCCAGGACGTCATCACCGAGACCGGCCGGGCGCGCGAACCGGGCAGGGCACAGGTCTGGGACAATGTCGCGGACAATGAGAGTTTCGTGTTTTCCCTTGGCGACAAGGACGCCACCAGCGCGGCGATCGCGTCCGCTGCCCATGTCACCGAGCTCGACTTCACCATCAGCCGGGTCGCAACCAACACCATGGAAGTGCGTGCGGCCATCGGCTTCTACGATCCGCTTGAAGAACGCTACACGCTTTATGCCGGGGTCCAGTCACCCCACCGGATGCGTTCGGACCTCGCCAAGAACGTGTTCGGAATTCCCGAAGGCAAGCTGCGGGTGATCTCCCCCGATATGGGCGGTGGCTTCGGAATGCGGGGCAGCACCTTTGCCGAACACGGGCTTGTCCTCTGGGCCGCGAAGCGCACCGGACGCCCGGTTCGCTTCACCGCCACCCGCAGCGAAGCACTCGCCAGCGACTACCATGCCCGCGACAACGTGTCGAAAACGACCCTCGCGCTGGACGAGAACGGCAAGTTTCTCGCCTTCCGGATATCGACCGACGCGGCGATGGGCGGCTTTCTGAGCAATGCCGGTCCCCATTCACCCACCAACAATCTGGGCGGTCTGTCGGGGGTCTATACAACGCCTCATGTGCATGCCGAAGCGCGCGGGGTCTATACCCATACGAGCCCCACGGCGACCTATCGGGGCGCAGGACGGCCGGAAGCCTCCTATGCCATCGAACGGACCATCGACCTGGCCGCCCACGAACTTGGCATCGACCCGGTCGAACTCCGCCGGCGCAATATGATCCCGCCCTCGGCCTTGCCCTACGACACCGGCTTCGTCTTCACCTATGACAGTGGCGAGTTCGAGGCCTGTCTCGACCGCGCGGTCGCCGCTGCCGACCGGGATGGCTTCGAGGCCCGTCGGGCCGAGGCCGCCGAACGCGGCAAGCTGCGCGGCATGGGCGTGGCGAGCGTGATCGAGATCGCCGGTGGCCCGCTGCCCATCCCCAACGAGGAAAGCGCATCGGTCCGGTTCGACACCGATGGCGGCGTTTCCGTCCTGATGGGCACCCATTCCCACGGCCAGGGCCACGAGACCGCCTTCGCGCAGATCGCCTCTGAGAAACTGGGTGTGCCGTTCGATTCGATCCGGGTGCAGTACGGCGACACCGACCTGGTGCATCACGGCAAGGGCACTTTCGGGTCCCGCTCGATCAGCGTCGGCGGCGCGGCCCTGCTGCGGGCCTCGGAGAAGATCATCGACCGGGCCCGCAAGATCGCCGCGCATCTGCTGGAAGCTGCGGATGAAGACATCACCTTCGAGGACGGCGTGTTCACCGTGCAGGGCACCGACCGGGAGATCACGTTGATCGATGTGGCCCGGGCCTCCTATCAGGCCGCCAAGATGCCGCGCGAGCTGGAGATCGGGCTGTCGGAAAGCGCCATCATTCTGCCGCCGGGGCCCACCTATCCGAATGGCTGTCATGTCGCCGAGGTCGAGATCGACCCCGAGACCGGCACCACCGAACTGATCCGCTACACGGTGGTGGACGATGTCGGTGTCGCCCTGAACCCAATGATGGTGAAGGGCCAGGTCCATGGCGGCGTGGTTCAGGGTGCCGGGCAGGCGTTGCTCGAAGAGATTGTCTATGATCCAGACAGCGGACAGCTTCTCACCGGCTCCTTCATGGACTATGCCATGCCCCGGGCCGACAACTTTCCGTCCTTCGATGTGATCGAGCACAACGTCCCGTCGAAGAACAATCCCATGGGCCTGAAGGGCGCCGGCGAGGCCGGTACCGTCGGCGCATTGCCATCGGTGATGAACGCCGTTTGCGATGCGCTGCGGCCCCTGGGGATCACGCATATCGACATGCCCGCCACGCCCGAACGGGTCTGGCAGGCGATTCAGAACGCAACCCAAACCACGATGTAAACGGCCACGCGGCCGGACAGGTATCCACCCGAGGAGATAAAATGGCGAACGCGGAAATTCACAACATGACCCTGTTGTCACAGGACACACTGGTCGGCTTTGGCGGCATGGGCGAAGGCATGGCCATGCAGGTCGCGCCGGACGGTCGCCGGATCATGTGGCTGGCCCATGAATCGGCACCCAAAAACTTCACCGGCGTCGATGTCACCGACCCGCGCAAGCCGAAGGTCATCGTGCAGACCGATCTGCCGGTGATGGAAATGCGCTCCAACTCCCTGGAGGTCACCGGCAACATCATGGCCGTCGCCTATCAGACCCCCGGTGTGAACATGGAAAAGGTGGGTGTCGAGCTCTTCGATCTTTCGACCCCGGAAGACCCGAAATCGATCTCCTTCTTCGACTGCTCGGGGCCCCATTCGCGCGGCGTTCATCAGCTCTGGTTTGCCGATGGCGAGTATGTGCACTTCGCGGGCGGCTCGGACGATTTTGTGCCGACCAATCCCAAGGACGACCAGTTCTATCGCTGCATCGATGTGCGCAACCCGTCCAAGCCGAGCGAGGTCGGTCGCTGGTGGTATCCCGGCACCCGTGAAGGCGACAAAGTGCCGCCGCCCCCGCGCCACCCGGATATCGATTCCGGCTTCCGTGCCCACAACACGAACGTGTACCCGCAACGGCCCGACCGCATGTATCTCGGCTATCTGGACGGCGGCACCTTCATCATGGACATCTCCGACAAGTCCAACCCGCAGGTCGTCGGCGAGTGGAACCCGCATCCGCCTTATCCGGGCTTTGCCCATACGGTGCTGCCCCTGTTCAGCAAGGACATCCTGATTGTCACCGATGAAAGCATCAAGGACGACGCCATGGACTGGCCGAAGCTGGCCTGGGTCGTGGATGCCCGCAAGGAAGACAACATGGTGCCCATCGCCACCCTGCCGATGCCGCCGCTCGACGACTTCCGCAATCGCGGCGGCCGGTTTGGCGCACACAATCTGCACGAAAACCGTCCGGGCCCGTCCTTCCAGTCGGATGAACTGATCTTCGGCACCTTCTTCAATGGCGGTGTCCGTGTTTTCGACCTGAAGGACCCGCTGCAGCCCAAGGAAGTCGCCTACTTCGTGCCGCCCAAACCGGACAATTCCCCGGTTGCGACGGCGCAGATCAACGACGTCTATGTGGATGAAAACCGAATCGTCTATTGCGTCGACCGGCACGCAGGCGGGCTCTACTGCCTCGAGCTCAACATCTAGGGCTCAGCCGCGCAGCCCCGACAGGGCGCTGCGCACAAACGGATGCCGGGGTGCGGCGACGTCCTGCCAGTAATGCGCGACGTCGCCGCCCAACCCGGCCAGAAAGTCTTCGGGCGGCACACCGAGCGACGCGTGATCACAAACAACACTGTCCAGGGCATCAATTTCCGGTGCGCCTTCGAAGCAGATGGCGAGCGGCCCGCTGTCGCGCCACAGCAGAACCGGAATCTCCTGCATCGCACCGTTCCATTCGAAGCGGGCGTTGGAAAGCGGCCGATATGCGGTGTAGCACCAGGCGCGGTGTGCGGTTGCCGGGTCAAGGCCCGCAACCGGAAGCAGCGATTCGGCGTGCCGGTCAGCCTGAACCGGAAGCGCGTCGAAGTAACGGCCCATCCAGCGCCGCAGGCGTATATCGAACACCGGGCACAGGCTGAGATGCAGGGATTTGAGAAAATCCAGACACACATCCGGATCGGACACGCTGGCCGGTTCGGGCGCGCGAAACAACGGATAGGGTGCGCTGTTCAAACGCAGCGCACGCCCGGGCTCCACCGCAATGGTGTTGCTGCCGTCATAGGTAATTGTTACGGGCTGATTCATTTTGGGCTCAACAAAACGCTTTTCGATCCGGATCGCAAACCCGATGATACCCGAATGAAAGGATCGTCATGCACAAGTTGATCATCAATACCTTTCCCGGAGCCATCAATCTGCCGCTCTGGGTCGGCGAACAACAGGGCCTGTTCGCCGCACGGGGCATCGAAACCGAACTGGTGATGACCCCCAATTCCATCGAACAGCTGACCGGACTGGCCGCCGGCCGCTTCGATATCATCATGACGGCGATCGACAACATTATCGCCTATCGCGAAAAGCAGGGCGAGGTCACCGCCGAGGGCGACACGGAGCTGTTTGCCTTCATGGGATCGGACGACGCCTTCCTGCGGCTCGTCGTCCAGCCGGACATCCAGAGCTTCGAGGATCTGCGCGGCGAAATCCTGACCGTCGATGCCATGACAACAGGCTTTGCCTTCGTGCTTCGCCGGATGCTGGCTCTCAACGGCATCAGCGAGGACGAGATCGAGTGGATGTCCACCGGCGGCGTGCTACAGCGCTGGCAGGCCATGATGGAACACCCGGAACAGAAGGGCACATTGCAGGTCACGCCGTTCGAGGTGATGGGAGCTTCGAAGGGGCACCATATTCTCGCCCGCGCGCGCGACGTTCTCGACAGTTACCAGGGCCTGGTCGGAGGTGCGCGGATCGTCTGGGCGCAGGAAAACGCCGAAACCCTAGCCGGATTCATTGCGGCCTATCTCGAGGCTGTAGCGTGGTGCTTCCAGGCAGAGAACCGCGAGAGATCCCTCGACCTGATCACGGCCGAGATGCCCCAGATGTCGCGGGAGGTCGCCAACGCTGCCTGCGAGGTCTTCCTCGATCCCGAAACCGGGTTTCAGCGGGATGGGAGCTTCGATATGCCGGGCATTAAAACCGTGCTCGATCTGCGGCGGACATTCGGCCCGGCCCCCGACGACCTGCACGACCCCGCGCACTACATCGACACGACCTATCTGGAGATGGCGAAGGGGCGTTAATGCGCGATCTCGTTCGGCGGAAGCGGAGCTGAAACTATTCCATCCATTCCCTGCTTCGTTGTTCCCGTGAAGTCAGGAACCCATAAACACAGGCGGATGCCTTATTGAAGCACGGTGATAATGGACGCCCGCCTTCGCGGGCATGACGGGATGGGGTGATCGTCGCGTTAGCGCGCGATCAGCAGAACCAGCGCGCCCACGATTGCCACATTCGACAATAGAAACGACAGGTGCAGATGACGGCGCAGAGGGTCGTCCATGGTCCAGAACCGATGAAAGATCGCGGTTGCCAGGGCCGTAAAGACGATCAGGATCAGCGCGCCAACCTGCGTGTACCAGTCGAGCGCCAGCATCACGCTGCCCACGGCCTGTAGGGCAAACCCCGCCCACAGGGTCACATAGGGCATCGGCACATTCATGGCCGCCATGCGGTCGGCATGCTGTTTGACCTTGGTGGTCGCATTGACCGCCAGGGTAACGACAAACAGGCTCGCGACCAGAAGCTGGCCGACCGTCTCGAGAAGAGTGTGATCCTGATAGAACATGATGGTCAGATCAGCCGCGCTTCGGGTTCGAGCCCCAGAGCAATCCGGCCAAAGGTGGTCCCGGCAATATCCCAGTTGAGCGCCAGGTGACCGCTCATGGCGTGGATATCGCGGAATTTCCGCTGCGCGACGTGGTCGAGAAACACCCCCTGCCCCCCGACCGCCGTGAACAGCCGGTCCACCGCCTGACGGCACAGCCGGACCACATAGGCGTGGTCGCGGCGATTGCGGGCGCGTTCATTCATGTCAAGCTCAAGGCCCGCCTCCATGGCGGCCATGGCTTCGCCCGTATCGCGCATAAGCAAAAGACGCGCACTGTCGATCTCGGCGGCGGATTCAGCGATGTGCAATTGCAGGCTCTGAAATTCGGCAATCGGCACACCGCGTGTGGCACGCCCCTGC
>Ga0181559_10007305_pt1 | contig 10285 bp, 7 predicted proteins | sample 011ome_21_FD_133752 | JGI IMG/M metagenome (GOLD analysis project Ga0181559, IMG submission 133752) | Coastal salt marsh microbial communities from the Groves Creek Marsh, Skidaway Island, Georgia - 011508AT metaG (megahit assembly) | ecosystem: Environmental > Aquatic > Marine > Intertidal zone... | reverse complement strand
GCAATCTCGGTAGCGGTTGCGACCGTGCTACGATTGCTACGGGACCCCGTGCTTCGCGTCACAGCAATCGCCGGCGGAATTCCTTTGATTTCGTCGCAGTCTGGTTTGTCAAGACGTTCTAGGAATTGTCGAGTGTAAGCGGAAAAACTTTCGATATAACAGCGTTGGCCTTCAGCGTAGAGGGTGTCTAATGCCAACGAGCTTTTGCCGCTGCCGGATAACCCACAAATTGCGACAAGTCGATTTCTTGGAATATCGATATCAACGTTTTTGAGGTTATGAACTCGACATCCTCGCAGGGAAATGAACTGATCCTGCACTTGAAAAACCTCGGTCGTTGCGGTGTGGGTAGGGCTGTTTGAATAGTTTATAAAAGCGGGGCAATGATGCGGGTTGGTTCGACATCTTTTGTCGAACTTTTAAGTCAAAAGACCAGACAGGTGAATGGTGCGTGATTCAGAGCAAGTGCGGGATTTGGCCACACGGATTCAACGGTTAAAAGTCGAAATCCGAAAGCACGACCAACGCTATTATGTCGAGGCGACCCCAACGATAAGCGATCTGGAATACGATCGTCTCTTGGATGAGCTAAAGCAGCTTGAAATTGAAAATCCAACGCTGATTACAAGTGATTCGCCTACGCAGCGAATTGGTGATGCCCCAGTCGAATATCTTGAGCAGGTTCCTCATCGGGTTCCTATGCTTTCGATTGATAACACCTACCAGCCCGAGGATCTAAAAGCCTATTTGGAAAGAACAGAGAAATTGCTTGATGGTGAGTCGGTCGAGTGGGTCATGGAATACAAGATCGATGGTGTTGCGGCATCCGTCCGTTATGAACACGGAGAACTAAAGCTTGGGCTGACGCGAGGAAATGGTGAAGTGGGTGACGATATCACTCACAATATCAAAACCATTCATGATCTACCGCTCAGGCTCCCCGTCCAGCATCCGCCAGAGGTTTTAGAGGTTCGTGGTGAGGTCTATATGACCAATGCAGATCTAGCAGATCTCAATCTGAGGCAAACGAAGCAAGGTCTAGATCCTTTTAAAAATACTCGTAACGTCACCGCAGGCACGATTCGCTTGCTAGACCCAAGTATAGCGGCGGGGAGAAAATTGCGATTCTTTTGTCACGGGATTGGTCAAGCGAATGGGTTGAGTTCAGGCAATCATCTTGGCTTTCTGCAGCAACTTCAGGAGATGGGGATTCCTGCAACCCCTAATGTTCGCCTGTTAAAGGGGACTCAAGAAGTCATGCGGGCGGTGGAGGAGTTAGATAATCAGATGCCAGACTTACCGTTCGAAGTTGACGGTATTGTTTTTAAGGTGAATGATTTCGCTCAACGAGAAAGACTTGGCATTCGCAGTAAGAGCCCACGTTGGTTGATTGCGTATAAGTTTGAGCGATATGAGGCCATCACCAAACTTCTTGCCGTTTCGGTGCAAGTGGGCAAAACTGGCGCGGTTACTCCGGTTGCTCATTTGGAACCGGTGAATATTGCTGACACAACTGTTTCACGAGCTTCACTGCATAACGCTGATGAAGTTGCGAGGCTTGATATTCGTATTGGTGATCAGGTGGTCGTGGAAAAGGCGGGTAAAATTATCCCCAAGGTGGTGAGAGTAGAGAAGCATGCACGCGTCGGAGATTTGCCGTCGTGGGAATTTCCTGAGAGTTGTCCAGAATGCGAAGCGAAACTCGTTCGCGATGATGGTGGTGTTTATATTCGATGCCCCAATCCATCGTGTCCCGCCCAACTGAAGCAGAGGATCCTTTACTTTGGCAGTCGTCCAGGTATGGATATTGATGGCCTCGGCGAGGAGGTGGTTGATCTCTTGCTTGAATCACGGATGATCACAACCTACGCCGATCTATACAGCATCCGTGAAGATGAGTTAGCGGCTTTAGTTTGGCCGCGAAAGCGAAAAGGAAAAGAGGGAAAGTTAATTGATGTGCAGTTCGGTAGTTTGAATGCAAAGAAATTAGTAGCCGGTATTGAAGCGAGTCGGCAGCGGGGACTTTCTCGGCTTTTGGCTTCGCTTACCATTCGTCATGTAGGTCCAAGAGTTGCCAAGTTAATTACTCGAGTGTTCCCCAATCTGGATTCGTTGTGTAACGCGTCGGTTCATGAATTGGCCGATATTCATGAAATCGGTGATGCGATTGCCGAGAGTGTTCATGCATTTTGCCATAGTGAGTATGGTCAGCAGACGCTGAGGGGTTTGCAGCATGCGGGGGTTTCGGTTTCGGAGGAAGTGCCGGATGATGTTGTCGAGAGTCCCCTGGCCGGCAAGACGATCGTTGTCACGGGAACACTCCAACAATTCACCCGCGATCAGGTAAAGGAGTTAATTGAAAAACTTGGTGGTCGACCGTCGGGTAGTGTGAGTAAGAAAACGGATTTTCTATTAGCGGGCGACAAAGCAGGCAGTAAACTCGCCAAAGCACAATCGTTAGGTGTTAGCGTTCTCTCGGAAAGCGATTTTGAACGCATGGTTCAGTCTTTTGAAAGCTAGGTCCGCAAATCTTTTAATATGGGGGCAACAACGGGATTGGGCTGTTTGATTCCACGATAAAAGGCACCGCGTGAACTGTTCTTTTGTGGACGCTTATGATTGAAAACTGCAGTTCTTCATCTTTCGGTTCCTGCGTGTTTTCGTTTTGTCTCTTTGTCTTGAGGAAATTTAATTTCAGGAGGCAAATTTTTCTAGAATTTTGGTGATTCGCCTTGACCGCCGAGAATGGTTCCCCCTATCCTCGCCCGTGTTGACAGAAATCCACTGGTTTTCGTCAGCATCGACAAGAAAGCCGAGATGAATCAATTGATGTTGAATCGCTTCGGTAGGTTTCTTGTCGGATACCGACCACCGGCTCCCGGAAATCAAAGCGCGTTGTCCTCCGCCCCCCTAGGACCTCGTACTTTCCGGGAGCTTTTTTTATGCGCTGATCAAATACGCTCCATCTTCGTTTCGCACCCGCTCAGGTTAGCACTCGTTGAGTTGCTTTAGCTAACAACGTATACGGTCTCGTTTCATTTCGAGGTTGTTGTCCGGAGTCCTTGTGATCATCACGAAGTGGTTGAAAGAGACTAACCGATCCGTGAGGTGATTCCGCTGTTTACGCCTCTGGGGTGTCTGACGTTAGATTAGGATCACTTAGATTAGGATCGGTGATAAATCGATATCCTGCATCCCGGACGGTGAGCAGATGAATGGGATTTGTCTTATCGGGTTCAATGATTTTTCGCACCCTCGCGATCACTTGGTCCACGGCACGAGTTTGGATATTACCGGAGAGATTCCAGACTTCGGATAAAAGTTCATTGCGGCTGATCACGCGACCTTCGTTTTCTAAAAAGTACCGAAGCACCTTGATTTCCTTCGATGTCATCCTGACGGATTTACCCCGGATCGTCGCTTGGAAGGTTTCGAAGTTGACATGAATGTCGGCGAATTCGATTTCGGCAAGATGAGCTTGTTGTTTTGGTTTGATCGGAGTGGAAGGCTGTGTGTTGGCGATTTGCAGGAGATTTTTGATTCGACTGATCAGTTCATCAAGGTCGAAAGGTTTACTCATGTATTGATTAGCCCCGACATCAAATCCTCGTGTGCGGTCTTCTGCGAGTGTTCTCGCAGAAAGCATCAGGATTGGGGTGTTCATTCCAGCTTCGCGAATTGATTCGCAAACTGTGTAGCCGCTCATTCCGGGCAGCATGAGGTCAAGCACCACCAAATCGATATGGTTAGATTCCGATATGACCATACGTAGCGCGGAAGGCCCGTCTTCCACGAGCGTTACACGATAATTTTCTGCTTCGAGGTTGTATTTGATCCCAACCCCAAGGTGCTTTTCATCTTCAACGACAAGAATGTGAGGTTTCATTGATTATGGGTTGCTCTTTTCGCGGTCATCTTGAATCGCATCTTCACAGGGAATGACACCTTTTAAGGTGACTTCAAACTGTGAGCCTGATCCATCAGTGCGATCACTTACCTGAATGCTTCCACCGAGAGACTTGACGACATTGCGTACAAGGTATAGCCCAAGTCCGGTTCCTGGTGTGCTGCGTTCTAACTCATTGCCAAGTCGAATAAATCTGCCGAATACCTTCCTGCGTTGATTCAACGGAATTCCAGATCCATTGTCTCGTATCACGACGGCTAATTTACTGTCGTTAATGACGGTCGCATGCACCGATACCTGCGGGGGGCTGCCTCCGTACTTCACGGCATTATCGATCAGGTTTCGAAATAGTATTTCAAGTTGCACGAGTTGGCTGAGTAATTTGATCGGCGGGCATTCAACCTCAATCGTTTCGGGGGGGACACGATACCGAATGCAAGTTGCTTGTGCTGAATGATTAAGAAGATCTGCAATCGAGACTTCTTCGTCATCGCGAATGTCACCGCTTTGGTCGATTCTTGCTACATCCAATAGGTGATTGATAAGAAGATCAAGCCGTTCCACATCATCCAGCATGAAACGATGGAAATCTTGCTTTTGCTCTTCGCTGACACTACGGCGTGTCATGGTCTGTAGGTAAAGTTTTAGAGACGCAATTGGGCTTTTCAGTTCGTGAGTGACTGCATCGATAAAGTTGGATTGTCGACGATTCAAATTCACCGCTTTGACAGTGAGAGTTAAGTAAGCGATGACGCCAGCGAGAACAGCTGCTAGAAGCACGGCGCCGGTGGTTAGCATTACCCACGATAAGGCGGCGGATTTAATTTCACCCGTAGCGCCCAATATATTCCCGACAATCCAAACTGCCGCGAGGATGACGACCAAGACGATCATCACGACACCCAGTGCGATCGGCGCTTTTAATGATCGTCTTTCCAGCATGATAGAAATCGTGGTCAATGGTTTTTGGGCAAGACGCCGTGGGACTCAGGCACGTCGCATCTCTGGAGTGTTTCGTGCTACCTGACCCACGATAAACCGCACGGAATCTATGATAACTTGATCATCTGTGTTTTCTCAATGCATTGGACCCCGATGCAGTGGTGCTTCGTGCACCGTTTCTCCCATGGTAATGCTTTTTTTATGACGAAATTTAAATCAATACTGCGAACCCTTTCGGTGATTTAAAAGGATCCTGCCCAGATTTCGGTTGGTGCCGTGTATGTAAACCTCAGAGAGACTATTTTGTCGAGTAATCGCGGGGGAGTGACGCAAAGTCAGGCTAATGCCATAATACGGTATTAGACTTCTCGGGAATGAATGATTTGCCAATCCTCCAGCATAGGCGGGTTTTTTTGCTGCTTCACAGCATGCCGAGTCGTCGAACGGAACGCCAGAATCGGTAATCGTAATGCACCTTGAATCCGACAGCACCAAACTTTCGGAACAACTGCTTCGTCAGGTTGAATTGGACAGCTTTCTAGCCTTGGCAAAGGCAAAGTTTTCACTCGAGGTGAGTGAGCTTACTGGACTGCTTTGCGTTGATTTCCGTGTCGAGACGGAGCATGAGTTTGGTCGCCAACTGTGGTACTTCGATGCGATGGGAGTGGATTCCAAGCAGCGAGTCTCTGAATGTTTCGGTGTGATCCAATACAGCGTTGAGTACGGCCTGCTGGAACTGGTTGAGGGTCACGTCTTTGATTGTCCAAATGAGCGACAACATTTTCACCACTTCTATCAAGCCGGAAAGCGAACAACACATTGGATGCACCCAGCAAACCGCTGGTTGCTCCTGGGGCTCGTGGGTGTGGGCTTGGTGTGGCTTGCGTACCTTGCGTTTCTGGTTTGGAAATAACGGTTCTTTGATTTGATGCTCGAGATGCTTGGGTCGCCATACCTACGTCTTTCGATCTCCATTGGATGGAATAAGATGGTTAATGAGATCTCTTCAAGTAAGGATCGTTCTTCCAAGGCGGCAACAACCGAAGTTGTAGATGTATCCAATTTGGCGAAGCGCTACACCGGTTGGTCAATATTGGGTCGCAGGCCAATCGACGCCTTGCGTGGCGTTGATTTAAAAGCTCGCGGTGGAGAGGTTTTTGGACTTCTTGGCCCGAACGGGGCCGGCAAGACAACGCTCATTAAGGTTCTTTTGGGAGTGGTCAGGCCATCTTCTGGCACTGCTAAGCTTTTTGGTGAGTCAGCTGGCAGTGTTCAAGCAAGACGTCGAGTTGGTTATCTTCCTGAATCATTACGAATCGATCGGCACCATACCGCCAGATCTGCCCTCGCCTACTATGGGCGACTCAGTGGTATGAGCCAGGGTGATATCGCACGACGAGCAGATGAATTACTCGAGCTGGTGGGTCTTAAGGGGCGTGATCGCGAGTGTGTTGCGAGGTTCAGTAAAGGTATGTATCAGAGGCTTGGATTAGCTCAAGCGTTGCTGCATGATCCTGATCTTTTGATTTTGGACGAGCCAACTGACGGGTTGGATCCTGTTGGACGTAATGAAGTACGAAAAGTATTGGAGACGTTACGTGATCAAGGAAAAACGATTTTTCTAAACAGCCATATATTGCAAGAGGTAGAAGTTGTTTGCTCTCGAGTCGCAATTCTTGCGAAAGGTAAAATCCGTGGCGTGGGGACTGTCGGTGAGCTTTCTCAGCGACTTGCAACCAACCAAGTCACTTTTGATTTGAGATCGGATACGAATTTGACATCGACTGAATTTTTAACGGATCTATCGGATTCTTTGCAGATCGATGCCCTGAATTTTAAATGTCAACAAAGCGAGGCGGGGCTTTATCGACTGAGTGCCGATTTGCAAAATCAACTGCATGTAGATCAACTGGTGGATGTACTGCGTGCAAAACGGATTTCCATCTCGCAACTCGAGAAAAAGCGACCAACGCTCGAGGACTTGTTTATGCAGTTGGTTGGTGAGCAAGAAGGAAGCGAATCTTGAGTGCTTATATCGCCGTCGTGATTGACTCTTTTCGAGCTGCATTTTCATCGCGAGTACTTTGGATTGCATTCGTTGCGATATGGATTCTGCTCGCCGCTTTAGCCCCTATTGGTTTTCGTCTGCAGTACACCACTGATTTTCGTTCTCAGGATTTTTATAACGGCACCCGACTCAAGGCCATGCTGGCACGCGGGACGGTTGATGAGCGTCTTGCTGAGAAGCCAATTGGAAGGCTGGCAGCGTCGATGCCCGATGAGCTGTCTCGTCAACTGCGTCTCGTTGGCGATGGCGATGAGGTGCGGATTTTTTTGAGAGTATTCGCGGATGCATTGAATCGTTGTCTAGACGACGAAAGTTGGTATTCGGAGGAAGCTTGGTCCGATACTTTGCAGTTTCGCGAACTCAGGGAGCTTGATGCGATAACCGGGCCGATGGATGAAGAATTAAAGCGAAGACGAGCGAGGCTTCGAATTGAGGCAGCGTTGCCGGGTGTTTTTGAGACGCGCGCGTCACGTTCCATCCGATTAACCTATGCTGGTGTTGATTTCCCCGCGACCTTCGCGATGGACAAAGCACAGTTTTTAATTCTGGTGAACCAGTATGTTCTGCCCGTCATTATTCAGTGGTTGATGGGATTCGTTCTCGTCTTTCTTGGGATCTTGGTCACGTCATCAATGATTCCAGAAATGCTGCAGCCTGGCTCCCTGCATTTATTGCTGAGCAAACCTATTTCTCGAACCATGCTTTTGTTAAGTAAGTTTCTAGGTGGTTGCACCTTCGTCTTGTTGTGTGTGACGCAATTGGTGATTGGTCTTTTCTTGATTGCTTGGCTTCGGCTTGACATTTGGAATGCTCGAATGCTTTGGTGCATTCCCGTATCTGTCTTTTTGTTTTCTGTTTTTTACAGCGTTTCAACTTTGGCCGGATTGATTTGGCGGTCCTCGATTCTCGCGATTGGGGTCACCTGTATCTTTGGTAGTCTCTGCCTCGTTATCGGGGTGATTGGTGGTCTTTTTGATTCTTTCGTCACGCGACCAGCCAGCATTCGGCATATCGCGTTAGCGGGTGATGTTGTGATTGGCACTACAAAAGGTGGTGGGTTAGTCCGATGGGATCAGACGAATAAAGTGTGGGCGGATATATTTGAAAGTAATCCGATGGGTGCCGATCGCGTCATTCCCCCTGTTGTCGTCCGCGAATCGACGGTGGTGACTGCAAGAGTCAGGGGTGGACGTTTCAATCCATTTGGATCCGGTCCTTCTGATCTTCTTGTGATGAATGCAGAGTCGGGCTGGGTCGGTGAGCCAAGCATGCGTTTGCCAACGTCGACCACGGAGATTTTTGTTGCCGGAGATCAGTTGATCGCTCTTAATGCTGCCGAGTTATCAGCAACCTCGGTACAGCAAATCTTTAGGCAGGTCGGTGAAAGTTTTCTATCGGAGCAAACCATCGATGGAGAATCTTCTGAAAGTGATGAAGTTGATTTGCCCCTTCCAGTTGATCAGGAATTAGGCCAGTTTGATTCCCAACCCAAAGTCGGGGCTACGGGATGGCTGCAAAAACTTTCGAACATGATGGGCGAGGCAGCTGAGGGATTCTCGCAGATACTGCCCAAGAATATCTCACTCACACCTCCCCGAGCCGTTTATATGGATTCGAATGGGGATTATTTGATTGTGCAATCTCGAGGGCGTTTATTGCGTTTCGAAAAACCTGAAACGGGGAATGGAGTTTGGGGGAAAGTTACTGAACGCTCGATCGAAGGTGAAGCTGCAAACCGATGTTGGATAGCGGTTAGTGGTTCAACCCTACTTTTAGCTCGCGAAGAATCACCACTGCAAATGTTTGATGTGAACACTCTTGAGCCGTTAGGGGAGATTGATCTACCTGATTCTCTCAGCCCGGTCAGGTTGATTGGAGTCTCAGATGCAAGCGTTGAGGCTCGTTATTTTTTGGTCACCAGTGATGGATTGTTGCGTCAGGTGGCATCAAGTTTTGACGGTAGCGATCTGCGGATCAGTGATCCCACTGGGCCAAGAGAAATTGAGTCAGTTTATTTTGATTCGATACGGCAAAAGGTTTATATCTCGCATCATACGGATCAAATTGATGTTTATGATTCGCAGCAATGGAAGATGGTTGAGCGACTCGATCCCTCCATTTCCGGTTGGAGATTTGTCGATCGATACATGATCGGTCCGTTACGATTCATGACTCCGCAGACCGGGGAACTAGGAGAGGCGATCGAAGCGATCATCAGCGGCAAGACCGCTCGAACGATCCTTGATGGTCCCGATGCTGGGGAAAGTGTGAGGTATGAATTGATAAGGCCGATTGTGAGCTGTTCCGCGTTTGTCTTCTTAATGCTGGTCACGAGCTGCTATTACTTTGCAACTCGTGATTTCTAGTTTGATTCGCGGTTTGACCGGAGCTGATTCCGATTAGTTACCGGAGATGCGATAGAGATTGCTTTTACTGCGAATCAGTAGTGTCTCATTGGCAGGGATTGGGCTGGCAACGGTGTAATCGGCTTCGTCATCAATCATATTCTCCGAGACCAGAGCAGGTTCATCTGCCGAAAGCGGGCCAACTACATAAGTTGTTCCCTTTTCGTTGGTCACATAGAGATGATCACCTGCAATCAGCGGCGAGCTACTAAAGCTAATGCGAGATTTTGGTAGTTGAACTTCCCAGATCGTTGTTCCGGTTTCTGCATCGAGGCAAGAGATGAGGCCACGAGAGGTTCGGCCGTCACCCACCACATAGATTTTTCCATCTTTTGATGCCGGTGTCGGAACGTCGCTGCCAAGGTCATCTCGGAACCAGCGGATTGCCTTTTCACCTTTTCCCGACGCGAGTTCTTGCATGTGAATGGCAGTAATTGTCGCTCCGCGAGCGTAGGGGCAGATCATTAAATTGCCCGATGCCACGGGAGATGAAATGGATCGGAAGTATGCGTTTTGTTCGGGGTTGAATCCGCCTAGTCGTCCGAGCTCTTTTCCGTCAGAGGCTCGGTGTAAGGTAAAGTGATCTGCTCCCATCACTCCGATCCACTCTTCTCCGTTTTGCTCAATGACGACGGGCGTTGAATAGCTTTGAGCTGCTTCTTCGGGGGCTCCAACCATGCGGTCAGTTTTCCATTTTTGCTTGCCAGTATTTTTGTCATAGGCAATTAGATAACTCGGTCCGGTTTGCATCACCACGACAATGACGGTGTCTTTGGTAAGTGTTGGAGAGGAACCTAGGTCCCACCATAAGGTGTCTTCACCAAATTCATTCTGTAGATTGGTGTGCCATACCGTTTCACCTTTCATGTTGACGCATGCTAAATCTCCACTGCGGAAATAGGCATAGATGTTTTCACCATCAATGACAGCCGATGGATTACTGCCGCTACCTTTTTTGTGTTT
>Ga0181559_10007301_pt1 | contig 10290 bp, 9 predicted proteins | sample 011ome_21_FD_133752 | JGI IMG/M metagenome (GOLD analysis project Ga0181559, IMG submission 133752) | Coastal salt marsh microbial communities from the Groves Creek Marsh, Skidaway Island, Georgia - 011508AT metaG (megahit assembly) | ecosystem: Environmental > Aquatic > Marine > Intertidal zone... | reverse complement strand
CGCCGATCCTTAAGGACTTTGCCCGGCGTGTCTCTCCGCCCACCCCTCGCTTTCAATCCCCGCCCTCGGCGCCTTTCAACTCCACCTGACGCCTTTGAACTCCACCCCGACAATCGCTCGTATGGAACGACCCTGAGCTTTTGAACGATCGCTCCGTCGCTCTCGCGCCGGACGCGTGCGTTTTCATCGACCGACCGTCCTCGCGCGTCGTGCGGTTTCTGGACGTCGCGAACGGCCGCGCGCTCGCCGGGGACGAAAACGCGATCGCGCATCACGCGGAGATCACGCGCGTCGTCGTGAACCAGGTGGGATCCGCGCAGGACCGGAAGGTTGCGTTCGTGGACGTGAATCGAGACGTGCACGTCGCGTCGGCGTTCGGCGGCGGCGTCGCCGTCAAACTCGGCGGGATGGTCGACAGCGTGCTGTTCGCGGACGTCACGGACGCGCTCGCGGCGATGGTGGACCAGAGGCTCGTCGTGTGGCTGCACCCGAACGCGGTGTTCGTGGATAAGGACGTCGTGGACGCGACGAAGATCACGCGCGAGGGCGACTTTGGTAAGCTGCCGGCGTTGACGTCGTTTCGCGACGGCTCGCGCGCGACGATTCGCAGGATCGACGGCGCGTCGATTCACGTCACCGTGTCGCCTCATCTTCCGACGCTCCACGCGCACCTCATCACCGGCGCGTTCGACAAGGCGATTCGGTTGTGTCGGTTCGTGAAGGAAGAGAGCCTGTGGGCGTGCGTCGCGGTGGCGGCGGTGGCGGCGAAGGATTTACGCGCCGCGGAGGTGGCCTACGCCGCGTGCGAAGCCGTGGAGAAGGTTCGTTTCCTTCGCAACGCGAGGGAGATTTCGAGCGCGGAGGGGCGGAACGCGGAGCTCGCGCTGTTCCGAAGGAAGCCGGACGAGGCGGAGGCGATCTTGCTGCACGCGGGGTTGATTTACCGGGCGATCGACGCGCGCGTGCGGCTGTTCGACTGGCGGCGCGCGCTCGATTTGGCGACCAAGCACGGGATGCACGTCGACACGGTGTTGTACCACCGGAGAGCGTACTTGAAGTCCGCGGGGAGGAAAGAGACGGACGGCGCGTTTTTGGACGCGATGCGCGCCGTGGACGTCAGCGAAGAGGCCGTGCTCGCGAAGATCGCGGAGGAGAGAGAGCGAGAAGGGACGGGGAGGAAGACGCGGTGACGACGACGACGCGAGCTTATAGAGTCTCGTCAATCGACGATTCATAAGTTGACCTTATTCTTAAAAAGCGCCGCCAGGGTACGCACGCGTCGGTCTGCTAGTGATCGTCCGCACGCTTGATCGGCCACGGGCGAATCACCCACTCCTTCGACGGGTCGATCCTCCCGTCGCCGTCGCGGTCGAACACCTTGAATATCAAGTCCATCGCCGCCGGGTCGAGCGTTTTCGCTTGCGATATCAATCCGTCGCGTTTGGCCCCGCCCGCGCAACTCGAGATGGCCCTCAGCAGATCGTCCTTCGACCGCACGTCGCCGCCGTACCCGTCCCCTTCATCCCCCTCGCCGTCGCCCGCGCCCGTGCCTTTCGCGCGCATGACGTCGTCCAGATCGTCCATGCGATTCAGGACGAACCTGAGCGCGCGCAAGTCGTCAGCGCGCTTCGCCGCGGCGCCGCCCGGGGACCAATACGTCCGCATGAACGCGAGCCACGTCGTGGAAGAGACGCACGCGAGACCGCCGGTGAGCCCCCAGAATATCGCCGGGCTCGCCTCTTCGAACCCGTGCGTGAGGTTCATCCCGGCGAGCGACGCGGGGACGGCGATCACGGTCATCGCGAGCGTCGCGATCGTCGCCTGGAGGTTCAGACGCACCGTCCGGTTTCGAACGCCGTCGAGGTAGAGCTCCCAAACCTCCCTCGTGCTCTCCACCGACTGCGCGATCTCCGCGAGCTCGCCGCCCGCGGCGCGTATCCTCCACAGGTGCGTCTGGAGGAGGCCCATGACAGCGGCGCGGCGGCGCGCGTCGGGCGGGCGCGGGTCCGCCTCCGCGGCGGCGGCGTCCGCGTCGCGAAGACCCGGGTCCGCCGCGGGGTCCCGGTCCGGGTCCGGGTCCGCCGCGGGGTCGGGGTCGTTCTGTGCGAGCGAACGTCGGGGTGGAGTTGAAAGGCGTCAGATGGCGGAGTTGAAAGGCGTCGAGGGAGGTGTGTCGGGATTGAAACCGAGGTGTAAGCGGAGAGGAGAATCGCCGGGAAGACAAGTCCTTAAGAAACGGCGTTCACCGCGCCGACGCGGTCGTATGGGAACCAGTGTGAGATGACAGAACGCGCCTCCTCCTCCGACTGCGGCCGGTACGCCGTCCGCGAGCACTTCGGTAAGAGCGCGTCCACGCGCTCGTCGCTCTTCATCGCGTCTTGAATCGCGTGGTGCGCCTCTTTGATGTCCGCCTCCAGCGACGTCATCGCTCGGCGCAGCGGCAGCAGACGCTGGAACCCGGCTTCGCCTTGCGCGCCTTGGACCTTCAACTCGTCCGTGATGGAATCCAAACAGTACTCCGCGAGAAGCTTCACCCTGCGCAGTTTCTGGTGGTAATACCCCGTCGCCTCGTCCAAGACGCACTCGAGCGCTCGCAACGGGAAGTCGTCCACCGCGATCGCGGACTCGTTCAGCTTGGCGTGCGCGTCGTCCGCGTGCGCGACGGTGCCCGCGGCGGGGACCGCGCCGGCGAGCGGGCCCGCGGACGCGCCGGCGCCCGACGCGGCGGGAATGGCGTCTCGAGCGCTCACCGCGCGCGCGATCGCGACCGCCGCGGCTTTCGGGGACGCGCGGTGCGCGTCCACGAGCATCGCGCAGTCCGCGCCGATGACCGCGCTGAAGGGCTGGAACCGGACGATGAGCATGCTGTCCCCGCGACCCGCCTGACGACGGATGGATGGGATTCGGAGACGAAACGTGAGATTAATCGATCGATCGACGGACGACGACGCGGGTCGACGCGCGGCGCGATGGAGCGAGAGCGCGCGAGAGAGAGCGAACGCGGCGAGCGCGCGATTGCCGTCGTCGCGTCGCGTCGCGAAGGGCGTCAAAGGCGTCGCACCGGTCGCGCCGTGAGCGTCGCGGGCGTGTCCCCGAACGATCCCGTCCTCTCCAGAAGCGGCGCGTCGCGCGGGAGGAGATGTCTGAGGAGCCCGTCGTCGCCCTGACCGATGCGCACCGCGCGATGCCACGCGCGGCCGTTGTTGTCCACCTTGAGCGCGTAGAGCTCCTTGGGCGCGGCGCCGGGCGCGGAGCGCGCGGCGGCGCCGAGCGCGCGGCGGAACGCGCGCGACGCCGCGGACGCCATGGCCGCGCCGCGAGATGAAGTGCGGCCACCATCAGAACGGGCGCCATCGAAAAAACCACGCAGTCGAAAACTAACATTCCCGACCCGGGCGCCGTCCTTCACAGCGAAGCGCCCCGGGCGAGCGAGCGGGTTCATGGCGACGGCGCGGTCCGCGGCGTGCGCGCGATGGACGGCGCCGAAGGACCGACGCGCGAGGCGAGAGTCCGTCGACGCGCCGCGATGGGCCCCCGGACTCGGAACCGTCGGCGTTTCACCAGATTCTTCTTCTCGGAACGCGCGACGACGAACGTGTTCGTCGCGCGCGTCGTCGACACCGCCGCCGACGCCGGTGGCGAGAGACGCGCCGCCGCGGTGGTCGCTCGTCCACGCGCGCGCGGTCGCGGCGATCGTCCACGTCGTGTTCGGCGGCGCCGATGCGCAGAAAGTCACACGGAAGGCGCTGCGACCGGAGTGGCGCGGACCGAACGGCGGGGAGGAGGACGACGCGCATCGATCATCATCGGAGGCGCTTCGCGGGTGGCCGGGCGACGCGCGCGGCGGCGGCGTGAACAACGCCGAGCGCGTCGCGATCGCGGACGCGATCCTGGGCGTCGAGGCGTCGCGGCTGCGGCTCGCGTATCGCGCGTTATCGCGTCTGCGCGCGCGGGGTGGGGAAGAAGAAGGAGACGCGCGGTGTGTCGCCGCGCTCGCCGCGATCGTTCGCGATTGCGGCGTCGACGACGACGACGACGACGACGACGACGACGACGCCCGCGATCCCCCCGACCGCGCGGCGTGCGCCTCGGCCGCGGAGGCGATGCTCGCGTCGTACTGGGCGGTCGCGGACGACGACGACGACGCCGACGCGGACGGCGTCGACGCGCGCCGCCGCGCGGCGACGTCGACGCCGACGCGGCGGCTGTCCCCCGGCGCTCTGGACGCGCTCCTCCTCGCCGAAAATAACGAAAATGATCCCGTACAGGTAGTCGCCCCCCCCGCGGACCCCGCCGCGAATATCGCGGTCGAGCACTCCCTCCCCGCGTGGCTCGCGCGACGGTTCGTGTCGCAGCACGGCGTCGACGGCGCGTCCGCGCTCGCGGCGTCGCTTCGTCTTCGCGGCCCGGTGATCGCGCGCGCGAACCTCGCGCGGTGCGCGTCGGTTTCGGCGCTCGCGGAGAAGTTGCGCGAAGAACGCGTTCGGACAGAGCGGCTCGCAACGTCGGACGCCACGTCGGACACCACGTCGGACGGGTCGCTCTCGCTCTTGCGGCGGCTCTCGCGCGGCGCCCCGGACGCGCTCGCGCTCCCCGATGGACGGCCCAAGGTGGGCGGGATCTTCGGGCTGCGGTGCTACCGAGACGGCGCGTTCGAGGTGCAGGACGCGGGGTCGCAGTGCGTCGCGGCGGCGGCGGCGGAGGCGGTGCTCGCGTCCGCGGCGGCGGCGTCGGCGTCGGACGCTGCCACGTCAGATCGGACTGTCGGACACTCACTTCGGACGTGGCGCGTGCTCGACGCGTGCGCGGGGAACGGCGGGAAGGCGCTCGCGATCGCGTCAGCGCTGTCTCGCGGCGACGCGCCGGGCGTTCGCGCGTTCGCGATCGACTGCCACGACGTCGACGAGCGACGGCTGCGGCACCTGAGAGCCGCCGCGGCGCGCGCGGGATTCGGCGAGGGCGAGGATGGGAATTCTCGAACCGTCGCGGGGGAGATACGAACCGTCGACAGCGCGATGCTTCGCGCGGTCGCCCGCGGCGAGCTCCCGGCGTACGACGCCGTGCTCGTGGACGCGCCGTGCTCGTCCACGGGCGCGTTGCGGCGCTTCCCTTCCCTGAGGTGGACGCTGGACGAAAGCAAAACGTCCGAGACGGAAACGGAGACGGAATCGGAAACGGAAACGTCCTCATCCCGAGCGTTACTCGAGTATTGGAACACCCCAGACGCCGCGTACGACGCGGACGCGGTTGGCGTCGACGGTCACGCGCCGGTGAGCGACGCGTCGTGGCCGGCGCTGCAGCGGAGGGTGCTCGCGCGTTTCGCCGGCTGCGTCGCCGCCGACGGCGGCGCTCTCGTCTACGCGACGTGTTCGCTCCTGGACGCGGAGAACGTCGGCGTGTCGCGATGGTTCGAGCGCGCGAAGTGGACGACGGGCGCGGGCGAGGGCGCGGACGCGTCAGGGGAAGATGTCGATTTCGTAACGTTCGAGCCCGATCCGTTTCCGCGCGGGTGGCCGGGGGAGGAGGACGCCGACGCGCGCGCGACGCACGAGGTCGCGCTCCGGCCGGACGCGCACGGTTGCGACGGGTTTTACATCGCGCGGTGGCGGAGGCGGCGGAAGGTTAGGTTTAGTTTAGATTAGGGTTATAATCATCATAATCATAATCGACGCGCGCGATGACGCTACAGTACTACTTCGGCACCGCGTCCTCTACGAATAGGTGCCCCAACACGTCCGGGAGCTCGTGTATCCTGTGTATCGCGTGGTCCGCCTCGTCGCACACGATCTCCGAGCCGCAGTCGCGGTGGTGCTTCCCGACGAGCACCGTCCTCCACCCCACCTTCTTCGCCGTCTTCACGTTGCTCACGGAGTCGTCCAGGAACAAACACGCGGACGGGTCGTCGCACTTCGCGATCTTCATCGCCGCCACGTACGCCTCCTCGTCGTGCTTCGTGACCCAGTCCACGGCTCTGACGTCGATGATGTCCTCGAAAAAGTGTCCGACGCCCAACAGCTCCAAGCACCTCTCCGCGTGATGCTTCACGCTCGCGGTGAAGACGTACTTCGGAATCGTGGGGTCCATGCGCTCCAGCATCGCGACCAGCTCCGGGTCCGGGCCGATGTGCTCGTGCAGCGGGATGTCGTGCGCGTGGTGGAGGTACTCCTCTAGCATGTCGTCGTCGAAGTAGATGGACGGCTCCTGCTGCATCCCTCGCAGGCACGTCCCCCACTTCTTGTACAGCTCGTACGCGTGCCCGGGCTTCATGGACATCCGGTCGGAGCAGAACGACTCGATCTTCTCCGTGATCATGTTCGCGACGCGCCAGTCGTTCTTGTACAGGCAGTCGTCGCAGTCGAAGAAGACGACCGCGGGTTTCGCGCGGTCGCCGTTCGTCGTCGCCATCGTCGTCGTCGTCGTCGACGTCGCGCGTCGGTCGCGCCGGCGCGCGGTGGTGAAGGCCCCGCTGGGCGACGACGCGTCGCGGAGACGGAGTGTTCGAGTGAAAGACGCGGCCGCGCGTGTCCCGTGAACGACGCGGGTCAGCATGCACGCCGCCGCGGTGCGTCGGAGTGTGGTGGTGAGTGGATGGACGAGTCGCGATCGACGTCGAGTGAGAGTCCACTCTGTACTCCTCGCCTCGGAGCGTTCAAAACGAATCCGACAGACGACGCCGCGCGCGCCCCGCGTCGCCGCGATGGCGACCCTGAAGTGGCGCTCGGACTTCGACAAGTTCGTCGTCGTCTCGAACTTCGAGAAGCGCGGGTGGGAGCGCTGGCGCGACCCCGGCCCGGACGCCGCGGACGCCGGCGCGGCGGACGCGCATCAGACCTCATCATCGTGGAACGTCTACTGGGCGAACGTGCACGCGGCGAAGCATCTCTTCCACCCCTCCGCGGAGTCGCGCCTGGGCGATCATCAGGTCGTGAACCACTTCCCGAACCACTACGAGCTCACGCGCAAGGACCTCATGGTGAAGAACGTGAAGCGATACCGAAAAGAGCTCGAGAAGGAGGCGGCGCTCGCCGCGGCGTTGCGAGGAAACGGACTCGGCGGCGTCGCGGTCCCGACGCCGACGGACCACCTCGACTTCGTCCCGCTCACGTTCTCGCTTCCCGCGGACTACTCGCTGTTCGCGGAGGAGTTCAGACGCGGCGGCGGCGACAACACGCGCGCGACAAACGCGACGACGTGGATCATGAAGCCGACGGGGAAGGCGCAGGGGAAGGGCATCTTCCTCGTGAACAAGCTCGCGCAGGTGAAGCGATGGGCCAACACCGGCGGTGCGCTCGCGGCAAATAATTCAGCGGCGCACTCGACGTCGAATAAACATCAAAGCGATCGGGATAAGACCGAACCGCCCGCGCAGGAGGCGTACATAGTGTCTCGATACGTCCACAACCCGCTGCTGATCGGCGGGAAGAAGTTCGACCTCAGGCTGTACGTGACCGTGACGTCGTACCGACCGCTGCGCGCGTTCATCTCGAAACTCGGGTTCGCGAGGTTTTGCAACGTGAAATACAGCGGCGACGTCGCGGACATCGACAACCCGTTCGTGCACCTCACGAACGTCGCGATACAGAAGAGGGGCGAGGAGTACAACGAGTCGCACGGGAACAAGTGGCCGCTGCGCGATCTCCGTCTGCACTTGGAGTCCACGCGAGGAAAGACCGCGACGGACGCGTTATTCGCCGCGATGCGCGACTGCGTGACGCACTCGCTGCGCGCGGTGAGCAACGTCATGGTCAACGACCGGCACTGCTTCGAGCTGTACGGGTACGACCTTCTCGTCGACGAGTCCTTGAAGCCGTGGTTGATCGAGGTAAACGCGTCGCCGTCGCTCAGCGCGACGACGGAGGCGGACAGGAGGTTGAAGTGCAGGGTGATACGAGACGCGTTGCTGGTGGCGGTGCCGCCCGGGAAGTTGGACGCGAAACCGCGGGACGGGGGGAAACGCGGCGTCGGGGTGGGGGCGGGGGGTAACGGAGGCCACGGCGGCCTCGGCGGCGTCCCGCCGGAGGCTGCGGAGACGCTGGAGCTTCTCGTGGACGAGGCTGCGGAGACGGCGGCGAGGGAGGAACGCGAGTTCGCGAGGGCGGCGAGGAAATCCGCCGCGCGGAATAAGAGCGGCGCGGATCGATGACAGGACGCGACGTACATCACCTTCTTTTAGCGCGGTAGAATGAATTAGCTTAGAATCATAAGCAACAAGACAACAACCTAAGGGTACATAGGGCGACTAATTAATAACCTGCGTAATATAAAGTAAGTAGTCAACGAAGCGCGATCGATCGCTCGCGCGCGTCACGCGGCTTTTGCATGTTCCGCGGCGCGATAGGCCCGTCGTAAAAGTGATGCCGGAGCCCGAACGCCAGCCTCGAGACGTTAAACACGAAGAAGCAGCACCACACGCCCTCCACGGTGGACCCCCACAGCTGCAGCGCGCCCAGCATCAGCGTCGTGGACACGAGCATCCCCCCCGCCAGCCGCGGAAACGCCTGATGCCCTTGCATCAGACCCTCCGCGACGAACACGAGACCGTTGAGCGGCATCTGCGGGGTCGTTCCGAATGTTCATCGGTCAGTTGAAAGAGGACGTGGTCAAATGTTGAAACCGGGCGATGGGTGAAAAACTTTTGTCTGGAACGCACCTGTAACGCGCCGATCATCACCGGCCCGCGCGCCATCGCCTGCACGTTTTCCAGCGGCGTGAAAAACTTGAGCGCGGGCAGCGCCGCGAGCTGCACGCACGCCAAGAGCGTCCCCAGCAATAAACCCCATACAAGCAGCCGGTCCGCGCACGTCTTCGCCGCCTCCGCGCCGCCTCCTCCGTCAAGCGCCGCGTTGAGCTTCTGCGGGATGAGAATGCTCGCCAGTGTCGACAGCGCGAGGACGGCGATGAGGCACAGCTGGAACATCTGCGCGGAGACTGTGTGCGCCGCCGCGGCGGTCCCCGTGGCGTCCATCGTGAGTATCGCGCGCATCACGGCGAGAAACGTGATGTTCTGCGCGATGGACCGCATCTGCACCGCCGCGCCGCCCACCATGAGCTTCCCTATGTTCCCCCAACTCGGCACCCGCATCAGCGAGTTCAGAGTGACGATCCCGCGCTTCAGCATCGTGCTGAGGTACAACGTCGCGGACATCACCTCGGACGCGGACGTCGCCATCGCCGCGCCCGCCACCCCCATCGCCTTGATGAACCCTCCGCCGAAGATGAGCAGCGGGTCCAGCACCAGGTTCACCGTCTGGCTCAGAAGCGTTATCTTCATCGGCGTCGTGACGTCCAGCGTGCCTCGAAACGCGGCGAAACCGACGGTGGAGACGATCGCGGGGACGAACGTCAGCGCGCGCCAGCCGATGTACGGCGCCGCCATGGCCGCCGTCTCTGCGGGCGATGGATGGATGATGCCGTGCGTCGGTCGGTCAGTTGAAAGGGGATCGGAAGGGGGACGCGATCAAACGTTGAAACCGAGCGGCGGGTGAAAATATGCACGCGACGCACCCGACCCGGGGACGACGCCGACGACGGACAGCGCGCCGGCGCGGAACACGGTCAACAGGGCCATCCCGAAGACGCCCACGAGAGAGGCGACGAAGATGGCCTCGCCGGTCGCGCGCTGGACCTCCTCCGTGTCGCCGCTCGCCGCGGCCTTCGCGACGACGGGCGCTATGATGGACGGCACGAACGAGATTATCCAAAACGCGCTCTGAAACACTTGGTTCGCCGCTCCCTGCGACGCGAGCGCGACCGCGCTGCCCATGCGACCGACCCAGAAGACGTCCACGGCGCCGACCATCGGGATGATGAGGAAGTTCAGCATCGCGGGGACGAAGAGCTTCAAGATTTGCTTATCCAGCGCGTCGTTCGCGGGCATCGCGTCCCTGACGAGCTCGTCGAAGGTTTTGGTTTTCGTCCCCGCGCCGACGTCGTCGTCGACACCGGTACCGGTCGACGACGACGACGACGACGACGACGACGAGGGCGCCACCTTCTTCGCGTCGCCGCCGTCGCCGAAGGAGTAGAGCACCGCCTCGCCGTCCGAGGACGCGCGCGCGGCGGGGACGACGCGCCGTCGCGTCGACGACGACGCGCGCGTCGTCGTCGTCGTCGTCGTCGTCGTCGTCGTCGTCGTCGCGCGGATCCTCCGGGCCGTGACGTGGCCGACTATCATCGCCTCGACGCCGCGACGGGTCCGCGACGCGACCGCGACGCGCGGCGCGCGCGCGCTCGCGACGCCGCGCGCGGCCGCGGCGATGCCGGGCATGCCGACGGCGCGCGGGGGGAGGG
>Ga0181559_10007299_pt1 | contig 10290 bp, 7 predicted proteins | sample 011ome_21_FD_133752 | JGI IMG/M metagenome (GOLD analysis project Ga0181559, IMG submission 133752) | Coastal salt marsh microbial communities from the Groves Creek Marsh, Skidaway Island, Georgia - 011508AT metaG (megahit assembly) | ecosystem: Environmental > Aquatic > Marine > Intertidal zone... | reverse complement strand
GAATTTCGGGTCGTACGCGAAGACGTTCAACGCCGCGCTGGACGCCGCCATCGCGACGCCGGCGGCGCGCGAGGCGCTGGCCAAGGTGGAGGCGCTCGAGTGCACGCCGCGCGCGGTGGGCGACCTGGCGTGCCTGGTGATCTCCCGGATGGACCGGGACGTCGGGCTCGTCACCGCGCGGGACATCGCGGCGGCGACGCAGACGCTGCTCGCGGACACCTACGTCAAGAGCCTCGCCGGCGCGTCCACCCTGGAGCTGTGCTTGGTGGTGGCCATGTCGCGCCTGCACCGCTTCCGCCGCATGCCGCGATTCAACTTCAACCACGTCGAGAACGAGATGCGCGCGATGGCGGCGAACGACTTCCTCGGGGACGCCGGAAGAGCCAAGGGCGCGGTGCTGCTCCGCGCGTTCGAGAACCTGCTCACCGCGGGCGCGTGCGAGGCGCCCGGGGGGGGGGCGGGGGGGGCGCTGGGCGGCGCCGGCGGCGCGCGGGCCCGCGGCGCGGCGGGGGCGCACAAGCTCTTCCGCGGGATCCAGCTGCTTGTCACGGACGAGGAGGTGGAGGAGGCGGTGGAGATGCACGCCACGAAGCCGGCGGGGCTCAAGGAGCTGCTCACGCACGAGGGCGTGCGCGCGGCGACCGGGTTCTGAGCGGAAGGAGTCGAGGAGTCAAGTCAACGTACTAGCGGACGTTTGTTTTTTCAGCCCGCACTCTGACACAAATCCCGGATACGAACCATCATGACCCATGGCGTCTGAAGGAAGCTGCAAGATAAAACATTCCCATTCGTTCACGCGCGTCCGAGATGTCGGCGCGCGCGGTGCTCGTGACGCGGCCGGGGGTGCCCCGGGGGGGTTGCGGGAGCGCTCGCGGGGTAGCGGGAGGTACGGGGGACACGTTCGGCGGCCGCCCCCGCCCCGCCCCTCGCCCCCCCGCTCGCCCGCGCGCGCGTGCCTCGCCGCCGCCGCCGCTGCTCCGGCGACGAACGCTTTCCTCGCGGGCCTCCGCGGAGGCGCGCTCGGGCGCGGGCGACGCCGGAGCGGACGCTCCCGCGTCCGCCGATGGAGCTCACGCCGCGGCCCCGGTGGCGCTCGCGGACCTCGCGCCCTCCGCCGCCGCGGCGGTCGCGGCGACGTCCTCGGCGGCGACGGCGCCCTCGGCGTCCGATGCGTCGTCGCCGCGAAAAAACGCGTTCGTCCCGACGCCCGAACTGCTCCGGCACTGCGAGCCCCCCGCTTCGAACGGCGGTCGCGTGCTTAAGATCGCCGTGCTCCTCAGCGGCGGCGTGGACAGTTCCGTGGCGCTGACGCTGCTCAAGGCGGCGGGACACGACGTGACGGCGTTTTACCTCCAGATCTGGTTCCAGGAGGATTTCAGAAACTACTGGGACCAGTGCCCGTGGGAGGATGACCTGCGCGTCGCGCGCGGCGTCTGCGACGCGCTGGACGTCCCGCTCGAGGTGGTGCCCCTGACGGACGCGTACTGGGACCTCGTCGTGTCGCATTCCATCGACGAGATCGCGCGAGGCCGGACCCCCAACCCCGACGTGCTGTGCAACTCGCGCGTGAAGTTCGGGGCGTTCCGCGAGCACCTCGCGACGGCGTACGCGGACGTGTTTGACCGGGTGGCGAGCGGGCACTACGCGGCGATGGATCGAACCTCCGACGACGGGAACGTGCGGCTGGTGCTTTCCGGTGACGCGCGCAAGGACCAGACGTACTTCCTCGCGCACCTCTCGCAGACACAGCTGCGGCACTTGTCGTTCCCGGCGGGGGGCTTGCCGAAAGAATCTCTGCGCGCCGTGGCGCGCGCCGCGGGGTTGCCCAACGCCGACCGCAAAGACAGCCAGGGCATCTGTTTCCTGGGGAAGGTGAAGTTCTCCGAGTTCGTCGCCGAACACCTCGGCGAGCGCGAGGGCGCGATCGTGGAGCTGGAAACCGGCGATTTGCTCGGCACGCACAGAGGGTTCTGGTTCCACACCATCGGCCAAAGAAGCGGGTTAGGGCTCAGCGGCGGGCCGTGGTACGTCGCCGCGAAGGACGTCGACGGGAACGTGGTGTACGCGACTCGCGAGTACTACGCGCTGGAGAAGAGGCGGAACGCGTTCGAGGTGGAGGCGTTCAGCTGGGTCTCGGGGACGCCGCCGCCGCGGTGTCGAGACGGGTACGCGTTCGGCATCAAGCCTGAGTCTGAGTCTGGTGGGACGAACGCGGTTCCGCGTTCGAGAACGGTTCCCTCGAGCGGTTCCGCCCCGAGCGGTGGCGACGCGGACGACGTCGCGAAAGAAGCGGCGACGCGCGACCGCGCACTGCACCCGCCGACGGCCGTCCCGGGATCCTCCGCGGCCACCGCGGCCGCGGCGTCCTCGAGCCTGTTCGTCAAGACGCGGCATGGCGAGAACCGCTACGGGTGCACGCTGCGTTTCTCGGAGGACGGCGCGTCGGGGTCGGTGGTCATCGAGCGCGACGACCAGGGGCTCGCCGCGGGGCAGTTCGCGGTGTTTTACGACGGCGAGACGTGTCTCGGGTGCGGCGTCATCTCGGCGACGAAGGCGGATGAGGCGCTCATCGCGAGGGACGCGGCGCACAGGACCGTCATCGAGGGGGGGGTGCGGCGGATCGCGGAGGACAGGAAGAGGGCCGCGAAGCGCGGCGCGTAGGCGGCGTCTCTGTAAAAAACGTTTTGCCGCACGTGTAAACGTAGTCAGCAGTTTATACCAGCAAAAAAATATGTGCGTATTTAGTCAAAAAAAAGTACACCAACCCGGGTTCGAACCGGGGACCTCTCGCGTGTGAGGCGAGCGTCATAACCAACTAGACCATCGGTGCCTGATAGAACAGGCAGTGTAAACGCGATTTTCATCGCGCGACGAACGTACAGTAGTAACGAATGATGTCCGTTTGACCGATTCGATGGATTAAAATCCCAGTTGCAGTAGTGATAAACAGAGAGGAATCCTCCCGAATTTACATAAAGGCACGACTATTTGCGTTTCCAAAAACATTTCCCGAGCCCATCTGAGACTAATTGCCCACTGCCGATCCCACCCATTTCCGTTTGCCAAACGCTGCGTGGCGGCAAGGATTTCTCCCCGCCGCTCGTTTCGGCTTTCGTTCGCCGCTCAACAAAAAAACCGACGTCGACGCGAGAGATCCGCGGTCGCTTCGACGGGACCTGGTCAATCCGCTCGCGCGCGTCGCCGGTCGGATCCGAATTTCTTCGAAGACGATGTTCGCGGCGCTCCTCGACGGCAACGGCATGGACGTCGAGGCCCTCGTGCTGACCGTCGCGGCGGTGTGCGTCGGCCTCGTCGTCCTGCTGGACGTGCTTTCCAAGTCGCTGAAGCCGAAGAAGACGCTGGTGGATCCCGACGCGAAGGTCTCCCTGCCACTCATCGAGCGCAAGGAGCTGAGCCACGACACCCACCTGTTCCGCTTCGCGCTCCCCTCGAAGGAACACTGCCTCGGCCTGCCCGTGGGCCAGCACGTCACGCTGTCGTACGTGGACGCGGACGGCAAGGAGCAGGGTCGGCCGTACACCCCCACGTCGTCCGATCACGACCTGGGCGTCGTGGACTTCGTCGTCAAGGTGTACTTCCCCAACGAGCGGTTCCCCGAGGGCGGCAAGGTGAGCCAGCACATGCACTCGCTGAAGGTGGGCGACACGCTGGACTTCCAGGGGCCCAAGGGGCGGTACGAGTACCGAGGCAGAGGGACGTTCGCGATCAAGAAGCTCAAGAGCCAGGGCGGCGGGTTCGAGATTCGGCGAGCCAAGCGCGTGGGCATGATCGCCGGCGGGAGCGGGATCACGCCCATGATGCAGGTGAGCAACGAGATTCTGCGGGACAAGAGCGACGGCACTAAGGTCTCCCTGCTCTTCGCGAACCAGACGGAGGGCGACATCTTGCTCCGCGACGAGCTCGACGCCGCGGCGGCGGCGAACGGCGAGAAGTTCGCGGTGCACTACACCGTGGACAAGGCGCCGAAGAAGTGGAAGTACGACGAGGGGTTCATCACCGCGGAGATGATCAAGCAGCACCTGCCTCCGCCCGGGAAGGACACGCAGATCCTGCTTTGCGGCCCGCCCCCCATGCTCAAGTTCGCGGTCATGCCCGCGTTCGAGAAGCTCGGGTACACCAAGGACATGTTCCTGCAGTGGTGACGGGACGCCGACGCGACGAACGACGCATTTTTCGCGAATCGAGTCTGGCGATTCTTTTTTTTTTAGTGAAAGACGAAGGTCCGCGCCGTCGTACGCGTAACCGTCCGCCGCGTCGCCTCTCCGCGCCTCTCCGTGACCCTCCTCTTTCCGTCATCACCGTTTGATGGGCGCGTCTATCCTGCGCACCAGCTCCTGCAGCGCGTCCTTGGTGATCGCGAGCGAGCGGTACCGGAGGATGTCGTACACGTTCAGGCCCCGCTGGTGCATCACGTGCACGTGCGGCAGGTTCTTCGACGCGCGCTTGGCGCGCGACTCCAACGTCGGCACCAAGTCGGCGCTCCGCGGGTCCCGCCGCGAGCCGACCAACGCGCCGGGCGTGGTTTCGTCCGGCGTGATCTCCGCCAGAAGCACCGAGTGCTGCCGCTCGCCCGCGGCGAGCGCGCCCGCGCCCAGCAGCGCGTCCAGCGCGCCGTCCAGCCACTTGGTCTTCGCCTCCGCCACGTCCTCGTGCGCGTTGTCCAGCACCACCACCCGTCCCTCGGCGAGCTTCGCCGAGAGCGCGACTTTGAGGCCCAGCCGGCGCACCTTGCGCTGCAGCCCGGTCTCGTGCGAGCGCACGACCGGCCCGTGCGCGACCCCCCCCCCACGCATCTGCGGCGCCCGTAAGTCGCCCACGCGCGCCCGCCCGCCGCCCTTCTGCGGGCGCGCCTTCTTGGTCGTGCCCTTCACCTGCGCTCGGGTTTTCGTCGCGTGCAGCCCGCGGCGGCGCTTGTTGCGTTGCCACAGCACGACGCGGTGCGCGACGTCCACGCGCAAAGGCACGTCGAAGATATGGCCCGGGAGCGTCACCGTCTCGCCGGTCTTCACGCCCGTCAGGCGGTACACGGGTACGTCCTCGCAGTCCCGCATCGAGCCCTGGTCGGGCGCCACCGCGTCGCGCCGCGGAAGCACGCCGGCGGCGAAGCCGTCGTCGAACGCGGCATCGGCATCCGCCGCGGCATCGGTTGCCGCGGCGTCACCCGCGCCACCCGCGCCTTTCCCGGTGGCGTACGTCCGTCCCGCGAGCTGGTCAACCTTGAAACGCCCGGCTCGAGACCCCACGTGTCCGTGCGTGGAGAATGCCGCGAAGCCCCGCGAGACGTCCGCGCGCGCGCGGTGCGTCGTCGCCGACGCGTTCGACGACGATCGCGACGCATCGGTCTCACCGCGCGCGGAGGCGAAATCGCCTCGCGCGATCGCCGCGGCGGACGGCGCGGCGGACGGCGCGGAGACGCGCGTCGTCCTGTGCGCGCGCGTCGCCAGGCGCGCGACGCGTTCCAGCGCGCACCGCACCGCCATGGTGATCCGCGGACCACGAGCACGTGCGTGCGGAGCGCGTCGGTGAGTGACGCGCGGGGAACCAACCCTAAACGTCTGGTGCGAGTGGTGGTCCGATCTGGAGTCGTGGCGAGAGCATGGATGAGAGCGGGCGGGCGAAACATAAACAATCGACAGATGAGAAACACGCGCGCCGCGCGTGATGATATCTCTTTCTCTGAAAGACGCGTCTGAACCGCGTCTGAATCGTCGTCGGCGGCGCGACATCCGCGGCGCCACCGCCTGTGAGCACCGCCGCGATTCCCACGACCGAAACGTTCATTCGGGGTTTCACTCCGTCCTCTGTTTCTTCGCCGCGCCCGCGTCGGCGTCCTCGTCATCCTCTTCGTCGTCGAAATCCTCCGACTCGGGATCGGACTCGGCTTGGAAATCCTCCTCCTCCGCGTCGTCGTCGATGGGCGCGCCGACCAAAGCCGCGAGCCCGGGCTCATCGTCGTCGTCGTCGCTCTCCTCTTCGTCCTCATCCTCGTCCGAGACTTCGATCGGTTCGTCATCCGGTACGTCCTCGTCTTCGTCGTCTTCGTCGTCTTCGTCATCTTCGCCTTCGTCGTCGTCGCTCTCTTCCTCGTCGAAGTCCTCTTCGTCGTCGTCGTCGTCGGAGCCGAGCTCGAGCTCCTCGCCGTCCTTGTCCTTGCCGTCGAGCGCCTGCAGCGAAGGGAACATGCCGAAGACCTTGTCCCTGTACTCCTGCGAGTCGTCCGAGCACGGGCACCCGACGAGGTCGAGCACCTCGAGCGGCGCGTCCTCGAGCGCCTGCAGCTCATCCACGGATCCGATGGCGTTCCCCGCGACGGAGAGCTCGACGAGGTTCGGGAGGTTCTTGAGCGCGGCGAGCCCGCCGGAGATGCGGTTATCGCTGAGCTCGAGCTTGGTCAGCGACTGGAGCGAGGGGAACCCCTCCAGGCTCGTGATCCCGCAGTTGTTCGCGCTCAGCTCCTCCAGCTTGACGCACTTCTCCAGGCCCACCACGGACGCGCTTTTGCATTTCGAGTCCAACGTCAGGGACTCGACTTCCTCGAGCGGGGTGCCGCCGCAGGCGTCCAGGATGGCCTGCTCCATGGCGATGAGGTCCGCGGGGCGAACCGGGGGGGCGGGCGGAAACGCGCGGCGGTGGGACGTCGAGTGCGTGGGGTAGTGCCCCTCCCCGCCCACGGGGAGCGTCCAAGAACGTTTGAAAACACGCCGCCTGGCGGTTTTTTTGGATTTTTGCTCGACTGCTCGAAGGTCACGAAGTGCGCACTGCGCAGGCGCAAGGGTGGGCGCGCGAGAACGGCACTCAACAAACGCGGGGGCGCAAATACGAAAAGTAGTCTAAGAAATAACAAAAAAATAAAACGACGCGGCAGACGACTAAGCTACTACGTTCGTTCGTTTATGCGCTTCCCTCTCCCTGTAACAGTTCCATCCCCCCCGCGAACGCGACGAACCGCGACCCGCTCACGATGAAGCTCCTGCCGACAGAAGGCGCGGCGCCGCTGAAGAAACCAAACACGCCGCGCGTTTGAAACACGGCGCGCGCCGACTCGGCGAATCCGATCCGCGCCGCGCGGGAGCCGCCGCGGCGCGCGTCCCACCCTCCGTTTCGCAAATCCTGGCCCTGCACGCCGCTCTTCACGCAGTCGAGCGGGAGCGACAGGAGCCAGGCGGCGGCGCCCGCGAGCCCACCCGCGGTGGCGATCGCCACCTCTCTGCGGATGCCTCGCTCTTCGCACAAATCCGCGAACCCGAAGCGCGTGTGTTCGAACGTCGAGAAAAACACGGCGTTGAACAGACACTCGCGCGCGACGTTCGTGGCGCCGCCCAGATAGAAAACGCGCCAGCCGTACGTCGAGTGAAGCGTCGTCGCGAACCGAAACGCGGATGACTCGAGTCGCTTTCGTCGATGTCCCGCGTGCCTCGCCTCCATCTGCATCTGGAGCTTCACGAGCTCGAACGGCGTGCCGATGAGCGCGCACGGCGGCCCAACCGCCGTCGCCGCCGCGACCACGCGCCAGTCGACGACGGACGCGGACGGACGCCGGTGACCGTCCTCGTGCGCGCGCGCGCCGATCCCGACCGGCCCGTCCACGCCGAGCGCCTCTTTCGCGCGGTTGAACGCGGTGAAGTTCACGGCGTTCATCAGCATCATCATGCACACCGGCGGACCCAGCCCGCGGTACGCGCCCCTAAGCCCCTCTTCGCGCGCCAGTTTCGTGAACGAGGCGACGAACCCGGCGGATTCGCCGGGCACGCCGCGCGGCCGAACCGAGGCGCTCGTCGCGGGATTGGTGGCGTTCGCGACGCGAGCCCCCGCGTGCGCCGTCTGCATGCGGCTCTTGACCACGTCCAGCGGGTACCCAAGCACGGTGCCCACCAGCCCAGCCCACGCTCCAGCCGCGGCCTCGTGCGACGCCTTCTGCGCGGACATCGAGCGCGCTCGTCGGACGCGCCCGGAAAAAGCGGACGGGGCCGCGGAACGTCTCCGTCCGCTCCGTCCGAGGCGGCTTCCCGACGACTTCGCGCGCGACGGCCACCCGACCGCGGTGTCCTCCCCCGCGCGACGCTTGGCGCGTTCGCCGCCGCGCGCGGCGCGAAGTGCGCGGCGGAGGCACGCTCGTTTCTCGGGAGACGAGAATGGCAAAAAGTGCAGTGTTTTGATCTCATGGACCGGGGTTTGACTGATCGATGAAAAAGCATCGCGGCGCCGAACCGGGCTTGATCTTCGCGCCCTCGCCGATTGCGACGCGTTCGCGGACGCACACACGCGCGCGCCAGCCCCACCGACCGAGCGCTCACGACACGACGTTCCCCGATCCGAGGAAGCCTCAGGCGTGAGAGGCACGCGGGCGCGGCGGAGCCGATACGGGCGTTTCGAAGCGGTTTTGATCCCATCGTCGATCGTCATGGCTCCCGCGAAACAGAAGAAACCCCTGATTGCGGAGAACGCCAAGGATCTGGCGACGCTCAAGGTGCTGCAGAAGACGGACCCGAGCGTGGTCGAGATTCTGGGCTCCGCCAGCCACGTCACGCTGTATGGGTTCGACCTCGACCAGCAGGCGTGGTCGCGCAAAAACGTCGAGGGCTCGCTGTTCGTGGTGCGAAGGAACACGGCGCCCACGTTCCAGTTCGTGGTGCTGAACCGGCTCTCCACGGAGAACACCGTGGAGGATCTGCTCGGCGCCTTCGAGTTCGAGCTGAGCCCGCCGTACCTGCTGTACCGCTCGTCCACGGAGGTGAACGGCATCTGGTTTTACAAACAGGAGGAGTGCGACGCGATGAGCGCGCTGTTCGACAAGATCACGGGCGCGTTCGGCGCGGACGCGCCCGCCGCGAACGGCGCGAGCACCGAAGCGATGCTCGCCGCGATGGGGCTGGGAACGCAGCAACAGACGGCGCCGCCGCCGCCCGTCGCCGCGCCCGTCGCCGCCGCCGCGCCCGACCCGAGGGAAGACAGCGTCGCCGCGTTCTTCGCCGCCGCCTCCGCGGGGGGCGCCGGGAACGCCGCCGCCGCCGCACCGGTGCCGGTGGCGGTGCCCGCCCCGCAGGAGAGGAAGGCGAAGAAGAAGGAGAAGCCGGCGCCGGCGCCGGCGCCGGCGCAGCGGGACGTTTCCGCCGCCGAGCCCGTCTCGGGCGGCGGCGCGGTGACCCGCGACTCGGTGCGGGCGGCGATGTACAAGCTCGTGAGCAACGACGGGTTCATCGACATGATGGTCAGGGAGCTGAAGCAGACCATGTGAGTGCGGCTCTTCGTCGTGCGCTCGAGGGGGCCTAGGTAGAGATTGTGTGATCGTATGTGTATTCCCCCGGTATCGTCGGCGCGCGCCCCGCGGACGACGACGCACAGCTGTGCGTCTTGATTCCGAGAGGTGAAAAACTTCCACGACTCGAGAACTGCCTTTCTTTTCTCGGCACCGGTCGCGGCGGTCACTCCACGCGCGCACGCGACCGTCGTCCGCGCGTTCCCACCCCTCCTCACTCTCTTCGGCCCCGCTCGACTCTCTCCCCACCATGGAGGCGCAGGTCGCCCCCTCGCAGCAGCTCGCGGCGACGCAGTCGCAGAAGCCCACCCAGACCACCCAGCCGTACGACCCGGCGAACGACCCGACCGTGCAGGTCGAGGCCGACGCGGACGAGGCCTCCGACGGCGAGGAAGGGGTGCGTCGCGCGATATCGGCCTCGCTGCCCCGTTCGATCGCTCGACGCGGTGTCTCTCATCCCCCGCGCGCAACCCCGGGCGCCGCGCGAGCCGCGCGCGCGCGTCTTTTCCCGCGCACAGCTGTGCCGTTCCTGAGGCTCTTCCCCCTCCTCGCCCTCCTCGACCGCGACAGTACGAGCAGCTCCCGCAGTCGTTCCTCTGCATCGAGGAGCTCCAGAACTGCGGCATATCCATGACGGACATCAAGGTGCGCGCCTCAGCGGCGGACGCGCGCCCCTCGCGCGCGCCTCGATGCCCGTCGCCTCCCCTCCGCGCGCGCGCCTTGAAACCCGACGTGGTTTTTTCTTTGCGCTCGACGCTCGACGCCGAGCGAGCTTTTTTTCAGAACGAAAAATCACGCCCCCTCGGAAGCCGCGACGCCCCGAGGGGTCACCGCCGAGCACAACGCGCCGCGCCTGACCCACGCACTCACGCGTCCATATTTTCTGATGTGCATCATCTGATGTGCCTTGACGCGAACGCGTCCCACGTGCGCTCGTCTCGCAGAAATGCCGCGAGGGCGGGTACTCCACGGTGAAGTCCCTGCTGACGGTGACGAAGAAGCACCTGATCGAG
>Ga0181559_10007295_pt1 | contig 10293 bp, 9 predicted proteins | sample 011ome_21_FD_133752 | JGI IMG/M metagenome (GOLD analysis project Ga0181559, IMG submission 133752) | Coastal salt marsh microbial communities from the Groves Creek Marsh, Skidaway Island, Georgia - 011508AT metaG (megahit assembly) | ecosystem: Environmental > Aquatic > Marine > Intertidal zone... | reverse complement strand
TCGGCCGAAACCGCAAAGCTGACAGATTGGCCCGGTGCCAAGGGCGTTTGCGGGGTTTGCGCGGTGAAGGTGCCTTGCGGTGTCGCGATCTGCATGCCCTTGGCATCGCCGCCTAAAACCTTTCCGCTAAGGATATTGTTCCGCCCGACAAATTCGGCCACAAAACGATTTGCGGGTGTACGATAGATATCTTTTGGCGACCCCACTTGGGCAATGTCGCCTTGGCTCATGATGACAACCCGATCTGCCATGGCAAAGGCCTCGGACTGGGAATGGGTCACGTATACAAAGGTGATGCCCAGCTCTTTTTGCAGCTTGGTCAGCACGCCCTGCATGCGGATCACCAAATTGGCATCAAGCGCCGAAAGCGGCTCATCCAACAGCAGCATCTTTGGTTCCATGACCAGGCTACGGGCCAATGCCACGCGCTGTTTCTGCCCACCAGACAGCGTTGCCACATTGCGCTCGGCAAAGTCCGCAATCTGCATTCGGTCCAGCCAGTCAAGCGCCCGGCGCTTTCGCTCGGCCGCGCCGACCCCGCGCATCTTCAGGCCGAATTCCACGTTTTCCCGTGCCGTCAGAAATGGAAACAGCGCCAGCGACTGCCACACCAGTGGCGTATCCCGTTCATGCGGTTTCACGTCATTCATCAGGCGGCCAGCCATGCGGATCTCGCCCGCGGTCGGGGCCTCTAGCCCGGCCAACATACGCAAGGTTGTGGTCTTGCCACAGCCCGACGACCCCATGATGGCCAAAAACTCGCCCTCGTGAATGTCGAGGACCATGTTGCGAACGGCCACAAAGTCGCCAAAGCGTTTTTCGACATTGCGGAAGGTTACCAGCGGTTCAGTCATATCAGGAATGGCTCTTGATCTGGCGGCTGATGAAAATCACCTGAGCGGCGACAACCAGCGATATTGAGGTAAGGAAAACAAAGGTTCCGATGGCGTTGACCTGCGGGTCGATGTTGCCCTGAACGATTTCAAGGATCACGATCGGAACCGTTTTGTTCAGGCCAGAAACAAACCAAGCAACCGCGAATTCGTCGAAAGACACCGCTGCGGTCAAACACAGCGACGAGATGATGGCCGGCATGCAAAACGGCACGATGACATGGCGCATGGCCTGCCATTCTGTGCCGCCAAGGTTCCATGCAGCGGCCTCTAGGTCAGGGTCCATCTGGTGCAATCTTAGCCGAATGATCGCCATGGCAAAGGGGGCGGTCAGCACCGAATGCGCCATGATGATGCTCCACAGCTGCCCCGAAAGCCCCAGCCGTGACAACCACGCAAGCATGGCCAGCGCCATAATGATCAGCGGAATGGTTGGCGGCAGCAGGATCAGGGCAAGATAGGGCCCCTTGAACCGGAAATTATAGCGAAAGTCGGTGTAGGCGGTGCAAAAGCCCAAGGTTGTCGCCAATATAGCGGTCGTGGTTGACACAATCACCGAATTGTGGACCGCTTGCCAGATATCGGGGTCGCTTAGGATTTTCGCGTACCATTCGGTAGAAAACTCGCCCAGCGGGATCGTCGGAAAGCGTTGTGAATTGAACGAGAAAACCAGACTGAAAAAGATCGGCGCAAAGACAAACGTAAAGATCAGCGCCACGTAAACACCCAAGATAATATTCAACCCGCGCCCCTGCATCAGCGTGCCCCCTTGGGTTTGCGATAGGCCAGCATGATGGCGGTGAATGCCACGGCAAACAGTGTCAGCATCATCATGATTGCCACAACCGCGGCCCGGGGCCATTGCTGGCCAGATTTGGTGGTATCAAGGATCAAAATGGGCAATGTCGGCTCTTGCGAGCCGCCAAGATAGAAGGGCGCCACGAAATCCCCAAAGGCAAGGATGAAGCAAAACAGCACGGTTACGACAAACCCGGTTTTTGATAGCGGCAGCACCACACGCCAGATCGTTGCCAAGGGCTTGCACCCCAAATTGCGCGCGGCCTCGACCAGTGTTTTATCGATATTAGCCATGGTCACGGTTTGCAAAATCACCGCCAGCGGCAATGTCAGGGTCAGATAGCCAACCACGGTTCCGAAATGCGTGTTCAGCATCTTGAAAGGCCCCAGCCCGACATAGCCAAGCATGGCATTCAAAACCCCACTTTCAGCAAGGATCACGTACCAAGAAAAAGTTCGCACCAAGTAAGAAGTGAAAAAAGGGATGATCTGCAAAAACACCGCCCATCGGCGCAGGTTTTCCGAGGCGCGGAAGGCCAGCGCCCAAGCGGCGGGAAAGGCCAGCATCATGGCGATCGCCGCGCTGAGCGAGGCGATGAACAATGTGTACCAATAGCTGTCCCAGAAATATCCACGCGTCAGCATGCGCTGCCAGTTCACGAACTCGAAGGCCTCGGTCATGCGGTAATTTTTCACCACGAAGAACGAGATCGCGATCATGAACACGACCGGCCCAACGAAGAAGATCAGCTGCCACAAGATAATCGGCAGCCGCCATGTCAGGGCATAAAGGTCGATTTTATGTTTTGTGCTCAAATCTTTAGGTCCTTGCCTTGTGACGGGCGGCCCATTGGGCCGCCCGACTTGGCCTTTAGGCGTTTTTGTATTCAGACCAGAAGTCGTTCCAATCCTCTAGCGACTGCTGCTGGGGAATGTCACGGTAATGGATGCGCCCTTCGTTGATCAGCGCGATCGGGTCATTGGGCATGCCATCCATCTGGTGGCTGCGTTTGGCCTCTTTGGGGTCGACCTCTTGCAGCATGGCGCGGCCAGCTTTGGTGACGCAGAAACCGGGATAGGCCAGCATCTGGGCCGATTTCACCTGACCTTCGGGGGACAGCATGTATTGGATGAACGATTTCACCAGATCCGCTTTGCTGCTGCCCTTGCCGATGCAATAGCTTTCGGTGAACTGAATGCCGCCCTCCTTGGGAATGACCGAGGCCACGGGCGCACCGTCGCGCTCTAGCACGCCGGTGATCCAATCCCCAATGCCGCACATCGCCAGCATCTCGCCATTCTTCAGCCCGTTGAAGGTGCCGCCATAGTCGAAAAAGCCGCCAACTTGCTGGCGCAAGCTCATCGTGGTGTCCTGCACCGCCTGCCACTGATCGCCGGTAAGGTCCCAAAGCCCAGCGCCGTTTCCGTTTTTCAGGCTCATCATGCCAAGGTTTGGCAGATGCCAGTCAAAGTGGCCCACTTTGCCCTTCAACTCGGGCTTCCAGAACCCTTCGTAGCTTGATGCTTCCTCGGCGCTCATGGCGGTGGTGTTGTAAGACACCCCAAGATGCCCGCCACGCAAGATCATCGAATAGAGCGTGTCACCATCCCAGTGGCCGGGGAACTTGGTAAAGTCCTCGTGCAACATATCCTCAAAGGGGTAATCGTTGGGGTCAAGCGCTTCGATATACCCGGCGGCGTTCAGCTGCTGCACGAACTCGCCATCCGACAAGATGATGTCATAGGTGCCCGGAGGCGACTGCGCGATCAGTGCCAACATATTATCCCCACCTGCATAATATTTAGGCACAAACTTAACGTTGTTTGCCTCTTCAAAGGCGCCAACCATGTCCGGTTCGCCATGGCCATACCATGCAAGCATGTTGATTTCAGTGGTCTGCGCCCATGCGCGACCAACGAAAGGGGTTGATAAAACAACACCCCCCCCAATGCGCAGCACATCCCTTCTAAGATAATGCTTTTGCTGTTTTTTATTTGATTTTTCCATAGGTCACACTCCGCTGTTTTCTGGTCATTTTCTTGGCCCGTTTTAAACTTCGGACACGGGCTAACAGCCCTTATGACAAGATTACTTAGAATCGTGCCCCATAGGAAATTTATGCGTGATATGGATGCATTAAGCCTTCTTATGTCAGGCCCCTGCGCCGGCCCCATCCCCAAGCGCATTTTCGATCGCTGCGGTCAGTCGTTCTGCAACCAGATTGCCCCAACTGCCCAGCCGGGTTTGCCGATAAAACAGGCCAATGCGCAATGGTTCTAGGGCGGGCAAGCCCTCGTCCGCCCTGATAATCCGCATCCCGCTGCGCGTGGTGGGGGTTGTCAAACAGGTAAAGCCCAGCCCGTCGCAAACGGCATCCTGCACCGCATCGATATTGGGGCTAGAAAACACAACGCGCCAGTTGCGCTGAACCGACTTCAAAGCATCTGTCATGCGCTGGCGGTACACACACCCCAAGGGATGGGCCACAAGCGGCAGGGTGTCCAACGCGTCGGGGTAACTGGTGTCTGCGCCCACCCAAACCGGCTGTTCGCACCATTTTTGCACCAGAAATTGCGGATCGCCCCCTTGGTACAGCGCAACAATCATATCCAGCTCGTCGCGCATCAAGGCATCGTGCAGGTTTTGCGACAAATCACAGTTGATCGTCACCCTCAGCCCGCCATTTTCTTTCAGCAAAGACGTGATTTCCTGCTGCAACAGCCGCACGCCATAATCAAGCGGCAGGCCGATACGCAAATCCGTATCTGCGTCTGACCTTTCAAACAGGCCCATGGCCATATCGTTAAGCCGCAGGATCTGGCGCGCGTGCATGGCCAGCGCCTCGCCCTTTTCGCTGACCTCCATCGTCCGGCCTTTCTGCCGGATAAGTTTGTAGCCCACCAGATCTTCCAAACGCTTGATCTGCAAGCTGACCGCTGGCTGCGAACGATTAAGCAGGTCAGCCGCGCGGGTATGGCTTTTGACCTCGATCACAGTGACGAAGGTTCGCAAAAGATCTGTTGGCAAGTTGACGACACGCATAAGCTCGAATTTCAAAGCTTAATTAATAAATTGCAACAATAAATTTCCTTTATTTGGCACCAAGGAATATTCTTGGCCCATGCAACGCGATACATTTCATAAATTGTTCAAATCAGCTGGGCCGGTCGTTCTGCCGGTGATCCACGTGCTGGATTTGCCCCGCACCTTGCGCAACGTGCGCGAGGTCATTGGCGCCGGTGCGCCCGGCTGCTTTCTGATCAACCACGATTTCGAGCCAGAGCGCTTTTTGCCCATCATCCGCGGCACCCGCGCCGCCTATCCATCGCTTTGGATGGGCGTCAATTTCCTGGGCGTGACCGGAAAACACGCCTTCCCGCGATTGGGGGAACTGGCGGCAGAGGGCGTGCATGTCGATGCCTATTGGGCCGATGACGCGCGCATAGACGAACATGGCGCGAACATCGAAGCGCAAGAAATCGCCCAGATTTATCAAGACAGCGGCTGGGCAGGCCTGTATTTTGGGGGCACCTGTTTTAAGAAACAGCGCGAAATCGACCCTGCGTTTTACAGCGCCTCAGCCCAGCACGCCTGCGCTTTTATGGATGTTGTCACCACATCAGGCGTTGCCACGGGCCAAGAGGCAGATCTCGGCAAGATAACCACCTTTCGAGACGCTATTGGGGATAAGGCCCTTGCAATTGCGTCCGGCATCACACCGCAGAACGCGGCAAACTACCGCGATGTGGATTGCTTCATGGTTGCCACAGGCATCAACGAAGCGGGCAATTTCTATGACATCGACCCGGCACGCCTTCACGCGCTGATGCAGGTCACACGTTCCCTTGGACAAAGAGAAAAATCATGACAGCACCAAACAAAGGTCCGCGCGACGACCGTTGGTATCTTAACATCATGGCCCCCAACACCAAGGGCGACAAATTCGCCTGGTTAGATCCGACCTCGATCTACATCAATGGTGCGGCGTTCAACGACCTGCTTGATGATCTGATGGCTGACCTGAAAGCCGTAGATTATGACGTTGTCGGTGGGCTTGATGCCATGGGCTTTGTGCTGGGGGCAGCCATCGCGGCGCGTTCTGGCGTGGGCTTTTTGCCAATCCGCAAGGCCGGAAAACTATGCGTCGATACCGATAAGGTAAGTTTTGGCAATTACTCTGGCCGCACCCAAGAGATGGAGATGCGCAAGCCCGCCTTTGGCGCCGGCACGCGGGTTTTGCTGGTGGATCAATGGGTGGAAACCGGCGGCACAATAGATGGCGCAATCCGGCTTGTCGAACGGCAAGGCGGTGTGGTGGCCGGGCTTTTGGCCATCGCGATCGAAGAAAACGAACGCACAGACCACTATCGCCAAACCTACCCTTGCATTTCCGCGGTTGTTCCGGGGTCGCGCTGGCAGGCCGAGTGTAATGCACAAACCCTGAGCAGCTTTGACAATTACGCGCCAGAATTGGCCTTTCCGCGTGCAAAGCTTAGCTAGCCGAAACGCGAAAGGCCAAGATATCTGGCGAAACCCCCGCGCCGTTTACGGGCGTGATATCTTGCGGGCAGGCCGACATGACGGCGATAAGCTCTACCTCGGCCCGCAGCGAAATACAGTCGCCCGCGCGCGCGACCGGGGGCTGAAAGCTGGTTGACCCATCCGCCTGCACCGGCACATTCATCCAGATGTTAAACGGCGCCGGGATAAGCGGCGCCTTTAGCCCGATCGCCATAAGCGCCATGCGCAGGTTATCGGCACAATTATCGTGATACCCCTCGCACCCCAATTCGCGGTACCGCGCGTGGTCACAACAGGCGATAACCGTGTCATGCACGCCCGGCGATGTGTCTGCCGTGATTGTCAACAAGGGCCTGCGCTGGTTGCTGACCAAGGCGTCACCGACTTTTGGGAAAAGTGACGCAAGCGAGGTGTGCAGATGGGCCATCGACAGATGCTCGTCCAAGCAAGCGGCAGCAAAGGCGAAGAAGTCGCACACCTGATACCCGCTTGGATTGACGATATGCAGCACCTGCCCCCGGGCCAGCCTGACGGCAACACCACATCGGGCAGGTATCTGGTAGGTGCGCCCCACCTCTGCGGTCCCATCTGCCGAGATGGCGATATTCAGGCTGTTGTTTACCCCGTCCGGGACTGCAATATCGGTGTGGCTCATGCGTCCCCCCTGTTTGTGCGATCAATCCAATCTGCGACTGCACGCTGCTGAGACGCGCGCAGATTGGCCTTGGCTGGCATGGTAGTACATTTGTTTTGCCCGTGTTGCATAAATTCGGTGTCAGGCGCCCATAAGGTTCGATGCTTGGCTGCACATCTGCAATCAAAGCGGCGGCCCCAACCCATGACAGGCCCAGCGCTGTGATGGCACCGATGGCGGCGCGGCGCGCCTGTCAAAACAGCTTGAGAATTATCATCACTGTGTCAATCATGACGCACGGCTAAATTTTGCCCGCAACCCGGCCGTGCATTACCAGATCGAACAAGGCGCGCCCAACACCTCGCAGAAATAGCACCGACAAATGCGCCGATTGAAACCCCAATACTGCCGATCCAAGCACGCCAAGCCGAGGAGATGACATGACCAAGCTGACTGTCTTTACCGCCAAACATATTCGCACCATGGACGCCGGGCGCCCGCTGGCCGATGCCGTTGCCGTCAAGGATGGGCGCATTGTTTCAGTCGGCACGCTTGCGACGATGCGCAACTGGTTGGACCGCGAAGAGCATATGATCGACGATCGTTTTTCAGACAAGGTGATCTTTCCGGGTTTCATCGACCCACACACCCATTTGCAAGCCTCCGGTTCGCTGATGGGGATGACATATATCGGGCCGCTAGACCAAAACGGGCCGAACGGGTTTGACGAGGGGCTGACCAGCCGGCAAGCGGTGCTGGACAAGCTTAAACGCGTGGCCGATCAGGACCCGATGTCGCAAGACCCGATTTTGGCTTGGGGGTTTGACCCCGCGCTTCATGGCGGCCAGCTTCACCGCGACGAGCTGGATGCAGTCTCTGCCATCCGCCCGATCTGGACCATGACCTATGCGCCGCATGTGGTGGTGGCAAATTCGCCAATGTTGGACATCATCGGTGTGGACGAAACGACCAATGTCTACGGGATCGAAAAATACGATGACGGGCAGCTGAACGGGCAATTTATCGAACTGGGCGCCACCACAATTGCGCTGCGCCCAGTGGTGGGCTTTCTAGCCGACCCCAAACGCGGTGCTGCTGCGCTTTGGGCGCAGGGGCGCACCGCGCAAAAGGCGGGGATCACACTGACCGCCGACATGGCGTTTGGAAAGCTGGGCATCGATTACGAGCTTGGTTTGCACAAAAAGGTGGTTGAGGATGATGCCTTTCCGCTGCGGATGCTGTTGGTGCCATTAGGCCCGCCACTGAACGCGCAGCACGGCGCCGAAGCGCCAAGCTATCTGCGCAAACTTATGGCAAGCAACACGGACAAATTGGCCGTGCATGGGGTGAAGTTCATCAACGATGGGTCATACCCCGCGCAAACGTTGCGCCTGCGCTACCCTGGCTATCTGGACGGCCATAAAGGCCACCGCGGCGAAACACCGTGGGAAGATCTTTTGGGCGCGATGCTGCCCTATTGGAAAGCAGGCTTTCAAATCCACAGCCATGCCAATGGCGATGAGACGGTCGAAGTGACGCTGGATCTGCTGGAACAGCTACAATTGGCACATCCGCGGTTCGACCACCGCTTTACAATCGAACATTACTGCCTGTCGACGCCAGATCAGGCGCGCCGGCTCAAGGCGCTTGGCGGCTTGGCCAGCGTGAATAATATGTTCGTGCACTACCGCGCGCTTTTGCATGCCGATAGCGGCTTTGGTTTTGACCGCGCCGAGGCGACGGCACGGCTTGGCAGCTTGGAACGCGAGGGCGTGGTCTTTGCACTACATTCAGATTTTTCGCTGGTGCTGACCCCGATCAGCCCGCTTACGGCTGTTTGGATCGCGGTCGAACGCATTGCGCTAGATGGCAAAACCGTGCTGGCCCCGGGCGAGCGTATCGGCGTCGACCGGGCCATGCGCGCCATTACCATCGATGCCGCGCATGTGATCGGGCGCGACAGGGTGCATGGCAGCGTCGAGGTGGGAAAATATGCCGATTTCACCGTTCTCGACGAAGACCCCTACGAGGTGGAACCAGCGCGCATCCGCGATATCCGCGTGCATGCAACAGTTTTGGGTGGCAAACCCTTCCTGACGGAAAACTGACCATGGTGCAGCCCGCCAACGCAACCCCCCGCAGCGCAGACCCTGCAGAACTGCGCCGCGCGCTTGATACCATGGATTTCTTCGCCGGCCTGATCGAGGCCGCTGCGCTGCCCCGGTCAAAAGCGCCCAGCGCCGCCGCCGCGATCCCCACCATTGTTCTTTCCGGCTTTCTGGGCGCAGGCAAAACGACGCTGTTGCGCCACCTGCTCAGCGGCTCACATGGGATGAAGATCGCGGCGCTGGTGAACGACTTTGCCGCGCTTAACATTGATGCCGCATTGATCGCAGATGTCTCCAACGACACGACCGCGCTGCAAAATGGCTGTATCTGTTGCAGCCTGTCGGGCGGCGTGGCGCGCAGCCTTGCCGCGATCGTAGAGCGCGAAACGACGGTCGATGCGATCGTCATCGAGGCCAGCGGCGTGTCTGACCCTTCCGGCATCGCCCATGTGGCGCAAACGCTAGAGGGTATCACGCTTGAGAGCATTGTTGCCGTGGTCGATGCCGCTGAAAGCACCCAAGGAAAAGCGCATGACGCGCTGGTGGCACGGCAAGTGGCAGCGGCCAACCTGATACTTTTGAACAAATGCGATCTGGTATCACCCAAACAGGCCGAACTTGCCGAGGCGCGGCTAAGGGCCTTTGCACCGCGCGCACAGGTTTTGCGCACAACGCGCTGCGCCGTGCCCATCGGTTTGCTTTTTGACGCAGCCCTGCGGCCCGAACCTGCCGACCACAGCCAGCCGGCCCATGCCGATCAAACCTTTGCAAGCATCGTCTTGCGCCAATCCAAGCCCATCGACCGCGATGCATTCGCACGATGTTTATGCGATATGCCAAGCGGTATTTTTCGCGCCAAGGGGTTCGTGACGTTTGCAGATGCGCCGGTGCCCTTGCTTTTGCAACTTGTTGGGCGCCGATGGAGCCTGACCGAGTGCAACGATTGCCCTGTGGACACCGCTCTTGTGGTGATCGGTCTTGCAGATAGCGTTCAAAATGGCGATCTTCTGGGCCGGTTTGCAGCGGTTGGCTTGCACGCGCCCTAGCGCAAGGGGAAAGACCGCGCGCAAGGCCCACGCGGTTGGGGCAACAAACCGGGCTGGGGATGCCCCCCGCTTTCTGCCCCCCTTACCCGGAAAAAGCACAATAAAAAAACGGGCCAACAAAGGCCCGTGTTTTTAAATGGTGCGGCCGAGAAGACTCGAACTTCCACTCCGGTTAAGGAACAGCGACCTCAACGCCACAGTGGCATGACGGAAACTGTTTTGTAACTTCAATAGCTTACTGACTTTCCTGCTACTACGATATCTTCTCAATCTTGAAGGTCAATAGAAATGG
>Ga0181559_10007292_pt1 | contig 10294 bp, 5 predicted proteins | sample 011ome_21_FD_133752 | JGI IMG/M metagenome (GOLD analysis project Ga0181559, IMG submission 133752) | Coastal salt marsh microbial communities from the Groves Creek Marsh, Skidaway Island, Georgia - 011508AT metaG (megahit assembly) | ecosystem: Environmental > Aquatic > Marine > Intertidal zone... | reverse complement strand
GTGTCCCCCGACCCCCCCCCACCCTCACCGGCACCTGCAGGAAGGTCCAAAAGCAGAGCGCGAAGATCTCCATCGACGCGTCCAAGGACCGAGCCCGACTCGATGCGCGTTCGAACGCGCAGGCGGAGCGTTTGAAAGCCGCGGCCGAGGCTGAGGCGAGAGAACGCAAGGAACGCGAGCGCGCGGCGGCGGCGTTAGCACCCCCCTCCGCGGCGAACCTCGCGGCGACCAACTGGCTCATGAAACAGAAACGCGTGATGGACCTGTTACACCGAACCAGGAAGCCCATGTCCACCGCGGAGCTGCACAACGAGCTGGGATGGCCGGTGGACGTGCCGGAGCTCTGGGAGATGCTCACGCACAACGACAAGGTGCTGTTTGACGAAAAAACGCGGCGCTTCTCGTACAAAGCGAAGCACAGCCTGCGCGACCGCCGCGAGATGCTGGCGTTGATACACAAGCACCCCGACGGCGTGTTGGAGGAGGACGTCGTGGACGCGTACCAAGGCGCGGTGGAGGATGCCGCCGCGCTCATCGAGAACGGCGACGTCGTCTTCCTCGTCAACGCCGAGTCGCGCGAGCGCGTGCTGTACCCGGTGGACGACGCGTACGAAGTACACGTGGACGAAGACGTCTCCGCCGCGTTCCACGGCGTCGCGATCCCCGCGCACGACCCCGATTGGGACCAGGCGCTGCGGCAGATCGGGGTGGAGCCCGCGCCGAGGCGCGCGCACGCCGCGCGCGGCGGCGACGACGACGACGAAGACGACGACGCCGGGAAAAAGAAAAAGAAAAAGAAACGCGCGGTGAATTTCGCGCGCATGAAGATGACCAACGCGCACCTGCCCGAGCTCTTCAAGGCGCCGCAGGTTGAGCGCCTGGACGGGTGAGACGAGACGAGACGAGACGAGACGAGTCTCTGTTAACGAGAAGGTAGCGCTATCTCACGAGGTTATTACGAAAACGTTTTCGATTCATGTACAACGATTCAACGCACTTCAACGATTCAATGCGCTTCATCGAGCGTCGCGCGCGGAGAAAAGGTTCGAATTTCGGTGAAATTTCGGTTCGGCGTCTCTTGTGGCGCGCGGCACACGCGCGCGCGTACGGTATAGTAGAGTAGCGCTCCGTCGCGCGCGCCGCCGCGACTGTTCGTTCGCGTCCGGCGAGACGGTCGCGTTCTCGAAAGATCTCGAAAGATCGAAAGAGAGAGGACTCACCGCGCCGCGTAAGACACCCGCGCGATTTGCGCGGGGTCCGTCCCGGGAGGCGAGAAGACGCCGTTCTGGTCCAGGGGCGCCAGCGACGGCGTGGTGGGCGGCGCGTACCCCGCCGCCGCCGCCGCCGCCATCGCCGCCGCCGTCGCCGCCGTCGCCGCCGTCGCCGCGCTCCGCGGGACGCCGCCGAACGCCGCCGCCGCCGCCTCCGTCCGCGCGGAGAAGCGTTTCGAAGGGGGCGCGGGGGGCTCGAACGCGCACGCGTCGTCCTCGCGGCCGCGCTTCTCCGCCACCGCTTGCGCGGCGATGGCCGCCACCGCGCTCGGGGACGCGGGCTCCGCCGCCGCCTCCGCCGGCGCCTCCGGCGCCTCCGGCGCCTGCGCCTCCGCGAGGTACAGCGCAGCCAAGGTGGCCTCCGCGCCGGCGCCGCCGGGCCGGTCGGTCGCCGCCGCGACGCGCGCGCCGAACGCCGCCACCTCCTCCTCGAGCGCCGCCGCGCGCGTCGCCGTCTCCTCGGCGAAGTTTTTGAACCTTCGCTCCGCCACCTCCGCCTCCGCCTCCCGCGCCGCCGCCTTCGCGGCGGCGTCCACCTCGTCCGCGGACGCGGGCGCCTTCGCGGCCAAGAGCTGGTCCTCCAGCTCGGCGACGCGCGCCTTGGCCGTGGCCTCCGCCGCCTTCGCCGCCGCCGCCTCGCCGGAGACGCGCTCGACAAGCTCCTCCAGCGCGGCGCGCCCGTCGAAGGCGCCGAACGGCGCCGGCGGCGCCGCGCCGGCGCCGGCGCCGGCGATTGCCGCCGCCGCCTGGCGCGCCGCCTCGCGCATCGCGGGCGGCGACTGGAAGAACACGTTTTGCTGCCCGGCGAGCGGCGTGCCGATGCCGTAGAAGTGCGCGGCAGCCGCGGCGGCGGCGGCGGCGGCGACGCCGCCGACGCCGCCGGCGCCCTCCGGCCGCGTCACCGACGGCGGCGCCTCCTCGCACAGCGCCGACATCGCCGCCGCCGCGGGGCGCATGGACGGCGACGCCGCCGCCATGGCCCCCGAGCTGAGGTAGCTCTGCCTGCGCGCGGCGTGCGAGGGCGAGCGCAGGTGCAGGGGCGAGGGCGGGGGCATGCCCCCCACCTGCGTCAGCGCATCCAGAAGGACGCCCATGCCGCCGGCGTCGCCGGCGCTGGCGGCGCGCTTGAGCGGCGACATCGGCGCCGTCGGCACGCGCCACTGCGCGCGGTCGGACTTGCCGGTGGACTCGGGCGCGCACGCCGCCTTGGCGCCCGCGCCCTCGGCCGAGCCTCCCCGCGCCGCCGCCGCCGCCGCCGCCGCGGCCCTGTGCGGGTGCGTGGCGCTCCCGCCGATCACCACGCGGTCGGCGCGGCGGTCCCCGGCGGGCGCGAGGGGTTCGCCGTGGCACGCGCACCGCTCCTCCGGCACCTTGACGACGAGGCAATCCTCCTCCGCGGCTTTGGCGTCGATGATCTCCACCTGGCAGATCAGGGGGCACAAACCGAGAGCCTCGAGGTTGAACTTGATCACCGTGAACAGGTATTGGTCGTCCGCGCCGTACCGGTTGCGGTCCAGGTTGGTGCTGTACTCGTTCCCGTCGTCGTCGGACAGCTGGTGTCTGCGCAGCTCATCCGGCACGCGGTGCGTGCCGGTGGAAAGAGCCACGACTTTCGTGCGCCTGGTGTTCACGGACAGCAGCTTCAGGATGTTCCTCCCGCCGTGATCACGCCGAGTCTCCGCGACGTGAATCGCCTTGAGAACCTGGATTCAAACACGAGCGGAGTACGGGTGGGCGCGTTCGGAAAACGAGCGGGCGGAGGGATGTCGGAGGATGTCAGAGGCGCGCGCTCGGTTTTTCTTTTTTCGTTTTTTGAGTGCGCCTGCGTTGTGCCGAGGCGTCGCGGCTTCACCTTCCCGCCTTCGCGCCGTGTTGTTAGATACGCGCGACGCGTCGGACGCGCCGAACGAGACCGAGACCGCCTCAACGGCGTCGCGCGGTGCTCCTCGGCGCGCCGCGCGCGTGAGAAAACGCGGAGATACGCGAATCGGGTCCATCGGGGTGACGCGCACGCGACCGATCGAGCGCGATCGAGCGCGCGCTGCCGCGTCCGCGCGCCGACGCGCCCGACGATCGCGTTCCGGAACCCGTCTCGACGTTTTCGAGTTGACAAACAGACGCGACAACGAGCGGACGCGCAGTCCGCGAAAAGCACCGAAAAAAGAAACACGTCGCGTCTGGGCGTGAGGCGCGCGACGATCGCACGTGGGACGTACCTGGAGGAAGGCGGACGTGACCGAGGCGCACGCCTGGGTCTCGCTGGGAAGCATCTCGCGCGTTCCCGGCGCGACCGCGTGGGTGTAGTGCTCCCAGTTGAACCGAGCCTTGTACCTGCGCGATCGGCAATCGGAAGCCGCGACGATGCATGATCGCGCGGGAGCGCGAAAATGGCGAGAGGGAGATGGTCGTCAGCGGGGATTCGAGGCGAGGCGCGCGACGCGTAGACGCGCGCGGGGCCGCGCGGTCGCGGAAATCGACGACAAGGCACGCGGCGCGTCGGTCGGGTCGGTCGCGCGGCGTCGCGCCGCTCGGAGCGCGCGCGCGCATCGCGGGAGACGCACAGGAGCTGGTTGTTGGTCGGGCGCTGTCGAACCGCGACCTCCTCGGTCTTGCCCGCGGGGGTCTCCTTCTTCTTCGCCTGCGCGGTCGCCTTCGCCGCCTTCGCGAGCTTGGGCGTGGCCGCGGCGGAGTCCTCATCGCTCCCGCTCGAGGCAGCCTTGGTGTCGGGGGCGGGCGCGCCCTTGCGCGGCGCCGCCTTGCCGCGCGAAGCGGGTCGGGCGGTGGCGTTCTCGGGCGCGTCGGTCCCTTCGATGCCGGTATCCTCGGAGTGGTCGGAAGAGTGCTCCGCGGCGGCCGCGGACGCGGCGGCGCGGCGCGTGGGCTTGACGTGCTCGATATCGAGGTCCTACGCGATCGCGCGTAGCGTGGGGAAAGGAGGGGGGGAATCGTCAGCGTCGCGCGCGTCACGAGCGCGTCGTCTCCGACGCTCGCAATCGGAATCTCGCGGAGAAAGTGCGGGAACAAAGACGGGAGGTTTTTAGTTGACTGATGCCGCGCGCACCTTGCTCGCGGGGGCGCGGCGCTCGCGGCGCCCGGCGGCGGAGGCGATGCCCGCCGGCCGCTTGGCACGCGCCGAGGCGGTGTTGTCTTCGATGTCAGCCATTCTGCTGTCGCGTCGCGTGCGCACGCGCGAAGCCGAAGTGACATTGGTACGACAGAAAGACGGCTTCCGTGAAACCGCACGGAACTCACGTGACGGAACGAAACTCGCGATTTCAAATTCTCGGCGGGACGTTGCGTTTTTCCTTGGGTCTGTGACTCCCAGCCTCGCCCGACTCGCGGAAACGCGCGGTTTTGGCGGCAAAACAGTCCCCGATTATTTCCCGTGCCCGCAGTAGGCATACCGATCGCCGAAGTTCGATTTCGAAGCGCGGGAATTTCGAGAAACGGTTCGAGTCGTTCGAGTCTATTCGTTCGCTCGTCATTTCAAGAACCGCATCGAAACGCGTCTCCCTTCGCCCCTCCTCGTCCTCACATGTCGGCGAGGGGGGTGTCGTCCGAGTCCGAGTCCGAGTCGGACGAGTCCGAGGCGGGCCTCGCCGCCTTGACCGCGGACTTCTTCGCCGGGGGCTCCGTGCCCGCCGCGCGCGCCGCCTCCATCTCCGCCTTTGTCCGGCGGTGGCGCTTGGCCTTCTCGGGGGTCTTCGCCGCCGCCGCCGCCGGGGACACCGCGGCAACCGTCTGAGCCGTCGCCGCCGCCGCCGTCGCCTCCGCCGCGCGCGCCGCCTCCATCTCAGCCTTCGTGCGGCGCTTGCGCTTCCCCGTGGCGGGCGGCGCGGGCGTCGCCGCCGCGGGCGCCGCCGCCACGGGCGCCGCCGCCGCGGGCGCCGCGGGCGGCCTCGCGGGCGCGGGCGCGCCGGCGGCGGCGGAGGCGGTGCGGCGCGCGGCTTCCTCGGCGGCCTCCCCGGCGAGAAACGCCGCTTTTTGCTTCGCCGCCTGCGCCTCGAGCTTGTCCCTCTTGGGCGCGGGCAGGTCCTTCCACATCCGGCCCATCTCGCGCGCCTGCTCGGTGACCTTGCCCTTCAGCGCCTCGGGAAGCTTCGGGCGCGCCTCCTTGCAGAAGAGCAGGAACCCGGAGAAGCGCGGGCGCTTGGCGCGCTTTTGCTTTTTCCGCGCGCGCCCGTCTTTCCCTCCGGGTTCGGCGCCCTCGTCGTCGGCGCCCTCGTCGTCGGCGGCCTCCTTCGCGCTCTCCGCCGCGATCCCCTCGGGCGACGCGAGGTACTCCGCCTTGAGCTTCTCCGCCTTGGCGACGTACGCAGCCTTCTTGCTCGGCTCCAGCGTCTGCCACATCGCGCCCATCTCCTTGGCCTGCTGGGGCACCGCCTGCTTCTCGCCGGGCGGCGCCTTCGCGTTGCGCGCCTGGATCCCCGGTCTTACGTCTTTGCAGAAGAGCAGAAACGCCGAGAAGCGCGGCGTCTTCTTCTTCTGCTGCTTGCGCTTGCGCTTCTTGCCTCCTTGCTCGTCGGCGAGGGCGATTTCGGAATCCTCGTCGTCGCTGGGCGCGTTCGCGCGGCGCTCAATCTCCGCCGCCTTGAGCTTCGCCGCCTCGGCGACGTACGGCGCCTTCTTCGCGTCGGAGAGCTTGTTCCACTGCCGCCCCATCTCGCGCGCCTGGTCCGGGATCGCGAGCGCCTTCGAGGGGTCCTTCTTCGCCTTCGCCTGAAGCTTGGGGCGCGCGTCCTTGCAGAAGAGCAGGAACGGCGAGAAGCGGGGTACCTTCTTCTTCCTCTTCTTCCGCGCCGTCTTGGCCTCCTTGAACGCCTTTACGCCGGAATCGATGTCGTCCGCGAGATCGTTCGCCAACGCCGCAACCTTCGCGCCCGCCGCCGCGAGATCCTCGGGCGAGAGCTTCTGCCCCGCCTTCGTCAGAGACGCGAGCATGCCGCGCACGCGTTTCTTGAGCGCATTCATCGTGATGCGCTTCGCGTCCGAGGGCGCGGCGGCGGGCGCGGCGGCGGGCGCGGCGGCGGGCGCGGCGGCGGGCGCGGCGGCGGGCGCGGCGGCGGTAGCGGCGGGCGCCGAAGCGCTGGCTTTGCTCTTCTTCGCGGACTTGGGCTCCTTGAGGGGGGTCTTCTTGGCCTTGTCCTTCTTGGCCTTCTTCGCCGAGCCGGAGAGCGCCTGGTCGGCGACGGTGGCGATGAACTCAGCGAAGACGCACTCCATGAAGTCCGCCTCGGTGCGCGCCAGGGGCTTGCACAGATCCCTGATCTCCGAGGAGTACCGCTTGACGTCGTTCTTGTCGCCGCGGATGCTCACGCCGACCCACTCGCTCTCGCCGGCGACGGCGCCGTCATCCGCCACCGAAACAAACATCTTCGTCCACTCCAGAGTCAACTTCTTGCCCTTCTCCTCGAGGCGCAGCTTGGTCTTGCGCAGGGCGCTGGACAACTATCACGCGTGCGTTTTGTTTCGGTTCGCGCGTTCGGAGAAGGGAGGTCAGAAGAGGAAAAGGCGCGTCGCGTTCCTCGCGTTCACCGTCTCGTCTACGTCATCCGCATTTAACGCGTTCTTCGTTGTCAGAGACGTACCTTGACCGTCGCTCCGGTGCGCGGGATCTTGGAGAAGTTCGCGCTCTCGAGCGATGTGTCCAAGTCCTCCTCGAGGCAGACGATCGGCCTGATGTTCTTCTCGAACTTCTCCGTCCCGCGGTCGTCCATCGGCACCACGATGTGCATGTCCAGCGGTCCCGACGCGTCGTTCACGTACCGCAGCGAGACTGCGCTGGAATGCGGCACGAATGTGTCCGTGGAATGCGACGGGGAGGTGTTCAAGCCGGTGTGGCACAGGTAATCTCCATCGGACGTGACCGTGCAGCCCTTGACTTTGCGCTTCTTGAGCTCCTCGGCCGGAGCCGGGCGGTAAAACAGCCGATACTCGATGGCCATCGTGTCAACGGCCGCGCGCTCGGTTGTGCGCTCGGGGACGATTCCGCTGAGATGTACGCTTAACGGATCTCTGGAAGATTTTAAACCTAATTTTAAACGGGGTCGTAACTAAAAAGTCCATAGAGACGAACGGTTCATAAATCAAGAATCCTTATCCTTCGCATGAAAAAAATTTCGGAACAATCCATATCGGACCGGACGATCGCTGATGGGGGTGACCCGGTCGCCCACTGCGAGAGAAGGTTTCCGCCGCTTCGTTGTCCAGGTGGCATTTGTTTTCCTCGGCACTCTCGCGCGCGCATGTCGACGTTCACCGTCGCCGCGTGCGCCCCCACGCGCGCGCCCCGCGCGTCGCACGCGTCGCGTCTTCTTTCCGGAGCGTCCGCGCGCGGCGGCGGCTCTCCCGCGACCGTCGCGGCTTTGGGCGCGCGCGGTTTCGCGTTCCGCGAGTCGATCGCGACCGACGGCTTCTCGGCGCCGACTCCGGCGGGCGTCGCGCGTTCGCGCGGCCGCGCGTCGCGGCCGCGAGCGCGCGCCTTCCCTCCCGGCTTCGAGGAGACGCTCGCGCGCGTCGCCGGGTTCCTCGCGGACCCGAGCCCGGGGGTGGTTCCCGCGGTCGCCGCGAACACGGCGGTGTTCACGTTCGGCATCGGGACGCTTCTGCGCGGCCTGACGTGGCCCGGCGTCGTCAACGCGTGGTTCCTGGGCGCGGCGTCGCTCGCCGCGTTCGGCGCGGGCGGCTACGCGCTGGTGTGCCTGTACTTCGTGTTCGGCAGCGCGGTGACGAAGATCAAGCTGGAGCAGAAGCAGCGGGAGGGCATCGCGGAGGCCAGAGGCGGCCGAAGGGGGGTCGGGTCCGTGTGGGGAAGCGGCGTCGCCGGCGTCGTCTGCGCGCTCGCCGCGCTCGGGGGCTTCCCTCCCGGGCCCGACCTGTACAGGCTGGGCTTCGTCGCGTCTTTCTGCTCCAAGCTGAGCGACACGACCGCCAGCGAAGTGGGCAAGGCGTACGGGAAAACCACGTACCTGTCCACGCCGCCGTTCACGCGCGTGCCCCGCGGCACGGAGGGCGCGGTGAGTCTCGAGGGAACGCTCGCGGGCGTCGGCGCCAGTCTGTTCTTCGCCGGCGTCGCGGCGGCGCTGGGGCAGGCGGACGTCCGCGGCGCGGCCGTCTGCGTGTTCGCGGCGTTCGTGGCCACCACACTGGAGTCGTGGCTCGGCGCGACCACGCAGGGCGAGGCGGGGTTCGAGTGGCTCACGAACGATGTCGTGAACGGGTTGCAGATCATCGTCGCCGCCGCCATCGCGGTGGCCGTCGGGGCGGCGACGCGATGAAGGAAGCCGCGTCGCTCGTCGTCGCGCGCGAGCGCTCGTACGAGACAGCCGACAGCTCGAAACGCCGACAGCTTGAAACGCGTTTCCACTGTACAACAACACACGACTGTAGTAGCTAGCGAGTAGTATCCTTCACGTCTCGAGCTAAAAACCGACCGTTCGTACGCGCCGCGCGCGCCGCGTTCGATTCGTCTCGTTCGTTTCAGAAACAGCGAAAAAAGACGCGACTCTCGTCACAGCTTGGACCTGTCCGGTCCGGGGAGGGGCCCGTCCGCGAGCGCGCGGCCCTGCACGGCGCAGTCCTCGAGGTACGGACACGGGTTGTAGATCCCACCGTACCGCGTGCTCCACTCCCTGAGCCTGGCGGCGATGCGCCGCGCGCCCACCTGGTCGCCCCAGTGCACGACCCCCCCGCGGAAGGCGGGGAAGCCCATGCCCAGCACCGCCGCGGCGTCCAGGTCGCCGGCTTTGACGACGACGCCCTCCGCCAGACACCGGCACGCCTCGTTCACCACCGGGAAGAAGATCATCTCCACGATGTCGTTCTGCGTCAGCGCGGGGAGCGGGCCCTCCCCTGATCGGAGCCGCTGTGCCGCCGCGGCGCGGGACGCCGCCAGAAACGGCGCCAGCCCCTCGGGGTCGGGCGCGGCGCGGCGCTTCGCGTCAAACGCGTAAAAGCCGGCGCCGCTCTTCTCGCCCAGTCGGTTCGCCTCCATCAGGCTCGGTATGATCCGGGACTCGTAGACGCGGTCGGGGAAGTCCTCCACGAAGTTCTTGCCGACGTGCACGCCGATGTCCGTGCCCACGAGGTCGTTCAGGCGGAACGGGCCCATGGGCATGCCGAACATCTTGACGGCGCCGTCGATCGCGTACGGGTCGCACCCCAGGTCCAGAAGCAGGCACGCCGACATGGTGTACGGGAAAAACACGCGGTTCACCGCGAACCCGGTGCAGTTGCCCACCACCACCGGCGTCTTCTTGATCTGCTTCGACAGACCGAGGGTGTCGCACAAAACCTGCGGCGGCGTGCGATCCGTGCGAATGATCTCGAACAGCTGCATGACATGCGCGGGCGAGAAGAAGTGCGCGCCCACGATACGCTCCGGCGCGCGCATCTTCGCCGCGCACTTGGTGATGTCGATGGTGGACGTGTTCGTGCTGAGGATGGCATCCGGGCGGCACGCCGCCTCGAGGTCCGCGAAGATCTTCTGCTTCAGCTCGACGTTCTCGATGACCGCCTCGATGGCCATGTCCACCTCGTCGAAGCCGTCGTACGTCAGCGCCGGGCGGCACAGCGCGAACATCGCGTCGGCGCGCGCCTGCGTCAGGCGCCCCTTCTTCGCCGCGCTACGCAGGTTCGCCTTCACGCGGCCCATGCCGGCGTCCAGGAACTTCTGGTTGATCTCCTTCAGCACCACCGACACGCCGTTCATCACGCACGCGGTGGCGATGCCGCTGCCCATCAGACCGCCGCCCACCACGCCCACCGTCTTCACCGGCCGCGGCGCGAGCCCGACGTCCGTCACGCCGGGGACGCTCGCCGTCTGCCGCGACGCGAAGAAGAAGTGCACCAGGCCCTTGCACGCCGCGCTCGAGACGGCTTTGTCGAACGAGACGCGTTCCACCTTCAGACCTTCCTCCGCGCCTTTCACGAGGCCCGCCTCGATGGCGTCCAAACAAAGCCAGGGGTGCGGCATCACGCCCTTGACGCGCTTCGCGCCGCGCCGAGCGCCCGCCAAAATCGCC
>Ga0181559_10007291_pt1 | contig 10295 bp, 10 predicted proteins | sample 011ome_21_FD_133752 | JGI IMG/M metagenome (GOLD analysis project Ga0181559, IMG submission 133752) | Coastal salt marsh microbial communities from the Groves Creek Marsh, Skidaway Island, Georgia - 011508AT metaG (megahit assembly) | ecosystem: Environmental > Aquatic > Marine > Intertidal... | reverse complement strand
CTTTCCAAGACAGATAGTTAAAACTTTTCTAGGGATTTGAAAATACTCCACAGTCCTTGCAAGGGCAAATGAATTGGGGGGGATAACACATACGTCAGATTGAATGTCCACAAAACTATTTGCATCAAAGTTTTTTGGATCAACTACTGCGGAGTGAATATTTGTAAAAACTTTAAATTCATTTGAACATCTAACATCGTAACCAAAGCTTGATACTCCATATGAAATTAATTTATTACCTTCATTATCAACGCGTATCTGATTTTCAGAAAAAGGTGCAATCATACCCTTCTCAAGTGACATTTTTTTTATCCATTTATCTGACTTAATCGACATCTATATTTACTCTCCCTTGAATTGCTCGTGCAATAGTGTTTCCATCGACATATTCTAGCTCCCCACCAATCGGTATTCCATAAGAAATTCTTGAAACCCTTACATCTTTTATATGATCCTTAATGAACATGGCTGTTGCATCACCTTCAACAGTGGAGCTTGTTGCTAAAATGACTTCAGAAATATTCTCTTTTTCGATAAGTCTTAAAAGCTTGTCAATCCCTAAATCTTCTGGGCCAACTCCATCAATTGGTGATAACCTTCCTAGTAATACAAAATATTTACCACGAAAACCTCCTGTAGATTCAATCGCCAGCATATCTGATGGATTTTCAATTACACAAATGCTTGAAGAGTCTCTTGATGTATCTGAACATACTTTGCAAAATTCATTTGAGGTTAACATTCTACACCTATTGCATCTATCAATGCTTTCAACTGCATCCTGAAGCGTCTTTGATAATAAAGAAGCTCCATCCTTATTTTTATCTAACAAATAAAGAGCCATTCTCTGTGCAGATTTTTTCCCTACCCCAGGCAGTATTGTTAATGAATTGATTAAATCATTTAAAAGATCATTATTCATACTAATTAATGGGTTTAATTGATTTGTCTTTTAAAGTTGCATCAAATCTATTCATAAAATCTTTGATAGAGTCGTCATTTTTTATAATATTTTCAGCTGCATTCTGTTTAACGATATCTTCCTGTTCTTTAATAAATAATGGTCCACCTTTTTTTGTTGAGTGCGACATATCAATTTTGATATCTTTTTTAAAAAATTCAGTACACACTTTCTCAAATTCTGCTTTAACATTTTTAGGTATTTTATTATTTTCAATATCTCCCTCAAGATAAATTCTATTATTCTCCATTTTTATAAATACTAAATGACCAAAATAATTTTTTGCAAAAACACTCATTTGCAGCTTATTGAAAACATTAACCCACTCATTATTTGAGTTAATTATTTTTAAAAAGTCATTATTTTTAGTATTTACAGTCTTTTGATCAATGTTTTGATTTTTATGGTCTGCTTTGCTGGATGATTGCTCAATATTTAGAGTTTTTTTTTCAGGCGTTTCTTTTGCATTAGTAGCGGATGAGCTCTCATGAATACTTGCAATTGGATTAAAGGCCAGCATTCGCAAGATGCATATTTCTAGAGCCTGTTTAGGTTCTGGATGGATGGAGAATTTTGAATACGCATTGACGGCAATCTCATAAACTAATTGTATAAATTCTTTATCTGCTCTCTCAGCAATTTTGATTATGTTTTCATCATTTGAATTTTTTAGGAACTGCTCTAATGAGACTTCATGAATAAAGCTAACTATACTCTTAAGAATATTCTCATACTCAGGGTTAAGTTCTTCAATTTGATAAAAGATATTAAAGGATTTTTCAGGATCTCCATTGATAATACTTGAAACAAGATCACCTATCATGGCACCATCAATTGTACCTAAAAGATTTCTTACATCTTGTTCATTTAGCGCTCCATTTCCATGAGCTATAGACTGATCTAAAAGAGTTAAAGCATCTCTTACTGAACCTTTTGCTGAATCTGCTATCAATGTTAATGATTCCTCATCATGCTTAATGTCCTCTTTTTTTACAATATTAAGCATATGCTCTGTTAAAGCTTGTTTGCCTATGGTTTTTAGGTTTAACTGCAAGCATCTTGATTGAACAGTTTTTGGAATTTTTTCTGGATCAGTTGTTGCAAATATAAAAACCACATGTGGTGGAGGTTCTTCAAGCGTTTTAAGTAAAGCATTAAAACTGCTATCAGATAGCATATGAACTTCATCTATAAGGTATATCTTGTATCTTCCAGTCGAGGGTTTATATTGTACCGTCTCTAAAAGACTTCTCATATCATTTACACCTGTTTTTGATGCAGCATCAATTTCTAAGAAATCTAAATGTCTACCTGCTTTTATCTCAACGCAAGAATTACAAGTATCACATGGAATGGTAACAGGGGTTTTTGCTGATAAACAATTTAGGCATTTTGATAAAATTCTTGCAAGGGTGGTTTTTCCAACGCCTCTAGTTCCTGAAAATATATATGCCTGGTGAATTTTATCTTGGGTGATGCTATTAGAAAGTGCTTGAATTATATGAGACTGACCAACAACTTCTTCAAAGTTAGATGGTCTATATTTCCTTGCTAATACCTCGTATGACATACACGATGATCATAACATGACCTAACTAAAAACAGATTCAATTTCTTCAAAAGAGAACCCTCTATTTAGCAAGAAATTCTTTTGCTTTGATCTAATTTTAAAATCATCTGATGGGCCGTCTTTATATTTCTTATTAAACTCTTTTTTGGCCAATTCTTTCCAATCATCCGTATTTCTTAGCACCTCATCAATAATTGACTCATTAATACCTTTTGATAGAAGCTCATAAGATATTTTTTTAGAGCCAAAGCCTCTTCTTTTTCTTGAATTTAAGTAATGTTCTGTAAAACGAGTGTCATTAATTATGTTGTTAGCTACAAGCTTTTTAATAACCTCATCGATTTCATCTGTGTCTCTAAACTTATTGTGAAGCTTTGATTTAATTTCTTTTTGAGAATGCTCTCTTCTTGATAATAAATCTAGCGCTTTATTATAAATATCTGAAAAATTTTCATTAGACATCTACTGTATTGGTAAAACCCTTGATTTACCATTTCTTTTGATAATTCTAACTCTTTGATTGTTTTCAAATCTTATCTCACTTACTTCTTGTATTATTGAAACAAGCCTCCCTGAATCTGTCTCGATTAAAAGCTCTACACCATTTTTCTTAGTTAGTGATGAGCCAATATTTGCTCCGATTGCACTTCCAGCCAAAGCTCCAATTACTGATGCAATATCAGACTCAGTATCAGATTCGGTTACATTCTTACCAGCAACTCCACCAATAGCTGCACCTGTAGCAGCACCCAATCTTCTATCACCCTCAATTGTTACATTTGTAATATCGATAATAGTACCCAAAGTAATACTTTGCTGTCTTTGCACATCATTTCTGGAAACAATATTTGGCTGTTGTGACATATTCACACAGCTAGAAATAAAAACTCCTATAAATACAATTAAAATACCTTTCTTCATTAGCTTATCTCCAGTTTTTTATACTTTCTATGCAAATCATCTGTAATTACATAATAAGTTTTGTTTTTATAAAATCCGTCTAAAAGAATTACCTTAAATACATCCGAGTTAAAATAAGACTCGACAATTTTAATACGATCGCCCTTTTTTAACTTGATTAATCTTCTTGAGTCTATAAAAGAGAATTCATTCCAGTCACCATACTCTCTTCCGCGATAAGTATGCAAAGCATCTTGCGGCATTTGAAATAAAACCTCTCCGTTACGAAAAAATTTATTACTTCTAACATCTAGAGCCCAAATATCATCAGTATTTATTTCTATCTCGTCTGAAGAAAAAGCGTTGTAAGTGAATAGTATTAATATTAGATAAATTATTCTCATAAGATATAGACAGTTTTTATTGCATTAAGTTCAGTTAATAGATTATCACATTTAATTTTTTGTTTTAAATAGAGTATTGAAAAATAATTAAATAATCCCCATATAAATACTGAAGATGCCATTAGGGTCTTCACATATAAACCGCATGCCTATAAATAGGATGCAATTACAAATGTCGCTTTAAGGAGGACAATTATGATGTTAAATTTTACAGACCCATTTTTTACTACTAGGGTACTTGGTTTTGAACCTTTATTTGATAGGTTTCAGAGGTTATCTGAATCGTCACAAAGGTCTTCAAGTTACCCACCATATAATATTAAAAGAGTAGGAAATATATTTGAGATTGAAATAGCGGTAGCTGGACTTTCAAAAGATGATATTTTGATTGAGTTAACAAACGGTATTCTTACAGTTAGTTATGATGGTCCAGAAAATAACAACAATGATGAGGATCATAGCTTAGTCTATAGAGGCATTGCAAAAAGAGCATTTAAGCAACAATTCACCTTGGCTGAAGATGTTGTTGTTCAAGGTGCAGAACTTGAAAATGGATTATTGTTAATCAATCTTGAAAAAATAATTCCAGAAGAGAAAAAACCAAAAATTATTGATATCAAGACACCAAAGAAAATTCTTGGTAAAAAATAATAACTATCTTTTGAAGGATGGCCTGAAGCCATCCTTCAATTAAATTTTTTATAAATGATAAGATTAAATATGAAAAAAATTCTATTTCTACTTTTCTTATTTCCTTCACTATTTGCAAATCAGATTGTCATAGATACCGGTCATGCAAATGTTTCTTTAGTTAAAAATTCATATGACCTTAAAGCTGATGGCTCATATATCGGCATTAAATTCGAACTTGATAAAAACTGGCATACTTATTGGAAAAATCCTGGCGATTCAGGGGGGGCCCTTGAGATAGTTTGGGAGTTACCAAATCGGTTTAAGCTTGATCAAATAATTTGGCCTAAACCTGAATTGATTCCGTATCCACCTCTTATGACATACGGATATAACAATGAAGTAATTTTTCCATTCAAAGTAATTCAAAATGAGTTAAATACAAATGAAGAAATACGTGTGTCTGTAGATTTTCTGATATGCGCAGATGTTTGTATACCAGAGAAGGCATACATAAATACTTCTATTGCAGATATCCCGCTTGATAATAAATTAGATTTTTTTATTGAGCAGGTTCCAAATATTACCTTGCCAACAGAGGCTTATCTCTCAAACAATACTCTAGAATTAAAATTCTCAAAAACTGATAAAAGCATAGATCAAGTATATTTTTATTCTGATATTGAAAATGTTGTTGAGCATGCAGCAGTCCAAAAACTTACAGAAGAAGAGTATAGCTATTCTTTAAAAATCCAATTATTTGATAGTTCTAAATTATCAGAAATATCTGGAGTAGTTGTAATTGATGGTAAGCCATTCAAGGTTAAATCCAGTTTAGTAAATACTCCTGAAATTGAATTATTTGATGAATTAAATTTATTGCAGGCGGTACTTTTTGCCTTTATTGGCGGTTTGATATTGAATCTTATGCCATGTGTGTTCCCTGTAATATCTCTTAAAGTTCTAAGTTTTGTTGCTTTGGGTGGCAAATCTTTATCAAAAGTTCGTTTGCATTCACTGAGCTTTGCTTTTGGCGTAGTGTTAACATTTTTAACAATTGCATTAGCTATTATTTTATTAAAGCAGTCTGGAAGTGTTCTAGGATGGGGTTTTCAACTTCAGTCTCCAGTAGTGGTTAGTATCTTAGCTTTGATAATGTTCCTAATTGGTCTTGTGCTTCTAATGGATATAAACATTGGGTCTTCTCTCACAAGATTGGGCACATCACCAAATGTGAATCCAAACTATATGAACTCTTTTTCTACAGGGGTCTTGGCTGTTATAGTGGCTTCACCATGTACGGCTCCATTTATGGGTGCAGCTATTGGTTATGCTATCCTTCAACCTGCAATAATCACCTTGCCAGTATTCTTATCACTTGCGTTGGGTTTTGCATTCCCATATCTGCTTTTAACTGCTAACCCAGGTTTAATATCATCAATACCAAAGCCTGGTAAATGGATGGAAACACTAAAAGAGTTTTTTGCATTTCCAATGTTTGCGACATCTCTGTGGCTTGTATGGGTTTTTAGTATTCAGGTGAATTCTGATCAGCTAATTACTTTACTTATTTGCTTCTTTACAGTTTCTATTTTTATGTGGGTCTATAAAACATTTAGAAATCAGATTATTATTTTTGGATCATCTTTACTAACCATTCTATTTTTATTTACTCAAATAAATAATTTTTCAACAAGCCAAGAGACTTCATCTAGATTAAATGATTCGATTGACTCATGGTATTTTGGTATTGAAGAAGAGTTTCAAGGATCACAACAAGCATATTTTATTAATTATACAGCCGCATGGTGTATAACCTGCCAGGCAAACGATAAAGTTGCTTTATCTAGAATGAAAGTAAAAGAATTTATGGCAGCAAACGATATAAAATATGTTGTTGCTGATTGGACAAATAAAGATAAAAGCATACTTGATGCTCTAAATAAATATGGACGCAGTGGAGTCCCTTTGTATGTTTATTGGAAGCCAGGAATGGAAAAGCCATCCATTCTTCCAGCGATTCTTTCAGAAAAGATTGTTTTAGATGCTTTAAAAAACTAATTTAAATAGTCATTTTTTTATAAATTGATAAAAAATCACTATAATCAGAATAATTAATATTTCATTGAGAGCATTTTATGACTGCCAGCCCTTTTATATTATTTGGAAATATACATATTATTACTATCGTAGGCATTCTTGCTGTTACGATTTTTTTACCATTAATTTATAAAAAAAAATCTGATGCTCAAAAATCTGTAATAACAAAAACTATTGCATATATTATTTTGGCTCATCTAATTATTTCACCTTTCAAAGATTTATATATTCTTGAAAACCCATATAACTGGAGAGAAGTTCTCCCATTTCATATGTGTGATCTTTCTGAGATTTTTTTAGCCTGGTTTCTACTAGGTGGTCCTAAAATTTTATATAAGTGTGCCTTTTTTTGGGGTATAGCTGGGGCCACGGCAGCTATTATTACTCCTGATATATCTCACCATGATTTAGATTATGTATTTTTCATGATTGGTCACGGAATGATTGTTATAGGGGTGATCTATGCAACTATAGCTCTTAACAACAGGCCTTATGCAAAAGACATACTTACTGTCTCATTTATTACTGCATGCATATTATTACCAATAACTTACATAATAAATCTAATATTAGGTGAGCCTGCAAACTTCTGGTACTTGATGGCAAAACCAGCTGGTGCAAGCCCGATGGATATTTTCCCAGAACCTCCATTTCATCTACTTGTTTTAGTGCCTTTGGCTATTTCAGTCTTTTTCTTAATCTATACTCCATATTTCATAAAAGATCGTATACAAAAATAGCTACTTTCACTTTGCTTAATTCAAGTAAATGCGATATAAATTAAGATTAATTTAATACATATTTAGAAATGGAAAATTTTATAGAGCTTCTCTCAGAAGTTTGGAATAGAGGTTTTTTTGGTATTGACCTCGGAGCAATAATTTCATCATTACTGGTCATACTTTCAGCATTTCTTTTTAGAGGTTTTATTATCTCTGTCATAATAAATTCTTTGAGTCGATTAGCAGAAAAAACAGATTCAAAGATTGATGATGAGATAATTAACGCATTAAAAAAACCAATTAGCTTAATTCCAATTACTATAGCATTGTATTTATGTACTCTAATATTGCCCATTAATGGCTTGGTTGGAGATATTGCAACAAACATAGTTAAAGCCTTTGTAATATTTACAATTTTTAGTGCTTTATCAAATGCTGTTAAACCTTTATTTGCAGCTCTATCAACAAGCTCATGGTTAACTGCATCAATGCAAATGTGGCTTGAGAGAGCATCTAGATTCATAGTGTGGGTAATAGGTGTTGCAATTATATTGGATATCTTCGGTATTCAAATCGGCCCATTGGTTGCTGGACTAGGTCTATTTTCAGTTGCAGTAGCTTTGGGGGCGCAAGACTTTTTCAAAAACTTAATTGCTGGGATATTAATAATTGGTGAGCATAGATTCCAACCAGGCGATAGAATTGAAGTAACTGGACAGCTTCATGGAATAGTTGAATCTATTGGCTTTAGATCAACTGTTATTAGAACATTTGATACAGCCCCAATGACTATTCCTAATAAAGATTTATCTGATGTAAAGGTAATTAATCATGGAGAAATGATAAATAGAAGGCTTGATTGGACAATAAATTTACTTTATTCAACATCCGTAGAGCAACTTGAAACCATAAGATCAAATATCAAAAAATATATATTAGAAAGCGATAATTTTGTATCTGATCCAGATTTAGATCCAGTAGTTAGAGTAATTGAACTTGGTGCAAGCTCTATAGATATTCGAATTGTTGCTTATTCAGATCCAGTTGGTTTTGCAGACTTTAATAAAATAAAAGAAGATCTTATTTTTAAAATAATGAACATAGTCAAGGAAAACAATACTGAATTTGCTTACCCATCTACTTCATTATATGTTGAGAGTATGCCTCAATAGAAACATTCTATGAGCGATCAATTTATACTCTCTCTTACTCTCGCTGGCCTCCTGATATCATTTATATGGAGTAAATTAAGATATGATGCCTTAACTATTGGTGCTCTAATGATATTGATTGCAGTTGGAGTTATACCGGCATCTGATGCGTTTTTAGGATTTTCTCATCCGGCAGTTTTAACTGTTGCGTTAGTGCTAGTAATAAGCCAAGGTTTAAAAAATTCTGGTTTAACTGGACTAGTTGGAAAATTAATAGGAACAAGAAAATTTTCTGAATTAGAGTTTTTAATTTTTTTGCTGTTGATAGCTGCTTTTTTATCATCCTTTATAAATAACATAGGGGCATTAGCCATACTTTTACCCATAACACTAAATGTTTGTCAAAAAATGGAATGGCATCCATCAAGATTTTTAATGCCATTAGCTTTTGCATGTATTTTAGGTGGAATGAATACGACTATTGGAACTCCGCCAAATATAATTATTTCTGAGTATAAAGCATCAATATCAAGCTCCCCTTTTAGCTTTTTTGATTATTCATATGTTGGGCTTGTAGTAACTTTGCTTGGAATTATATTTATAACTTTCATAGGAAGAAATTTTATTCTCCTAAGAAGCGATTCATCTGGAAATGTTTCTCTGATTAATCTTAAAGGTTATCTATTTGAGGTTGAGGTCAATGAAAATAGTAATTCAATTGGAATGACACTTGCTGCTTTTAAAAGACAGGCTGGTGAGGATGTTGATGTCATAGGTTTAGTGAATAGTTCTGGTGCAGTTAGTAAAGTTAAAAATAATACTAGAATAAAAGCAAATCAAATTTTAGTTATTAAAACTCCTCCAAATGGTCTTGCTGCACTTTTAGAAACTTTTGATTTTTCAATACCCGAAGAACTGCACTTTTTTAAAGATGATGATCTTGAAGAGATTGAAGTAATGATTACTCCGGGATCTAGGTTAATTGGAAGAAAACATGATTTCTTTCATAAAATTGCATATGAGGAATTAAATTTACTTGGTCTATGGAGAAAAGGCTCTAAATATCGGACTAGGTTAACAAGAGAAACTTTTAGAGCTGGGGATGTTCTACTTCTTGGTGTAAGAGATCTCGAAGAAGAAGATGTAACAAATAAAATAAAACATTTAGGCTTAATGCCATTGAGGCAAAGAGAACTTCAAACGATTCCAAGCAGAAGTAGACTTCTAAAGGGAATGGTGTTCTTCGGTATCTCAATCACCTTAGTTGCATTTAATTATCTTACAACTGCAGCTGCATTTTTATTATGCGTTTTAGCCTTCTTGAGGATTAAAATTATAGATGGTAATTTTTATAGAGATATTGATTGGCCTATTGTAATAATGCTTGCAGCAATGATACCAATAGGAGGTGCTCTGCAAACAACTGGTTTAAGTGAAGTGATCTCAAATCAAATTTCTCTATACGCAGAAAATATTAGTCAATTCTGGTTACTATTCTTAATTCTTGTAGTAACTATGGCAACAACAGATATTATAAACAATGCTGCGACTGCAGTTATTATGGCTCCAATTTCTGCTGGAATTGCTACTCAACTTGGTTATGATATTGAGCCTTTTCTTATGGTTGTTGCGGTCGGAGCTAGCTGCGCCTTCTTAACACCAATAGGACATCAATGTAATACTGTGATTATGGGTCCAGGTAACTATAAGTTTACTGACTATTGGCGCCTAGGCCTTCCATTGGATATTCTTATTATCGCTGTATCAATACCGATGATTCTATTTGTTTGGACGTAGGGTTATGGAAGAGCATTTTAAAAGACCAAATAAACTTACTGGTGAGGCATATGTGTCTGG
>Ga0181559_10007288_pt1 | contig 10297 bp, 6 predicted proteins | sample 011ome_21_FD_133752 | JGI IMG/M metagenome (GOLD analysis project Ga0181559, IMG submission 133752) | Coastal salt marsh microbial communities from the Groves Creek Marsh, Skidaway Island, Georgia - 011508AT metaG (megahit assembly) | ecosystem: Environmental > Aquatic > Marine > Intertidal zone... | reverse complement strand
ATATTGCGTATATGCTGGCCTATATCGCCAAGTTCAGCCATCATTTCCAGGCTGCGGCTGGTCAGGGCGTCCGGGTCGAGGTCGAAGATTTCCATTCTGGTTTCTCTGGCCTGCTCCAGTCGCTGGCGGGCATCTGCGATTACTCCGGCGTTTACCCCTATTCCTTCAGCCCGATTGAGATAGCTTTGTGCAGTGTCATACTGACCAAGCCTGGTTGCCGCATCTGCGAGCTCCGTATAGCGCACCACAATATCACGAACCCCCTGCAAGGCGACTTCATTGTCAGGTTCAAAATCGAGAATAGCCATAAAACCATCATAGGCATTGCTTTCGGCAGGCGACATCAGACGATTATCTTCATAGGCCAGGCGCGCCTCATAAAGCATGTCAGCGAGAATACGCTGACGGACAAAGGGATCACTTATATTGCTCAGCGGTCCTTTCAGGGATGAGCCTCCCTGGGCATCGCTGTCAGTGGCATCCGGCTTGCTTTCATCACTGCCGGAATAAACTATGCTTGCGCTTTCATTGCCAGCACAGGAGGCCAGCATAATCACCAGCAGTACGCAGAAAATCCTGGTCTTGTTAAAGTTGTTCAACATCTCACTGATTAAAGAAAGCCGTTAAAGGGAATAAATTTCAGGTATTGGCCCACGGCAACAGTTTCACCGAGGGGAATTTCAGCGAGCCCATCTGCCCAGGACAGGGAGGTCATGATACTGGAGCCCTGATTTCCAAATGCCTCCAACACCTGCTCTCCCTTTACATTGGTTTGCAGCCTGACACGCACGAATTCCAACCGGCTGTTAGCAAAAGCCAGTGTGAACCCGGATTTAACCTGAAGTGATGGTGGCGCCAGCGACCTGCAACCCTGGGTTTTTAGAAGGAAGGGTCTGACCAGCATGGAAAAGGTTACGAACACAGCAACCGGATTCCCCGGCAAACCAAAAAATGGAACCCCTGCAACCCTGCCACAGGAAAAAGGCTTGCCCGGTTTTATGGCAAGCTTCCATAATCCCAATTCCCCCAGATTTTCCACCGCCTGGCGCACATGATCCTCGTCCCCCACGGATACGCCACCGGTAGAAATAATACAGTCGGCATCGCTTGCCGCTGATTTCAGGGCCGCCTCGGTACTCGCCAGTGAATCTTCGACGATGCCCTTCTTGATAACCTCCATGCCCATGCCTTTGAGCAGGCCTTCAAGGGTAAAACTGTTGGAATCATAAATCTGTCCAGGACCCAGTGGCTGGCCCGGTGCAATCACTTCGTCACCGGTATTGATAATCGCCACGCGCAATGGACGCTTTACCGATACGCTGGCAATTCCCAGTGAGGCAAGCATGCCAAGATCCTGCGCGCGCAACTGATGACCTCGACTCAAGACTTCGCTGCCCTTTTCTATGTCATGACCCTGCAAACGAATATTTTCGCCTTTGGAAGGCATTTCCATGATCGTCACCCGGCCATTTTCTGCCCGCGTGTTTTCCTGAATAAAGACGGCATCTGCCCCTTGCGGAATCTTGCCGCCGGTAAAAATTCGTGCCGCAGTACCCCTCTGCAGCGATGATCCTACATGGCCGGCAGCGATAGTCTGGGATACCTCAATGGTAACTCCAGGCTTATCAATATCAGCAGTATTGATGGCATAACCATCCATGGCACTGTTATCGAAATCCGGCACATCAAAAGCGGCGTGTTGGGAATCCGCCAACACACAACCAAGCGCTTGCGGCAGGGATACAGAGATGACATCCGGATTTTCGTCAACAACGGACATCAAAAAATCAAGGGCTTTGTCGATTGGAATCAAGGCGGAAGACATAAAACACATCCTGAAAACGAGACCGTTATTCTACAACGGTCGCCGGTGGTAAGTCACAAGTTCCAAGTCTCAAGTCTAAAGCAGGCGACCAAAGGTCGCCCCGTCGGATGCGTCCCTGCGGTCCTTATCCGACCTACAAAAACATTTCTTATCTCCTGCCGCCTCCCTGCATCGCCCACCTTTATCCTTTTTCCTTTATCTTTTTTCTTGTCCCTTGCATCCTTCATCCTGCATCCTGCATCCTGCATTCTGCATCCTGAATCCGTTATAATGCCTGCCTCATTTCCCCAGGTCTGTCTTCCGTGAGTGATTATTTAATCTTCCTCGTCCCCTCCATCTGCTTTGCGGGTGCTTACTTGTCCACCGTCGCTGGTATGGGCGGTGGGCTGTTGATTCTGGCAACCTGCTCCCAAATCATGCCCATCGGCATTGTAATTCCATTGAATGGTGTTTTTGTGTTTGCCGGCCAGGTGACACGAACGCTTCAGTTTCATCGCCACATTGCCTGGCATATCACCCTGCCCTTTATTCCCGGCTCCGTGATCGGTGCCTTGCTGGGAACATTGATTTATTTCAGCCTGCCAGAAACTGCCATCGCACTGATGCTTGGTGCTGTCATGCTCTGGTTCAGCTGGGTACCGAGTAGCAAGGGCTCCAGGATGTTGGCTGACAAAATTCCGCAGCCTTACTTCTGGATTGGCATTATCCACACCTTTTTGTCGACGGTTTCAGGCGCTGGCGGCTTACTGCAGTCGCTAATGGTTAACAGTAAATTGCCAAAGGAAAGTATTGTCGCCACCATTGCCGGTACCTTACTGGCAATGTCAGTATTCAAGACGGTGGGGTATTTCCTGGCAGGCTTCGATTACCTGACATGGCTGCCAGTCATTATGCTTTCATGGCTTACCGGGATTGCCGGCACAACAGTGGGCAGGTATTCGCTGAATCTCATGCCGGATATTTTTTTTCGTCGCCTCATCAAGGCTATGGTGACTGTTTTTGCTTTGCGGCTTTTTTGGCGGGCGGCTTCGACTTTCTGGGGTTTTTAGCTGACTCTTTTTTACGTTTTGCCCTGGTTGTAGTGCTGGCCTGACGTTCATTATCGCTTACTGCAGCAACGCTATTACCCTGTACTTCCGGTAATTCCTTTTCGACTCCATAAATCTCTTCCAGCACAGCAGTAACACCAGCCCCGCGTGAATGCTGCTTGATACCAAATGTACCCATAATCTTGCTGGCGTTGAGAGCAGAATTCCGAATATAAGGACGTTCCACTGGCAGTAATTCTATCTCCAGAGACGGCAGGACTTTATCCAGCGCATTATCCAGCCTGGCGGCTTCTTCCAGCACATGTTGCACAAACTGATCCTGATTTACGGGTTGCATGGCATTGTAATGATAGGTTCCCCATACTTCAGCATTACAATCCACCTGTTTGACAATACCTAAAATAACCCGCGCCGCATCGCCTGCATGGGTCGGACTAAAACGATTGTCCACCACGCTGATCTTGCCAGCGTTTTTCTTGCAGGATTCGATCAGGTTGAGAAAATATTTATTGCGATGGGCACTGAAAAGCCAGTCAGTGCGCAGGATAATATGTTTCTCGGTTTCCTCTCTGAGCGTACGTTCTCCATACCATTTACTTTTGCCATAACTGCAAACAGGATTGGCTTCATCTTCCTCGTCATAGGTTTCTTTTTTCTGCCCGTCAAAGACATAACTGGAGGAATGATGAATGATGGGAATACTAAGCTGCTTACAAACCCGCGCCAGTGCTGTAACCCCATCGGTATTGATCAGGTCGCATCTTTTTGCCGCCTGGGGGTCAGTTTCCGCTTTTTGCAGATTTGAGTAGGTTGATACGTTGATCAGCTGAGTGGGATTAATTCGGCTGACCGCTTTTACCACGTCCTTGGGGCTCAGCACATCTACCTGATCAGTATCCAGAGCAGAAAACTCGATCTGGGCATCGGTCAGCAGCCGGATCAGTTCCCGACCAAGCTGACTATTGGCGCCGAATACCAGTAAATTCATGACTTATCAAAACCCTTGAAATGAATAGTGCGACAGCTTACCGGAGTTTCCCCGAAACAGGGAAATATCGGGCTAATCCTGTTTATGCTCTTGCAGAGATTTAGCTGAATGTTAAATTCACGTCTGGCAAAAGTGCCAGGGTTAATCCCGAGCAATGCGACAAAAGGGAATCAAGAGACCGCAAATGAAACAATAATAAGGACTGCAGGAAATGGATCAGTGCGTTCAGGCCTGAGATGATATTCCTAGAAAGGAATATCGTCGTCAAAGCTATCCATATCAGCAGGAGCCTGCTGTGGTGCAGATCCGCCAACCGATGAAGAATGTGAGGGTGATTGTGAAGGCGCTTGAGAAGAACCTGAAGGCTGGGCCTGGTAACCCCCGTCGCCAGCGCCGGAATTTCCACCCCGACTATCCAGCATCTGCATTTCATTGGCAATAATATCTGTGGCGTAACGTTTGACCCCATCCTGTTCCCAGGAGCGGGTCTGCAGTCGGCCTTCTACATACAGTTTTGATCCCTTGCGCACGTATTCCGCAACAATTTCTGCCAGGCGCTGGTAAAAAGTGATTCTGTGCCATTCCGTGCGTTCCTGTTGCTCACCGCTGTTTTTGTCTTTCCAGGTCTCACTTGTGGCCAGGGTAATATTAGTGACGGCATTGCCATTGGGCATATAACGTGTTTCCGGGTCTCCCCCGACATTACCGACCAGAATTACTTTATTGATACCTCTACTCGCCACAACACCCTCCAGAAAATGAATAATAATGTATAACAACAAGTCTAGCATGCTTCTGAAAAAATTCGATCATAAATAGCTTTCCGGAGTATAATTGCCGGTTTGATTTTTCCTTGCACCCAGGAAACCTCTGATTAAATCATCCAATACCGCTTGCAGGCCGAACAAGTAACACAAACAACTACTTACTATATAACCAAGACAGACAATAAGGAAAAAAGGTACCCACTATCAGCCACATGGATAACATCATCGTCAGGGGGGCTCGCACCCATAACCTGAAAAATATTGACCTGACCATCCCGCGGGACAAACTGGTAGTCATCACCGGTATCTCAGGCTCAGGTAAATCTTCTCTCGCTTTTGACACCCTCTACGCTGAAGGCCAGCGCCGCTATGTGGAATCACTGTCCACCTATGCCAGGCAATTCCTATCAATGATGGACAAACCGGATATGGATCAAATCTCCGGACTGTCCCCCGCGATCTCTATTGAACAGAAGTCCACCTCCCACAATCCGCGCTCTACCGTGGGCACAATCACCGAGATTTATGACTATCTGCGCCTGCTGTTTGCCAGGGTTGGCGACCCCTATTGCCCTGATCACCATAAAAAACTCGAAGCCCAAACCGTCAGCCAGATGGTGGACCAGGTGCTGGCCCTGCCGGAAGGCAGCCGCATCATGTTGCTCGCGCCTATTGTCCGTGAGCGCAAGGGCGAGCATGTCCATGTCTTTAATGAACTCAAGACCAGTGGTTTCATCAGAGCCCGCGTCGATGGCATTGTTACCGAACTGGAATACCCGCCAGCACTGGATAAAAACAAGAAACACACCATTGAGGCGGTCATTGACCGCTTCAAGGTAAGACCGGATATGGAACAACGTCTGGCGGAGTCTTTTGAAACAGCCCTGCAAATTGCCAGCGGCATTGCCATTGCCAGTTTTATGGATGACGACGCTGAAGATGAGAAAAGCAAGGGCAACAAGGGCGCGAAAAAACCCGCTGATCTGGTTTTCTCTTCCCTGTTTGCCTGCCCCGTCTGCGGCCACAGCATTACCGAACTGGAGCCCAGGCTGTTTTCGTTTAATAACCCGGCCGGCGCCTGTGAGACCTGTGACGGGCTTGGCCTGAAACAGTTTTTTGATGAAAAAAGAGTGATCGTCGACGACAGTCTGAGTCTCGCCGAAGGCGCTATTCGACGCTGGGATCGCCGCAATATTTATTATTTCCAGTTACTGTGTTCACTGGCCGAGCATTATGAATTTTCCCTGGAGACGCCATGGAAAAAGCTGCCAAAAAAATTCCAGAAAATTATTCTCCATGGTAGCGGCACCGAGAAAGTCGATTTCACCTTTGTTAATGAACGCGGCGATAACTTTACCCGCAGTCATCCGTTCGAGGGCATATTACCGAACATGGAACGCCGCTACCGGGAAACCGATTCCAATACGGTACGCGAAGAATTCTCCAAATACCTGAGTTCGCAACATTGTCCGGACTGCCAGGGCACGCGCCTGCGACGGGATGCACGTCATGTCTTTATAGATAAACACGCTTTACCCGAAATTACCGCGATGACCATCGCCGGGGCTGCTGCCTATTTCAACAGCCTGAAATTTCGTGGCAAGAAAGCCAGCATCGCGGAAAAAATTCTCAAGGAAATCGATGATCGCCTGCGCTTTCTCATTGATGTGGGATTGAATTACCTGACCCTGAATCGCAGCGCGGACACCCTGTCCGGCGGCGAAGCCCAGCGCATTCGACTGGCCAGCCAGATCGGTGCAGGCCTGGTGGGCGTGATGTATATCCTGGACGAACCTTCCATTGGTTTGCACCAGCGCGATAACGACCGCCTGTTAAAAACCCTGAAACATCTGCGTGACATTGGTAATACCGTGATTATGGTTGAACATGATGAAGAAGCGATTTACACCGCCGATCATGTGATTGATATTGGACCCGGCGCCGGTGTTCATGGCGGTGAAGTGGTTGCCCAGGGCACGGTGGAACAGATTATCAAGAACAAGAATTCTCTTACCGGTCGCTATCTCTCCGGCAAGGAACGTATCGAGATTCCTGAGCAGCGCGTTGCAAACGACCCGGAAAAACAACTGGTGCTTAGTGGTGCCCACGGCAACAACCTGAAAAATGTGACGCTGGAAATTCCCCTTGGCTTAATGACCTGTATCACCGGTGTCTCGGGTTCCGGAAAATCCACCCTGATCAACAACACCCTCTATCCGCTGGCAGCAACCCTGCTTAATCGTGCATCAACACTGGATGCGGCCCCCTATGACAAACTGGACGGCCTGCAGCAACTGGACAAGGTGGTGGATATTGATCAAAGCCCGATCGGGCGCACGCCTCGTTCAAACCCGGCTACCTATACCGGTATTTTTACCCCGGTGCGCGAGCTCTTTTCAGCCACGCAGGAATCCCGTTCCCGCGGTTACAAACCCGGACGTTTCAGTTTCAACGTCAAGGGCGGTCGTTGCGAAGCCTGTCAGGGCGACGGCCTGGTGAAAGTGGAAATGCATTTCCTGCCGGACATCTACGTGATGTGTGATATCTGCAAGGGTAAACGCTATAACCGCGAAACCCTTGAAGTAAAATACAAGGGCAAGAATATTCACGAAGTCCTGGATATGACCATTGAGGATGCGCGCGAGTTTTTCGATCCGGTGCCGCAGATTGCGCGCAAACTGCAAACCCTGATAGAAGTTGGGCTTTCCTATATTCGACTGGGACAGTCCGCTACCACGCTCTCCGGCGGCGAAGCACAGCGCGTGAAACTGTCCCGTGAATTATCAAAACGTGATACCGGGCAAACCCTGTATATACTTGATGAACCCACTACCGGTTTGCACTTCCACGATATCAAGCAGTTATTAAACGTCCTGCATCGGTTGCGCGACCATGGCAATACCATTGTCGTCATCGAGCACAATCTGGATGTCATCAAGACCGCTGACTGGATTGTGGATCTTGGCCCCGAAGGCGGTGACGAAGGGGGCCAGATTATTGCCACCGGCACACCGGAGCAGGTGGCTAAAGTCAAAGCCAGCCATACCGGCCACTTTCTGAAAAAAACCCTGGCCTGAGCCAATATTTTTTGCTTCAAGCCAGAATTATTGACAGGATTTTTACCTCTCCCATCGGGGTAAAAATCCTGTTAAATAGCATAGCTCTTCGCTGGATGCAGAATTTCCTTTTTCCTTTTTCCTTTTTCCAGGTTATGTAGTCGGAAAAACTGGACAACAATTAGAATATTTATTACAAAAGAAACTGCACTCCGGTAAAAAAGGAATAATTTTATGGAAAAGATTATCGTTTTATCACGCCAGCTCCTGTCTATAGTGCTGTTAAGCAGTATTTCCCAGGTTGCCCTTGCACAGCCTGATTCCTCTTCCAAACCAGATCAGCCCGTAGCCAATAATTCAGCTGCCAACAAACCTGCAAGAGTCCGGGAGACAGAAGAAATTACAGTCACCGAACAATTGCCTTTGTATAGGCTCAGGGAAATGACGATCGAGGCCGAAGATAAAGTCTATGACCTGTTTAATGAGCTGGTGGACGAAAAACGTTTCAGGATTACCTGCGGCACCGAGAAGCGAAGCAATTCCCTGTTTAATTACCGCGAGTGCAAACCGGAATTTGAACGCCGGGCCAGCAGTGCGGAAGCTCAGGATCATATCGCCATGTGGCGAACCACTACAGGCCAAATCGGCGAGCTTCCATCAGGGTCTGTATCGGGCGGCATAGCCGTGCCACAACAATTTTCCATCCCCATGCAGCAGAAACAGCTGCAGCAAAAAATGCAGACCCTGGCCCGGGAAAACCCTGAATTTCTGGAGTCTCTTATTGAGTTTGTCGAAGCAAAGCAGCGCCTGGAAAGCTATCAGCGCCTTGACGACAGCGATCAATAAATCCAGCCAGGCATTTTAGTCTAGAACTGCCAGATCAAACGTCCATAGAGATTTCTGCCCAGGCCGGGAAGTCGGTCACGCAGGGCGATATCAGGATTAAATGCCCGGTTGTAACCCGCCAGGTGATCACGGTATTCACGATCCAGCATATTATTCACACCCAAACCGATTTCCAGATTTTCCTGCGGGTAAAAACGCGTGTTCAGATTCAGCAGACTGTAGCCACCGGTGGTGAGTTCACGATTAGTCACTGATATTCTATCCTGACCGGCATAGGTAATATTTTCCAGACTGGCCGACCAATTGCCACCGGTCCAGTTTAGCGCCAGCAGGAAATTATCAGGGGCAATTCGATACAGATTGTCATCTATGTCCCGTCGTTCCCCTCTGACCATACTCAGGTTCGCCTGAAGGCTAAGGCGTTCATTGAACTGGTAGCGAGATTCCAGATCCAGGCCATAGAGCTTCGCATCGACATTGTTAAATTGCAGGGGGATTCCTGATCCCATGCCCATATTCACCATCATCATGGCAAACTGGTTAGCGGTCGTATCTGTGGCAGGCGTACCCTGAATATAGTCATCTACGTTCTTGTAGAAAACCCGCGGATAAAAAGCCAAGCCCCGGGCGTTATAGTCAAAACCGGCTTCCACTTCGTGGGAGGTTTCAGAATCAAGACCGACATTGCCAAGATAGGTAATGCCATCGGCCAGCCCACCGGCAGACTCCATAGGAAGCCACAGGTAACGCTCCTGATAGGACGGGGCGCGCATTTTTCTGGCAGCGCCAAGGTACCATGTTGTATAGGCAGAAGCCTCGAAACTGAGTCTGGCAAACCAGTCAACATTGGTATCATCCTGCGACAGTTGAGCAGCATTAAAGCGGTTGGCCAGCATGGCGGCCATATTGTTCATCATTACCGGCATGCCCATGGTCATGCCCATCGGATTGAGATTGGCACCGACGCTTCCTGCATCCATGGCAACCTGGTTAACACGCACCCCCGCTTCCAGACCAACTCTGCCCCCCAGACTCAATTCCTGTTCAAGGAAAACACCCACAATGTCACGCTGTACATCTGAGAAATTGGTAATGCCAAACATTATGGCGTTGGGATTGCTGATCTGTGCTTCATGATCACTCCAGTGGCCATCAACCCCGAAGCGTCGTAATCCATTTTCAAGAGGCTGCTCCAGTTGTAGTGAAAAACTGGCGTTGTCACTGGCCGCAAAGGTTTGCCGATAACGCATGGCGCCGGTAGTCATCATATTGTCCTGGGGCGGGCGCCGCAGATGAAAATTTGTCATCCAGTGTTCAATACTGTTAAACGAGAACGAGGAAACCAGGTTGAATCTGCTACCCTCCCGGCGATAGTCAAGGTCAAAGTGATTGCCATCAATGGACCTGATATCCATAGGCAAGGCGGGCGTGCCGGCATCACCGGTTTGGTTGACCGCCGCACTGATACTGAATTCCTGCCGGCTATCCCGGTAGCCATAGCGCAAGTCCAGGCGCTCGCGCTCATATTCCGACGGCATAATGGTTCCGCCGGCAAACTCTGCGTCATCGGCACTTTCCGTCATCAGGGAAGTGCTGAACAGATGGGTATCATTGGCAATTGCCAATGTAGCACTGGCGACATTTCCCGAATTAATGGATTGCAGCCCGGTGTATACCCGACCCGCAATGCTGAAGTCATTACTACTGGTGAAATTACCGGAGTGGGTTTTGGCTTGCATGCTGCCACCGATGGTCTCCTGACCACT
>Ga0181559_10007283_pt1 | contig 10302 bp, 7 predicted proteins | sample 011ome_21_FD_133752 | JGI IMG/M metagenome (GOLD analysis project Ga0181559, IMG submission 133752) | Coastal salt marsh microbial communities from the Groves Creek Marsh, Skidaway Island, Georgia - 011508AT metaG (megahit assembly) | ecosystem: Environmental > Aquatic > Marine > Intertidal zone... | reverse complement strand
TCATCTGCCGCCGGGCATACAAACAGGCCTCGACTGGCTGGCGCGTCATGTCCCCGAGCCGGGTCGCTCAACCTCCGTCCATCGCGACTTTCGCACCGGAAACTTTATGGTCCGTGGTGGCCATCTCGCGGCGTTGCTCGATTGGGAGTTCGCGGGAGCGGGTGATTACCATGAGGATATCGCATGGTTCTGTGCTGCGTGCTGGCGCGGTGAGAACCCGTCCCGGGAGGCCGGGGGACTGGGCCCGCGCGAGGAATTCTATCGCGCTTATGTTGCGGCTGGTGGTGACGTGCCGGACCCATTGCGTATCCACTTCTGGGAGGTATTCGCTCATGTGCGATGGTCCCTGATTGCCATGCAGCAGGCCTCACGTGCAGAAGCTGGCGAATATCCCGTCTGGGAACTGGAAGAGGCCGGAAACAGGGTTCTCGGCCTCTCAGAGGTTATTCTGAAGATGGTGAACAGCGTTTAGACGCCATCGGGCACCACAACCATGCGACCGACAATGCGGCCTTCTTCAAGGTCTTTGAGTGTTTCGGTCACCTGAGACATGGGACGTGAAGCGACGGGGATGGGGTCGACCTTTCCGGCCTTTACCAGAGCCATCAGCTCATGCATTTCCCCAAGATTTCCAACGTAAGAACCGCGCAGCGCGATATCACGGGTTGGGAGTGCCAGGGTTGGAATGTCGATCCGGCCACCATAAAGGCCGACGAGGATATAAGACCCTCCGCGGCGCAGGACCTCCATGCCGAAGGTCACGGTTTCCGTCGAGCCTACGAAATCAACAACAGCTCCCGCACCTGCCACCGTGAGCTCGGCGACCCGGGCGCTGGCATCCTCGCGTTTGGGGTTGATGGTGTGGTCGGCACCGGCTTCGCGCGCGGCGGCGAGTTTTTCCTCGTCCAGATCGACGACGATTTTCTCGTTCGCGATGTATTCCGTGGCGATCCCGACACCTGTGAGCCCGACACCTCCGGCACCGATGATCACGAGCTTGTCGTCTGCGGCGAGAGCCTTGGCTTTTTTGAGGGCGCTGAATGCGGTCACACCAGCACAGGCGAGGGTGCAGGCGTAGTGCGGGTCCACACCCTCGATATCCACCAGGTAGCGCGGATGCGGCACAATGATGTGGTCGGCATAACCGCCCGGACGGCGGACGCCAAGCGGCGCAACATCGGCACAATCCTGCTCGTTGCCCTCATCGCAGCGGGCGCAATCGCCGCAGCCGGTCCACGGGAACACCAGGCGGGTCTCACCGATTTTTACATCGGTCTCCACATCCGGCCCATACGCGACGACTTCCCCCACAGGCTCATGCCCCATGGTGAAGGGCAGGGCGATGTTCCGGTCTTCCAGAGTCATCTTCGTGCCGTCGCCCAGATCGTAAAAACCGTGCCAGAAATGCAGGTCCGAATGGCAGACGCCGCAGGCTGTGACCCTGACGAGAACCTCGGTGCCTTGCGGTTCTGGTGTTTCGGTCTCGACAAGTTCGAGCGGCGCATTGGCGGCGACGAGTTGATAGCTTTTCATGATGTTTCCTCTTCGTAATTCAGGCCAGCCTGATCGAAACCGATCCCAGGCCGGGAATTTCGTGGTTTATATGGTCACCCCTTGAGACCCAGTGGGTCGGAATAACCGAACCGAGCGTGACAAATTCTCCGGCCTTGAGGTGGCGGCCCCGTTCGGACAACCGGTTCGCCAGCCAGGCGAGTGCTTCGAGCGGATGCCCCATGATCAGGGAACCAAAGCCGCGACCGAGTTCGGTGCCATTCAGCTCAATGGTGGCTTCGGCGCCGGCCAGATCGAAATCCTGCCAGTCTTTAACCGGGGCCCCGAGCACCACTGCGGCGTTGAAGAAATTGTCCGCGGCCATTGTCGGGGTGTCGAGTTCCCGGTAGTCGCGATACCGCGCGTCGACCAGTTCGATCGAGATCATGACGGCCCCGACCGCATCACGGACACTTTCGCGCGTGTAAGGCGCGTTGCTGGACGGCAAGTCGTGCGCAAGTGTCACGGCGATCTCCGTTTCGACTCCGGGCTCTACGAAATCGTCGCGCTTGAGTTCGGCATGGTCGCGAAAGACCATGCTGTCGAAGACCTCACCGAAGGCTGGTTCGTGGATGTTCATATATTCCTGCATGACCGGTGTCGTGCAGCCGATTTTATATCCGACGAGCTTGCCCATGCCGCGTTCTGCCAGAATTTCGTTGTGGCGCTCCTGCACGGCGTAGGCGTCGTGCAAGTCCACAGGCCGAATGGCTTCGTCAATGGAACCCAAACGAGTTCCGTTGAGGCGGTTCTCGGCGATGATGGTGGCGGCCTGCTCAATGGCGTCTGGGGTCATGGTGTTCTCATGGTTGTGCGTGAAAAGCGCGCCTCAGGGCTTCTATGTTCAGGTTCAGCGCTTCTGTGGCCGCGTCGATCCGTTTTCCATAGTGCCAGTAGCCGTGGATCATACCCGACATGCATGTGTATTCCACGGCCACACCTGCTGCCTCGAGACGTTCGCCATAGCGTTTTCCGTCATCGCGCAGGGGGTCGAATTCGGCAGTGATGATCTGGGCCGGCGGCAGGCCGGAGAGATCATCGGCCTTGCAGGGGGAAAGCCGTATGTCGTCGGTTTTGGTCAATCCCGGCGTATAGCAGTCGTAATACCAAATCATCTGGTCACGAGTCAGGAAGTAGTCGGCATCGAGAAGCGCGTAGGATGGCAGGCCCTGTTCGAAAAACAGGTCGGTCACCGGATAGATGAGTATTTGTGCGCAAAGTTCAGGTCCGCCGGCGTTCCGGGCCCGCAGGGCCAAACCTGCAGCCAGGTTTCCACCCGCGCTGTCTCCGCCTACAGCGATGCGACTGGAGTCAACGCCAATGTTTGCAGCGTTTTCCGCGATCCAGGTTAAAGCGGCCCAGCAATCTTCAGGCGCGGCCGGGAAAGGGTGTTCAGGACCCATTCTGTAGTCGAGTGAGACCACCATGCACCCAACATCGCGACAGATCATGCGGCACTGGGGGTCGCGGCTTTCGATGCTGCCAATCACGAAGCCTCCACCATGAATGAACAGAAAAACAGGGAGAGCCGTGTCGGCTGTCTCGGGGTGATAGATGCGAATGCGCAGATCACCGCCCGGCCCCGGAATCATCTGGTCCTCCACGGTCCCGATGGGAACGGGGTCGAAGTTCTGCGGCACGATAAAGCGATCATAAGTCGCGCGCGCCTCGGCTGGCGGCAAGTCCTTGAGGGGCGTGGGTGCAGCGTTGAGCTGGTCGAGCACGGCCTGCGCCTGCGGATGTAGTGTCATGTGCGATTTCCCGTGTGCCGCTGGTTCGGACGACTGGCGGTGACGAGTAAAGCATCCTTTGGCAGCAGGCGGGGGTCAACAGTATTCGGAGGTCTTTCTGGTGTGGCCATCGCAAATTCATCGCAAACTTTTGCACGCCCATGCGGCCGGTTTGGTGCACAATCGGTCTCCAGATGAGAGGAAGCAAAATGCGTATTGGAGTCCCCACCGAGATCAAGCCCCAAGAGCTTCGGGTCGGGTTAACCCCGGCAAGCGTGCAGGAGTTTGTTTCCCACGGGCATTCGGTTGTGGTGCAGAGCGGAGCGGGCGCAGGTATCCGCGCGGGGGATGAGGTTTACATCGCTGCGGGCGCTGAAATCGTTGGTGATGCCGCCAGTGTCTTTGACGCGGCCGAGATGATCATCAAGGTCAAGGAGCCGCAACCCAGTGAGCGCGCCATGCTGCGCGACGGGCAAATCCTCTACACCTATCTGCATCTGACCCCGGACCCGGATCAGGCAACCGAACTCTGCGAGGCAGGTGTCTTTGCGATTGCCTATGAAACCGTAACCGACGGTGCCGGCGGTCTTCCCCTGCTGGCTCCCATGAGCGAGGTCGCGGGGCGTCTGGCCGTGCAGGCCGCCGCGCAGTCTCTGACGGCCACCTCGGAAGGTCGGGGTATTTTGCTCGGCGGCGTTCCCGGTGTGTTGCCCGCACAGGTCGTCGTAATCGGCGGCGGTGTTGTCGGGTTGAATGCCGCCCGCATGGCCACCGGCCTTGGTGCGGATGTCACGGTGCTCGACCGGTCGATTGCCCGCCTGCGGGAGATCGATGAGATGTTCGATGGTCGGATTCGGACGCTCTATTCGACACGCAATGCGCTGGAGGAAGCTGTGGCCGGTGCCGATGCAGTTATCGGAGCAGTTCTTGTAGCAGGCGCACGGGCACCAAAGCTGGTGACCCGGGAGATGCTGGACACCATGAAGACAGGTGCAGCCATCGTAGATGTCGCCATTGATCAGGGCGGGTGTTTTGAAACCAGCCACCCCACAACCCATGAGGAGCCCACCTTTGTTGTGGATGGTGTGGTCCATTATTGCGTTGCCAATATGCCTGGGGCCGTGCCGCTGACAGCCTCCACGGCACTGAATCATGCGACACTCGCGCCGGGTTTGAAAATTGCCGATCTGGGCCTCGCACAGGCCTTGCAAGAAGACCCGCATCTGATGAATGGCCTGAATGTCGCCAAAGGGGCGATCGTACATCCTGCCGTTGCGAAAGCCCTGAACCGGGTTTTTGTCCCGCCGGAGGAAATTCTGTCAGCCTGAGCCTTGTTGTTGGGCACCCGGTTCTTCAAAATCAAGCTTGTCTGACACTGGCTCTGGTTCACGTTTGAGCGCGGAGACGTAAGGGGAATTATGTATGCGTTTTGCTTGTGATACCGGGGGTACGTTTACCGACCTGATTGTTGAGGACGATGACGGCGCGCTAACCATGTACAAGGCGTCCACGACACCGTCGGATCCGGTCAAAGGCGTTCTGGATGCTTTGACCTTGGCGGCTGAGGCGCGCGAAATCGCATTGTCCGATTTGTTGGCGCGCGGCGATATGCTGATCCATGGCACGACCCACGCCATCAATGCGATCATCACAGGCAATACGGCGCGTACGGCATTTCTGACCACGGCGGGTCATCCTGATATTTTGGTGTTGCGCGAGGGTGGACGGATTGAGCCCTTCAATTTCGTTGCGCCTTATCCGGACCCCTATGTGCCCCGTTCCCTGACCTTCGAAGTGCCAGAGCGCATCAACAGTGCCGGAGCTGCGCATACAGCGCTGGATGAAGTTGCCACGATAGAGATTATCGCCAAGCTGAAGGATGCCGAAGTCGAGGCGGTCGCGGTCTGCTTCCTCTGGTCAATTTCCAATCCAATGCATGAATTGCGGGTCGGAGAATTGCTGGAAGAACACTTGCCGGGTGTTCCCTATACGCTTTCTCATCAAATCAACCCGGCCTTGCGGGAATACCGGCGTGCCTCGGCGACAGCAATCGATGCCTCGCTCAAGCCGCTCATGGGAAAATACCTCGGTGGTCTGACCGAGCGCCTCACGGCTTCTGGCTTCGAAGGGCGGACGCTTGTTCTGACGTCTCAGGGCGGGATGCTGGATGCCAGCGATCTCGCCCAAAAGCCGATCCACGCGATCAACTCAGGCCCCTCGATGGCGCCGATCGCAGGTCGCAACTACGCGGATATCGATTCCGGTGTGTCCAATGTGATTATCGCGGACACCGGCGGAACGACCTATGATGTCAGCCTTGTCCGTGACGGCCGGATTCCCCTGACCAAGGAAACCTGGATTGGACAACCCTTCCGCGGCCACATGACGGGCTTCCCGTCTATCGATATCAAGAGTGTGGGCGCTGGTGGTGGTTCGATTGCATGGGTTGATGCTGGTGGTTTGCTCCATGTCGGGCCGCAAAGCGCCGGCGCGGTCCCTGGTCCCGTCTGTTATGCGGCCGGGGGTGTTGAACCGACGGTGACGGATGCCTGCGTGAGCCTTGGCTATCTCGACCCGAACTATTTTCTCGGCGGTACCATGACGCTCGATGCCGAAGGCGCGCGCGCGGCGGTTACCCAATATGTGGCCGAACCACTGGGATTGTCGGTGGAGGAAGCTGCCGCCTCAATACTCAGCGTTGCGACCGAGAACATGGTGCAGGCGATCTCCGACATCACGGTCGATCAGGGTATCGATCCGGCCGAAGCTGTTCTGATTGGCGGTGGTGGCGCGGCCGGGCTGAATTCGATCTATATCGCGCGGCGACTGGGTTGTCCGACACTGCTGATACCCGAAACGGGTGCAGGCCTGAGCGCAGCCGGTGCGCTGATGTCGGACCTGTCCAATGAATACCGGGCGACCTTCTTCACAACATCCGACGCGTTTGATCTGGATGGGGTCAATCGAACACTCGATGCGCTGCGCGCCGAAGCGCAGGAATTTATTGAGGGGCCGGGTTCGAGCGCGGTTTCGTCTGTGATCGAGTTTGCGGTGGAGGCCCGATACGCCTCGCAAGTCTGGGAAATCGAGGTGCCCTTGGCAACGGAGCGCTTCGAGACGGCCAGTCAGCTGGACGAGCTCAACGAAGCTTTTCACGCCATGCACGAGCGTATTTTTGCGGTTCGTGATCCGGGCTCAGTCATCGAGTATGTGGGGTGGACGGCGACAGCGCGTTGCGGCCTGCGTGAGGGTGGTCCGGGACGACTTGTTGCCGGGAAAACCCATGAGGCGGCAGGTAAGCGGTCGGTTTATTTCGCAGGAGATGGTGCTGTTGAGGCGACCGTTCTTGATTTTAATTCGATGCAGTCCGGCGAGCAGCATTCCGGTCCCGCCATCATTGAATCGCCGTTTACAACCGTGATTGCCGATGGTGCGACCACATTCGAGCGGACGGCGTCGGGCAGCCTTCTGATGCGGCCATAGGGGAGTGGGAACAATGACAGCCAAACAACTCGACGGTGCGCAGCTCGCCATTCTTGCGAACCGATTTGAAGGTGTTTCCTCAAAGATGGGGAACACACTGCTGCGGACGGGACGCTCGGGCGTGCTCAATCGCGCGAAGGATTTCTCCTGCTGCATCCTGACGGCGGATTGCGATTTGCTCGCGGTGGCCGAAAGCCTGCCGATCCATGTGTTGTCCGGGCCGGATATTATGGCGCGCTCGATGAAGGAGTTTCATCCGGACCTGAAGCAGGGCGACGCCTTCCTGCACAACTCGCCCTATCACGGCTGTTCGCACCCCGCCGATCACACGATCATCATGCCGGTGATCGATGATGATGGTGTGCATCATTTCACGGTGTTGGCCAAAGCCCATCAAGCCGATATCGGGAACTCGATTCCGACGACGTATCACGGCACAGCGCGCGACGTTTACGAAGAAGGTGCGCTGATCTTCCCCGCTGTTCAGGTGTTGAAGGATTACGAAACCGTCGAGGACATTGTGCGCATGTGCCAGCTGCGTATTCGGGTGCCCGAGCAGTGGCACGGGGATTTTCTGGCCATGCTCGGCTCCGCCCTGATCGGAGAACGTGAGTTGCTCGCGCTCGGCAAGGAAGTTGGCTGGGATACGTTGCACGCGTTTACCGGGCAGTGGTTCGAATACTCAGAAAAGCGCATGGCCGACGCGATCGGGGACATTCCCGAGGGGAAGGCCTCCGCACAATCGACCCATGATGCCATTCCAGGCACGCCGGATGAGGGGATCAAGGTCACGTCGCGAGTGTCCGTTGATCCGGCGGCCGGGCGGATCGAGGTCGATCTCCTCGACAACGCCGACCAGATGAATTGCGGCCTGAATGTTTCAGAATCCTGCACCCGGACGGCGGCCTATATCGGCGTGTTCAACTCCATCGATCATACGGTGCCCAAGAACGCCGGATCTCTGCGACGCATTGAACTGAAGTTGAAGGACGCCGGTGTTGTTGGAATTCCGCGTCATCCGATCAGCTGTTCGGCTTCGACCACAAATCTCGCGGACCGGATTACGTCTGCGACCCAGCGCGCCATGGCGGAATTGGGTGACGGGTTCGGCATGGGCGAAGTCGGCTGCTTCTGTCCGCCTTCCACAGCCGTGGTTTCGGGCAACGACCCCCGCAGTGGCAAGCCTTATGTGAATCAGCTGTTTCTCGGCCATACAGCAGGCGCCGGCGCCCCGCATCAGGATGCCTGGATGACCATGCTGCATGTAGGCAATGGCGGGATGTGCTTTATCGATTCCGTGGAATTGGATGAGGTCTATACCCCGATCCATGTGCACACACGTCGTTTGATCACGGACAGTGAAGGCGCGGGGCGGTTTCGCGGGGCACCAGGCATCGAAGTCGAGTATGGGCCGGTTGGCTGCCAGATGGAGGCGGGCTTTGTGCATGATGGCAACATCCACGTGCCCCAGGGCGCACGCGGCGGATTGGCCTCGGCGCGTTCGAACCAGTTCAAGCGAATCCGAAACGGGGAACTCGAGACACTTGATCAGTGTACAATCGCCTGGATTGAGGATGGCGAGACCTTGGTCTCCATCGCGCAGGGCGGCGGTGGGTATGGTGATCCGCGTTCGCGGGACCCCGAACGTGTGCTCAAGGATGTGCGCGAAGGCCTGATTTCGCGCGAACGTGCTGAGAATATTTATGCGGTTGTAATAGCCGACGATCTTTCGGTCGATGCGGCGCGTACAGCCGAACTGAGAAACTAAAATCTGTATTACAGGAGAGAGAGTATGAGACTTGAAGGCAAAGTAGCAATCGTGACGGGCGGCTCGGTGGGTATCGGCGCGGCCATTGCGAAACGATATGCGTCTGAAGGTGCCACTGTCGCCACCGTCTACAAGAGCAATGACGAAGGTGCAGCGGGTATCATTAAGGAGATTGAGGACGCCGGGGGTAAGGGCAAGGCTTTCAAGTCCGACGTTTCCAAGGTCGAACTCATTGAAAAGCTCATTGCAGATGTGATCGCCGAGTTCGGCCGTGTCGATATTCTGGTGAACAATGCCGGTGTGTTCCGAACGGTTCCCGTAATGGAAACGACCGAGGAAATCTGGGACGAGCAGCTCGATCTAAACCTCAAGGGCTATTTCTTCATGGTGAAAACACTTGTCCCGCATTTCCGTGAAAATGGCGGCGGCAAGGTTGTGAACATCTCCTCGATTGCTGGTACGGGCGCATTCCCGAACTGTCCGGGTTACTGCGCATCCAAGGGTGGCGTGGTCAACATGACCCGTGCCCTGGCCGCCGAACTGGGCAAGGAGAAGATAAACGTGAACTCCATTGCCCCGGGCAATGTGGCCACGCCGCTCAACGCGCATCTGCGGGGGCCGGGCAATGAGGAATACATGCAGCTGATGCGGACCATGACGCCAACGGGTATCGACTTTATCGACCCCGATGACATGACCGGTACTGCCGTGTTCCTCGCCACGGAAGACTCCCGGATGATCCACGGAGAGACGATCATCGTCGATGCCGGGTGGAGCGTCTGGTAGGGAAAATCGACTTGGCTGACCGTGAGAATGTCCATTTTCTGCTTTTGAATATCGGGCATTTTCTGACCCACCTGTTCATGTTGATCTTCGCCACTGCGGCGGCGCTGACGCTGTCGCGCGATTGGGGCATGAGCTATGGCGAGCTGATCGCGTTTGCGACGCCGGGTTTCATTGCCTATGCGGTGTTTACCCTGCCGGCGGGCTGGCTCGCCGACCGGTGGAGCCGGGAAGGGATGATGGCGGTCTTCTTTCTGGGGATTGGGGCCGCATCGGCCTTCACAGCTCTCGCCGAGACGCCGGTGCAGATGGCCGTCGGGCTTTCCGTCATCGGAATGTTCGCGGCGATTTATCATCCAGTCGGGATTGCACTCGTGGTGCATGGCCGTCAGCGCACCGGTGTGCCCATCTCGATCAACGGTATTTTCGGCAATCTGGGTGTGGCCGCGGCGGCCTTGATCACCGCGCTCTTCATCGACCATGCGGATTGGCGCACCGCCTTTGTCTGGCCGGGCCTGTTTTCAATCGCGATGGGAGTTGCCTATCTGTTCATCGTCGCGGGGCGGAGCGCTGAAGCCCAGGAAAGTGCCAGGCCGGAATCCGAAGGCCGGGCTGCGCCAATGCTGTTCGACCGCGCCACGGTCATCCGGGTGCTGTTGATCGTTTTCACGACGTCATCCCTGGGCGGATTGGTCTTTCAGAGCACGACCTTCACCCTGCCGAAAGTTTTCGATGAACAACTCGGCGACCTCGCAGTGTCGGCATCCGATGTGGGCTGGTTTGCGTTTCTTGTGCTGGCTGTCGCCGCTGTCGGTCAGCTCATTGTGGGATATCTGGTCGACCGGCTCCCGGTCCGCCGGATCTTCATGATTGTTGCCGTGCTGCAGGTGTCGCTGTTTGCGATTATGCCGGGCCTCACGGGCTGGCAGGCACTTGTCGTGGCGATCGCATTCATGTTCGCGGTGTTCGGGCAAATCCCTATCAACG
>Ga0181559_10007254_pt1 | contig 10332 bp, 8 predicted proteins | sample 011ome_21_FD_133752 | JGI IMG/M metagenome (GOLD analysis project Ga0181559, IMG submission 133752) | Coastal salt marsh microbial communities from the Groves Creek Marsh, Skidaway Island, Georgia - 011508AT metaG (megahit assembly) | ecosystem: Environmental > Aquatic > Marine > Intertidal zone... | reverse complement strand
TAGAGGGTTTTAGTAGCAAAATCGGGTCTAAAATCGGGTGGAAAATCGGGTCACCCCACCCGATTTTAGACCCGATTTTGCAACGACCCACCCGAATTCGGGTGAACCCACCCGATTTTAAAACCGGGTGGGTCAAAATCGGGTCTAAAATCGGGTGGGTACGAAACCTGAAATGACGGTTTAAATCGTCGCGTTTAAATCGTCAATGATGAGAGAGGAGAACTTTTTTTGTTGAAAGTTGCGTCCGGCCCTGTTCGAGCGCTGATTACGTCGTGATCATCACAGCGAGCGGTGCAATATTTTTGCATGGGTCGACGCATCGTGGTGTTTCGAGTAAATTCTTTGCGGACGACGTCGGCGTTCGTGACGCTCCCGCGACTCCAGCAGCGCGCGAACGCCCGCGGGTACCCCTTTCAAACGACCGAAGGAGACCCCACCCGATTTTAGACCCGAATTTCGAAACGGGGTTTAGTTGCAAAATCGGGTCTAAAATCGTATGGCAAAATAGGGTGGGGTGACCCGATTTTCCACCCGATTTTAGACCCGATTTTGGCGCAACTAAAAAACCCACTAATGAGAACTTATTAGTCAGCAGGTACTAACACGATTGGCTCATTCCTGTACGACATGTTTGAACTCGTCGCAACCGAGAATCCACTCACCCACGAATGGATAAAAAAACCTTAAAAAAACCCAGTGCTTGCATCGCTGTCTCCAGGTTTGCGGACACTTGAGGCGCGCGCGTTCGCACGACCTCCGCGCGCGACACCCTCCGCGGCATCGCGCGCGCGCTCGATCAGCAGCGGCGTCGGGCGCGACGAACCGTCCGCGGAGCCGGTCGACGCGTCGGCGTCGCGTTCGCGTTTTACCCGCGCGGCGTCTCGTCGAATTTTAGTGTCGCACGTGCGGGGTAACCTTGCGCGCTTTGTCGCACGCGCTGTCGAACGCGCGATCTTTCTGGGGGGGGCGCGGTCCGTCGTCGTCGCGATGCCGCTTCACTGGCCGGACCTCCCGTACGAGGCGAGAGAAACCGCGGGCGCGCGCGTCGCGCAAAAAAAGAGCGAGGACTTAGCCGCGGACGTGCCCGCGCCCGCGCGCGCCGCCCCCGCGGATCCCGACGCGAGGCAGGGGCGTCCGAGGGATCCTCCGGAGCCCCCGAAGCCGATTCGACGACGACGACGCGGCGACATCGACCTCGCGGACCTCGTGGACGACCCGTTCTACTCCTCCGCGACGTTCCACACCGCGGTGATGGACCGCGCGAGGAAATGGCGCCTGGCGATCATCCGCGGCGGCGCGGGCGCGCACCAGATCTTCCTCTGCGCCGGCGCGTTCTTCGGGTTCGCGTGCTCGCTAAAAGCCCTCCGAGGCGCGAGGCACGACGGAAACGCGGTCGCGACCGCGGACGACGACGCGGCCGCCGCCGCCGCCGCGCTTCTCTCCTTCCGCGTCGCGGTCCAGGTCATCTTCTCGTGTCTCTACGTCCTCGCGTGCGTTTCCGCGCTCGCGTTCCGGACCGCGAACGCGCGCGCGTACGAGCGCGTCTACGAGAGTTGGTGCGAAGGCGTGAATCTCGCGGGCGTCCTCGCGAGGGAGGCGAGCCTCTACGCGGGCGCGGACTGGGCGACGCTGCTGCGGTTCGGATCCGTCGCGCAGTCGCTCTTCGCGACGCGGTTCGAGTTTAGACGCCAGAGCCGGTATTTTATCGCGCGGCAGGCGTTGGAGTTTGTGCTCGGGTGCGCGAGGAAGGCATCGAAGGACGTCGGGGGCACAGCTGGCGGGGGAGGTTTTCGCGGCGCGGAGGTTTTCGTCGACGCGTTTCTCTCGCGCGCGTGTTCCGGCTCGGAAATCGCGCGGCTTCTCGCCTTATCCGCGGCCGGCCTCGTCGTGATGTATTCGCTCGAGAAGGAGGACCTGCGACGGTTTCTCGCGACGTACGCGGAGGAGGACAGAGCGGAGGCGGAGAGAAGGCGGCGCGCGGCGGCGGCGGTTTCGGCGACGCGGGAAGCGAGGGCTTCGGCGTCGAGCCCGCCAGCTGTGCGCGCGGCGGGGGGGTCGGGCTCGTCGGAGGAGGAGGAGAGCCGCGGGTTTGGGATCGACGCGAGTCCGGGAGGGTTGAGGGCGAGGCGGTCGAGGCGCGAGGAGTCCGATCGCTGACGGAGCGTCGCGTCGTCGACGGCGCGCGAGGCGTATCCGCGAGCCGTCTCGGGGCCGTTCTATACGAGCGAACGTCGGGGTGGAGTTCAAAGGCGTCAGTTGGCGTTGAAAGGCGTCGAGGACGGGGATTGAAAGCGAGGGACCCTGGGCGCAGAGACACGCCGGGAAAAGTCCTTAAGGAACGGCGTTCACCACGCCGACGCGGTCGTATGGGGACCAGTGTGTAGAACGCACCTCATCATGATGCTCGACCCCGAAAACGAACGCGGCGAAATTGTCGAAAGCGCGACGGTCGGGGAAGTCTGCGCGCGCGCGTGCATAGCGCCGCGTGCGACGGCTGATGGGGGCTGCGAGGCGCGCGGAGGGCGGGGAGGGAGCGATGTAATTCGATGTATTTGGTTTTTTTCAGCGCACGCCGAACCGGGTCGACGAGCTCGCCGGGGCGCGCTAAAATACGTTGCATCTCGAAAGTTCAACTGTTCAGGCACGCCCGCCACGTCAGTCATTCCGCGCGCGCGCAGATCCCGCGTCGCCGCCGCTCGCATCGATCGCGCTCGCGCTCTCGACGCGCGCGAACACCTCCGCGAACGTCCACACGTCCCCGACCGCACCTCCTCGCGCGCGAGCGATGATGGCGTCCGCGTCGCTCGCGCGCGGCGTCTCGATGCCGCCTCGCGAGACGACGACGACGACGACGACGACGTCTCGTCGACGACGACGCGTCGCGGCGAGGGCGACCGCGTCGTCCGAGACGACGACGGTCCCCGCGCTCGAGAAGGTGCGCGCGCGTCTATCCTGAACGCGCCGTCGCGGAGACGCCCGATGCGACGCGCCGCGCGCGCGTCGTCGTCGTCGTCCTTCCGTCGTCGTCCCCGACCCGATCGATCGCGCGCCCCGACACTCGTGACTGGTTCCCATACGACCGCGTTCGCGTGGTGAACGCCGTTCCTTAAGGACTTCGTCGTCGTCGTCGTCGTCGTCGTCGTCGTCGTCGTCGTCGTCGTCGATCACCTCATCTCCGCTTCTTCAGTCGCGTGCCTTCTACTCTTCCTCACGCGTCGTCGTCTCGTCTCGAACGCTCTCTCCGTCCGTCCACTCCAGGCGAAGCGCGCGCTCGCGGCCGCCGCGGCGTCGCTCGCGCTCGTGACCTCCGTCGACGCGACGCTCCTCGCGACGACGTCGCCGTCGCGCGCCATCCCGCAGACGTCGGAGTGCGCCACGAACTCGTGCGACGACAACGACTACAGCGGTCGCGACCTGACGAAGGAGTTTTACACCAAGGGGTCGATGAAGCGCGCGAACTTTAGCAACAGCAACCTCTCTGGGGTGACGTTGTTCGGCGGCGACTTGTCCTACGCGAACTTCACGGGCGCGGACCTCTCGAACGCGAACATCGGACAGGTGCGCGGGCGCGCGCGTGATGTGGTCTCTCGTCTACGCGCGCGCGCGCTTCCTCCGCGTCTCGTTTGGTTTCGATTCGACCGACGCGTCCCCCTCCCTCCCTCCCTCCCTCTCTCTTCAGTGTAACCTCACGGGGACGATCTTCACGAACGCGAACCTCTCCGGCGCGATCGTCTCCGGGGCGAACATGGACGAACTCGGGGACATCACCGGAAGCGACTGGACCGACGTCATCGTTCGGAAGGACGTGAACGATAAGATCTGCGCGAAGGGCGTCTCGGGGGAGAACCCGGTCACGGGAAACCCGACCGCGATGACGCTGTTCTGCGATTGAAGACGAACCGACGTGACGATTCAGATTCATGTTCGTTCGCGCGACGATTCGCTTTGTAATAACTCTCTATAAGATACTACGAACGAACTCGTTCCTCGATAAAATACCGCCGCCGCCGCTATCCTCTACCTGTAGCTGCTAGAAAAAAAAATCACACGTCCTGCTTGCCCCCGCTCGAGGGGTTCATCACGGGCAGAAACATGTTCGCGCCTTTCCTCCGCAGCGCGCCCAACCCGCTGAGCCCCCCTAACCCGCCGCCGACTCGCGCGGCGCCCCCCCCGCCGCCCGAGTACGAAAACTCCGCGGGAAGGTCGTCCCATCCGACGCCGCTGAGGGTCGTTCCATACGAGCGAACGTCGGGGTGGAGTTCAAAGGCGTCAGAAGCGGAGTTGAAAGGCGTCGAGGGGTGTCGGGGATTGAAAGCGAGCGGTGGGCGGAGAGAGACGCCGCCGGGGAGCAAAGTTCTTAAGGATCGGCGTTCACCACGCCGACGCGGTCGTATGGGAACCAGTGTGAGATAGAACGCGCCTGATGACGACGACGCCGATCAACACCAGCGTCCACGAGAGCGCCCACCCCCGGAAGCGCGCCCACGTGGACAGCGGCAGCCGCTCGCCGAGCACCAAAACGCCGAGCACCACGGACGTTATCATCTGCGCGACGTTCCCGCACGTGCACACGACGACGCTGTTGCCGTCCTTGAGGCCTTTCGTCTGGCATATCAACCCGCGCGCCGTCAGCGCGCCCGACGCGGCCAATCCGACGACGAGATACGTCGTCGAGCCCCGGTTCGCGCGGAGCGTGAACCCGATCTTGACCGCGAGCGCGGACAGCGAGAAGAACACCCCCGCGCGCGCGCCGCTCGCCACCTCCTCGACGCGCCCGCGCGCGCCCGAGGAGCCCGCGTCTCTACTTCCCGGATGCAACGGGTGCGATTTCAGCGTGTGATGCGGCGACCCCCCGCCCACGACGCCCGCCGTCTTCGCGCCGCCGACGCCGCCCCTCGGCGTGCTGCGCGTCCTCTTCCTCGCCGCCCTCGCCGCGACGAGCCACCCCGGCGCGCAAACCGCCGCCGCGACGACCGCCGCGCCGAACAGCACGCGACCCGTGGACATCGCCTCGGTCGGCTGCGCCTCCGAGGACAACCCGAGCCCTACGGTGCCGATCACCGCGGCGACGACGCCGCCCCACTCGCGCTACAAAGCGACGTCGGGGTGGAGTTGAAAGGCGTCAGGTGGAGTTGAAAGGCGCCGAGGGCGGGGATTGAAAGCGAGGGACCCTGGGCGGAGAGATGCGCCGGGAAAAGTCCTTAAGGATCGGCGTTCACCACGCCGACGGGGTCGTATGGGAACCAGTGTAACCAGAACGCACCGTCGCGAGCTTCTCTTCGAGTTGGACGTGCGAATACACCGCGAGGACGGCGACGCCGCCGCTCGCGACGGGCTGCACGAGCGACACGGGCGCGATCGCGAGCGCGACGACCATGAGGAGTCCGCCGCAGATATCGAGGACGAGGCCTCGCCGCCACGTCGCGTCGGCGAGGTACGTCGGGAGCGTCACGAGCGAGATCTCTCGAGGGAGGCTTTTGGTGCCCTGCTTCTGCAGCGCCTTGCCGACGTTGACGCACGACGCGGCGACGGCGACGATGAGCACGGCGAGGACGGCGACCATCTAGGTTTGGTTTAGGATTTAGGGTTTGGGTTGGTTTGGTTTGGCGGCGAGAGGGACGCGGTCGTCCGGCGCCGAGGAGGGCGCGGCGACGTGTGACTGACGCGGGGTGTCGCCTGGACGATGATGATTTTCGCTCTCGTTTTCGTCGCGCTCGCGCTCGTCGCGTCGTCGTCGTCGTCGCGAGGCATTTCAAAATCGGGCGGGCGCGGCACTCGCCTCGCGCGCGCCGCGCGCGCCGCGATGCCCGTCGCGCCGTCGACCGCGGCGGGGCAGCGGCCGATAAACGCGTTCTTCCGCGTCGGCGCGGGCGTCGCGTCCGAGGCGCTCGCGCCGAGGGTCGCGAACGCGGCGCCCGGCGACGCGACCGCGTCCGACGTGACGACGACGACGACGACGACGACGAACGAGAAGGAGGAGGACGCGGGCGCGCGCGCCGCGCGCGCGCCGCCGCCGCCGCCGGCGTGGAGCGGCGACGACGACAAACGCGGCGGCGCGGTCGTGTACAAGCGCAGGCGTCGCCGCGTGGACGCCGACGTCGTGGCGACGGAGCGCGCGACGGACGCGGCCGCGGACGCGACGACGACGACGACGACGACGACGACGACGACCTCCTCGACGATCGCGTCGACGTCCGCCGCGTCCGCGCCGATGATGAAGCAGCTCTTCTTGGACCTCGGCCAGAAGAACTTCGGGCACGTCACGTGCGCGACGTGTGGGCTGCTGTACGCCAAGGGCGAGCCCGCGGACGAGCGCACGCACGACGCCTACCACGCGCGCTTTCTCGCGTCTCGAGGCGTCGCCGTCGCGGGCGGGGATCCAACCGCAGTCGTCGGCGGCGGCGTCGCGTGCCCGAAAAACTGGGGCCTCTCCGACGCCGCGCACGTCTCCCAAAGGAAGGACCGGTGGATCGTGAAGTGCGTCGCGTCGGACCACGCGAAGCGGTGGGGGAAGGTCAAGGACGTCGCCGCGGAGGTGGAGACGGCGTTGGGGATGTCGCCCGGTTGGATCGTCGACGGCGACGACGATTTCGGCGGAGACGGCGGCGGCGCGGGCAGGAGAGGGCTGAAGGCGTTTTTGTGCGTCGTCAGAGGCGGGGGTTCGTCGGCATCGGCGGCGTCGACGGGCGGGGGGGATCGGATCGTGGGCGCGCTGTTCGCGGAACCGATAACGCACGCGAGGCGGACGTTACCGGACGGAGGAGGAGGGAAGACGGATCGTCGCGATGAGGACGCGGAGAGAATGACGACGAAAGCCGCCGAAACTTCCGCGGCGTCCTCAGGTGCGTCCTATACACTGGTTCCCATACGACCGCGTCGGCGTGGTGAACGCTGTTCCTTAAGGACTTTGCCCGGCGTGTCTCTCCGCCCACCCCTCGCTTTCAATCCCCGCCTTCGACGCCTTTCAACTCCACCTGACGCCTTTGAACTCCACCCCGACTTTCGCTTGTATAGAACGGCCCTCGCGCGGCGTCCTCCGCTGCCAGAGGGAGCGCGTCAAGGCTGCCTGCGGCGTGCGCGCGGTGTGGGTCCACCCGGGGCACCGCCGCGAGGGCGTCGCGACCGAGCTTCTCGAGACGGCGCGAAGACGGTGGGTCCCTCCCTCCCTCCCTCCCTCCCTCCCTCGCGCGTCGGCTCGTTCGCTCGTTTCACCCCACCCCGGCTTCAAACTGACCGACGAAGCGCGTCTTCTTCACCCAGGTTCACCCCAGGGTGCGTGCTGTCGCCGCGGCTGTGCGCGTTTACGCAACCGACGGACGCGGGACGCGACCTCGCGCTCAGGACGTGCGGGGACGAGGACGGAACGTTCTTGGTGTATTAGCTCGCGGGCGCGTTCGCGGAGGCGGCGCGAGCGCGATACGATACGATAGTCTACCGTAGCGGTTCCGACGCGACGCGGCGACGCGGCGGGTCCAAAAATAGCAGAAAAATGAGATACGAAACGTCGCGCCTCTTTCATCATCACATCTCGCCGCGCGCGGTCGCGACGACGGCCGCGGCGTCGCCTCCCGCGCTGTCGATGTCGACGTCCCCGAAGCCGTCGCCGAAACCCGCGCCGCGCGGCGCGACAGCGCGCTGGCCGCGCGGCGCGGACGACGCGCGCGACGGCGACGGCGACGCGTCGTCGTCGTCGGATCTCGTCCATCTCATCACCCCCTGGGCCCCGCGAACCGTCGACCGCGCGGTTCGTCGCGCGGACGACGCGTCCCCCGACGCGCGACGCGACGCGACCGCGCGTCGCGGCCGCGCGATCGTCGCCGTGGAGCGTCGCGTCGCGGCGCTGCGCGTTTCGCTGACGCGCGAGCTCGCGCGGCGACGCGCCGCGGCCGACGCGCTCGCGGACGCGCCGCTCGGGACTGCCGGCGGGGAGGCGCCGTCGTCGTCGTCGTCGTCGTCGTCGTCGTCGTCGTCGTCGGAGCCGTCGTCGCGGCGGCGGCGGCAGCGCGCGGCGCCGACGCTCGTGCGACGGCTCACGCGCTTCGTCGAGCGCTCGCCGCTTCGCGTCCCCGGGAGCGCGTTCGACGAGGCGAGCGGCGCGTGGACGCGCGTCGCGTTCCCGCGCGGCGACGACGGCGGCGACGACGACGGCGGCGACGGCGGCGACGACGCCGCGGCCGACGCGTCAACAAGACCGTATCGGCGCGCGGACGTGTTGCTCGTCGAGCGATGGATGTGCGAGATGCTTCGCGAAGTCGATGGCGATTTCAAGGACGAATCACGCGACGACACGTCAGCGCACGCGGCGACGTGGACCAATGACGGCGAAGCCGGCGGCGCGTCGTCGGACGACCTCGCTGAAGCCGCGGTGTGGATCCACCGCGTCGCGTTCGAAGAGCTCGTGCGCTTCGCTTCGGTCGGTGCTCGCGCGCGCCCTATCGTTTCTGTTCTTCACCCGACGTGATCGTCGTGCCCTTCTGGTTTCAACCTACAAATGTACCTCGACTGACCGACGCCGCCGCGCCCGTCGGATCGATCACCGCAGGCGCGCTGCAAAGAGACGAGCGACGCGTTTCGTCGCGTGTGGGACGGCTTTTTTCTCCTCGTCGAACTCCGCGCGGCGACGATTTACGAGACGCAAATACACGACACGCACCTCGATCGACACGCGTTGAAGCGCGACCTCGACGATCGTAACGCTCGGATACGAACCGTCACCATAGAGCGCGACGAGGCCGTGGGTCGCCTCGACGAGGAGCGGTTACGGCGGGAGAAGGCGCGCGCGGCGGCGGCGAGAGAGGCGCTCGGGTTGAGGTGCGTTCTATACAAACGTTTGTCACCCATCGCTCGGTTTCAACATTTGATCGCCCCCCCTTTCAACTGACCGATGAACCGTTTTTGTATGGAACGACCCTGAGAGCGACGGCGGCGGACGCGACGCGCGCCGCCGCGGACGCCGCGGAGACCGCGCGGGCGGAGACCGCGCTCAGGCGACGCCGCGACGACGAGGTCGAGAGCGCGAGGCGGGATCTCGCGTCCGCGCGCTCGAAAATAACCCTCATTGAACGGGAGTTAGACGTGGAACGGCGCGAGCGACGCCGCGCGATGGACGACCTCTCCGCGGAACGATCGCGGGTCGAGACGTTGTCGTCGGCGCTGGAACACGAAACGACGCGATACGATTTGACGCGTCGCGAGCTCGACGACGCGAACGACGCGCTCGCGACAGCGCGCGATGAAGCGAGAGCGTTGACCGCAGAGCTGACCGACGCGAGAGCCGCGATCGAGCGCTTGAACGAGGCGGCGAGAGCGGCGGCGGCGACGATCGCGTCGAGGGACGACGCGTTGACGCGAAACGCGGGCGCGATGAAAACGCTCGAGACGACGCTTAAACGCACGGAACACGAGCGTTTTCTACTTCACGACGAGCGAGATCGCCTACGTAAAGACCTCGCGACGGAGCGAACGAACGTCACCGCGCTGCGCGAGGAGCTGGAGGAGACGCGAGAAGACGCGGCGGCGGCGGCGAAGACGGCGGCTTCCCGCGGCGCCGCGCTCGCCGCGTCGCTGGCCGACGCGAACGCGACGGTTACAAGAGTAACGTCCATAAACGAGGTGTTATCACAAGAGATACGAACCGTCGCGACGGTCGTCTCGACGCTCGCGAGCGACGTGCGGAGTGCAGAGGAGATCGCGAACGGCGTCCTCGCCGCGGATCTCGCCGACGGCGTCGTCGTCGATCCCGAGTCCGCGACGTCGTCGTCCACGGAAGAGCTCCGTTCGAGCGTTCGCGCGGGCGTCGCGTTGATGCGCAAAGTGTCCGAGCGTCTGAAGTCGAGTTCTGTGGAGATTGATCTTTTAACGCACGAAAAAGATGGGTTACACGTGCGTTTGGGGGCTGAGACCGAGGCGAAGGCGCGCTCGGACGCCGCGCTCTTCGAGGAAAAGGTGCGCAACGAAAAGCTGACGTGGGAGGTCGAGGCGTCGACGGCGGCTTCGAAGGAGGAGACGAAACGCCGCGAGAACCTCGAGAAGGAGATACGAACCGTCTCGAGAAAAGAATCCGCCGCCAGGGCAGAGGTGCGCGAACGCGAGGCGACGATCGCGACGCTGCGCGAACGCCTCGAAGAGATGGACGCGGTGAAGCGAGACGTCGCGGCGACTCTGAGGTGCGTTCTATACACTGGTCCCCATACGACCGCGTTCGCGTGGTGAACGCCGATCCTTAAGGACTTTTCCCGGCGTGTCTCTCCGCCCACCCCTCGCTTTCAATCCCCGCCCTCGGCGCCTTTCAACTCCAACTGACGCCTTTCAACTCCACCCCGACTTTCGCTT
>Ga0181559_10007240_pt1 | contig 10341 bp, 13 predicted proteins | sample 011ome_21_FD_133752 | JGI IMG/M metagenome (GOLD analysis project Ga0181559, IMG submission 133752) | Coastal salt marsh microbial communities from the Groves Creek Marsh, Skidaway Island, Georgia - 011508AT metaG (megahit assembly) | ecosystem: Environmental > Aquatic > Marine > Intertidal... | reverse complement strand
GCCACCACCGGGATAATCCGTCATTCGGCTTGCGGGTATGTGGGTGTGTTCAGGCACCCAAATAGAGTCAAACCCTCGTTCTTCCGCCGCAATAGCGAGCTTGTCTATCGGCATAGAATAGTCAGTACAGAAGGGAAACAAACCAATACGCATCACGACTTCCCCGCAGGATTAACGAACCTCAACGGTAGCGTGAACGGTACGCCAATCCAAGAGCCGTTGAGCCGAGTACCTACCGTGCAGACCGCTTAATCTTGACTCAAAAGGCCAGAATCGCAAATGGTCAGCGCCGGTCCCGAAATCTGAACAACCCTATCAGCTGGCCGGCATTTCTCAGTGTATTGCCACATAGCCCTTATTGCCTATACGCTGACCCTGAATGATCACCGCCATGCGCCGCAGGCCAGCGCCTGACCACCTATAGTTACGGGAGAAATCTACGATATGTCTGAACAGCTTGCCCCAATTGCGACGGAAATTATCTACGAAGACGACCACGTTCGCGTGTGGAACCAAATCGTGCCCGCCGGCGCACAGATCGAAAAACACCATCACACCCATGATTACTGCTTGGTCAACATCACGGGCAACGGCCCATTCGACGTGGCTCTGCACGAGGGCACCGGCGGGCCGCTGGGCGAAAAAACTTCGTTTGTGCCCAAACCCGGCACCGCCGACTTTGTCCCGAAGGGACACATCGAAACGGCGCACAACCGCGGTGATGAATACCGAGCGATTTTAGTCGAGTTTAAGAATCGTTAGCGAATACCCTAACCCGCAGGTTTCCCGCAGGCAGGCTGAGGTCTTGCGAGGATCAAGTAATGATTTTTGTGTTCAATTGTCGTAGCGTACATATACCCTTTCTAGAGAGGGAGCCGAGGGAATGGCAAATCAAGTCAGTCGTGCACCTAATTTGAGAGACATCCAATGAAACTGAAAAACACATACCTAAGTCGGAGATTGCAGCGCCTGTTCTTCACCATCACGTTGGCGGGGGTAAGCCAGCTCGCCCTTGCAGACTCTGAGTACGCCAGCGGCTGGGGGCCAGGTATTGGTTCCACGGCACCGCTCCTGTCCGCGCTCGATCAAGACGGCCAGCCACAAGATTTGCAAAGCCTCAAGGGTGCCAACGGTTTACTGTTTGTCTTTAACCGCTCCGTAGACTGGTGACCCTTCTGCATTCGTCAGTTCGTGAAACTGAATGAGCTCAAGGATCAATTCGACAACATCGGCGTCGGCATCGCGGGCATGACTTACGATAAACCCGAAATTATTCAGGCCTTCGACGACAAGTGGGACATCAACTTTCCAGTTTTAAAGGACGTCGAGCGGGCCCACGTTGAGGCCTGGGGTATACGAAATCAGGAGTACGGTCCGGGTACTTTTGCCTATGGTGTGCCCTACCCTGGCGTGGCCTTCATTTCGCCCGACGGCAAAATCTTGGCTAAATGGGCAGAGCGAGGCTATCGATCCCGAGCCGACTGGTCGCAAGTGCTCGAAGAAATCACTGAATTAGTGAGCGAGCGCTAAATTTACTCTCGACCCAAGACCGGGGGCGTGCAGACATGAGTCGACTTAAAGTCATTGCAAGTTGGATAGGCATCATAGTCCTCGGGCTCGCCCATGGAGTGCTTGAGGACCTGATGTTCATCCGTGTCCTCGTGGAGTACATTCCAGCAGATTGGGACATCACCGGTGACCTCTTTTTTACCTTTACGGTACCCCTTGCTCAGGTGATGACCTTTGCCATCACCGGCACTCTGGCCTGGCACTTTCTGGAGCTTTGGCGGATGCCGAAACTCATCACCTTCTGGGCCTGCTGGATCAGTGCCCGCGCCCTGTTTCTATCGTTAATTTTCAACCCGATACAAGACATCATCATTTATCTCGCTTGGATTACTTTATGGTGCGTCCTGGTTGGCGTATACGCCAAAACCCGCAAACCTAAGCAACCCACATCAATCTGAGCGAAGAAGCCCACCCTCCTCACAAAAACCGCCCATCGGTTTCAGATTGGGTGACCACTCAGGCACTTTTTAAAAGGCGCTAAGCGCTCACTCATCATATTGACATTTATTGATTAAAACGTCATTTTGACATTGGATCACGGGGGTATCGTAAACGCTTCCAGCCACACAAACGTGGGTAGGCCACCGCTTGCGTGGCTGATTTCATTGGCCCGGACGCTATGACAAAACCCATCAATAAGCCCATTCTTGCGAGTTATGCCGCGGTAGCACTGCCCGTCGGCGCCATGACGATGCCCATCGCCATTTATCTCCCCCCTCTGTACAGCGGTGATCTAGGTTTGAGCCTGGCGACCGTCGGCATTGTCTTCACTCTGGCGCGCATCTGGGATGTTGTTACCGACCCCGTCATGGGCATTGTGATCGACCGGTATCAAAGTCGATGGGGGCAATATAAACATTGGATTGCACTCTCCATTCCAATTTTGATGCTCGCAGTCTACAAAGTCTTTCTGCCGCAATCAGAAGACGTGAGCGCGGTTTATCTTGGCGGCTGGCTATTGTTGTTGTACTTGGGTTATACCATTTTGAGCATCGCGCATCAGTCCTGGGGCACTCAACTGGCGACCGGATACGATGAGCGTTCCAGATTATACGGATGGCGTGAAACGTTCGTGATCAGCGGCATGGGCTTGGTCCTCGCCATACCGGTGGCGGTTGAACTGTTCGGCGCAGCAGCAACGACCACAAAAGTCGCGAGCATGGGGTTGTTTTGTCTCGTGCTATTTCCGTTAACCTTGATTCCGACCTTACTCAACGTGCCTGACCAGCCAGCGCCGAGACAGCAGCGCGTCAATTGGCAGGACGCGTTTCGTGTTTTGCGCGCAAACAGCACTCTATGGCGCCTCCTGACTGCTGACTTCACCACCAACTTTGCCACCTCAGCAACCGCCGCTCTTTACATATTCTTCGCCACTTATGTATTCGAACTGCCTAATCATGCCAGCATGGCCTTACTGCTGTACTTCTTCGCCGGTTTTATGGCAATGCCTTTATGGATGAAATTGGCGTATCGGGTCGGTAAAACCCGAGCGATTCAGATCGCTATCGGTTATGGCATCGTACTGCAATCTGGGCTGTTTCTGATCGCTGAGCCCGGTCATGTTGCCATCTTTTGGGGATACACCTTTTTCTATGGTGTAGCCTACGGCGCCGCCCCGTCCTTGTTGCGTTCCATGATGGCTGACGTGACTGACATTGACGCGTTACAAACCGGTAAAAACCGCGCAGGCATGTTCTTTGCTGTACTCACTACCGTCAATAAACTCGCTGGTGCTGTAGCGGTCGGCATTGCGTTAACCGCCGCTGATCTCGTTTTCGGCTTTGTTCCCGGGGGCGACAATTCACCAGAAGCCATCCATGGCCTGCGGGTGATCTATTGCTTTGTACCCACCCTTGGTCTGGCACTGTCTTATTTACCGCTGTGGCACTACCCGCTGACCAAAGCGAAGCACGAAGCCATTCGGCGTGCCTTGGACAATGGAGAGTCTACTGCAGCCCACTGACAAATACTCCAGCCAGTTTGCGCACCCTCCGCTCAAACACCTTCGGATCTTTAGCACCACGCTTTAAACCTGCCGCTGCCAGATTTAACAATTCTGCTGCTGCTGCTGCACTCAGCTTAGCCTTTTTCAAATCGATCTCACCCCGTCGCGCTGCATTGCTGAGGGTCGAGGCGAGCATTGCCTGAAATCGTATATGCGAATCCGCCACGATATCGCCGCACAAACGACTGTATTCATCATGTAGCTCCTGGCCATGCGGTGATTGAACAAACGCATCCTGAAACGGCGTATGACGGGCTAGCAATGCATCCTGTACCTGCTTGCGCAAACCTTCCGACTTGAACTCCGCTTGAAGACAGCTCCTTGCCTCTGCCAACGCAGCTTCATGGAGCGAGATCGACACACCTCGAAAGATCTCATCTTTATTGTCGAAGTAGGAATACAGCGACGCTCTGGATATCCCGAGTTCACGCGCAATATCCTCCATCGACGTTTTGCGATAGCCATACTGTTTGAACTGGGTGTGGGCCGCAGCCAAAATCGATGCACGTTTTTTGTTTTCTTGCATGCTTCTATTTTGGCGAAATCCACCGCCAGAGTCGAGCCGGCACCAAAATGGTTCAGGGCACATTTGACAATTTATATATTTTTTGTCACTTTGTTTTTTTCTGCAAGCCTTATCTCCAAAGACCTATCGCAAAAGCACATAGCATGAGCCTACTGAAATCATCGACTACACCAATGTCTCATCGCACAGCCATCGTGACCGGTGCGTCCAGCGGCATTGGCCTGTCTATTGCCAAACATCTGGCCGCAGCCGGCGCCCATGTTTTCCTCGCGGGACGCACCACTGAAGCTATGGAGCACGCCAAAGAACAGATGGTAGCTGACGGGGGCCAAGCTCAGGTTTTCGCAGCAGACCTACGTGATCCTGACCAGATGCACGCGTTGGTTGACCTGGCGGTGTCCATGACCGGGCGATTGGACATCATGGTCAACAACGCGGGCCTTGAATATCCTGGCTCCATTGTGCAAGGCGACCCCGAACACTGGCGCACCATGCTGGAAACTAACGTCCTCTCCCTGTTGGTCGGATGTCAGGCCGCGGTCAACGCCATGCGCACATGCAGTGCTGAAGGACATATCGTCAATATCTCTTCTGTCTCTGCCCAACGCAGAAATTCTGGGGTTTACGGCGCTACCAAACATGCCGTAAATGTCATCTCCGCAAGTTTGAGAGATGAGCTTGAAGAAGACACCATACGGGTCACCAACGTCATGCCCGGGGCAACCGCCACCAATTTTGCGCGAAATTTTCCCCAACCCTTCGTTGATCAGATCGTCAAAATGTCTGGGATTGACATGGCTAAAAAAACGGGCGAACACTTTGCCCCTGAAGCTCTGGACGCGTTGGCGGCCAACCTGAAAAAAAATTTATGTCATCCAGACGATGTAGCCCGGGCAGTCATTTATGCGGTGACACAACCCACAGAGGTCAACATTGCCGACATTGTAGTGCGTCCGCCACGAGCGATGAACGTGCCACATTGACCGATTAACCACTCATCGACTTTTAAGGAGGGCCTGTGAGCCAAGCATCGATAACCGCATTCGACCATGCACTGCAACGCCTGTTTGGCGCCCATACCCACAGTGAACCCCTTTCAACACCCGAGCGCATGGGCAGACGATTCATTGGCGTCGACCTGACTCAACCATTGACCCCAGAGCAAGCGAAGTTACTCATAGACCTGTTGGATGAATACCAGGTGATCAGCTTTGCCGGACAGGACCTAAAGTGCTTCCGGGTGGGACACCTGGAACGTATTGCCAATCACTTTGGCGCGCCCCTGCCGCACCCGAAGAACTACGCCAACTACATCGACTATAAAAAGAACAAAGTCCCGCTAAGATTACTCCCCGTAGATCGACAAACTCGCACCCTGTGCAACAATGCGTTCCCGGATCATCTGCGCTGCATCGAAGACGCTGAGAGTCCTGCAGTCTACATTGTCACCAACGTGCCAGGCAGTGGTGCGGACAAAGCAGAACAAAGCATTGGCGGATTACATTGGCATACGGATATTGAATTCGAACCGATCCCCCTGTCGACCAGCATGTTCTATGTCCAACACGTCCCCAGTACCCGCAACAGTCCCGAAGGTACCTGGGTGAGCAATATCCCACGCGAACCTGGCTTCTATCATCCGGACTCGCCGGTAGAGTTGGCCGAACGGCGCGCGGTGCTACCGCTGAATGGGGAAACAGCTTATGCAGACACTGCTGCCGCCTTCGCGGACCTCCCTGAAACAGAGCGACATCAGCTAGAGGAGACCCTGGTGCGCCGCCGATTGCGCGTCGGCGACCCGGGTTGGTTGATTCCACTCGTTTACACCAATCCCAGAACCGGCGTGAAGTCACTCCACAGCCCCATCTGGGCATCTCGGGGCAAAAATATTGCACCCGTTGAAGTAGACGGTTTGTCGGATGACGAATCACGCAAATTTCTAGACCGCTTAGAAGCACACATTCTTAAACCTGAATATCGCTATGATCATGTCCACACCCCGGGGGATGTGACAATCTGGAGTAATTTTGCCACGGTACACAACGCCCCGCCGGCCAAAAGCGTGATTAACCGGCCAGACGACGCGCGCCTGATGTATCGCATTAGTTGCAAAGGTACACCTTGCTACACCCTGCCCCGGGAGGATTCTGATGCCTGGATAGAGAATAATATCTTGCCTCCGTACCGTACCCCGGCGAAATACATCGCTCTGTAATGACCGCTGAAACCGGCTAGCATTTGTTTGGCGTGGAGCACCCCATCTTCTCGGCCGAGGTGCGCGCCTATTTGCGTTTTAAGCACCCGCAGGACAATTTAGGAACCCGTGAAAGCACAGGTTTCGGGGACATTCCCGCGACCCCACATCTGATCAATCATTGGCTGGTGAAGTGAGTGGGCTATAGCCTGCGGGCGCACAACCCATGCGCTGATCCGAAAAGCCGCCTGCTTGCCGAGAACAAAGCGACGCAATCAAACAAAAATGTGCGACACTCCAAGCCAGATCAGGGGGGACCCAATAGACCAGCAACGCAACCGTATCCGGCACCACAAGCTCGGCATAGATGAACCTGTTGATCATTGCGCCTGATACAAACGTAGACAGAGAGTGAGGAGAACAACATGGCTGCCAATACCGGTCAAACAAAGCCCGACGATGGCTGGCTTGAGAAATTATCCGAGGACATTATTGATCCGGAACTGCCGATCATTGATCCGCACCACCACTTGTGGGTGCGCAATGGCTATACCTATCTTCTTCCTGAACTGGCCACAGACCTGTCCAGCGGGCATAACATTGTCGCGACCGTCTACGCGGAATGCCATTCTATGTATCGTCGTGCGGGCCCGCCCACAGAACGTTCACTCGGTGAAACGGAGTTTGTAAGGGGCCAAGCGGCCATGTCTGCCAGTGGGGAATTTGGTTCGGCAAGCGCCTGCGATGTCATGTTTGGCAATGTTGATCTGACTTTGGGCGCTGAGGTTGAACCCCTTCTTGAACAACACATAGCCGCCTCCGGGGGTCGATTTCGCGGCGTCAGACTCTCCAGTGGCTGGCATGCTGACCCTACCGTGGGCAATGTGGCCACTCAGGCACAGCTGTTGGTGGATCCGCGTGTTAAAGACGCACTGGCCGTGATCGACCGTATGGGCTTATCCCTCGACTGCTGGCTTTATCACACCCAGCTCGATGAGGTCGCCCAAATCGCAGATGCTTACCCCAGCTTGACCATTATCCTGAATCATGTGGGCACACCCATCTTGGGCGGTCCGTATCGCGGCCAACACGACGCGGTGTACAAGCAATGGCTGGGGGGCATCACCCACGTTAGCCAACGTAGCAACGTTTTCATAAAGCTGGGCGCGCTACCCATTCGAATGCCTAGTTATGACGGCGACCGAAGTCTGCCGCCCGGCTCCGAAGAAGTGGCGCATGCTTGGCGGCCCTGGATTGAGCCCTGTATTGAGGCCTTCACACCCGAGCGCGCCATGTACGAATCCAACTTTCCTGTGCAGAAGCGTTGGTGTAGCTACCAGGTCTGCTGGAACGCCTTCAAGCGTATTTCGGCTAACGCTTCTGCTGCTGAGAAGCAAAATTTATTTGCCGGCTCCGCCGCGCGTGCTTATCGCATGGAGGTTTTTTTGTAGCCAGCAAGGTAAGTACCGCACTCTACTTTGGGCACCTTTAAATCTCATTAACCCACTCCAACAGGGCCGCACTTTGACCGCATTTGACGAAGAAACAACAACCATACCCCTGCCACTCGAGGAAGGCGTATTTACAGGACACCTCTCGGCCGCCTGGAATATCGGCGAGAACCCCAACGGCGGCTATTTGGTATCCGTGGCGATAAACGCGATGAAACAAATAGTGCCACATCCAGACCCGGTATCGGTCACGGCACACTACCTGCGCCCCGGCACCGCAGATAAACCTTGTCGGATCGAGGTCGACGTCATTCGCATCGGCCGTTCAATCAGCACAGTCCGCGCTTCGCTGGTGCAGGCTGACAAGGCCCGTATTGAAGTGTTGGCGGCCTTTTCTGACTTATCCGTTTCCGCAGGTGTAGATACCGAAATTTCTGTCGCCATGCCCAACATGCCACCACCCGAAGACTGCTTGACGCGCACCGGTAGCCTGCAAAATTTAGACCTTCCCATTGCTACGCGCACAGATGTGCGCCTGCACCCTGAGCTGGCCATTCCCGGACAAGCAGGACGCGCGGAGATGGCTGGCTGGATCAAATTCTGCGATCACCGTGAGGTGGATGTAGACTGCCTGTTTTTATTCGCTGATGCCTTTCCTCCGTCGCCACTGGCCTACCTTGGAGCCGTTGGCTGGGTACCTACCCTGGAGTTAACCGTCAATATTCTGCGGCGCCCGGCGCCGGGGTGGATTTGCGCCCAATTTCGCACAGACGAACTGAATCAGGGACGTATGATCGAGAGCGGCCAACTCTGGGACTCACACGGTTTGTTAGTCGCTGAGAGCCGCCAACTAGGATTGGTTCAGGCAACCGCCTGACCGAACCGTTGCTCTGCCGCGCCCCAAAGGAGTCCACAGCTCACCATCACCTTCACTGCCGCAAGATTGTGGAAGAGTTGAACATTCGAAATGCGTTGCCAGGCGAGTTGTACTGATCACCAGCTGAGGCTAATCGGCTGTGCTGCGAGCCCCATCCGTTCGAATGCAACTGGCGGCATACAACAACCAACCCGTCATTGCTATTTCAACCAGGATTGGCACGGTCGCAAAATCCGCCCCGTACGCCAGCGCGCCCACGATTCGATACAGCGCCGCCGACAGCGACAGTAGCGCGGCTCCATGCAGCCAGGTTTTGTTGAGCGTAATGACGCCCACAATGCACATTATGGCGCCACCCAGAAAGAAGCCTCCGACATCACCCATCTGTGAACTCAGCCCTACACCTGTCATAAGTTCCATACCCAATGCGTCTGCTGCATCTGCAGGGTCGGCCAACCACCTGATGGCCATTACCCCAAACAACACGCCCGGTAACACCGTAATCCCGCGCACTAGATTATTCATAATCTTCCTCCATTGTAGGGGCCGGAAGTGTCTTTTAGCCCCGGCTTAGGGGGAGGCATACTGTCACACCACACCCACGAATCTTGCTGCACCGAGTCTTGTCACTAGCGAATAAAAGCTTCTTTCAGGGCCATCGGTGCAAAGCACATCAACACCCAAAGTCCGTATATTTCCAAAAGATGCCAGATACGCAGTGGAAAGTTTGCTTCCTTAAGCTGCCGGGGTGAAGCCATGACACCCAACATAAAGAGCGTTCCACCGCCGTAAATGAGTCCCAGTAATCCGACCGCCGTGGGCGGCCCCATCAGGTGAGGGATGCCATCCCCATCATAATAGGCGATCAGCCCACACAAGACGCAACCCAGTGTGGCCACAATGCTTGATTCACTCAACGTTTGCAGGCGAGAAACATCCGGCTTCGCATTCAACAACAAGGGAAACAGAAGAAACGCCACAAACACGGACGTTGCTGGCGCGTAAATAAATGTCGCGGGATCAGACAACGTCGCAGCGTAGATGACCGGCGCAGCAAGCGCGACAGGAATGAGCCAAAGATCTGTGGACGTTAGAGATTTGTCTGTCTCCGGGGTGTCATTAAAGTCATTCGCAGCACTTTGCCGACCAATGATGGAAATGAGCCCACCATAGGCTATAGCCAACAACGAGTTAGCAATGGTACGGGAGTAATCATCCGGAGAATCCGCCAATTGCAGCAAAGTCACCATATTCAGTGCGCTGATCACCACCCCCAAGGGCACACCACTGAGGTACCAGATTTGCGCCCAAGGTCGACGATGCAGTACGCCCTGCCACACGGTGACCACCAACAACGGAATCCCGATCGCGAGCAGCATTGCCGGATCAAAAAAACTAAATTCGGTCGCCAGATTCAACCTGGATTTAGTCGCGCTCTGTTCTGCATTCAGGGCCCCCAAACCAAAGCCCAACAAGAGCAGCAAAAACAGATAAGCGCCGACTTGTTTCAGCCGCTGTTTTTGATCGTTCGTCAAGCGTGCCCTCCCATTCGGTTGTCCGAACTCATCAGTCATTCGCCTAAACCAGCCCTTAAACAAAGTCACGTCCCCTGTCCTTTTGCCCGAAATTAAACATCTTATCTGCGCTCCGCAGGCGTAGTTGTCGCGAAGGCAGTGCCATCCAGACGGTCTTCGCCCTGAGCATAACGCTCTGCCATGG
>Ga0181559_10007234_pt1 | contig 10345 bp, 5 predicted proteins | sample 011ome_21_FD_133752 | JGI IMG/M metagenome (GOLD analysis project Ga0181559, IMG submission 133752) | Coastal salt marsh microbial communities from the Groves Creek Marsh, Skidaway Island, Georgia - 011508AT metaG (megahit assembly) | ecosystem: Environmental > Aquatic > Marine > Intertidal zone... | reverse complement strand
TTTTTTTTTGTGCTCGGAGACCAGCCGCTGCAGCGCCTCCGGCCCCTCGCGCTCGACGAGCTCGGCGACCGCGGGCGGGACGGGAAACGCCTCCGAGAAGCGCATGTTCTCCGGGAACGTGCCGGGGGGGAACAGGTGCTTCGGGAACGGGAACGGGGGCATGGACGCGAAGTCGGCGTCGCCCAGGCCGTCCAGCATGTCCTCGATCGTCCCGCCTCCGAGCAGGTCGTCCATCATCACCACGAACGTACGCACGAAATCGTCCGCGCTGACGTCTATGTCCTCCACGTCGCCCGTCTGGTCGTAGTACGCGCGCTTCGTCGGGTCGGAAAGCACGGCGTACGCCTTGCTGATGTCCTGGAACCGCGCGTGCGCCTCCGCGTCGCCCGCGTTCTTGTCGGGGTGCCAACGCAGCGCCAACGCGCGGTACGCCTTCTTGATCGCGCCGCCCGACGCGCCCTTCGCGAGCTCCAGCGCGGCGTACAGGTCCACGAACGGGGGGGGGTCCTCGTCCGTGTCGTCGTCCGCGACCGCGCGGGAGGGGGGCCGCCCGCCGCGCGCGCGGCCTCGCGACGGCCGCGCCATCGCCGCGCGTGCCGAGTTTGACAAAGCAGATCTCTATTCAGTCGTAGTGGTAGAGACGGTTTTCGTATTTCAGAATGTTCTCGCCTGAATCACGCCGGTCTCCAGCCGTTGGGACCGCGCGCCGAGGAATGGTCCTACGCGTCAGACGCGCGCGCGCCCTCGTTCGCTCGGACGCAATGGACGTCAGCGCGGAGACCCTGAGCGAGCTCAAGCTGGTGCGTCCCTCGACCTCTCCCCTTCTTCCCGCGCGTCCGCGCCGAGCGCGCGAGCCGAACCCGACGCGAAGAAGCGTCGGCCCGGTCCGAGGAAGGCGTTTCGCCGCGTCTCCGCGCGTCTCTTCGCCTGTCCCGCCTCGGGTCCGGTCTGACCGCCTCCTCCCGGTTCTCCCGATTCCCTCAGGCGCTCACGTCGTCCCTCGATCGCAAGGGCGTGCTCGCGAAGCTCAAGGCGCAGCTCCGCGCGCACGTCTTCGAGGCTGTGCAGCAGCGCGACGACGGGGCGGAGGTGGCCGGGCGCGCGTTTGCGCGAACGCCGGAGGGCGCGCTGATGACCGAGCTCGTGTCCGAGTACCTGGAGTGCCTCGGCCTGGAGTACTCCAAGCGCGTGTTCGACGCCGAGTCCGGCGCCGAAGAGCTCGCGTCGCGGCGGGACAGGGCAGCGCTGGCGCGGGACATGGGCGTGGCGCCGCCACGGGACGAAGCGACGCCGCTGCTGGCGGCGGCGTTGGGCGAGGGCGCCGAAAGCCGAAAGCCGAAAGCCGTCGGCGCCGCGCCGAAACCTCCGTCTCCGCCTTCGCCTCACCGCGCTCAAGCGCCCGTCGCCGGAAATATCATCGTCTCCGACGACTCGGACAGCGCGGACATCGAGACGGACGTCGACATCGACTACTCCGACGCCGGGACGTCGAATTAGATTCCTCTCGCGCGCCGTCGACCGATTTCGCCATCTCGTCGGCGAAATCGGTCGTCGTCGTCGAGTCGGCGCGCGAGCCGGTGGCGCGTGCGGTGTATCACATCGACAACATCTCACCACGATTCCGTGGATTCCGTGTCTTTCTTTTTCTGAGCGATTCGGAGGTTTCGTACCGTCGCCCGGTCGCGTCGCGTATCGGGGCGAAACGCCGCCATCCTTCGTTTCACACTTTGCCGACGCGTGCTACATCACGCGCTGTTGTTCACAGACAGACGCCTCTCTCGTTTCGTTCCATCGACCGCGCTCCACGACCCGCTTCGAGTCGTCGACCGCGCTCGACGCGTTTGAGCCACTCGATGTGCCGTCGCTCAGAAGATGCCGAAGAGCTTCTTGCGGGGCTTGTCGTCCTTCTTGCGGTTGGCGAAGGGGTCCTTGATCTGGGGAGGCGCGGACTTCTTGATGAGCTTGGACGAACCACCGACCGTCTTGTTCATCGCGTTGTACTTAGCCTGGTTCGCCTTGCGCGACTCCGCCTTGCGCTTCTTCTCCGCGACAGCGGCCGCCTTGGCCTTCGCCGCGGCAGCCTTGTTGGCGTCGGCGAGCTTCTTCGCCTTCGCCTTCGCCGCTTCCGCCTTCTTACGGTCCGCATCCTGCTTCGCCTTCATCGCCTTGCGACGCGCGTCGGTGTCGATGGTCTTGCCCGCGCGCACGGTGACGCCGCGCGCGGCCTTGGCCTTGAACGCGGACTGCTTGAGCGCCGCGGGGGCGACAAGCTGGGAGGTCAGGGCGGTGGTGGCGAACATCTTTTGAACGTGAGGTGCGGTCCTGGTATGGCTGCGCGTCGCGCGTCTCTCGCGCAATCCAACGAGAAACCTTTCCCTCGCCTGCCACTGCGCGCGAAGCAGCGCTTTTCATTCGTCGACGGAGAATCGCGATTGATTTTTCTCCCCGGCTCGCGTGCAAATCGTATGCGCGGCCAGTCTGAAAAAATAGAGCGCGACACCGCAGACCGTCGTTTTCGGGATCCTGATCAAAGGCACCCCGAGCGAAGACCAGCCAAAGGGCTGCGGCGTGTCACCTCCGCTGGAGCGTGCGAACACACCGAAGACCGCGACGAAAAAGCGCATTGGGCCCCGCGCGCCCGTCGTTCCGCCCCGATGAGCGGCGGTGGCGCGCAGACGCTCGCGGCGACGGCGCTCGCCGCGTCGCTCACGTTCTTCGCCGTCTCGCACCGCCGCGTCGCCTCGGTGTCGCGCCGGATCGACCGCGTCGCCGCGCGCGTCGAACGCGAGCGGCAGCGGACCAGGCGATCGTCCCTGGCGCTCGCGTCGGCGTCCGGCGATGTTCACGGCGCGGGAGGCGAAGAAGGCGGAAAATCCTCGCGCGCGACCGCGGACGCGCTGGGCGGGAAGCGCGTGACCGGCGCGCGCGTGCCGTCCCCCCGACGCGACCCGCGCCTCGCGACGCACCCGGGGAAGGTGAAGGTGGCGCTGTGCCAACTCTCCGTCGGCGACGACAAATCCCGAAACATCGACGCCATGGTCGCGGCGGTGCGCGCCGCCGCGCGGGACGGCGCGGCGCTGGTCGTGCTCCCCGAGATGTGGAACTGTCCGTACGCCAACGCCAGCTTCCCGACGTACGCGGAGGTGATAGACCCGATTTCGCGCTGGGGCCCCTCGAGTTGTCACGAGACGGGCGCGTTCGCGAACGAGTCCGCGGACGCGCTCTCCGCGAGTCCCTCGGTCGCCGCGCTCGCCGCCGTCGCGCGCGAGACCGGCGTGGTGCTGGTCGGAGGTTCGATCCCCGAGCGCGACAGCGAGGACCCGTCCCTCCTGTACAACGCCTGCTGCGTCTTCGACGGCGACCGAGGTCTGGTCGCGCGGCACAGGAAGACACACCTGTTCGATCTGGACATCCCCGGCGAGATCTCGTTCAAAGAATCCGACACGCTCTCCGCGGGCGACGCGCTCACCGTCGCGGACACCGCGATTGGGCGAATCGGCGTCGGCGTGTGCTTCGACATGCGCTTCCCGGAACTCGCGGCGGTGTGCGCCAACCGAGGCGCGTCGATGCTCGTCTACCCCGGCGCGTTCAACACCGTCACGGGGCCGCTGCACTGGGAGTTATTACAGAGGGCGCGCGCCGTCGATAACCAGTGCTTCGTGCTGACGTGCTCGCCGGCGCGCGACGTAGAGGCGCGCGCGAGGCGCCCGCCCGCGTACGAGGCGTGGGGGCACAGCACCGTGGTGGGCCCGTTCGCGGAGGTTCTGGCGACGACGGACGAAAACGAAAGCATCGTGACGTGCGAGTGCGACCTGGAGCAAATCGCGACGCGGAGGCGGAACATGCCGCTGGAGACGCAGAGGCGCGGCGACCTCTACGCGCTCGTGGACAGGAAGCCGCCGCCGTAAACGAAGAGCGATTTTTGTGAGTCATGTCGGGAACGTTGAGGTAATAATAACCTTACTGTACATCATACCTATACCATCTCCGCGCGTGTTTGTCGTTTTCGTTCATTCGTATCAATACATACACGCGCGTATCACGCCGCGCGCGCCGTCGCGTACGCCTCGGTTCGTCTCAGAAGCCTTTGTTCAGGCCGTAGACGTCGGCGGGCGCGGCGTCGTCGGCGGCGTGCAGCTCGAGCTGCGACACGATCGCCGGGTACATGCAGACGGAGGCGAAGAGGTCCTCCCAGCCGTTGCCGTAGATGCCGCGGTCGTGCCTGGTGGCGTTGCGGATGAACGCCACGTGGCACACCATGAACATGTACCACGCCCAGCCCACGACCGCCCACACGGGCGCGGCGGCGGACGCGCACAGGAACCCGATCCAGAGCGCGAAAAACGCCAAGGAGAAAGCCGCGTGCGTCTCCGCCGCGCTCGGATCGAGGAGCGCGGAGACCAAGGGCCGAGACGTTTTCGTCTTTTCGGAAGCGTAACGCTTCGTTCGTCCGTACCCGTCGAGATTCTCGTCCAGAGTATCGTCGCGCGAATCGACATCGCGCACATCGTCCCCTAGGTCGTCGTCGTCGTACAGCGCCTTCGCCGCCGCGCGGACGCCGAGGAACGGGCAAAACGCGCCGCGCACCAGGCTGGCGACGCGCTCGGGCGCGCCGTGCCTCGCCCGGACGAAGTTGTTCGCCGACCCGGGATGGAACCCGTCCCACACGTCGAAGACGCCGGTGGACCACTGCGCGGCGGCGCACACGTCCGCCTCGCCCTGGTCGATCTTCAAGCCGCGCCAGACGCTCGTGCACAGGAAGCACAGCGCGAAGGTGTACGGCAAGCCGGCGCAGATGCTCACCGCCTGCAACGCGCTGAGCCCGACGTCGCCGCCGGCTTTGATCAAGCCGGTGGCCACCGCGCCCTCGGTGAAGGCCCAGAAGACCTTCTGCACGAGCGGCGGGTTGGGCAAGCCGTTGGAGGCGATGATGTCGTCCACGTACGACCCGGAGTCGCTGCTCGTGATGAAGTACAGCGCGATGCCCACGATGCACAGGATCGTGAGGAACTCCGTGGCCTCGCCGTAGGGCTGCAGGACGTCGAAGATCCGGTCGGCGTGCGCGCGGCAGGACAACGCGTAGTACCCCTCCTCGGCCAGCGCGAGTGCGGCGGCGGAGTCCGGGCGCGCGTCCTCGTACCCGAGCGACGTGCAGTTGGTGTACCCGTTCGCCCAGTCCACGGCGTCGGGGCCGCCGAGCGCGAGCTCGGCGACGCGCTGCATCTTGATGCCCAGGCTCCCGAACATGATGAGCCAGAAGAACGAAAACGCGGTGGGCGCGATGAAGCTTCCGACGATCACCTGCCGTATGGTGCGCCCGCGCGAGATGCGCGCGATGAACATGCCGACGAAGGGCGCCCACGAGATCCACCAGCCCCAGTAGAAGATGGTCCACCAGTCGATCCAGGCCTGGTTGTGCGAGCCGTACAGGGACATCTGCGTGGACATCGGACCGATGTCCGAATCGATCAGCGCGCGCGCGGCGACCATGGCGTCGTACAGCTTCCCGGTGCGCCCGTCCCCGGACGAGCCCCATATCAGGTTGGAGCCCGCGGAGAACTCGAGGCCGAGCTGCTGCCAGGCGTCCGTCTGGAACCCAACCTGCACGACCCACTGGAAGTAGTGCCCGACGGACTGCACGAACGAGTTCAGCAGGAACCAGGTGTTGTCCATGAACAGAAGCGAAAACACCACCATCAAACCGACGGCGAACGTGAAGTTGGCCAGAGTTTGGATGCCGCGGTGCAAACCGAGGGAGATGCTCACGGTGGCGAACACGGTGATGACCCAGACGAGCCAAATTTGGTTCTCCGCGGTGTTTTCGAACGAGCCGTCCAGCTTTCCGAGCCCGGCCGCGATGGCGTCGACGCCGAAACCCAGCGAAGTGCACACGCCGAAGGTGGTGCACGCGATGGACAGCGCGTCGATGAAGTCGCCCATCGGCGAGTACACCAAGTGCCCGAGGAGCGGGTAGAACGCGCTTCGCATCGTCAGCGGCATGTTCCAGCGGTAGCACACCAACCCGAGCGCGATGGCGACGATGATGTACGGGCACCACCCGTGTAAGCCCCAGTGAAACAACGTGGTGAAGATCGCCATCTGCGCTCGGTCGTCGTCGTTTAAAACCGGGATCTTGCTCAGCGCGCCCCCACGGTAGTAGTACATCGGCTCGGATACGCCCCAGTAGTACACGCCGACGCCGATGCCGCACGAGAAGAGCATGGCGAACCAGGAGAGGTCCCCGAACTCGGGGCGCTCGTTCTCGCGCCCCAGCCGAAGACGGCCGTACTTGGAGAACGCCACGTACAGCAGGAAGAACGCCCAGACGTTCTGCGTGCCGATGTACAGCCAGGCGAAGTTCTGGGTCACCCAGCTCTGCCACTTCGCCGCCTGCGCGAGCGTGTCGTCCGGCGCGACGAGCGCGGAGATGGAGAAGCCCCACAGCACGATGACCGCGAGCGCCGTCACGACCCAGTTCAGGCGGAGCACGCGGCGTCCGGCGATGTCCACCGAGAGCCAGCGCGAGGCGCGCACGAACCGAAACAGCTCAGCCTCGTCCGTGAAGTCCGCCACTGGATGCTCGTCGCACCGGCGAATGTCGTCGAAGACCATGGCGGACGTCGTCGAACGATCGAGTCCCGTCGAAGCGCGTTCGTCGCTTCGCTTACCTCGGGAGGTGAGCGAGGGGGGTGCCTTCCCTTCTTTTCGCGGCTCCCGGAGCGTCGCTCGAGGCTCGTCCGTCAACCGCGCGCCAGGGGATGCAAGTCCCGCGCGAGCCGACTCTTGGAAAAAGAACCGAACGCGTTGTGCCGTTCGGCGGATTTTTATGAGTTCGACACTTTTTCCCCTTCTCTCGAGGTGAAAAAGACAGTTCTGTTGCGTCGTTCTGCCAATACTTCCCGACTCCCTGCCTATTATTGGTCGGGGGGTAAGGCGGCGGAGTGGGCCTCGGGAGTTTTTTTGAAATCGGAGGGGAACGGTTTTTCTCAAAATGACTTTATCTTCTGACTGATTGCCTGTCGTCCAACGTGGAGCTGAGTCAGCTCGACTCAAAACACACACGCGGATCGGGGGTTCGCGAACCCAGAAAATATCTAAGCCGTCATCGGGGGCGCTTTCTGGGTCACAGACCGTGGAAAAATCCCGACGGTTTCCCGAATACCGTTATTTTTTTTTTATTATGACATTTTGCCGCAAAATCCATTGGGACGGTCACATCGCAGCGCGACCGCGGGAGTCACCGACACCCCTTTCGCCTCGACACTCGAACGCTTCGGTGATACGACGCGCTTTCGAGCACGATGATCGGTCTCGAAGAGATCCGCCGCTGCGACGAGCACCCCGACGTCGACTTCTCCGATGAGAAGGAGGTGATGCGCTTCGTGCGCCCCATGAAATGGCTCTCGCTCGACGTCGCCGGACACCGCGTGCTTCGCATCAACGTGCGTCCTCCCGCGATCGCCCTCGCCCCTCTCCGCGACTCGATCGACCGTCGTTCCGTTTCGCGCGCCCCCGCTCGCCGCGCTCGATCGCGCGCGCCTCGCCGCGCGTGTTTCGAGCGCCGACGTACGCGGGAAAAACCTCGTAATTTCCCCGAACCGCCATGTCGTTTTCCGCGTCGTTCGACGACTCCCGGCTGGGACGCCCGCGCGCGCGACGCGAACTGACGAATCCCCTTCCCCCGTCCCCCCGACGCGAACGCAGTGGGTCTCCACCACCTTGGCCATCGCGCTCCTCTGGGGTTTCGTGATCGCCTGCCTCGTGGACCCCACCGAGATGTCCACCGAGCTCGGCAGCTGGAAGACGTGGATCTCCCGCAACACCGGCTGGTTGTTCATCGCCGCCTTCGTACGTGCCCCTCTCTCGAGCTCGAACCCCGTTTTTCCTCGACGCGAACCGTCACGTGACGGACCACGGTTTTCCAGTCTCGAAAATGTCGGCGTCAAACAGAAGCGCGAAACTGACGATCCACCTTTTTCTTGTGTGACACCGTTTTCACTAAAAAATCCATCCAAAAAAACCAGAACGTGTGGGTCGTGTTCCTTCTGTATGTGGCCTTCTCTAAGTATGGCTCCATCAAGCTGGGCAAGGCGCACGAGAAGCCCGAGTTCAACAACATCTCATGGTTCTCCATGCTCTTCTCCTGCGGCATCGCCGTCGGCGTGTACACGTACGGCGTCGCCGAGCCCATGTCCTATTACCGCGGCGGCTGGGGCGAGCACAACCTCGCCGGCCGCGGGCCGCTGTACAACGACGACGACCGCGCGCAGCTCGCGATGATGCAGACCTTCTACCACTGGGGTTTCCACGCCTGGGCGCCCTACATCGTCGTCGCCATCACCCTCGGCGTCGTCTGCTACCGCTGGAACATGCCCCTGACGATGCGCAGCGCGTTCTACCCGCTCCTCGGCAACCTCATCTTCTCGCCCATCGGCGACTGCATCGATGCCATCGCCATCGCGTGCACCACCTTCGGCGTGTGCACGTCGCTCGGCCTGGGCGTGGACGCGATCACCGCGTTCGGCGCGCGCCTCAACTCCGACATCAAGACCGACGTCGACGCCAAGACCTACACCATCATCGTCATGACGATCGTCGCCAACATCTCCGTCATCCTCGGGATGAAGAGGGGCATCCAGATCCTGTCCACCATCACGTTCTCGCTCGGGCTCTTCGCGCTCCTCGCGACGCTGCTCCTGGACAACACCTGGTACCTGCTCAACTCGTACGTGCAGTCCTTCGGGCACTACCTCAACTACATGATTCAGGCGGGCTTCCGCACGGACGCGTTCGAGCAGCTCGGCTACGACTTTTCCTCGTCCGCGAACATGTTCGCGGGCACCGCCGACACCGACGGCAACGGAGGGTCGCCCCTGTACGACGCCATGGCCAGGGCCAACGCGCTCGTGACCTTCAGTGACGATGCGGACGCTGTTTTCGCCGGAAGCGAAGCCGCCATGGAGGACTACGACTCCGCCACCGTCTACGGCTCGCACGCCCGCTGGATGATGAACGGCTGGACCATCTTCTACTGGGGCTGGTGGGTCTCTTGGGCGCCCTTCGTGGGCATGTTCATCGCGCGCATCTCGCGCGGCCGCACGCTCCGCTCCGTGATCACCGGAGCGTTCATCGCGCCCACGCTCTTCGGCTTCCTCTGGCTCTGCGTCTGGGGCTCGCTCGGCATCAAGATGCAGCGCGCCGCCGAGCTCGCGCTGTCCGACGGCACGTACGTGGCCGACGGCACCGCGCTCGACTGCGCCGCCTTCGGCTACGGCGGCGGTGCCCCCAACGCCACCGCGGTGAACGGCGCGGCGGCCGTCTCGCTCGCGAACGACGGCTACTACCTGCTCTCCTGCCGCGGTAACAACGACAAGCTCTTCGACGTCATGTCTCCCTACGGCGAGGTGAAGACGTTCCTGTGGACGATTCTGCTCGTCGGCATCACGCTGTACTTCATCACCTCCTCCGACTCCGGGTCGTACGTCGACGACGTCATCTCCGCCAACGGCATGGCCAAGCCCCCCGTCGTGCAGAAGATCTTCTGGTGCTGGACCGAGGGCCTCGTCGCCATCGCGCTGCTCATCGTCGGTGACAAGACGGACCAAAACGCGCTCGGCGCCGTGCAGGCGGTGTCCATCGTCGCCGGCTTGCCGTTCACGCTCATGCTCTGCTTCATGTGCACGTCCGTGTGGCGCGCGCTGAAGATCGACGCCGGCGACGACGACATCTGCCAGGCCACGCAGTGGTCCACGGGCGTGCTCGACATCGCCGACTGGTTCAACGTGCGTCCCGCCAACGCCACCGCCGTGCAGCGGTACACCGTGACCGAGCGCGTTCAGAGCCTCGCCACCGCCGTTTTCGCGCCCTTCATCGGCGTCTTCAAGACGTGCGAGTCTGAGTTCGGCGTCGGCGCGGTCATCGCCAAGGTGCAGGCTGTCTGCAACATCCTCTTCTTCTACCTCTGGTTCGCGCTGTTGTGCTTGTCCGGCGAGAACCGCCAGTGGGCGTGGCTCGGCTGGACCTTCTTCCTGTTCCACGTCATGCAGATCACCGCGCTCCGCGCCACAGTGCGCGAGTCGCACGGCATCTACGGCAACCTCCTCGAAGATCTGCTCGTCAGCCTCTGCCTCTACCCCGCGGCGGTGTCGCAGCTGCACTACCAGTCGCAGGAGCCCAAGGCGAACAACGACGTCTACAAGAAGCCCGACCAGGCGTGAAAACCACGCCCCGTACCCTTCCCCCGTCATAACACACCTATTACGAACGTCACGCCACTTCGGTGTGACGAGGACGCGCGCGTCCGCCTCGGGGGAGGCCAAGAGCACACAAGAACGGCGCCGCAAAA
>Ga0181559_10007231_pt1 | contig 10346 bp, 6 predicted proteins | sample 011ome_21_FD_133752 | JGI IMG/M metagenome (GOLD analysis project Ga0181559, IMG submission 133752) | Coastal salt marsh microbial communities from the Groves Creek Marsh, Skidaway Island, Georgia - 011508AT metaG (megahit assembly) | ecosystem: Environmental > Aquatic > Marine > Intertidal zone... | reverse complement strand
TGATCGGCAGACATCCGCCGGGGGTTATTTCCGAAACGGTCATATCCGATCACGTCTTCCGCCAGCAGAGCTAGATCAACTTCATGAAACTGATCGAACGTGCGCAAGCCAATACGACCCATGAGATCCAGTATCCGGCGTTCCGCAGATGCAGCGTCCGTTGCCGACAAAGCATCAATTATTCGATCAAGCACGCTACGTACATGCTGATATCCCCGGACATCCTGACAATCTTCCGGCGATACCTGATCGTTGAACCTCAGCAGACTGCCAACGGATGCACCGCAGGCATGGCCATGATGAATGCCGTAGCGCGCGGTCAGTGGGTAGGAAATCGCATGTGAGATCGTGGTCTGGCCCTGAGCGATCGACATGCCGGCATAGAGGCTGGCAAGCGAGATATCAGCAAGCGCCCGTTCATTCTCCGGATTCAGGACGGCCGTTTCAAGATTCTCGATCACGAGTTCGATTGCGGCGAGACCAAGTTCGATCGATTCATCTGTCGAATTTATCGACCAGCAGGATTCCATCGCATGAGACAAGGCATCCAGACCCGTTCCAGCCGCGATTTCCTGGGGCATGGAAGCGCCAAGCGACGGATCAATCAACGCAATCATCGGGTACATCGCGGGCGTACTGAGCGAATATTTCGCCTTCGCCTTGTCGTCCCAAATAGTTGCGTAGCTTGTGACCTCTGAACCGGTTCCCGACGTCGTCGGCACTGCCAGGTAATTCAACGGAATATCGGAAACCGATTTTTGTGCAATTGCGTCTTCGATCGAAAGATCGCTGCGAGCCAGAGCTGCAACGGCCTTGCCAGTGTCAAGCACACTCCCGCCGCCAACCGCTACGACGGTGTCGACTCCAGCCGCACGGGCGATTTCCAGCACCTCACTTACGCTTCCGAGCGTGGGGTTCGACACCGTATTGCGAACAACAATGTGGTCGAATCCACCGACTGCCGACTCGAATGTCTCCATCCAGTTCTTCTTCTCGCCGGGAGCGCCTGTCAGCAGAAGAATTTTGCGCCCGCCCTGCTCGAGCATTACGTCCGCAAGAATATCGGCAAACGCCGCCGAAGAGCCCAAGCCGAAAAACAGCTTGGTCGGGACGAAGCTTGGAGCGGCAAGCGCAAATTCAGAACCAATGATTCCACTGCACTTAAGCGCGACATTTGTATTATGAGTCATTTTCGGGCGTCCAAATCCAAAACCAAGCAAGACCTCGTCGGTCGCTGAATGCACAGCCTGGTATGGTACGCTTCCGCCTCTGCGGATTTGGTCCACGCGCTAAGCGTCGTGAAAAACTGGGGCCGCGATAGAACCCCTGCGAAGCGCCTATCTCCGGGAGCCGGCATCTTCCGAAAGTGTGATCTTTTAATAGTTAACCCAACACCGAAGATCAAACGGAAATTCATTAATAATTCGTTGCAAAACGGCGTTGCGGCAACATCCTTTACCCCTCGGCATCAGGACGCTTCTTCTCGGGGATCTGGTGTTTCAACGGGCAATAAGCCCCGATCACCGGCAATTTCCGCCATCCGGCGGAACGGCGGACATGTCGCCAGAAGCGACTCGAAATCGCCGGACGCCGCGACCGTCCCTCCTTCGATGAAAAACAATTTGTCGCAACGCCGAATCGTTCCCAATCTGTGGGCGATCACAATGATGGTCTTCTCGCGCGCCAGTTTTTCGATTGATTCGGCGATGTCTCGTTCAGTGCTACTATCGAGTGCCGAAGTAGCCTCGTCCAGAACCAGGACCTCCGGATCATTATAAAGGGCGCGCGCGATACCTATTCGCTGGCGTTGCCCGCCGGATAGCCGGACACCGAGATCCCCGATTTCAGAATCCAGTCCCGACGGAAGAGAAGCCAGTACATCGTCAAGCTGGGCAATCTCAATGATTTCCTGAATACGCATCTCGTCTATTTCTGAATCCGGCACGCCAATCGCCAGATTCCGGCGTAACGTATCGTCCATCAGATAGATAACCTGTGGGACGTAGCCGATACGGCCGCGCCAGAAACCCGGACCGGCGGCAATGGGCTTTCCATCAATCTGTATTTTGCCTTGAGAAGGAGGCAACAGCCCAAGAATAATGTCGATCAGCGTGCTCTTGCCCGCACCCGTGCGCCCCACAAAAGCGACCGCTTGTCCTTTGATTATTTCAATATTGATGTTTCGCAGCGTGAAATCGGCGGCTCCAGGATAGCGATAGGACACATCGCTGAGGGAGACATTCTGCGTCATGATCGTCTGCCCATCATTCGCTCGTCGGGTATCCCGCATCTCTGTACTGTAGTCTTTGTGCTGACTGGCCGCCTTGAGATCAGGGTAAATCGAATCAAGTAAGGGCGCTGTCTGGCGCAGAGAGGAAAAATAGTGGGTAATCCGATTAGCCGACGGTAAAACCCGGAACGCCGCGACCGCAAATACGGCCAGGAGCGGTAGAGCTGCCTCGGCCGAGCCTTCACGATCGATTATATAAGCTGTGACCGCAATGATCGCCCCCACGATCACAACCTCGCCATAGATTCGCGGTAACTGGCCGATCACATTCATGACTGTGTTTATACGTGCCAAGTCGCGGGCGACATTCCGGATCCGGTCTACAAAATAGTCCCCGCGCTGAAGAACGAGGCTTTCTTTGGTCGCACCAAGAAAAAAATGGCTGAAACGGCTTTGCAGCCTGCTGAGAAACAACGACCTGCCACTGATTCTGTATACCATGCGACGGATACCTAAGTAGTAAAGCGTCAGCGCGACGACGACAAACGAGCCCGCGATCAACGCGGAGACCGAGTCTAAAAAGAGCAGCGCTGCCAGCGCGCCGCCTGCAAGCAGCACTTCCATCACGATCCCCATACCAGCTTGCAGAATTCCGCCGACAACAGACGGTGCCGTCTGGGAAATATCGTGGACCGCGTGGGCGCTATTGACCTGGAGGTGATCTTCGTAGCCTCGCCGCGCATAGCCCTCGACAAGCCGCACCGTAAAATATGCCCTTAGGTCGGAGATGAACTTCGCCTGCATGTATACGCCGAGAAGTATAAAGAGGTTCTTCACGACAAAAACCGTGATCAGTATGATCGCGATGGTCGAAAAAGCCGTCGCACCCTGCAGAAACTCGCCCAAACCTAATCGATTGATCAATCCGTTTTCGTCTCCACCCCGATTCAGCAATACATGCATCAGGGGCAGAAACAGTCCGATATTGAGCATTTCCAGCGCGGCCGTAATGATCATCAGGAGGAACACGCCGACCAGTTGAAGTCGCTTTCGCAGGTCAAGAAGCCGAACGATCCGCAACACGCTTTCAACGTTAGAGGCCTGAGCAGAGTATGCCGGTTTTTTGTCGGTCTTGTCGGACAGTTTATGAAGCTTTCGGATTATTGCGACCAAACCTGCCGCGTGAAGTTAGAATCTTTATTCGATGAAAAGAGGGCTTTCATGCTGCCGCTCAATCAACGCGTCCCGTATTTCCGGACGAAGGATTTCTGCGAGCTCTTCATGCCGGCCCTCGACAAGGAGACGCCGTACGTCCCGCCCGTTCAGCTTTTCCAGAAATTCCGGGCGGTCACACATTTCTTCCGTGGCGATTTTATCGCAATGGGGGCAATAGTGGGGCTCTGGCAGGGGAAGAATTTCGATGCCCAGCGTTGACGGTATCTCGAATATTTCCTGAGACGCATAGCGTCCATAGTAACTCCCTACCCCGGCATGATCTCGACCGACGACGAAGTGGGTGTAGCCAAGATTTTGCAGAACAGTCGCTTGCAGGAAGGCCTCGTTGGGCCCCGCGTAAATCGGCGGTAGCCTCAGATTGTTCAGAAAAACGCGCCCGCGCGGATAGAATTCGGAAATCAGCATGTCATAGATATCGAGCACCGCTCCGGACCGGAAACTACCCGTAACGGTCGCCCCTGTTATCACATGAATGCCCAGAATATCGGTGCGGTCGAGTGCTATCCGGTGCTGGAACTCATGCCCCCTGTGCGGGATGTTGCGTGTAGAGAATGCCGTAAAGCTGTCTTTGCCGGTGGCGTCCAGAGCGGCCCGGCTATCTCGCGGAGAACTCTGAAGGGTCTCGGGCGTCGCGGCATCGGCAAAGAGTGAAACTTCCCCGCCGATGCAGACAGTCCCTTGCCGCACGATATTCCGCACCCCAGGATGTTCCGTCTCATTCGTACCCATCACCAACCGGCAATACTCGTCCTGGTCTATTTCAAAAATATCGCGGACATCGATCGCACCAATTCGGCTGCCAGCCTGATCAGTCAGCGCAACCAGCATTCCTTCCCTTACATCCCGCGCAGTCAAAGCGTCGGCATGCAACAGTACAGGCACCTTCCAGTCCTGACCGCCGGGCAGTTTGCCGGTCCGGATAACCGACCTGTATTCGGCACCGGACATGAACCCGGTCAGAGGGCTGTAACATCCCGTCGCGATGTTCCGGAAATGAATCTCCGCGCCGGGCGTGAGGGTCATCACGCCTGTCGTCCCCCGTTCGAGTTCGGGAATTTCCGACATTGGCACTATCCGATCGACGAGCGTGCCACCATAGGGCTCGATCAGGCGGATCGAAGTAGGGCTCGGAGTCACGATATCAGGCGACCTCGGCGTCAATATTAAATGCGTCCGAGACGATTCGGCGGAAAATTTCCTGGTCGGTTTCGCCAAACTCCCGATAGCGTTCTATCACGCGATTTTCGAGCGAGGTAATTCCGGACCCGTGCTGTCCCCGCAGCTTCGGATTGAAAAGAACCTTGATCGGCAGGAAAGATTCGTCCGATGCGTGAATGCCGGCCGCAATCAGCGGCAATTTCCAGAAAAGTTTTTCCATCTCGTAGACAGCATCGTCATCCGCATCTTCGGGATGCTCTCCGTTATTGTTCAGATACGTCGTGAGATAACGATGCGTGTCGTGCATCTGATCCGTCCAATCGGCGTCGGGGCCGGATCGTTTGTCCATCTCCCGCAACAGGTATTCGACGTTTTCGGTACTCATCGACAACCAGCGCCGATCGATCCCCAACGCATATTCACACACATTGGTCTCAAGAAACGGGAAGCGCGCTTCGATAGGGCCACGGTTCATGAAGATGATCGAGGCCCGGCGCATCATATTTTCATAGATCGAATTGATGAAAGCGAGACGGCTTTTCAGAGAGACCTGCACCTTGTGAGATGCCTTGAGTTCTTTCCAGGCGTCATACGCGCCGAGAAGTTCGTCAACCCCGTGCCCACCGATTGTTACCTTGAACCCGTCGGCATGCATGACCGGACCGAGATAATAATAAATCGGCAACGGGTAAACACTGAGTGCCTTGATCTTGCGCATCTCGAACGTATGGATGATGTCCGGCAGGTCCTCAACAAGCTGCTCGCCGGGAGTCCGGATCTTCTTGAGCGTGAGCCCTATGGCCTCGAAACCCTCCGCCGCTTTCTTGGCGCGCCGCACATCTTCCGATTCATAGTCGGAAATCGCATAAACATAGGAGGTCGGCGCAAAATCCACGCGATCGAAGTCAATGCTCGACAGAACGTAGTAGGACGTCATGACACTGTCGATACCGCCCGAGAGCATCGTGCAGATCGGCACGTCTCCCATTGTGCGGTTCCGCGCCGCCTGTTTCAGACGCAGGTGAAATTCACGGCTGACCTCCGTAAGCGGGTGTTCGGTCTTGATCGGTTCCGGCTTAAAGACAGTGCGAATTTCAAGCTCGAACGTCTCCAGATCAAGGACCGCCATATGTGCGGGCGGAAGCTCAACCGGATCGGCAAGAGGAACCGACGGCAGGGCCGCGAAACCCTTGAGTTCGCTCGAAAACAGGAACGTGCGTGAATCGCGGTCGTAATAATAGAAAAGCGGAATCCGGCCGGGCCAGTCTCGGGTGATCAAAAGCTTGCCGCGATTTTCGTCCAGCACCCCCAGCGCGAACAGCGAATCGAAATGGCGCGGGTTGTCGCAGAAATCCTCGCCATGGGCCTCGTACATACGAAGGAACACCTCGGTGTCGCCTTCGGTCGCAAAGGTCGCACCCTCGGCCTTCAGCTCTTCGCGCAGCAGGTCGAAATTATATAACTCGCCGTTAAAAACCAGATGGACCTTGCCGTCGTCCGAATCGTAGGGCTGATCCGATTCGCCGGGTGCGATATCCGCCTTGTTAGATACTTTGACAAGATGACGGCGCGCGCCGAGCACCACATCGCCGTACTGGCGGACGGTAATGCCGTCATCGCCGCGGCGAATGAGTTCAAGACAGGCACGCGCCTCATCCGCCGTCGCCCCGACACCGCCAAAAATTCCGCACATTTTATAAACCTCGCTTGTTTCAGATCTTCACGCCGGGCGCGGGAGCATCCGACGGCAAAAGGATTGGCTGTATCGCCCTGAATATGATCTCGACCAGCTCGGCAGGCGCGACGCTGGCGCTGTCGAGCACAATATCCGCGTTCACCGGCTCTTCGTAAGGTATGTCCAGCCCGACGACATTTTCCGCGGCCGACGGGCCGGAAGGGTACACGTTCTTTGTGTCGCGCGTACGACACGTGTCGAGATCGCAGCGGAGATGCGCTTCGAAATAGCCCGGCAACGCCGCCCGGCACACGGCGCGGTCCTCTTCGAACGGATGTATGATCGCGGCAACAGGTATAATGCCCTGCTCGGACGTCAGCCGCGCTAGCTTCAGCACGCGATCGGTCTGCAAACGCCGCGAGTCGGGATCGTACCCCAGGCTGCTGCCGAACACCGACCGGACATGATCGCCATCGAGGAGAATGGACGCATATCCCTCAGCCCGGAGTTTTGCGATCAGACCCGTCGCGACCGTGGATTTTCCGGCAGACGACAGCCCGATGATGAAGATGCTGGGGGTGGGCGTTATCAAGACGCGCCTCGGGTTGCCGTCGCAGGACGTTCGGTCGTTTCAGATTTCATCATGGTTCCCGGTTCAATCAACTGGCGGTGACGCAATGCGAAGCGGGGCGAAATGCCACCGCCATTCAGCTGTGTATACCCTTTAACGTATAGCCGGTTGAACGCATCCTGAAGACGCAGCCCCTCGGGATCGAGAGGCCGCCCTTCCGCCATATCGTACATGTCCATGCACATCGCCAGCACGTCTTCCGGGCTATTTTCGATCCATTCGTATTTCAGGGCTTCAGACGGATCGGGCTTAAACAGCGCCCGAAGACGCTCCGGTTCGTCCTTGTAACATTCCAGCATTTCCGCTTCCGCGATTTCCGGGAAGGTCATGATATGACCATCGCTTTTACGGCGAAGCAGTTTCGGTATATCCATATTCCGCCAGCCGGCCTTGCCGACCCACGGCATCGGGCAAAGATTGGCAAGCGCCCAGGGCACGTTAAAAATACGCGAAATGCTGAACAGGCCCGAATTGTTTCCGATGAAAAAACGGCACCGTGCGCCGAGATATACATCCATGAACGGATCGTGATGATTCGTGGCATAGTCGATAATCCGGGGTCCGAGATCCGGCAGAATTTTTTCGACCGCAGAGCCCACGCGGATAGCGACACCACCCTGTTCGACAATCCACTGCATCGCCAAAACGTAATTGTCGATCGAGCAATCAAGGTAACTGGATCTGTACTGTGCAGCGCCAAAACCTTTCCGGTCGGCAAGGTAAGACGGATCGCGGGCGTGGAAACACACAAACCAGTCGTCCGGCTGAACGCCCATGGCTTTCAGTCCGGCGCGTCCACGTTCCTCCTCTTGCTCCGAAAATCGGATAATCGGCGGATCATTGAGATAGGCGTCATCCTCGATAACCGGTATATCCGGCAACTGTTCAAAGAACCGGGTGCGCTTGATCAACGGGCGGCAACCGACGATGAAATGACAGGCCAGCCTGCTCTCGACGATTGGAATATAGCGTTTCCATATTTCGAGAAGCGGCCGGTTGGCCGGGTTCCAGGCGACGAATATTGTCCGGGATGTGGGTTGCCCGCGGCGGCGGGCGAGCCGGGCATACAGCTCCGTATTGGATGCAAGATGCCCGATCCGATCCTCCATCAGTTCCCCGATCCGGATCGGGCGCCAGAATTCCATCAGCCATAGTATCGGAAGTCCGACCAGGGCAAAGACCAAGCAGTGCATCCAACGGATAATGATTGCGGCAATCCGCTTCATGATGGGGATCCCGGCCGTTCCCGCGACGGATCAGACGAGCAGATTTTCATGCTCCCGAAGAAAAGCCGCGCCAACGCGCCCGGGAAAGGGCGTTCCATCGAAACATATTGCGGGTGAAATAGCGCGGTAGCGCTGTTGCAGCTCCTCGTCTTCCGGCGCTTCTGTCCACTCGCCGTCAAGCCGCTGGTTCATTTCCCGCACCAGTTCGAGAATCTCGTCAGACGAGTTGTCGACGAATTCCACGCCTTTGCGGTCGAGTTCGTCGAGTTCGTCTTCAGTCAGCCAATCTGCATCAAGGCCCATATCGATCAGCGCCGGAATTGGAATCAGTTTTCCCGTATTTCGATCACGGCACATCTTTAGCAGGAAGACATCGTGCGGCAGCCGGCCGCATTCACCGTAAGGGATCATGTTCGTATACGCGACAGGACGGCCGAACATCGACGACAGAATATAGATGCCGGAAGTACACCCAACAAAAAACTTGCAGGTCGCCTGAAGATAAGTCTCTGCGAAATGCGGATCGTCGAGCGTTGCGCGAATGCGGCCCGTGTAATCCACGATGTTCGGGTGAAGATCCTCAGGTAGGCATTCGTCCGGTGTGTGAATTCCCATACGGAAAACATGAACGCCGCTCTCCGCGAGATAGCGCGCTGCCGGAATATAAGTCCGTATGTCGCAGTTCCGGAAATCCTTTGTCCCCCAGTAGGAATTTGGATCGGGCCGGTTGTCGGGATTGTCGGAATACCCCCGGTCTTTCGCGAAGATACAGACATGCGGCGCGCCCTCCGGGACGCCGAGACTGCGGAGCAACGCCTGCCCACGTCGATGTTCTTCCGGCGTAAACGAAAGCTGCGGGCCAGGCTCGCTCCATTCTTTACCGCGGAGCCAACCGGTGGAACCGAGATCAAGCCACACCGGATGATCCGGGGTGTATCGTCTAATGTCTTCGAGCAGGCGCCGAATTCTAGGCGATTCCCAAACCCTTACCCGTCGCCTCACCATTTTTAAAATCTGACTGTTCACCGGGCGGTCACCGGCGACAAGCCTCACGATCTCGCGCGTCTCGGGCGGGTTGAAGGCCCTCAGACGCAGGAAATACTCGGTATTGCCGTAAAAGCGGCCCATGGTTTGATGATACAGGATGCCTATACGCAGTTTGCCAAACGGTCGAAGCGCGACGGCAATGGTGAAGAGGATCGCGCCGGCAAGTCGGGGCGCAAGTGGTGCCTGGGAGAGACCTTGCGATTCGGTCCTTTCCGCGGCACGCCATATCGCTTCCTTGCGCGTTTTCTCCGATGTCGGCGTCATGCGATATTCCGTTTGCGGATCATGGGAGAGTATCCGGCAGCACTTCATCACCCCTTGCCGCGCGTCGGAAGGCGTTGGAAGTTACGCGCCAACGGCGGACAAGATAGACCGGACAACTCATGATCGCGATTCCATAGCGTAAAAAGTTAGTGCCGACATAAACTGTTTGTGCGACCCGAAGCGCCAGAAATGCGCCCGGCCCGGGCTGGACCGCGTTGGTTTGCAGGGCCCTCTTTAAGAACTCCCGGTATCGCCGGGGGCGCCAGATCCGAAGATCCTTCTGCGTCCACTTGTGGCGGTAAAATGCGTTGAAGCTGTAATCCTTGAGCGGAACACGACCTGTTGCTTCGTCTCTGCAGGCCCGGAAGAACGCGGCAATCGATTTGGGTCGCAGATAATCAATGAAGACCCCCCATTCTACTGTCGATGGAAGCAGCATCGTCAAATAGAGGCGCGCACGCTCTATCCGGCTGTCGATCGTATAGAGTTCGGGCTCGTAGCCGTATTTCAGCATGTAGTTCCGGAACAGGCCCTCAAACACATACCAGTCGCGACGTCCTATCTTTTTCTTCCAGGTCTCTGAAACGATTCGCGGATTTACAGCGTTCATCGGCGCCATGTCATAAATCTGGTCGCCCCACCACAGCCGCCCGCCAAACGTGATCTGGCGAAGACAGGGATGTTCGGAAATGCCGATGAAGGTAGCCGTTTCACGGAGCACCCCTGGGGCGTCGTAAAACAAGTCTTCGTGGCGCACGACGCGTATCCGGTCCCCGGAAACACCGCGCAACACCTCGAGACTCTCGTAGAGATACTTACTGATAAAATAATATACCCGACGCTTGAAGATTACCGCATCGGTCGCGTCATATCGCTGAG
>Ga0181559_10007221_pt1 | contig 10352 bp, 9 predicted proteins | sample 011ome_21_FD_133752 | JGI IMG/M metagenome (GOLD analysis project Ga0181559, IMG submission 133752) | Coastal salt marsh microbial communities from the Groves Creek Marsh, Skidaway Island, Georgia - 011508AT metaG (megahit assembly) | ecosystem: Environmental > Aquatic > Marine > Intertidal zone... | reverse complement strand
TACGAAGTCAGCCTGAAAATTGGAATGTAATGGAAACAGTGCCATTGCTTAATCTCCTCGGGGCCAGCCCATTGTTACGGTATGCATTCGACCAAAAATCTAGCTGGCCATTTTCATATTGGCCTTCACCTTCTCCAGCCAGGCATAGGCGTGTGCGTCTTTTCCGATCTCGGCTACGCCTTCCATGCCCATATATTCCAGAGCGCCCTGCAAAGTCATCGGCTTGACATCACCGTTAAGAAAACGATCAACGATGCTCATATGGCCCTCATAGCGCTGGGGATCTTGCTCAAACACCCATTTGTCCACCTCATTCGAGAAGTGAAACAGCCTGCCGTCCTTCTCTACCGAATAAACCTTCATATCCCAGTGCTCTTCGCCGGGGATGCCGCAAATAGGCAACTGGTTCATATTGCACACCAGCGGCAGTGTTTCAGGCAGTGTTAACTCTTCCTTGTCAGCCAGCAGGTTTTCTGTAATCACATCCCAGCACTGACCCCAGCGAGCATTCCAGCCGGGATACTTTTCTTCCAGCCATGAACGCTCTTCCGGTGTGACGCCCGCCGCAGGGTTCCACCAAATGGTGGGGCGCCAGTACCAGACTCCCAAGTGATAACCGTGGTGAGTGGAATCCAACTCCTCCATAAAGGTATCCCAGTACCAGGGCTTATCCAGGCCCAGGTCGATTAGCGATCGCTCGAACTGGCCCACAATCCATTCATGCATAAACTCCTTGAACGAACTGCTTCGGTGCTCAAGTGGCGTGTAGTAATCCATCGCCGGCCCGGTCAACACAGCGAAGAGGCGCCATGCTCGCCACACCGCCATATCGACTTTCTTCTGGGCTTCTTCCTTCTTGCCATTGGCGATAAGTATTTCCAATGCCGGCCCGCCCTGCTGTGCATGGCGTGATTCATCGGTCTGAATGCTGGAGATCAGGTTGGCAAAAGTGTAGTCGCCAGCATCCGCCGCATCGGCGGCCAATCCCAGGAATTGCATGTTGGTGAAGCCAGTCTCAAAGCCAAAGGTGAGCATGATTGCCACACTGATGGCATCCCGTCCGGTAATAATGTCATCAAAGAAATGCTTGGCGGCCAGGGAAGCCCAATCGCTCTGGTGGTAGGCCTTCCAGGCCCAGTCGAACTGACGATCTGTCTTGCAGTATTCGTGGGGAAAATACAGCTGAATCTGGCCATGGCGGGTTTCATCCAGCATCCCGAACATGGCCATATTGCGATTGCCAGGCGCCTTGGAAAAGCGCGACATACGCGCCTCGCCGGTTACCGCCGCATATTCTCCCAGCGCGATCGCGCCATAGTGCTGCTTGAGAATAGTGACCCATCCCGGGTCTGATTTATCGATGATCTTGGCGCGCTCCAGTGCGGCTTTTACCGAATAGGCACCGGCATCTTTCTCTCTCTGAACCTTCACATACTCCTGAAATGTTGTTTTGTAGGGCTCGTCATAGACCTCCCAGTTTTCCATGGGGATTCCCATTGAGCCACACATTTCGTCTGGGAATAACTCCTCTTCGCTGACGTAGCTGGGTGTCCAGTTGGTGGCCCTGGTCAGGTCGTACCATTCATCTCTATTATGTATCGCCATGATTACTTCTCGCTGTGAGTCAAATGATTAATTGGTGGCTACTAAGCCCGATTTAATTCAAATTCTTAGGGTCGAACCAAAACTTTTAGTACATCGTCACTTTTGTCATAAAAGGTTTTAAAGGCCTCATCGATATTGGCCAGTGAAAAGTTGTGACTGAAATATTGATCCGGCTGGATGACACCACGCTCCAGCATACGCAGGCCCTCCCACATGAAGGGCTGAACATTGGCAAAACCGTTCATATGCAATGAGATATCACGCAGGAAAACATCAATCAGTACCAGATTAAACTGTTCATCGCAAAACACGCCCATGGCCGCAATGGTGCCACCGGGGCGGACAATATCCAGTGCGATTTGCAGAGATTCGGGGCTGCCAACAACCTCGATTACCTTATCAAAGCCGCGCCCGCAGCTGGCAGCGATTACTTTTTCTTTCCAGTTGTCCTGCCCGGTGTTAATGGTATCGACGCCCTTGCCGGCAGCAACACCAAGGCGGTAGTCAAGCGTGTCCATGGCAACAACCAGGCCAGCGCCACGCTGATTGATCAAGTCCAGGCATAACAATCCGGTGGGGCCACAGCCAACCAGTGCGACCTTTTCTCCCGGCTGAATATCGGCCAGTTGATTAGCGATAATAGCCGTGGGGAGATTACAGGACAGGGTGAGCGCCGCGCTGTCAGAAATACTGTCGGGGACTTTAATGGCGTGCCCATCTGCATGTGGCAAAACCAACGCCTCGGAATGGGTGCCGTTCAGGTCGCCAAAACCCACACCAAAACCGTACACCGCCTTATTGGTTGTCTCACAATGGGCGGTTTGTCCCACGTGACACATGTAGCAGTCGCCGCAGGAGCAGGAGTAGCCCATGGATATGCGGTCACCTGCCTTGAACTTGCCAACACTGCTGCCCACTTCGCGAACCGTACCAATCAGTTCATGCCCGGTCTGGGACCGTCCTCTTTCCATGATGCCGTCCAGGGCGCCCCGGTAGAGGTGCAGATCGGAGCCGCAAATGGAGGTGGCGCCAACTTCCACCAATACCTCGTGGGGGTTTTCCAGGCGTGCGTCGTCCACTTGCGTCGCTTTAATATCTTCAGGCCCAAAGTAGACAGCTGCTTTCATAAGATTCCACACCAAAATTAAAATTTTGTTCAAACGCTGGGGCACCGCCCGGCAGATCATTGAAATTACCCTACCTCGACAATGTTAAAGCAAATACCATACCAAAAATAAATATATCGCTATCTTATTGTTTTACAAGGGTTTTAATTTCTTCACTCCTTTATTATGGATTGAACTTAACTAAATGCTAAACTTCGAGGATATCTCGTATTGAAAAATTGGGCACACCTGCCCGCAACGCCGTGCTCATTTAATCAATTATTTCAGCCATCGAGTGATAGAATATCTGATTAGTGGCAGGTCCGCTCACAAGTAATTTAGAGGTGGCCCCGGTTATTTGAACAGTCCAACCCATTCCATAAGTGGATGCCTGCCCTGGGTTTAAGCTGCCATGGGTAGTGGCAGCGCTTCAAAGTAAAACTGATCCGGGGTTTGCCGGTCAAGACTGCTGTGTGGCCGGCGGCTGTTGTAAAACCGGAAGTAGCGATCCAGGCCGGCCTTGGCAGCCGAGACGGTGTCGTAGGCATGCAGGTACACTTCCTCGTACTTCACTGATCGCCAGAGCCGCTCTACAAACACGTTGTCTCGCCAGGCGCCCTTGCCATCCATGCTGATCTGGATGTCGTTATCCTTCAGCAGGCCCGTGAAAGCCTGACTGGTGAACTGGCTGCCCTGGTCAGTATTCATGATCTCCGGTTTGCCGTGTCGCTCCATAGCCTCCTCAACCGCTTCGAGACAGAAGTGCACGTCCATGGTGGTGGAGACCTTCCAGGACAACACACGTCGGGAGTACCAGTCCACGACAGCCGCGAGGTAGACAAATCCACGAGCCATCGGAAGATACGTGATATCCATCGCCCACACCTGATTGGCTCGAGTTACCGCCAGATTCCGGAGCAGATATGGATAGACCTTGTGCCCAGGATGTCGCTTCGTGGTCTTGGGTTTACGATACAGGGCTTCGATGCCCATGAGCCGCATCAGCCGGGCGACTTTGGAACGGCCCACCTTGTGGCCCTCCTGGCGCAGCAGATCCCGTAACATCCGGGCACCAGCAAACGGAAGCTCCAGGTGCAGTCGGTCAATGCGATTCATCAACATTTGATCGCGGGGATTGATTGGCTTGGGCTGGTAGTACACCGTGCCTCGGCTGATATCCAGAAGCTTGGCCTGCCGGCTGATTGGTAGTTTGTGGTCGCGGTCGATCATCGTTTTTCGCTCAGCAATCCCGCCTTGGTGAGCGCGCCTTCTAAAAAATCGTTTTCTAAAGTCAGCTCCCCGATTTTGGCGTGGAGCGTCTTCACATCGACCGGTGGCTCCTTGGATTGGCCGTCGGGATCGAATACATCGACGGAGCGCTCCAGTAGCTGAGTCTTCCACTGGGTGATCTGATTCGGGTGAACGTCGAATCGTTCGGCGAGCTCTGCCATGGTCTGTTCGCCCTTCAGGGCCTCCAGTGCCACCTTGGCCTTGAACTGGGGTTTGTGATTACGGCGTGGTCTTCTAGCCATCTTGATCTCCTGATATCGGGCAATACGATGCCCTAAGTCAGGCAAGGAATCCACTTATAGCGCTGTTCAGATTTCTGAGGCCACCTCTTTTTTCACTATAAAACCCAAGTCCAGCTAATTGACAACGTATTAACGTAGGGTTTGAGCGTTTCAGTCGCACCGGGCAATATTGCGGAAGGGCCACTGTAACTACTCTTCAGATAGTGAGCGATTGCCACATGTAAAGTGTTGCCTTTAGCCGTCTCCCAACTAAATCCCAGAGTGGCCTGGTGGATGGGGTTTGGTGTCAACATACTGAAACTGACCGCTTCGATATTCTCTTTATTGGGCCGCTTTCCGTAAGCATAGCCCGCTCTTATCGTCAGACTGGGACTGGCCTGGTAGCTGGCCCCCACCCTGTAGTTGCTCTGATCACGACGCCACCCGAATGCGCTCCCATGAGCACTTCCCAGAGGATTAGCTGAAGGGTCAACAAGAGAGTTAAGCACACTATTACTGATGGCTTTGACGTCGCTATAATTGATTTTCTGGATATCAAGGGAAAGGGTCAGCAGGTCATTCGGCCTTAAAGCAACGCCAATATTGTAATTTTCAGGGATATCGAACGTCCCTTCAGCGAAGAGTCCCTTATATTTGTCAAATTTCTGCATCGAGATTTTTGTAGCGTATGCTGCTCCGAAGCTGACCCAAGGTAGCGGTTGCGCATACCAACCGATTCTGACGCCCGAACCAACGGCGATGTCGTAGCCACGGTTACTCACCTTTTCGGGTGAGCGAGAAAGCGGCGCCAGGGCCTGCAGGCCAAAAGCCTCAAAACGCTGTAGAGCTATCAAGGGTGCAACACCAATACTTTGCTGGTCTGTTAACTTCCAGGCGATAGTGGGTGCCAACACCAATTGACTCAGGTCGAAACCGGCATTACCGCAGCCAAGAAAGAAGTTGCCCGGCTTGTCCCCGCACTGCTCCGGGTTCGCGTTTGTGCCATCAATACCTGTGGTTTGGTCATACTCACTATTCAGGCCGCCGTTGGCATAAGCCGTAATTCCCAGCCCAAGCCGATCACTGAGCTGCCGTGACCAGGCGAATTCCGGTATCAGGAACAGGGAGTTCTTACTGGTGGATGAAAAATTGTAGATCTCTCCAGGGCCGCTGGCACCTGTCCTTTTAACCTTGCGATGGGGGTTGAAAAACTCCAGCCCAACTTCAATACGGTCTCCCGCCGCCGTCAGTTTCGCGGGGTTTGAACTGCCCGCGAAGGCATCCTCCGCCACCGCAGTCACCGCCCCCGCTGTCTGCCGTGCAACCGGGCCGTCGCCCAGAGAAAAATAACCGCCTCCGGCCAGAGCCGTACTGCAATATGCCAGGCCAAAAATGCAGCATGCTAATAACTTCTCGGGACATGCCATTTATTATTCCATGCCAGGGGGCAGAGACCATCTGGTAACGTAATGAGTATGACACCAGTATCAGCAGCGAGTCAGCCACGGCCTGTTTCAACGTATGATTAAAGTTCCATCATTCTTCGGTAGCCTTTCCACAGCCCCCGAATAGCTGATTCCGTGACAAGATGCCCTTCACTCTGGGTATCGCTACCAGACATGAGAATAACATTGGTGCGATCGCCATCGCTCACGATAGCTTTTTGACACAACTCCGTAGATTCTCCGTCTTCCATGGAGATCAGGCCAGCAGGGCCTATCAGGTTAAACTGTTTCAGGCGGATATTGCGCATTTCCTCGCAGTCATCCGTGTAGCCAAAATACGTCCAGACCAGCTCAAACTCATCTTTACCCTTAGGCAAAACCTGACGCACTGCCAGCGTGTTCTGTATTTGCTGCAATACCAGAGAGGGGAACAGAGTAAGAATGACCAGTGAAATACCGTCATCAAATTCCTGCTTCCCTGCGAGAAGTGATGGATCGTTGAGCGTGTAGGTGCCCTCCTGATAGGTTCTCAACTTGTCCTTTTTGACGTCCTCTAACGCTGCCTCGTCTTCCTTGCCACCCTTCGCCCATAATACCGTATGGAAATCATTATTAATGAGCGTGGCACCTTCCTGAGAGGAACGGTACAGGCCAAAAGTCGCGTGAAACAGGTGAAGCAGACTCGCGTGGTAGGGATCCTTGGCATTTTCAGCGTAGAATTTCCAGTTGCCTTTGATATATTGGCGGGTTGTACCCAGAACCTCAACCGGCCGATTCATAATACGCTTAAAGAAGAAGCGGACGTCCTCTCCCATATAGGTTTCGATCTCCGGCGTCTCGTCACTGAGGGTCCCGAATATCACGCCACGGTAGTTAATTACCCTGACTTTCCTTAAACCGTGCTTGGTTTTATCGAAGTCCTTGGGATAACCCCCCTTTCCAGCCAGCCCTCGTTGAAAAGGCACACCGCGCAAATCGCCCTTGGCATCATAGGCCCACTGGTGATAAACGCAGGTGAACGTACCGTCTTCGGAAACCCCGTGGCGGTGCCGGCACACCTCAGCACCTCTGTGCGCACAGCGGTTTACCCAGGCATAGATTTCGTTGTCCTGGCCGCGAGTGACGACAACAGGTGTGTCACCGATATAAGTAGACTTGAAACTGCCTATCTGCAGCAGTTCCGCCTCCAATGCGACGAAATGCCAGGCGGGGCCATTGTATATTTTGCGCTGCTCTCGATCGTAGATATCCTGGTCGTTAAACAAATAATAAGGTACCGCGGTATGATCGGCATTTTCCGGCCACTGCATGCGATTGCTTGACGTCATCTTGCTGCTCCTTCCATTGCTTCTACCTGCAACAGGGTATTAGTCCTAAATCAATTTGATTAAATCGGGATTACCATGAGGGTCACAATTTTGTGGGTATCAAAAATTACGGAACGTTCCTTGAACTTTAACACCCCATTATCCCTAACGATGAGATCTACATATTTGCCCACATTGTAAACTGTGCTCTCGCCATCATTACAGGTTTTGAACACCGCATAGTTCGACTGAGCCTTAATCACACCATCGGTTACCGAGTGTATGCAGGGGTTGCTGATGATATGCCGGTACCACTGCACCTGGTATATGTTGGCGTTTCTCAGCGCAACAACCCGGTCTTGCAACATGCCTCTACTGTCGCCCCACATAACGGCTGTGGGCAGGCCCACCTCTTCATTTTCCCTGGGTATAACCCGATAGAGGCATTTTTCTGTAAAAAATTCTGGCCAGGATTCAAGATCATCGTCATCGATGCACTGGACATAGCGATTATGCAAATCATCAACTTCGTTTTTTAGCTCCTGGGTAATAATTTCCCCTGACATATCCAGCCTCACTTTTTACTGCCTTCGACTTGCACCAGCACTCGAAGGGCCATTGCTTCCCATTTGCCTTGCATGCTAGCATTTCAATATCAGGAAAACAACAATAGTAACCTTGGGTGTGATCACGCTGAGACTTAGAGCCATTCTGGATAGAAATGCCCAATACAGTGCCCAGTCCACAAAAACAGGTAAACTCCAGGCGGCAACTGACGCTTACCGCGGCCCTGCTTTCCATGGTGGGGCCATTTAGCATTAATGCCTACCTGCCGTCCTTTCCACACATCGAGGCGGATTTTGGTGTGAGCCTGTCATGCTCGCCCAAAGCTTGACGGTTTATCTAATAGCATTTGCTTTCTCCACCTTGTTCTGGGGGCCACTTTCAGACAGCATTGGTCGCCGCATGACCTTGCTGGCGAGCATGTCACTGTATCTAATCGCCTCAATGGTTTGTGCTCTTGCCACAGACGTACACAGCTTCACGCTACTGCGAGCAGGGCAAGGCCTGGCCGCGAGTGGCGGCTTCATCACCGCTCGCTCGATGATTCGTGATAGCTACGACACGCGCGTCGCCCAGAAGGCCATGGCACAGGTAACCCTACTATTCGCCAGAGAAGACGTATTGCGTAAAGATGGCGATAAATTTCAGTTGGTTCGCCGCAAAATTACTCTGGACGCACGAGTGACCGTGGATAAGAATTTATATTTTTTTGGTTGATAGCTACGCGGCCTGAATGAACCTATCGTTGACTGGTCGAAACAAAAAACGCGCAAAAAACACGCGATCTCCGTTGCCCTGACGCACGGAAGACACCATGCCTTCCAGCGAGGCTTCCTTACCAATTTCGGGCAGCCACACCACTCTTGCATACTAGCATGCTTTTTATTAGGATAAACCTCCCCTAGTAATCACCTCGAGCCATGGAGGACTGACAGTGAGCGCAGATCTAATAAAGAAAACTCAAGGATTCGACCACTTGATCGATATGAACGAAGGCTGGGTAGACCGCCGCATTTTTTGTGAACAGGATATCTACGAGCAGGAACTGTACCGTATTTTTGCCCGATCATGGCTGTTTGTCGCACACGAGAGCCAGATTTCCAACCCGGGAGATTTTCTCACGACGACCATGGGTGAAGACGGTGTCATTGTCAGCCGACAAAAAGACGGTACGGTAAAGGTATTTCTTAACTCCTGCCCACACCGTGGCAACAAGGTATGCTTCGCCGATGCCGGCAACGCCCGCAGATTTACCTGTAACTACCACGGCTGGGCCTTTGACTCGGCCGGCGCCCTGATGGGAATGCACGAGGAGTATTGCTACGACCCGGGCGATATCGACAAATCTACCCATGGGCTTAAACAAGTGGCGCACGTCGATAGCTACAAGGGGCTGATATTTGCCAATTTCGACCCCGATGCAGTGTCCCTGGAGCAATGGCTGGGCGACTTTCGCTGGTACCTGGACATATTGCTGGACAACGAAGAAGGCGGTACCGAACTGATTGGCGGCTGCATTAAGTCGGAAATCAACGCCAACTGGAAGCTCGGCGTGGAAAATTTCATCGGCGATGCATATCACGCAGGCTGGACACATGACTCCGGGGCCAGAGCGATGAACAACGGCGAGCCCTTCCCCGCCGTCGACATGGAGAACTCTTTTCATGCCAGCATCAACGGCCATGGATGGGAATTCGGCCTGGAGGGAATGGGTGATCTGGTTCTGCTCGGACGCCCCAAAGTGATCGAATACTACGAAAAGATTCGCCCGGAAATGGCCAAGCGCTTGGGGGAAATGCGATCCAAAATCTTTGGCTCAGTGGCCTCCGCGTCTATCTTTCCCAACGTGTCCTTTCTGCCCGGTATTTCTACCTTCCGTCAATGGCAGCCAAAAGGACCCTGGAAGTTTGAACTGAAAACCTGGGTGATCGTCAACAAGGCAATGCCCGAAGATATCAAGGATGAGATAACCAAAGGCGTCATGCAGACCTTTGGACCCGGCGGATCTTTCGAAATGGACGACGGGGAAAACTGGGAGAACTGTACAACGGTTAACCGTGGGGTAGTGACCCGCCAGGAACGCCTGCATTACCGCTGTGGCATTAATCGGAGGGTTGATGATCACCCTGTGCTGCCCGGCCTGGTTTATCGAGGGCAATACAACGACGCCAATCAGCGTAGCTTCTACCAGCACTGGGTGGATATGATGGAAGCGCCGACAACGAGCGATATTCCCTATCGTTGGGAACCAAAATTTAGCGGCCTGGAAACGCGGGACTTTCCCGGTCTCGACAGCCTGAAAAAGGGGGGAAAGTAATATGACAAATGTACCAGTACAAGCTGAAGCTCCTTCCATTGAGCTGATTATGTCTCTACAGCAGGTTCTCTACAAAGAAGCCAGATTATTGGACGCGGAGAGATACAGCGAATGGGTTGAAATGCTGGCGGAAGATATACACTACTTCATGCCAGGCGTTGAGACGCGCTACCGCCACGACAAGACTGACCAGGTGGGAGACACCACCCGCATGGCCTACTACAATGATAATCTGGACGACCTGAAAAAACGCCTGCGCCGTCTAGAAACGGGGACAGCCTGGTCGGAAGACCCAGCCACTCGCTACACCCATCTTATCACCAATGTAGAGGTTGAACTCACTGACCAGGACAACCAGTTCCGCGTGTATTCAAATTTTCTTGCCTATAGAAACCGCAACGAGCGGGACCAGGACACACTTATCGGGAACCGGGAAGATATATGGCGCCTAAAGGGCAGCAGCTATGAGTTGTTGAAGCGCACCATAATACTCAAGC
>Ga0181559_10007215_pt1 | contig 10358 bp, 5 predicted proteins | sample 011ome_21_FD_133752 | JGI IMG/M metagenome (GOLD analysis project Ga0181559, IMG submission 133752) | Coastal salt marsh microbial communities from the Groves Creek Marsh, Skidaway Island, Georgia - 011508AT metaG (megahit assembly) | ecosystem: Environmental > Aquatic > Marine > Intertidal zone... | reverse complement strand
GTCGATCTGAATGCCCGGGAGCGGGATGAGAGTTCCGAGAAAGATTTTTTCAACACGAGGCAAAGTTTCGGTCATTCGGTGGCAAGCAAGCACCGGCAAGGCGCGGCGGCGAGAAGCGATCGATGAAGCGTCGCGCCGGCGCCTTCGTCTCCAATCACTACTACCGCACCTACGTACGATACCTACGCGCGATACGCACTAGCTAGTCTTCCTGTGGGAACATCGCCGCGAGCATTTTCTCGCCACTCCCCGCGCCTGGCTCCGCGCGCAACCCCTCGAGCGCGGCGTCGACGACGCGGCGTCGCCGCCGCGACGCCGCGGAGCCCTCGTCTTCGTCGAGCTCGTTTAGGTCTGAAACGCAGGCGCGCAGAAACGCGACGAGGTTTTCCCTCGTAATACCTCGGGTTTCGTGTCTTCTCTCGCCGCGTGTTTCCGCCGCAGCCTCGAGCGCCTCGAGCGCCGCTACCGCCTCGTCGCGCTCCGCGGCGGCGCTCGCCGTGCGACGCGCGAGCGCGTCCGCCAGCGCCGCCGCGTCGTCGCGGCGCTCAAACGGCCCTTTTTCCTTTTTCGTTTTCGCCGCGGCTTTCGCTTTGATTCGTTTCTTCGCCTCGGCGGCTTCCGCGTCCTCCACCTCGCGCTCGACGCGCGCCGCCGCGTGTTCCGCGCGCAGCCTGTCCTGCAGCCTCTTGAGCTCATTGGCCAGCGTCCTGTTGTACATGGCGATGTCCTTCTCCTCGCGCAGGGCCAGCCGCGTGGTCGCGTCGGCAGCGCGCGCATCCGCCGCGAAGGCGGCGCGGCGCGTCTCAATCGCCGCGCTCTCGCGCGCTTGGTACCGCAGCTCGCCCAGCATCTGCTCGTTCTCCGCGATCGTGCGCTTAGTGGTGCCCGCGAGCTGCAGGTCCGTGGTGCGCTTCATCTCGCGCTTGGTCTCGCGGATCTTGTTCGCCAGGTCCTCCTTCATCGCCTGCTTCGCCAGGCGCGTCTCGGTCTCAACCGCGCGCGTCGCCGCCTCGCGCGCGGCGCGCGCGCTCGTCAGCAGACCCTCCTTCTCGCGCAGCTCCGTTTCCAGCGCCGCGCGCGTCTCCTCGAACGCGTCCAGCTGCGCGACGAGCGCGTCGCGCGCGGCGAGGTCGCTCACCATCGCGCGCCTCTTCTCCGCGGACTCGGCCGCCAGAGCCGAGAGGCGCGCCTCCCCGCGCGACGCGCCCGCCTCGCGCGCCTCCTCCAGCTCGGCGAGCCTCGCGCGGAGCGACGCGACGGTCGCGTGGACGCCCCGGAGCTGCTCGGAGAGCTTCGCGTTCGCGTCGCCCGCCTCCGCGCGCGTGGTCTCGAGCGCGTCCATCAGCGCAGTGCGCTCGTCCACGAGCGCGGCCGTGTCCGTCTGGTACCGCGCCAGCCGCGTGGCGAGGTGCGAGGCGGCGAGCTCGCGCTCCACCATCGCCTTCTGCTCCAGCAGACGCGGATCGGGGGCGTTTTCGTCGGACGCATCCGCCTCGGGCGCGGAGGCCTCCTCGGCCTTCTTCGGCGGCATCGCGGGCTACGGTCGACGACTCACGGCGCGGGCGCGCACCCGGGTGCCACCGCGGCGTGGGTCGGGGGAAGCGCCCCTGTGCTTCAAGCAGTGGTGAGGCGCGGCGCTGTGGACGGCCGGATTTGGATTCGGGCTCGCGACTCCCCGCCCCGAATCCGCCTGCGTGTCGAACGACGACGTTCGCGGATTTCGGAATTACTTTCCATCACTCTGCTTCGCGCGCGACGGGGACCTCTCTGACCCGTGGTGGCGCGCCGGGCACCATGCCCCCCCGTTCGCGGGAGCCGTGGTCCAACAACTTCACACTGTCGCCGGGCCCATCCCGCGCCGCGGCGAGGTCGGAGACCCCCTCGACGGCGCGCGACCGCGACGACCTCGCGAGAGCGTTGAAAGAGCGAATCGCTGCAGACTTGGAGATCCGTCCGAGGAACACGAGCCCGCGCCCGCACGTGCGTCGTCCAGAAATGCGCCCCGTGAGCGCGCGCGCGACCCCCAGGCGCGCTGAAATCACGCATTGGAAGCGACCGGCCACCTCCGTGCGCCGCGACCGGCGTGACCCGCCGGCGCCTCCGCACGGGCACGCCACCGCCGACGTGCACCGGGAATCGAGGCACCTCGACGCCTCGAAACCCGCCGGGGCGTGGCTCTCGCCGCGCGCGCAGCCGCCGCCGCTCCCTCCCGGCCACCGCGCGACGCCGCTCGGCCACGACTTCAACGCGGGTGTCGCTTCGGGTGCCCGTCACGACATGCCGAGCGCGGCGCATCGCGAACGCGCGCAAAAGCTCGAAGAGACCAGCCTGGAAGGGTCGAGGGAGAGGGCCGGCGCGTCTTCGCTCGAAGCGCGCCTCGCGCGTGAACGCGCGCGGGTCGCCACGCTCGAGCGCGCGCTGGGCGTCACGCGCCGAGACGCGTTCGACGACCCGTCGGCGTTCACGTTCGACGGATTCGGGACCACGGTCACGGCCAAAGAAGACCGAGACGGTGCGATATCGAAGGCGCTTTCGAAGGCTCGGAATACGCCGTCGCCGTCCTTCGCGCGCGACTGGTCTTCGCGACCGCCGCCGTTGGGCGCGACGCGCGACGCGGCGGCGAAAGCACCCTTCGACGCCGCCGCCGACTCGGCGGCGCGGACGCCGCTCCTCGCGGCGCCCGGCGCGCTCGCCGCGTACGGATCGGGCGAGGCGTCTCCGAGAGCCGCTGCCGTGGCCGCGGCGTCTGCGCCGTCCGCGCTCGCGGCGGACCCTCGCGAGGACACCGGAAGCCGCACGCCGTTCGCGGGGCACCGCGAGACACCGGAAGCGGCGGCGGCGGCGGCGGCGGCGGCGGCGGAGTCGGCGGTGGGCGCGTCCAATCTGGACCTGGAGACGACGCTCGCGCGCGCGCTGCACGCCGCGAAGCGCCGCGAGTTCGAGGCGGTCACGCTCGCACGGCGGATAGAGGGGGAGAGGAACGCCGCGGAGGCTCGCGCGAGCGCCGCGGAGGCGCGTCTGGCGCAGGAGGCCAAGGCGCGCCGCGCCGCGGAGCGGGACGCCGCCGCGTCTCGGGCGCGGTGCGCGGTTTTCGAAAACAGGATGGAGGCGTTGCGCTCGGGGCGGGGCCGGCTCTTCGGGTCCGGCGCCGCCGCGGCTTCCGCCGCGCCCGAGCCTGAACGACACCTCCCGCCCGTCGCGCGTATCGACGAGGGAAGCCGGCGAGGGACCCCGGCGAACCTATCGGACCCCGTCCCCGAACGGCGGCGCGGCGCGGATGACGGCGACGGCGACGCGGACGGCTTCGCCTTTTTCGAGATTCCCCCGGAATTCGACGCGCCGCCGATGTCCGGCGGCGGCGGATTAGAAAAAGCCCCCGGCGGCGCGGCGTCGGCGAGCGCGCGCGACGCGGAGAAGCCGAACAAAGACTCGAGCGCGCGCGGGAAGACACCCGGGAAGTCCCCGCGGGGTCGAACGCCGCGTGGGTGGGCGCTCTAGGTGCCGTATCTTTACTTCAGTGGCGAGTTTGTAACGGTAAACGACGCTCGGGGCTCGCAGCTCTCTCGAAACGCCATTTTTCTTCGCGAAAAGTTCTTTGTGTTTCGGATTTCGAAAAGTCTTGGCACTCGCGACACGCGCGTGTCGGGCGCGGCGTCGTCGGAGGCGGGCGCGGCGGGCGAGGATGTTGGCGAGTCTATTCGGCGCGCGCCGCGACCGGTTCACGCTGGCGAACCTCCGTCGCCTGACGGACGTGCTGCGTGTCACGCCCGCGTCCGGTTTTTCGCGCCACACCGCGTCGCAGGTGGTCGAGACGTTCAGGGAGATCGCGGAGCTCATGATCTACGGCGACCAGCACGACCCCAGCTTCTTCGACGCGTTCATCGAGCAGCGCGTCATGGCGCACTTCACGAAGTTCATCAGCCCCCCGGGCGGCGGCAGACCCGACCGCGACATTGCGCTGCAGCTCCTGCAGACCCTGGCCATCGTGGTACAGAACATTCGGGAGGAGACGTCTTTGTTTTTCCTGTTCAGCGAAGGGCACGTCCCGAAGCGCCTGGTCGAAGCGAACCTCGATTTCGACGACGAGGAGGTGCTCGGCCGGTACGTCTCGCTGCTCAAGACCACGTCCATGCGGCTCAACGCCAGGACCGTGCAGATGTTCTTCTTCACCGGCACGGAGACGAGGGAAGGCGGGAAGGCGGCGGGCGAGCAGTCGGACGCCGTCGCGGCGGCGTTTCCGCTCTTCGCCGCCGGCGCGCGCTTCCTGTCACATCACGAGTCCATGGTGCGCGCGGCGTCGCGCACCATCACGCTCAACTGCCTGGCGGTGACGGACGCGAGAGTGCGCCAGTTCCTGTGCTCGCCCAAGCCGTGGGGGAAGTGCGTGCCCCGCGCCGTGGAGGCGGCGGGGGCCACCGTCGCCGCGCTCACCGAGGCGACGCTGTTCGCCGAACCGGACGCGCCCGGCGCGCGCGAGCGCGCCAACCTCGTCGCCGAGCTCGGGGACTTGCTGAGCTTCGTGGACGACGCCGCCGGGCTCCCGGAGGCGAACGGCGAATCGCTCGCGGAACGCGTCGAGACGGAGCTCTGGAACGGGCTCGTGGCGCCCACGCTCCTGGGGTCCGTAGCGCCGGGGCGTTTTGTTTCCGCGCCGCGCGACGCCTCCGCGCGAGGCGTCGCGCGAGACTCGCACGCGACGCAGTCAGACTCCAGAGACCCGCGTAGAGACGCGGGGCCTCCCCAGACGTCACCCACCACCGCGCTCTTTGCCGTGTCGCGCCTGGCGGTCTCGTGCCGCCGCAGGTCGACGCTGGCGCGCGTCGCGGCGGACCTGTTCGGGTTCGAATCGAACGGGGCGGCTGAGCCGGGGGTACGGCGCGTCGCCAACGCGCGTCGCGCGTTTTCGGTGCGCGCGCTCGCCGGCGCGGAGGGCGCGCCGGTCGCGGCGGCGGCGACGGCCGCGGCCGTGAGCCTGGCGCAGGCCGCGACGGATCAGCCGACCTCGGCGCTCGCCGCGGCGCTGCGAGAGGTTGGGTTAGCGGCGGTGCCCGAAAACGAGACGGGGACCGAAACCGAAACCGAATCAGCGTCTCGCGCGCGCGCGGAGATTTGCGACGCGCTCGCCGCCGGTTTGGCGCGCGACGACCCGGGCCTCCCCGTCGGCGCGCGGCGGTGCTCGGCGTGGTTGCTCTCGCGCCTCGCGGCGAGCCGCGACGGCCTTTCGGAGCCGGCGCGCGCGTCACTCGCCGCGGCGGCCGCGAGCGCGGCGGCGTCGATGCGGCGGGCGGTGGACGGACCGTGGGGGGACGCCGCGGCGAGCGCGTTTGCCGCCGAGTGGAGGACCACGCGCCGCGAAATCTCGCGTCCGACGCTCCGCGACGAGACCGCGGCGTCCTGGATCCGCGAGGCGGCGGCTTCGACGTCTGGGTCCGCGCGACGAGAGGCGAACGACGGCGACGGCGACGGCGACGCGAACGCGACACGTCAGACACGTCACGAAGCCGACACGCCGTCCACGTCCGCCCCGGTCGTTCGCGTCCGCGAAGAGAGCGCGTCCGCCGCGGGAAAGCTGCTCCGAGCGTCGCGCGAACTCGCGCTCGCGGCGATGCTTCTCGACGCGACTCGGGGCGCGCCGGGCACGCGGCCCGCGTTCCCGTCGGATCCGCCCGCGCGTCTCTTCGGCGACCCCGCCGACGTCGAGCGCGCCGCGTTTCCCCCGGACTCGGGTTTCGCGTTCCTCGAGGTTCCGCCGATCTCGCGTTCCTCGAGCGCCGCCGGGGACGAGCGCTGGGCGGAGATCCGGGAAGGCGTCGAGTTTGGCGGGCGCGCCGCGACGGAGCGTCGGTTCGCGTGCCGCGTCGCGTTCGAGGCGGGCCGAGAACGCGCCGTCTCGCTCGTGCTCGCGGTGCGAAAACGCGAAAACGCCGCGACGGAAGAGCGTCCGCCGGGCCTCGCCGCCGCCGCGCTGCTGCTGGAGGCGCTCCCCGGCGCGAACGACGCGGGCGACCGGTCCGTGGTCCGCGCCGTCGCGCCGCTCGGCGCGTGCGACGCCTTCGCGGACCCCGCGCACGCCAAGTGGCTCCGCGTGCGCGTGCGGTCGCCGCTCTCGTGCCTGGCGAGCGCGTCGAGCCTCGCCTCGGCGGACGGCTCGTGTTCGGCGTCTCCGGAGGCGGAGTTGAAGCGCCTGCGCAAGAAACTCAGGGACGGGCACTGGACGCTCGCGTTCGCGGACGAAGCCGCGTGCGCCGCCGCGAGGGACGCGATGGACGCCGGCGCCGCCGCCGTTCGCGCGGCGTGCCGCGCCGCGCTCGCGCCCGTCCTCTCCGAGTTATCGTAACCGAGCAGAGATGCGTGCGCGACGATGACCCACAACGGCGCTCGTGGGAAGGAGTGTTTTCGTACGAAAATCGTAATCACGTATTGATCGTCTCGATGTCTCTAGTACTTCGTCGCCGCCGCTCGCGTCTCGCGCGCGTCACCCGAGCGTTTCCCCCGACGGAAAGCGGTACAGCACGCTCCCATCCGCCAGGACAGTCCGAGTCAAACCGAACATGAACACGTTCGTGCCGTCCGGCTGCTTCTCCGCGAGGATGATGGTGGTCTCCTCGCCCACGCGGTCGCCGGGAACGCTCTCCCCCTCCTCCTCCTCCTCGCTCACCACGTACTCGCCGCTGGGAAGCTGTTTCAGGTTGTTCGGGGTGATGTACGCCACGAATTCCCGGCCGCCGATGGTCACGTCCACCGGCTTGGGGCGCCACAGCCCGGCCACCACGCTGCCCATGTCCCCGTACCGCTCCGAGGCGAGTTCTAAGGCCTCTTCCGGCCGGGACTCGAGCGCCTCGACGCTGCCCTTCTCCAGCGCGCGCGCGGCCTGCTCCTCCCACGCCGCGTGCTCCTCCTCGGCCGCCTCGGCGAGCGCGGCTTCCGGGTCGGCGGCGTCGGCGACGAACAGGAACCCGTCGCCGTTTGCGTCGGCGTCGGCGTCGGCGCCGAAGGTGTCGAACGCGGCGTCCACGGAGACGTTCGCGGCGCCGGACGTGCCCGCCCAGGGCGAGTCCTTGGGCGCCTTGGGCAGACGCACGGGGTTGGCCACCTGCTGCACCTTCTGCGCCACGGGGGTCTTTCTGAAGTTGGAAAACATGTTCTCGATGCCGTCGACGACGGCTTTGATGCCGAGCTGAGACACGCGCGCGATGGCACCCGCGGGGTTGGACCGCTCCACCGCCGCCGGTGCGGCGGGGCGTCGCATGATGACCGTGCCGTCCAGGTTGGGGTCTGCCAGCGTCTCAGCCGCAGCCTTCGCGGCGGCGGCGAGGTCGCTCTCGTCGCCGTTCTGAATCGCCTTCGCGCGCTCGATCAGCGCGGCGGCTTCGTCGAGGAGCGCCTGCGCCTTCTGCGTCTGCGTCATCTCCTCAGCCGGGTGGCGGTCACCCGCGATGGGCTGGTCCGCCTGCGCCGCGGCAGCCTCGAACTCCTCGCGCGCGTCGCCGGTGAACCGGAACAGCAGGTTCCCGTCGGGGCCGCGGAGCACTTCCACCGCGCTCTCCGCGCCGGCGTCGTCCACGTGGTTCCAGCCCTCGCGCTCGGAGGCGGCATCCTCGAACGCGAGCGACGTTTCGGCGGCCACGGGCTCGCCGTCGTCACCGAAACGGAACAAGATAGGCTCGCCCGAGTACCGGCCGTCGGCGTCGGCGTCGTCGCCCGACGCCGACGCCGCGGACGGCGGGCGCGCGGAGACCACGCGCGCAGTCACCAGCGAGCGGGACGGGTCAGCGGACGCGCCGCGACGCGCGGGCGCGGGGGCGGTCGAACGCGAGATCCCGCGAGTGGTAAACACCCGCGAAGTTGACAACGCGGAGGCGACGACCGACGAGCTCGTCATCGCGCGCGTCTCGGAAGAAGGCGAGGAGCGCGAGTGAAGCGGAAGGGATGAGCCACTTCCGTGTGCGTGATCGGCCGCGCGCTACGTTCTGCGATCGCAGCGCGACTCTCTCGCGAGCCGAACACGAACGCATAAAGGGGTGCCCCGATAGCGCTGGTGGACTCGGAGCGGCCTTTCGTCTCTTGGATGCCGTGTGTGCGCTGCTGGATCATTTTCGTGCATTCGTTTTCGGAATCTCGCGCGAAAATTCGGCGAATGGGATGAGCGGTCTGTGGCACGGTCTGTGACCCAAGAAGTTGCAAAAGAAGTTCGCGCTTCGCTGGAAAAGCGAACGAAGCGCGGCTCGCGCCGAAAGAAAAAAAAATGTCGCCGGTTGCGAAAGTCTGTTGCAGCGAAATGCATTCGCCCTCGAGCCACTTCTCGGTCGGCAGCATGGCGGCGATGTCGTGCGCGGAGATGTCCGACGCCGTGGAGTCGATTTTCATCGACGGGTGGACGGACGCCCCCGCGCTCCGGGCCGTCCCCGAGGACCGACGCGAGCGTCTGGAGTCCGCGCTCGAGTCGCTTCTCGCGAGCCACGACCGGACGCGAGCGGTGGTCTCCGGAGGGGCCAGGGTCGTGCCTCTGGGCGGGGGCGAGCGACCGGGAACGTCCGGCGGTCGGGACCCAGTCACGCCTCCCCGCGGGAGCGACGGGGCGACCGGCTCCGGCGCGGACGCGTTCGCGCAGGATTCTGAGGCCATCCCGGACGCGGTGCTCTCCGAGCATTTCGGGTTCCTTCAGATGTTACACAGGCAGCTGCTGAACGCGGTGGCGGAGTTCCGCCCGGGGCGCGATGCGAACGCGCCCGAGTTCGCGTACGCGGACGAGACGAACGACGTCGTGGGAACGACGGGAGCGGCGGGGAACGACGGCGACGGCGCGGCGGAACGCGAAGACGGCGTGCTCGGGAAAGCGAAAAGCGACGCGGAGAGAAGGTCCGAGAGGCGTCGACGAAGGCGAAAACGAAGGCTGGTCGTCCCGGCGGCAGGTTTGTCGCGCCATGCGCTGGAGGATGTCGCCAACGCCGCGCAATGGATCGCCAGCGTCTCCGAGGGTGCCTCACGCGTGCACCGCGTGGCTCTCGCGTCGCGCGCGGCGCCCGACGCGTGGGCGGATGGCGTGCCCACGAACGCCAAGGACGCCGTGGGCGTGCATCTGTACAGCGATCTGAACGAGGACGCCGACACGTTCGATCCCGAGAAGGTGGCGGACGCCGAGGGCTTCTTCGGCGGGCGCGTCGCGTGGCGATGGACGGAGACGGGCGGGCACGCCAGCGCGAGCGCGACGACGGCGCGTTCTCTTCGCGACGACGACGATGACGACGACGACGACGACGACGCGTGTGCCGGTGATTCCGACGGCGACGATTCCGACGGGAGCGGTCGTTCCAGCCGTTCGCGTTCGAACGCCGAGGGCACCTCGCGAGAGGGCCGCGTCTCCGACGACGAGCCCGACGGAAAGACAGCCGCGCAGGCGTCGCGCTTGCTGGACCGGCTCGAGCGCGCCGAGCACGCGTGGGCGGTGAAGAAGCAGAACCAGATGGTGCTTGACAGCCTGAGGACCGTGAACGTCGACGCGACCGCGGCGCTGACGCTGGGCCTGGTGCGGTCCCCCGCCACGGGGCGCGTGAAGGACATCGCGCGCCGCGTCGCGAACGCCGCCGCCCTCGGCGAAACCGTGCGCGCGCGGTACCCGGCGGCGCCGCCCACGTCGCTTCGCGTCTCCAAGATGGCCGACGTGCGCGCAGACGGCAGCGACGTCGCCGTCGCCGCGCTGGAGGCGTTCGCGCGGTGCCTGGCCGCGGTCGCCACGGCGCTCGGGGGAAGGGCGCACGACGTCGTGGCCGCGCACCACCGCGCTTGGGACGAGGCGGGCGTAGGGCACGGGCCCGGCGCGCTGGCGACTCGCCGAGCGCGCCGAGCGCCCGAGGACCGGTCGCTCGTGGGCGAGTGGCGGCGAGCGGCGCGGCGCGCGCGCGAGTGGTGGGCAGTCACCGGGAGACGCCTGCGCGCCGAGGTGGAGGCGGTCACCGGCGTGCGCGTCGCGGACGTGAAGCGCATCGCGTGTTGTGCGGGTGCGTCCGAGGACGAACCCAGGAGGCTTCCCTCGAGGTGATGAGGACGAGGACGGTTGCGGCGGAGGCGGTAGTGCGAAGTTTTGCTTTTCCTTCCGCTCGTTCTCGCACCTCGTCGTATCCGCATCTGCCACTTTGAAACTGGAGTGTGAGCAAAGAGTCCGACGTTTCGGGTCGAATGCCTGGTGATTGGATCACGCGATTGCAGATTTGTGCGATTTGTGGTGTTGACGGCTGCTGCGAACCGCGGCGGAACGGGACGGCGACTTGTGCGCGCGCGCGACCACGATGTCGGAAGAAGAAGAAGTCCCGGAGCAGAAAGGGTGGTTAAGCCGCCTGGCCACGGGGCTGGCCAAGTCC
>Ga0181559_10007207_pt1 | contig 10361 bp, 6 predicted proteins | sample 011ome_21_FD_133752 | JGI IMG/M metagenome (GOLD analysis project Ga0181559, IMG submission 133752) | Coastal salt marsh microbial communities from the Groves Creek Marsh, Skidaway Island, Georgia - 011508AT metaG (megahit assembly) | ecosystem: Environmental > Aquatic > Marine > Intertidal zone... | reverse complement strand
TTTGGAATTTTCGGTAAGGGGGCTGCCCTGTTAAGAACGTCCTACGGAGACAGAACCTCCCCGGTGCTGCGTGGTGCCTGGGTACTGGAAAAACTGGTGGGTACACGGCCAGCACCTCCACCCCCGAATGTTGAGACTGATCTGTCCGTGCCGGCAGGTCAAAAACCAACAACAGTACGTGCCCGTCTTGAACAGCATAGATCAAAGCCGGGCTGCAATCAGTGTCACGGAGTTATCGATCCAATTGGTCTTGCCCTGGAAAATTTCAGTGTCACAGGCCAATGGCGCGACATTGACAGTCTTGCTGATGCGCCCATAGATTCAAGGACTGTTATGCCCAGTGGCAAGGCTATTAATGGGGTCATAGAACTGCGTAATGAACTGGCCAGCAGGCCGGCACAATTTGCCCAGGCTATTACAGAAAAACTGATGATGTATGCCATTAACCGTGAGCTTGAGTACTTCGATATGCCCCAGGTACGCGCCATTGTTCGTAGCGCAGCCATTGAAGACTACAGACTGTCTTCACTGGTGATGGGCATTGTGAACAGTGATGCTTTTCGCATGCAGGCACTGCCCCATGAAGAAGCTGAAAATGCAACCCAGGTTGCCACTGTGAGCGGGGAGTAGGTAATGTCCGGGAAACATTTTTTAAATTTAAATCGTCGCCTGTTTATGGCCAGATCAGCAGCTGTTCTCGGTGCTATGTCTGTGCCGGGAATAACAAGCGCGGCTTTGGCCTATGCGGTAACGCCATTGACTGAGAGCCTGTCGGTAATTAACGGTGTTGGTGGCAATGTCGTGGTCTTTCAGTCCGATGATGGTCTTATTCTGGTAGACAGTGGGGCCACTAATGCTAACGGGGCATTACAGGAAGCCATCAATAGCTATGCAGATGGTGCCAGAGTGAAGACTTTGTTTAATAGCCATTGGCATCTCGATCAGGTGGGTGGTAATACCTATTTTGGTGGTCAGGGCGCCAATATCATTGCTCATGAAAAAACCAGACTTCATCTGGCGACAGACTATTATTTGTTTGAAGAGGACAGGTATCAGCCTGCCAGGCCTGAAGCAGCGCATCCTGACAGCACTTTTTATACACGGGGTGAGATGAGCGATGGAAATGAAAAAATCAGCTATGGGTATCTGGAACTGGCTCATACCGATGGTGATATTTATGTTCACTTTAATAATGCCAATGTCATCGCAGCCGGTGACGTGATCTCGCCGGGGATTGATCCGGGTTTTGACTGGTTTAGCGGTGGCTGGATTGGCGGCAGGGTGGATGCGCTGAACCTGCTGTTGAATATCAGTAATGCCGATACCCAATTTGTACCGTCCTATGGCTCTGCCAGTGTAAGCAGAGCCTATGTCGAGTCAGAACGTGATCTCATGCAGTTTCTTTACAGCACCCTGGTGGATCAGATTCGCATGGGCTTTGATGCGCAGGACTCTCTGGCCAGTGGCGTGATGGATAACCTGCCAAGACGTTTTGATGATCCCTACCAGTTTTTGTATGACGCGCATAAGGGTTTGTGGGCGCATCATAATAAGCTTGAGCCTAATATTGTTTAAAAAAGAGGCAGGATGCAGGATGCAGGATGCAGGATAAAAGATAAAAATAAAAGATAAAAGCAGGTCAGGGTTTAGAGATTCATTATGAGAAATATCGTTATTCAACTTTTCAAAACTTTCATGTCGAAGCGGGGTGTTTGCTTGCCTCTTGCCTCTTGTCTCTTGTCTCTTTCTTTCGTAACAAATGCTGCAGATTCTCTGCCGGATTTGATTCAGCAAGGTGAGCGCGAACAGGCGCTGGAAATGATTCGTGTGGGGGCAGATGTGAATATGCGCCAGGGGGATGGCTCAACGGCTTTGTTATGGGCAGCTTATAATGTTGACGTTCCTCTTGCCGAAGCCTTGCTGTCCCGTGAGGCGGATCCCAATATTATGAATAATTATGGCTCCAGTCCCCTCGCCGAAGCGGTGAAGGTGGGCAAGGTGGAACTGGTAGAGATGCTGCTGCAGGCAGGTGCTGATCCTGAGGCGGCCAATGCTGATGGTCAGACTGTGCTTATGCTGGCGGCGCGTACCGGGGTTGTGCCTGTCGCAGAACTGCTTTTGCAATACGGAGCCGGGGTGAATGTAGTTGAGCAGTGGCGTGGCCAGACCCCTCTGATGTGGGCTGCAGGAAACAATCATGGAGAAATGACACGCTTGTTGCTGGAGCATGGCGCCGATGTCAGTGTGCGGGCCAGTGCCTTTGACTGGGGCAGCCAGATTACCTCGGAACCCAGGGCTCAGTACCGTCCCACCGGTGGTCTCACGGCTTTACTTTATGCTGCCCGAACCGGCTGTACTGATTGTGCGAGAGCGATTTTGGACGCGGGCGCTGACATCAATAAACCGTCGCCAGACGCAGTTACCCCATTGATGATTGCCATTGATAACCAGCATTTTGAGACAGCCAAACTATTACTGGAGTCAGGCGCCAATCCATATCTATGGGACTGGTGGGGTCGTACTGCGCTCTATATCGCTGTTGATATGAATACTTTGCCAGATCGCGCCAGCAATGATAATAACTCAGGTGCCAGTGTAACGGCGCTGGATGTCGCTCGACAATTACTGGAGGCTGGAGTTAATCCTGATCCCCGCTTAAATTTTCATCGACCAGGACGTGGCGGTAACAGTGGCCGCTTTGTGGATGATCAGCTTACTACCGGGGCAACACCGTTATTGCGAGCTGCTAATTCCCATGATCTGGAGGCGGTAAAATTGTTACTGGAATTTGGTGCCGATGTTGAACTGCCGAATGTGATGGGGGTTACACCGTTTATGGCAGCTGCCGGTTTTGGTAATCGACGCAGTATATTGCGTGGTACATTTGAACCAGGTAGAGAAGAAAGAGTGATACCGGTTCTGGAAGTGCTGCTTCAAGCAGGGGCTGACATCAATCGCCGGGTCAGCGATACCACTAGTCACAACGCCCGTATTGCCAGAATGTCCACCATGACCAATCGTCAGGGGCAGACGCCAATTTTTGCCGCTACCAAACAAAACTGGATGACCGTAGTGTCCTGGCTGGTTGACCATGGGGCAGATATTTTTGTTTTGGATGATCAGGGAAAAAATCTGCTTGATGCGGCTACTGCCAATAATGCAGGGGGCAGGGCAGACAGGCTGCAAAGTGAAGAAATGATCGCCATGGTGAAAAACCTGCTGGCAACCAGGTGATCCTGCAAGACAGTAAACTGTCGCTTACTGATTAGCGGTTGAAATTTCTGGCGGAAAAAAATAAGGGGCAGGAAAGGGAGGGGATGTTGATGGGTTCCTGCCCCTGGCACAAAAAAACCGTGCATCACTTAAGCCTGAAGGCCTCAGATTCACTTACATCATTGGGTTGGGGAAAACCATAACCCAGGCCAACGCTGCTGCAGTCAACAGTGGTGGCAACATCATCAGTAGGAACATATTCTTTACTTTCATCATTTCGTACTCCTTAAACTTCAATTGTGATCTTGTTGGTTGGGGTCGTTCTTTTATTCTTGTTATATAGATAGCAGGGACCGTGCCAACATGACGGAAATAATACTAACCTCATGAAATATAAATATAAAATTGTTAATTGCTGAAATAATACTGTTCTCTCGGGCTTGACAATGCAGAAGATTTTGCCAATTATGGCAAAAACCATGACAAAGATGGCAGAGCAATGCAGTTAATCACTTCAGACCACCCGACACTGACCTCTCCCATGGCTGCCATGCTGGATGGCTATGACTGCCCGGCAATTCTGGTATCCGCGGACTATGAGATCCTCGCCACCAATTCACGTTATCAGGATAGCTTTGGCGACATTGATTTCTCCAGAACCAACCGCTGCTTCCAGGTATCTCATGGTTACAGTGTGCCTTGTGACCAGGCTGGCGAGGACTGTCCTCTGGGGGCAGCGCGAAAGTCAGGACATAAAGAGCGTGTTCTGCATATCCATCAAACCCCGCGCGGCAAAGAACATGTGGATGTGGAAATGCTGCCCATCCACAACAGTGAAGGCGAGCTGATTTATTTCGTTGAGTTACTGCACCCGGTTCCGCTGGCCAGTGGCAGTATCAATGAGAAGGAGTTGGTGGGTGAGAGTCCTGCTTTTAACAAAATGCTGGAAAACATTTCCCGTGTGGGTAAGGCGGATATTTCTGTACTGCTTTTGGGCGAATCAGGAACTGGCAAGGAGTTGGCTGCGCGCGCTATTCATGAGGCCAGCGGGCGCAAGAACAAACCACTGGTCACTCTGGAGTGCACCGGCCTGACCGACTCACTGTTTGAGAGTGAATTATTCGGTCATGTCAAAGGCGCCTTTACCGGGGCAACGTCCAACAAGAAAGGCCTGGCTGAATTAGCTGATGGTGGCACTTTGTTTCTGGATGAAATTGGGGATGTTCCCCTGCAAACCCAGGTGAAATTATTGCGCTTGCTGGAAACCGGTACCTTTCGTCAGGTGGGCAGTGCTGAAGTAAAACGCTCGGATTTCAGGTTGATCTGTGCGACCCATAGAAATCTGAGCCAGATGGTGGATGCGTCAGAATTCCGTGATGATTTGTTTTATCGTATCAATGTTTTCCCTGTACACCTGCCTTCGCTGGGTGAACGTCTGAACGACATTCCGTTATTAGCCAGGGCATTGTTAAAAAGAGTGGCAGGAGGGAAGAAATTCAGTCTGACGCCAGAGGCGGAAGACACGCTCAAAGAGCATCGATTTAAAGGCAATATTCGTGAGCTGCGTAATATCCTGAGCCGGGCCATCGTATTAAGCGATACCGATAAAATTGAGGCGTATACCATCAGGGAATGTTTTTTTGACCGTCCCTCTGAAAATTTAACGGTGGCACAAGATAAAAGCGTGGTAGCGCCAGATGTAGAAGTCGATCTGAAAACACTGGAACGCAATTATATAGCCAGCCTGATGCAGCGCCATCATGGTGATAAGGAAAAAGTAGCGAGTATTCTCGGTATCAGTGTACGTTCCCTTTATCGCAAGGTTAACGACGAGTAATGGCTTTGCCTGTTAAGATTTAAACGTCAGGAAACTTTTTCAAGTCCTATCGCCACACCCTGGCCCACGCCGACACACATCGCGGCTATGCCTCTGTTTGCTCCGCTCTCGTACATCTGTAGCGCCAACGTTCCGCTAATGCGGGCACCTGAAGCACCCAGCGGATGACCCAGAGCGATAGCGCCACCATTGGGATTGATAAAGTCTGCATTATCGGGAAGGCCGAGTGCCCGCGCTGAGGCCAGTACCTGGCAGGCAAATGCTTCGTTAAATTCAAATAAATCGAAATCCTCAATAGTCAGCTGCAGGCGTCCAAGCAGTTTTTGGGTAGCCGGGGCCGGGCCAAATCCCATGATCCTGGGGGCGAGTCCAGCACTTGCTCCGCCCAGTATTTTTACCAGCGGCGTCAAGCCGTATTTTTCTACCGCGCTCTGTGACGCTACGATGAGCGCAGCTGCCCCATCATTGATTCCAGAGCAGTTGCCTGCTGTTACTGTGCCACCTTCGCGAAAAGGTGAACCGAGTTTTTCCAGGGCTTGCAGTGTGGTTTGCGGACGCGGATGCTCATCAGTATCGACAACGACAGGATCGCCCTTGCGTTGGGGAATTACGACAGGGCATATTTCCCGTGCCAGACGACCACTGGAAATGGCGGCAGCGGCCCGTTGTTGTGAACGCATGGCCAAGGCATCCTGATCTTTACGACTGATATTAAATTCCCGGGCGACATTTTCTGCTGTTTCGCCCATGGAATCGATGCCGTACATGGCTTCCATCTTTGGATTAACAAAGCGCCAGCCCAGGGATGTTTCATATATTTCTGCTCTTTGGCTGAAGGCCTTGTCAGCTTTTGGCATCACCAGGGGGGCGCGAGACATGCTCTCCACACCACCGGCAATAAACAGATCGCCTTCGCCTGCCTTGATCTGGCGTGCCGCCATTATGATTGCCTCCATGCTGGAAGCGCATAATCGGTTAATAGTGATTCCTGGCACTTCCTGTGGCAGGCCGGCTAGCAGCAATGCCATCCGTGCTACGTTGCGATTATCTTCTCCAGCCTGGTTGGTATTGCCTAAAATAACATCATCCAATGCTGCCCAATCCAGCGTCTTATGGCGTGTCAACAGGGCCTTGATGGGTTCGGCGGCAAGATCGTCAGTGCGCACAGAGGAAAGGGCGCCACCATAGCGGCCGAAGGGAGTACGAATATAGTCACAGATATAGGCGTTAGTCATGAATCAGGAGTCTTCCATATAATGCGCTTCAGTGCATTGGGCAATATCTTCTCTGGAAAAGCCGGCCATGACTTTTTTCAATACCATGCCCCGTTCGGTGAAATGGAATACCGCGCGATCGGTGATCAGTACATCAACAACATTTTTAGCGGTAAGAGGTAATGTGCAGCGTTTTTTCACCTTGCTGTTGCCGTCCCTATCACAATGGGTCATGGTCACTATAAGACGTTTTGCCCCGGAGGCAAGATCCATAGCGCCACCGACCCCTAGTAAGGGTTTACCCGGTACCGCCCAGTTAGCCAGGTTGCCGGTTTCATCCACTTCCAGTCCACCCATTACCGCCACATCTACATGGCCCCCGCGAATCATGGCAAAGGACGCCGCGCTGTCAAAGTAGGAGGATCCGGGCAGGGCAGTGACAGGAATCTTGCCGGCATTGACCGGATAATCCATGGCGCCGCCACTGTCAGGCTCAGGGCCTACCCCAAGCATGCCATTTTCCGTATGCATGATGATGCCGTCATCACCAGTAATCAGATCGGCCACCAGGGTAGGGATGCCAATGCCCAGATTGACTATTTCGCCGCTATGGAGTTCCTCCAGCACCGCCTGGGCCATGGCCATGCGCGAGCCATCGACTTTTTTCTGGCTGGCAGATACTGAAGCGGAGGAACCCAGGTCTTCGATACTGGTATGCGCCTGTACCAGGTAATCCACAAAGCAGCCGGGGGTATGGATGGCATTGGGGTCAATACTGCCAATGGGGACTATTTCTTCTGCTTCCACAATGACCAGTCTGGATGCTGTCGCAGCCGCCTGGTTGAAATTATTTTCCGTCATGCGGTATTGCAGATTGCCGGCCGTGTCAGCTTTCCAGGCACGAATCAGGCTGACATCGCCTTTAATGGGTGCCACAAAGACCATTTCCTTACCGTCAATAATGCGCATTTCACGGCCTTCCGCCAGCGGCGTTCCGGCTGAGGTAGGGGTGAAAAAACCGCCAATACCGGCTCCCCCGGCACGAATAGCCTCCCCCAGTGTGCCCTGAGGGAGTAATTCCACTTCAATGCGACCATCCTGAACGGCAGCCACGGCCTCCGGGTTGCTGGTAAAAAAGGAGCCAATGGCTTTTTTGAGTTGTCCATTGCGTAACAGTCGTCCACCACCCAGTCCGGGTTCGCCAACGTTGTTACCGACATAAGTGAGATCTCTTACATCGGTCTCAGCAATGACATGGAGTAGATGCACCGGGTTACCGGTCATGCCGAAACCGCCAACAAGCAAGGTGTCGCCACTCCTGATGAGGCTGGCGGCTTTTTCAACAGAAATTTGAGGGACTGTTTTCATGAGGCTTTCCTGAGTATTCAGGTAATTGTACAGAACACCCAAAAGCACACAAATGCAGTTATGACTGTTTTCGATCTATTTCTTCCTGTTCATCGCGCCTGTGTTGATCAGCTCGCTGCAAGGCCATGCGGATGGAAGGCTGTTGGGCCATCACTTCCTCTACATCCTTGCGATCCAGTATATAAAAAGTGCAGGGCGTTATGCTGGTCACGGTGGCGCTTCGGACCTCATCATGCAGGAGGGCCATTTCGCCAAAAAAATCGCCGGCAAATAACGAGGTCAATTTGGTTGTTTTGCCATCTTTTTCCCTGGATATTCTGACAACACCGCGGGCGATTAGATACAGGCGGTCACCTTTATCACCCTGTTTAATGATGACTTCCCGGCTGGAAACACTCATGCGCTGCATTTTTTTACCAAGCAGCAGGAAATCATTTTTAGTGGTATGCCTGAAGAACGGGACCTTTCTCAGTAATTCATCAGGTTCAACACTAAGGCGCGTAATTTCCTGACCGCGCAGTGCCCAGAGTTGCTGATAAAGTTCATCTTCCATCTGCTCACCCATGATCCTGGGGATGGTGCCCTGCTTTACTTCATCGCTGATCGCCTGGGCCTGGGCAAGGAGGATAAGACGCATACCCAGGCGCTCCTGCATCGCGGAAATGAACTCGGGGTATTGCTCTGCCATGGTATTGAGCATTTCTTCGGCATGGGTTTTCCAGGTCTGGTACTGATTATGAACTCTGTCCATCACTACTGAATTGATGCCGATTTGGGTTTGAAGTTTTTCCAGATCTTCCAGCACTGCATTGCAGGCATGAAAACGTCCCCACGCTTCCTCGTAGTTGATGACAATAAACTCAAGGCGCAGGTTTTCGAGGAGAGGGGTATTGCGAAGATATTTGTGCAGGAATTTGTGCAGAACTATCTGCAGGCGTCGAACCGGCAGTGAGTTGCGAAAAATGCTTCGGTACTCACCATGATATCGCATGGAATCAACCTGGGAGGCCATTGTACTTAACAGACTTCGCAGTGCTGCTTCGCTCAGGTGTCCTTTGTTGTAAAGGTCGTTATATTGGGCTTGTTCATTGGCATAGGAGCGAAGATAGAGAAGGATAACTTCCTGTTTTGAATCCATCTCATCGCTGCGCATTTGCTGCAGTGCATTTTTTTGTTCCTGCAAAGCGTTATGACAGTATTGCTGCAGTCGGTCGGCAATGGTGCCTGAAAACAGCCCCCCATGCTGGATTTCAGGTAGCCGTGAAAGCGCCAGCTGCAGGGAATTCAGGATTCCTTCAGCCTTGGCAATGCGGTCCGAAAGGGGGGGCTTATTAAGCCCCAGTTTTCTTACCAGCCACTCTATCGTCAGCCCCTGTACCAGCAGAGTAAATAATACTGCACCCATCACCAGGGCAATAAAAACATCATGCAGGGGGAAATCCGGCAAGCTAAGCACGATGGCCAGTGCAATAACCCCCCGCAACCCGCCCCAGGTCATGACATGCTGGTAATTCCTGTTGGTGACGGTACTACCCGGTAACCGGTTACTCAGAGGAATCATGCCGTAGATAACGATGGCCCGAGACAGCAGCATCCCGAAAATTACCCAGACCAGCATGTCTGCAGACTTCCATAGTTCAGCCAGGTTCACGCGCATACCTACCATCAGGAAAATGAGGGCGGTAGCAACATAAGCCATGTATTCCCAAAAATGGTCAATGTATTCACGCACATGCGAGGAAATTTTTATTTTGCCCCAGTTTCCAAGTGTCAGGCCCGCCATTACAACGGCGACCACCCCACTGAAATGGAAAACCTGTTCGGCAAGGATGAAAGACGCATAGGCAAGAATGGTGGTCAGGGTAGTTTCGATATAAACATCGGTTCTGATAATGCCAACAATATATGATGTCACCACTCCCAGCCCCCAGCCGACCAGCATGCCGCCCAGAAATACCATGAGAAATTCAAGGGCTGCACCGGTCAGGGTCAGGCTTTCAGTGGCGATCCCTGTGCCCAGCCCGCCTATCAGGATCGTTGCCAGGACTATGGCAGTGGCATCGTTAAACAGGCTTTCTCCCTCGACCAGTATGGTCAGGTGTTGTGGCGTCCCGAGCCGTTTGAATACGGCAATTACGGCAACCGGGTCCGTGGCGCTGAGGATTGCGCCAAGTAAAAGGGCGGCAGTAAAGGGTATTCCCGTTGTCAGGGTAACAATGCCGCCAATAATTCCGGTGGATAACAGCAGGCCTGGAACGGCCAGGGTAAGTACGGGGATTATGTTCTGCCAGAGTTGCCTGGCATTCATGTTGAATGCTGATTCGAATATGAGAGTGGGCAGGAAGATGTACAAAATAATATCGGGTGAAAGACTAAGGCTGCGCAGAATGCCCAGCGCCTCAATATTGTTTTCCGCCATACCGATAACCGCCCCGACAACGACCAGCATAACGGTAAAGGGGACACGGATTTTTTTCTCAATAGCGGATATGGTAGCAGCAATTATCAGTAAAATAATTATGCCGCTAACAACATTCATCAGGGTTGAGGATTCATGCATAACAATAACTTTTTCAGCAGCCGGTCTTGCCTTATATGCTTAAAGTTAAGGTGAGTTGTTGATATAAATTAACAAAAAGGGAGAGAGCCCGATTCGGATCACGGGAGCAAAGGAACAAAGAAACAAAGGAACATAGGAACAAAGGAACAAAGGAACAAAGGAACAAAGG
>Ga0181559_10007200_pt1 | contig 10369 bp, 12 predicted proteins | sample 011ome_21_FD_133752 | JGI IMG/M metagenome (GOLD analysis project Ga0181559, IMG submission 133752) | Coastal salt marsh microbial communities from the Groves Creek Marsh, Skidaway Island, Georgia - 011508AT metaG (megahit assembly) | ecosystem: Environmental > Aquatic > Marine > Intertidal... | reverse complement strand
TGGGCTTTGGCGTGCACCGGTGTATGGGTAATCGCCTCGCAGAAATGCAATTGCGCGTGCTATGGGAAGAAATCATGAAGCGTTTTCATACGGTAGAAGTCGTCGGCGACGTACAGCGTCTGCCAAATAATTTCATCAGGGGAATCAAAGATATACCTGTAAGACTTCATGCATTATAAGATGTAAAGGCACCGCCATGGCGGCCCTCAGCACCTCAGGAGTTGCCACATGCAGAAGAGCGAATTTTATCGTGACGCCCGGACAGATCTGACCGGGCCATTGGCCGGCGTGCGCGTGCTGGAGGCGACCACTACCTGGGCAGGCCCCATGTGTTGCGCTGTACTTGCAGACTTTGGGGCGGATGTGATCAAGGTTGAAATACCCTCTGGCGATGTCAGCCGCCAGATTCAGCCTTACCTGCCCGAGACCGAGATCGGCTTTATGCATGCAACCGTGAATCGGAACAAGCGCGCGCTCTCGCTGGATGTACGCCGCGAACCCGGCCGCGATATCTTCCTCAAACTGGCTGCCGAAGCAGACATCGTGGTGGAAAATTTCAAGGCGGGAACCATGGCCGGATACGGCTTAGGCTATGCGGACATTCGCGCCATCAAATCAGACATTGTGTATGTATCGATCACGGGCTGGGGACAGTTCGGCCCCGATCATGAGGCTGCGGGTTATGACCCTCTGGCGCAAGCGTCTTCAGGGTTCATGTCAGTCACCGGCGCGCCCGATGGGCCACCCACCAAAGCGGGCACCTATCTGGCCGACGATTTAGGGGGATTGCATGGGGCAATGGGCGCTATGGCGGCACTCCGTCACCGTGACCAGACCGGCGAGGGCCAGCATGTGGATGTGGCGTTGCAAGATGCCCTGCTCTTTCAAAGCAACGGTCTGCCTACCCTCGGCGCCATGGGCGTTGAGCCCGACCGCACCGGCAATGAATTTGGCGCGGCAGTGCCCGCCACCGTGTTCGACTGCCTCGATGGCGCGGTGTTCGCGGGCGTGCTGCTGGACCATCACTGGCGCCTGCTCGCACCGATTATTGGCGAACCTGATTTGGCAGAACACGAAAGTTTTGCCACTCGAGAAGAACGCATTGCCAACCGCGAGCTGTGTAACGCGCTGCTGGGCGGCTGGCTGGCGAGCCGCACCCGAGCTGAGGCGGTGAACACATTGCGAGCGGCGGGATTGCCCATCGCACCGGTGAATACCTACCCCCAGGCCGCAGCTGATCCACATGTACGTGAACGCGACATGTTACAAGACACACTCATGCCCGATGGCAGCATGGCCCCCATCACCGGACCTGCCGTTAAATTCTCGCGCACCCCGACTCGGGTGCGCACAGGCGCGCCACAAATCGGTGAGCACAATCAAGATATCTTAACCGCCATTGGCCTAGACGCCGCGACCCAACAGGCCCTCACCGAGTCTGGCGTCATTGGCTGAGCAGACGCCGTTGCCGGCTGTGTACATCCGCATCGTCCGCGACCTGGCGTACGGCCCGCGACTGCGTCTCCAAGCCTTGATACCCAATACGACCGACCAACCATGTAGGAGAACCAGCCTATGAGTCAGCCCACTGCCCTAGTCATTGGCGGTACCGGCCCAACCGGCCCGAGCCTGGTCAATAGTCTGCACACTCAAGGATTTAAGACGACTATCCTGCACACCGGCCGCCATGAAGTCGACAGCCTGCCTGCCGATATTGAGCACATTCACACCAACCCCTTTGATATCAGCCAAGTCGCGGACGCACTGGGTGCGCGCACCTTCGACATGGTGTACGCCATGTACGGTCGGTTGCGCGATATTGCGCCATGGTTTGTCGGCCGCACGGGTAAATTTGTCGCCGTGGGCGGTATGCCCAGTTATTCAGGGTACGCCGCCCCCGACAGGCTATGGCCACCCGGATTAAAAGTACCCACACGCGAGGATGCGGCTAAAGCGGATGCCAACGAGAATGAGAAAACGGCCAAAATGGTCGCCAGTGAGGATTTGGTGTTTACCCATCACCCGAGCGCTACACTGTTTCGCTATCCATTAATCTACGGCCCCGGACAAATTCTGCCGCGCGAATGGCTGGTGGTGAAACGCATCCTGGACGGGCGGCGGCAGATGATTGTTGCAGACGGTGGCCTGACTTTGCGCACTGCAGGGTATGGGCCAAATGTGGGCCATGCACTCGCCTTAGTCGCCAGCCACCTACCTCAATCCGCGGGCAAAGTTTACAACGTTGCTGACGAACACTGCCTGACCACGGCGCAAACCATCACCGTGATTGCTGACGCGCTGAGCGTAGACATGGAGTTGGTGAGCCTACCCGCTGCGTTGGCCACGCCTGCCCGCCCCTTTTTGTTGTCTGAACATACCCTGCACCAACAGATGGGTATAGACGCGATTCGCTTCGAGCTTGATTATCGAGATATCGTGCCTGCCGTCGACGCTTTGGCCGTCACCGCCCGTTACCTGCGCGAGCACCCCGTCAGGCCAGGCTCCGTCACTGAACAGCGCCTTCAGGATCCTTTCGATTATGCCGCTGAGGATGCGTTGATTGAGGCGTATCAGGCCGCATTGCCTCAAGTCCAGGCGTTGGCGGAGGGTTACGATCCGGATTTTCGCAGCCGGTACGCGCCTGGCAGCAGCCAATGGCGGTTGGTTAACGCTAAACACTGAGCCCAACAGGGGATGGCCTGCAGCACCTGAAGAACCGATCGGCACCGGCCCCGGCTCAAAGTCAGCAGATCATCCGCGCGATCGCGTGGTCGGTTTTGTTAACGCCCGCCCAAACGGTATTCAAATTCGAATTGCAATCCAAAATCTGGCGTCACATCTGACCAAACGTCTTCCACAAACCCCAAGCGTATGCGCCAAGGAGAGACTGCGGGTTGATAGGCCAACCCAATGCCCAACTGCACCGTACGTGATCCTAACTCCGCGAGATCTGAGTCGAATAACGCACTGCTGGCAGCAAACTGAGTCATCAGTTGCCAGCGCTCGTTGAACGCCCAAGACACCCCAAGACCGCCAAAATAAACCGTGCTCTCTTGCTGATCGGGCAGCACATCACCATTGCCCAAAGCGACCACACCCACCTCAGCATGCAGGCTGAGCGGTTTCACCCCCAACCACTGCGTCTGATCGTACCCGAGGGATAATGCAACGTCTGTCGCCCCGCTGCCGGTCAGCTCTTCTGCCTCACCGGTGGGCAATTTGACACCCAGTCGCGCCACCAACGCATAGCTTGAGTCGATGCCTCCTGACAGTCGATACGTCGCGCCCAGGCGTATGTCACCCAGACCACCGGCACCGCCGTCCACATCGGCCAGCACCACACCGTCGCGCGCGTAAAAGAACCGCATGCGGTTTTTGGGGCCATCGCGCTGGGAGTTATCCGCGCCAATCAGTTGGTGAAATTCTTCGATGGTGCTGTCCATGAAGCCCCCACTGTACTGACTCCAGGGAACGTCGATCGACAACATCCAGCGATCGTTCAGCGCCCACGCGTAACCTAAGTTCAGCTGATAGGTTTCGCCATCTAAGACCAATTGCTCACGACGATTACCGCCGGCGTCCGCATGGGTCACAAGAGACACATCCATGTGCAGCGCCGAGGCGCCCTCGGGTAACAAATATCCACCCTGAACGGTGGGAATACCGTACACCTGAGTCATGGGGTTGTGCGCACGCAGGCCCAATTGAGATGTAGCCCAAGCCGGCATAACAAGACCAAGAACGGTGACCACAACCAGGAGCCGACCCAAAAAATGCGACCTACCTGATGGTGCCCCTCTTCGCTGAGGACCCCGACCTATCTGATTATTCTGACTGCTCATTTCGATGATCTCCAACGATCCTGTTTCAGGGCAGGCTTGAATCTACCAGGCCCGCGTCTACCAAGCCTGGTCAGCCATCACTGACGACGGCAACTGCACGCCACAGCCTGGGATTGCTCACGCGCATGCGGCTCATGCTGGCCATTGAAATACAATGGGATTAAGCGGTGAGTTAATGAGCCCGCCAGGCTCCACACCAGGGCACCAGGTACGCGCGTCGTACTGCTTAAACGCAGTGCTCAGCGCGGATAGCGTCGCATCCTTATCTAAGTAGATGATCGTGAGCGCCTCACGTGTGTCGTCTGTTTGGTTAGGACCCGCATGATGATAGGTCCATCCGGAATGAAAGCTGATATCACCCAACGCAAATGCGGTGGACGCGTACGGGTATTGGGCCATGGCATCCTTAAGGTGTGACTCGCTCTCATCACTGATCGACAGGTTGCGGCCCGCCACATACTCTGCCGAACCTTGTGCAAAACTCAACGGGCCCTGCTCAAGGGGCGTATCCTGCAGGGGAATCCAAGCGGTGATCGTGTTATCGGTGTCCACGGGCCAATAAAACTGATCGCAGTGCCAGGGCGTGGGGCCACCACCAGCTTCCTTGAACAGTGCCTGATCGTGGTAGAGTCGCACCCCCGCACAACCCATCAGACGCGTGGCTATCTCTGCCAGGCGCACGGAACACACCACCTGCGCCACGCGTTCGTCCCTCTGCCACAGATTGGTCACCTGCGTAAACGCACGCTGATAGGTACTACGCTGTGCCATGGGCACAGCCGGGGCCGCGTGTTGCCTGGCCACGCGGCGAATATCTCCCCGCACCTGCATCAGTGCCTCGGGTGGCAGAGCACCCCGCACGATCACGCTGCCATCGCGCCGGTAGCCTTCAATCGCGGTCTGTTCAAGGCTAGGCGATGTATCCCAGATCTCATCCATACCTGAAGTTTAACACACGCACTCGCTAAACCAGACGATGTTGCACGGCACCGCGTGCCGCGTGAACCACGTTGAGGCGAACTGTAGATCTAGATGGCGCAGCCGAGACATCCCGTCAGCCTGCGAAAAAACAACGGTTTACGTTTTTTAACGGGCAGTGGCAATGTCCTTCACATGTCTCATAATCAACCATCATCCATCGTTTAACACAGATTCGTTTGCAGAGGCCCTCATGACCACCTATGTCGTTGCCCAAATTAATATCCATGACCGCGATCAATATGCCCACTATGAAGCTGGCTTTGGCGCTATATTTGCCGAATTCGAAGGCCGCATGCTCGCCGTCAATGAATCGCCGACGGTTGTTGAGGGTGAGTGGCCGTTCACCCGTACGGTCATCATAGAGTTCCCATCACAAAGCGACGCCCGCGCCTGGTACGATTCTGACGCCTACCAAACTCTGGCCACTCATCGCTTCAGCGCCTCCGTCGCCAATATTGTCTTCGTTGACGGGCTCGTTTGATCAAGCGAACCTCTCCTTCATGGGCTCGCCGAGAAGCGGGCATCGTGGATTCAAGGGCAATCCCATAGCCACGCGTGATGTCTGAACATCCAGCGCGTACGCCCACAAGGCGCACGCTTCAAAACCTACCGTTGGCTTGTTATGCTATAACCATCACCTACGTGCTCAGGCCTGTAACTGGGAGGCTATACCCTATGCCCAACTACGTCATGATCATGGTGGGAGCCTCTCCTGCCGGCGACTGGGAACCCTACATTGACCACCTGCTGCAGTCAGGATTGTTTCGCGGCGGTAGCACTCTGGGCAATGGCATGGTGCTGACGAAAGGCAGCCCGCAACAGACCTGCGAGGTCAACGGGTTTATGCGCTTTGAAGCGGCCAACATCCATGAGGTCCGGCAACTGATCCAAGGCAATCCTCATTATGAAGCCGGCGGCCGCATAGAACTGCTCGAAGAAATACCGGACTAAATCTGTCCCAATGCCCGGCGCTTCGCAACCAACGCAGTGCGCTACCCTCCCACCGAACACGCCGCAACAGACAACTGCCTTAGCTTTATCCCCGTCTACCCGGTGCTTTTAAGCCGTGCCCACATAAGCGGTCAAAGCCCGTCGTGCACTATGTTTCAACCTGCTCGAGCCCGAGACTGAAATAATTAAAATAATGCTTGCGCCGCGCCAAAAAATGCAGAGAATGGCGCCGCTTTCGCAACCCAAAGGTACTGTGTGTTAGTTAACGGTCATGGCAAATTCAATACGCTCACTCATGAGTGTACTGCTCTCTGTGGCTCTGTTACTGACCGGCCATGGGTTGCAGTTCACACTCCTGCCACTTCAGGCTCACGCGCTCGGATGGTCTAGCGACCTCATCGGAATAACCGGTGCGGCCTACTATCTGGGCTTTGTGCTGGGCTGTGTGTTTATTCCACGCATCATTCGCAATGTTGGCCACATACGTACCTTTACCGTACTCATTTCAGTTGCCTGCATCAGTGTGGTGATTGCCGAATCACTTCCGCATTGGGGTGTCTGGTGCCTGGTTCGCTTCGCCAGCGGATGCGCTATGGCGGGGATCTACACCATCGTCGAGAGCTGGTTAAATGAGCGCGTGGCCCGGCAAACCCGTGGGGCCATTCTGGGCGTATATACGACCGTTTCTCTGGCCGCCATGGCGGCCGGCCAATTGCTTGTGGGATGGAGCACCCTACCGTTTGGCATCCTGTTTTCGCTCGCCATTGTATTCATTGTCGTGGCCACAATACCCATCGGCCTGACCACCCAGGCACCACCAACGCCACCACAGGATGTGCACTTTCACTGGCACACAGTCTACCAAGCCTCACAAGTGGGCGTTGTCTGCGCCGCCTTGTCTGGTGTGGTGGTTGGACTCACCTGGAGCATGGGCGCGGTGTATGCGGTCAAAACCATTGGCTCGGTGGAGGCCGGCAGCAACTTTGTGCTCTTTTCGCTGCTCGGTGGCTTTATGGCGCAATTGCCCGCTGGGCGTTTGTCAGATTACCTGGATCGGCGCTTTGTGATTCTCGTGCTGGCCGCTCTGGGCTGTGTGGGGGTAGCGGTGGCACTGGCGAACACCACCGATTCTGCAACGGCGATTTATAGCGCTGCATTCCTGTGCGGGGCAGCCGCAATGCCCCTGTATTCAATTTGTGTGGCCCACGCCAACGACAACGAACACGGCAATTTTCTCGAGATTGCCAGCGGCATGCTGGTCGCCAATGCCCTCGGCGCCATCATCGGCCCGATCGCGTATGCGATCCTTGGGCGCTTTACCTCCGCTGCATATATGCTCGTGGTGGGCGCAGCGTTCGCGGCCTGCCTGCTGTGGACACTCTATCGCGTGCTGGTCCATCGCGTAGACCGCTCTTACTACGAGCCCTATCAGCCATTACCTAAAACCACCACTAACGCCATACCCTTGGATCCCAGAGTCGACCCAAACGACCTGTTAGAGCACACAGGGGTCGCCATTGACCCTGACTTGAGCGACACAACCACAGGGTGAGTTGGCCGCTGCTACGGGGCGGAACTGTTGCCCTTGGCTGCATGCACCGCTCCACTGCGACTTTGAAACTCGGCCGTGGAATTCACGCTTGGATAAGGCTCTGCAGGCACCGGCACCTGTAAAAAGTCACATAGAGGCGCCCAACCTGAACCCACTTCGTAGACCAGCAAACGTTCCGGCTCAATATCAGCCTTCACCTGAGCGATGTGCTCGTTAAACACCTGCACTGCGTGCTCCTCAACATCGTTCTTGCCGTCAAACGTTTCAATCATGACTTTATGCATCATGCTCTTCATGTCTTCCGGGGTGTCTTCACGCCACAGGTTGCCGGTGTTTTCTTTCGAAAAAATAGTGTTGTGCAAGCTCTTGAACCATCCATGTGGTTCGCGCACCGACAGGATGACTTTGGCTTCCGGAAACAAATCAGCCAATTCCTTGTAGTAGCTGCAGATCGGCCAGTCGACTCCTGAGCGATACCCTGTGAGCAGCGCCTGCCAGTCTATCGCTTCACCCCGGGCGGCTGCGCCCCAATAAGGGATATGTGACGGGTTCTGAAATACTTCAACCATGTGATAACACGGCCCAAAACCCAGTTTTTCAAGCGCGCCCTTGAGTGACAGCGTGCCTGTGCGGCCAAACCCTGCGCCAATAATCTCTAATGTCATGCCAGCTCCTTGCCTTTTCACTTAGCTTCATCATCCAACACACGGCGTGCATACGCACCGTCGACGACCTTCCTAGGAAACTGAGGGTTTATTCGTAAGTGCACAAATACGCTGCATCACTCGCAACCTTCAATCGAAACGCCGCGCCTGCCGCTACAATAAAGTGCTCTCCCGCCCGGTAATCGGTCCATCCGCCTTCACCTGGCAACTGGACAGTCAACACCCCACTTACGACCGTCATGGTTTCTTTTTGACGGGTATCAAACGTGTACTCACCGGGCTTCATAACACCCACTGATGCTGGTAGCTGCTCACCCTGAAAACTAATCGACACCACCTGCCCGTCAAAATATTCGTTCACACTAGACACTTCATTACTCCAAAAATCTGTGCCCGTGATCTTAGCCACACTCTACCCTGCTCGCCAGCAAATGGCTTAATTTGTTCAGCAAAAGCACAGCCGCGATTAACGGGTTTGAGCCCGTCTTTGACTTTACGGCCCGTCCGCAAAACCTCACCCATACCCGGGCTCGTCACGATGACTCCCAGTTTAGAGCTCAACCGCGTTGCCGACATCCAGATCACTCGTCAGTTCGAACAACGTGTCTCCTTGGGCCTGATATTTGGTCTCAAACGCACTGATCGGGGAATTCACCTGTAGTGCCTGCAAGCCGGCTTCATAACCCACCAACCCCAGTGCCTGTTGAAACTCCTCTGCGTACACCTGCCAATTGGTGCGTACTGTGAGATATCCCCCCAGTCTGAGCAGCACGGGAAAAGCCGGCGATGCATACCAACGTTTACGTAATTGCGATGCCTTTGGATAGGGATTTGGATAGAACAGAAAATGTCGAGCCAGCCGCCACCCAGCGGCCTCGGCCAACCGCCAAAAATCGTTCACGTCGGCACGAACTAATTCGTAATCTCCCATACCCTTAGATCCGTGCCGATCCAGGCGGTGGGCCGACTTATCGACACCCAGAATCAGCGCGTTTGGAAACTGTTCGGCTAAATAGCGGGTGCTTTGACCTGTACCACAGCAGGAGTCAAGCATCAGCTCACCTGGATGCGCGCTCACCCGCTCCTTTACACGCTGAAATGCTTCAATTGAATGTGAACTGACCGGACGTCGCCAGGTGGCCTCGAAGTGTGTTTGCACCACCGCGTGAAGTGCCGCATGTGGCGCTGCTTGAGGCGGCTTGTGGTATTTCACACTACACCCTTGTTTATCTTACAGACCACAGCATAAGCCTTCCCCAAAACAGCTTTAACGCACCCGCTGAAAACGAAAGGTATGGGCCGCGAGACCCCACGTGTGAAACGACCAGGCTTGACCAAACAACTTGACGTAACCCGCGAATCCCACCAACCGACTGCCGCGGGGCCCTAAGCGGGAATTGGCTTTAATGGAGGCATAATTGTGGGTTTCGACAAATCCTACGTAATGCGTTCGGCCTTTGGCCAAACCCAACCGGTCTCGCAATTGCACCAGCGGCACCAACAAGCGTGCCCCTCGGTATTGTTCCTGCACGTAGGCTTTGTAGCCGTAAACGTAAGGCGCCTGAATCGCAACCTCCATGCCATCCCCATGGGGTGCGACATTGAGTGCGCCCCACACCCACGCCACGATGTCTTCGCCCACGAAAGCGGCCGCGCAAAAATCACCGCGAGACAGGGCAGCCTTGACAAATTCAGGCGACATTAAATCAGCACGCTGCGCAGCCAATCGCAGCAACTCTTTGGCTGAGGGTTCCCGGATAGCGAACATGGGGTCTATGGGTGCTGCTGAAGCCGCGGTTTCAGATAATTCTCGAATACTGACACGCGACAACAATAACCAGGGCTTCAGTCGCCGCATAATTCCCGCCCACACCACCTGGCGTGCTTTAAGGCGCTGGCGTTCAGCAGTTTGCGGTCGCTTCAAGATTCACCCTCTCTAACCTTCGGGACGTCACCAACATAGAGACAAACACGGAAATCGGCAATGTTAAAGCCCTATCTTATCGGCAACGCAGTGTCTTAGCGGCCGGGCCAACACTGGCCATTCAACGCCCTAAGCCTGCGTCGTTTGTTCTTCCACTGCCCGCCATGCGGCATCGAATGCACCATCCATGAGCGGCTTCGCCTCAGAGTCTGTGTTAGCAATAGAGATCCGACCAAATTGAGCTCGGCCTATCTCGTGCGGCGCCTGACCCTCCGGCCAATCGGGATCAAACAGCCCGAGATAAAAATAGGCATAGCCATGCGGAATACGATTGACGGTGATGGCGCGAATATCGGTTTCGTGGTTAAAACCGTATGCACCCAAAAGCGCCTGCAACTGATAACGAATTTCGGCTTCGTACTGCTCAAATGGAGTCGCATAGATTTTGTGCCGA
>Ga0181559_10007198_pt1 | contig 10373 bp, 5 predicted proteins | sample 011ome_21_FD_133752 | JGI IMG/M metagenome (GOLD analysis project Ga0181559, IMG submission 133752) | Coastal salt marsh microbial communities from the Groves Creek Marsh, Skidaway Island, Georgia - 011508AT metaG (megahit assembly) | ecosystem: Environmental > Aquatic > Marine > Intertidal zone... | reverse complement strand
GCGCCGTGCGGGTCGCGGCGTCCTCAGCCTCCGTCTTCGCGCGCTCCAAATCCGCCGCCGCCGTCAGGACAGCCTGCTCCCGCGCGAGCGCGCGCCGACGTTCCGTCGCCGCCGCGCGCTCCTCCGCGGAGGGCGCGTGCGCGGAGGGCCGGCGCGGCGAATCCGTCGGCGAACCCTTCGGCGAATCCGCAATCCCCCTCTTCGCGCCGTCTTTCCCCGACGGCTTCGGCGCCGGGAAAGGCGAGGCGGACGCCTCGAGCGCCGTCGCCGGCGAATCGCCCGCGGCTTCTCTGGCGTTGATCTCCATGAGCTGTTTCCGCCTCGCCGCGGCGCGCGCATCCTCCGCCTCCGCGGCTTTCGCCTCGAGCTCGAGTTTCGAAAACGTGCGCGACAGATGTCCGCCAGTCGCCACTCCGGCGTCCCCGTTCGCCCCCGCCAGGGACGCGCGCATCGCCTCGCGCGCTTTCTCCACCGCGTCCGCGACGTCATCTCCCTCGCACCACTCGAGCAGCGACTCGAGGAACGGCTGGCCCACCATCTCCGCCGCCGCGCGGTGCATCGCCGCGTTCACCGCCGCCGCCTCCGGGAACTGGAGCGTCGGGTGCGTGAAACGCATCTCGGGGAGCTCGAACGGGTACGCGTCCCTGCCGTCCAGGCGCACGTCCAGCTTCGCCAGGTACTGCTTCGCGCCCAGTTGCACGATCCCGGGCACCTCGAACTGAAACAATGCCTTTGAGTGCGCGGGCGTGTACCCTCGCGGGGCGTGTTTCTCGCGAGGCAACGACGCGAGTTCGTCTACGCGCGCGGTCCGCAGAATCTCCGTCGCCGCTTCCTCGTCGACGTCCCCCGCACCCGCCTCCGCGAGCGCCTCCCGCGCCGCCGCGAGCGCGTCCTCTCGGCTCGGCCCCAGCGCGGCGCAGAGGTCGTCCAGCGCGCGCCACTGGTCGCCATCCGACGCGGCGGCGGCGGCGAGCGCGACGGGCGCCGCGAAGCCCGCGGCGCGAAGCGCCTCGGCGACGCGCGTCGCGTCGGGATCCATCTCGTCCTCGACGCCGTCGTTCGCCGCCTTCCCCCCCGGGCCGTGCTTCTTCTTCCCGGCCGCCGCGCCGCGTCGCTTGCGCTGCGTCCTCGCCTCCTCGTGGAACGTCTCGGGGAGCTCGCCCTCGTCCAGGTTCAGGATGAGCCAATCCAGCGCGCGGTGCACTCGGCGACGTTTTTGCTCGTTGAACGCCTCCCGCCGGTCGCCTTCGGCAGCGACCGAGGGTTCCGTCTCGCGCAGCGCCCGACCGACGGCGTCCGCGTCGAAGCCCTTCTTCTCCAGGGCTTGCCACGATTTGCGCTCCACGTCCTCGGGGTCGACGTCGATGCGCACTTCCGCGGCGGCGAGGTCGCCGGAACTGCCCCCGTGGCTTCCGCCGCCGACTTTCGCGAGCAACCCGGAGACGAGCTGCTGGTTGGAGGCGGTCATCGATACTTGCTCAGCCACCTCCGCGCCACCGCCGCGACCACCGCGGCCGCCGCGGCCGCGCCCACCGTCGCGTCCGCCCTGGCCGCCTCGCCCGCCGTCGCGCCCGCCGGTCCCACCGCCGCGCGCGCGATTTCGTTCCTCCTTTGCCTTGGAAGCCTTCAGCTTTCGCGCAGCCATGTCGCCTTGGCCCTTCTGGTGGCCGCCACCGCCGCTTCGACGGCCGCCCCCGCTGTTCGGCCCAGCGCCTGAACCCATCGCAGCGGCCTCGCACGACACGCGCCTCTACGCGGGTCGTAAATGAGCGCCTCTGCGCGACGGGTCTGAAACCCGCGATCTCTTCGTGCCCACCTCCGACAGTCCGAGCACCCGAGGAAATCCGAGATTCGACGAGGACGCGCCGCACCTCTCGGCCACGCAAACCGAGAGCGTCTCTTTGTTTCCGCCCGAAAAGTGCCGCGAACGAACAACGGAGACGACAGAGACGGACGCGCGCGAGTGCGACACTCGCGAACGGGCCTTCTCGGAACCGCGCGCCATTTCGTTGCGTGCGACGTCGACGTTCTTCTCGTGCGCACTCCGAGCACCGCGACAGCTCGGGTCGGGTCCCGGTCCGTGTGCCTACTTCACGGGAAATCGCCGGACCGAATCGAGAAACACGCCGAATCTGGCGTGGACGCGATGGACTCGCAGACGCAGATGTTGCTGGGGTATCACTACTTGCTGACGCGAGCGGCATCCTTGGGCATCGTCCCCCACGGGATTCGGAGCGACCCACCGAGCGAGACCGACCGAAACGCGGTCGCCGGCTCGCTGGAGGCGGTACGTCGCACCCCGAGTCGCCGGGAAACGAACACGCGCTTTCGCGTTTCCCGTTTCGCCCACCGCGAACTTATTCCCGGCGTCCCCGGACATCCGCTCACCCTCCCGCGCCGACCCTCGACGTGCGGTCGCAGATTCTGGAACAGAGCGCGTATCTGCAGCAGTACCACGCGGCGATGGCACCGTTCTTGGGGATTCAGCACCCGCCCGTGCAGTCGCCGCGCGGAAACGCGGAAGAGGAAATCGCGCTGCAGGCGCTGCAACACATGAAAAATGTCCCTCCGTCGTCCCTCGCGGGAAACGCCAACGCGGCGCCGGGGGCGGTGGGCACGCGAACGCCGCAGAGAACCAGCGCGACGCGAGGAGAAGGTGCGCGCGCGCGCGTGCCCGCGACGAGATACAGACTCGCCCGAACCCGAGGGGTGGCGACACGCGACGAGACGCGCGCGGTGCCGCTCGCGTCGAGGACGCGCGCCTCCCCTCGGACCCATCGCGCGAAGGCGATTCCCGTGTTCCTTTTCTTTTCTTGGCGGACGCGAGATTCCAATCGTCGGACCCGCCGACGTTCGCGCGCCGAAGTCGACCGCGTCGATTCTGGTCCATCGCGAAAAACCGTCGCGTCTTTTTTTCGCGCATCCCTCCCGATCGCTCCTGACGCTCGAATACCCACTCGAATACCACTCGAATATCCCCGCAGACCAACCCCGGGGCGCGGTCGGTATGTCCAACCCCTCTTCGGAGGTTTCCGACCACGCGCACGTCGCGCTCGCGGCGTTCGCCAACCGTGGCTCGCCCTCGCGCGCCTACGTCAAGCGCCACGAGTTCTGGAAGCACAAGAAGAAAGCGGAGCGCGCGAGCGGCGGCGTCGTCTCCGGCACCGGGCGCTCGGCGACGACGTCGCCGGCGGAGAGCGCGCACTTCGGGGGGGTGCCGACACCCGAGTCACCGGAAACCGGCGCCGACGACGCCGCGCGCGCCAAGTTCATGAGGACCGCGGCGGACGAGCGCGATCTCTCCTCCGACTGCAACGACGACGAGAGTCTCTCCCGGCCCGAAGTCGAGGCGGCGGCGGGCGCGGCGGCGCGGAGGCCGCCGCCCACCGCGCGGGGGTTCTACGACACCTCCGGCGGCGGCGAGGGCGCGCCTCCGGGCGCGAAGGACGAGCTCGCCAAGGAGTGGGCCGCGCTGACCACCTGGATCCGCATGAACCTGCACCAGCCGCGCACGGCGAGGCGCAAGGTGCTTTTCGTCGGACACCACCCGACCCTGAACCCCTTGCCGGAGGTGGAATCGCCGGAGGCCGCGCCCGGCGAGGGCGCGCCCGGCACGGCGACGGCGCCCTCGGCGACGGCGGGGTCGAAGCGCAAGGCGCAAAGCACGTCCGGCGACGGCGGGAACGCCGATACCCACGCCAGCGGTAAGGCGCGCCGGACCTGCGCGTCTTCGCGCGGCCGCAAGCGCGAGGAGGACGACTTCGTGTTCGTGCTGAACCCCGACCTGGAGTGGTCCGACGTCGGACACGACACGCGCGTGCGCATGAAGACGCTGGTGGCGGAGACGATGGACATCTTCGAGCGCAAGTACAAGAAGCGCAAGGTGTGGGAGTGGGAGCGCAAGGTCCAGAAGTACCGCCCGCCCGGGACGAACAAGACGTTCAACGTGCCGCTCGGGAACGTCGTTCGCGGGATCCAGGAGGCGTACTTCGTCTTCAACCCGGACGAACGCCCGGAGGGCGCGTGAGCGGCGCGTGATGAGCGGCGGCGACGCGACCGAAGAGCCTTTTGACGTAAACGGTCCGTCCGGAAGGTGGAAGGAAGAGAGACGCGTCGTGTGGGGACGCGCACGAAAACGGAGAGACGCAGGAAACGAGACGCAAGAAACGGAAACGTTTTGAGACGAAGCGACACGATCATCGCGATTATCGTTCGACGCGACACTCGAGAGCGAGACGGCGCCGCGCGCGGTCCTTTACGTACCCTAAACCCTCAATCCGCCGAGGCTTTCGCGGGCGCGATCCCCAGCCCCCACCGCCCGCTCTTCGACGGCGTGACGCGAATCGCGGGGGACGCCGGCGATCCCGGCTCGGCCGCGCGACCCGTATCCGCCTCGGCCGCCGCGCTGCCGCCGCGGTGCATGGACATGGAGACGCTCGGCGCGGACGCGATCGGGGACGCGTCTCCGCCGCCCTGGCCCGAACCGAAAGAAGGCGAAGCCGGACTTTTCGGCGACCGAGGAGGCTCGCCGGCGAACGTCCCGTTTCCGTCCGGGACGACGTTATCGTTACGCGCGGCGGGTTTCGCCGCGCCCCGCGGCATCCCGAGCAGCCGCTCGCTCTCTTCCCACAGCCGCCTGGCTAGCCTCGGGTCCCGCGCGGGCAGACTCGGTTTCCTCGGCGCGCAGTCCGCGTAGTAGTTGGTCGCGCCCCGCGACGACGAGCCCGCCGCGCCCGGCGCCGCCAGCCGCCTGCGATCGGCGGCGGCGCACCACACCACCGTCGCCGCCGCGCGGCGCGCGTCGCGCGTCACCCTCCCCTCCGCGAGCGCGAACAGCAAGCCCCCCCCCGGGAAGCGCATCGCGTGTCTCAGCTCGGCGCCCATCATGCCCGGGTCCGCCGCGAACGCCGCGACGTTCACGCCGGCGCCGCGCAGGCGCGCGTCCAACTCGGACGCGTGCAGCGCGACGGCGAGCTTGCTCTGCGCGTAGGCGCGGCCGGCGTCGTACCCGACGGGTTCGTCCAGGTTCGCGAAGTCGATCCCGCGGCTCGGGCGCGGGACGCCCCTCCTGACGCGGTACGTGAAGTGGTGCGCGCCGGACGTGACGAGCACGATCCGCCCCTGCGCGCCGCTGGACGCAGCCGTGCGCACGATCTCGTCCAGCAGCGCGTGCGCGAGGAAAAAGTGCCCGAGGTGGTTCACGCCGAAGTGCGTCTCGCGGCCGTCGCGCGTTCTGCCGAAGGGCTGGCACACCACGCCCGCGCAGCAGACGAGCCCGGTGAGCGGCAGCGCGCGCGCGCAGAACTCGGCGGCGAACGACTCGACGGAGGCCTTCGAGCCGAGGTCCAGGCCGCCCATCACCACGAGGGCGTCGGAGGGCGTCGTTTGCCGGTTCGCGCCCGTCCCGGCCATCTCCTCGAGGATCTTCGCCCTCAGCGCCTCACCCTTTTCCTGGGAGCGGCACGCCAGCACGACGCGCGCGCCTCGCAAGGCGAGCACGCGCGTCACCTCCGAGCCTAGCGCGCCGGTGGCTCCCGTGACGAGGTACGTCAAACCGGTCAAATCGAGACCCTCGGTGATGGTCTCCGCGGTGCTGTTCGCGTTGAACGCGAACACATCGTCGTGGTCCGCGGTGGCGAGGCCCAGCGAAGCGGCGAGCGCACTGCGGCACCCGAACGCGCCCGTCTCGCACGTCATGCCGGACCGCACGCGACGAGACGTGTTCGCGAGACGCGAGCCCGCCACCCGCGCTCCCCTCCGGCGGCGCGACGCGGTGTGACACCACGGCCCCGCATCGCTCGGGCTCCAGGTTTGATCTGCGTGTCATTAAAAGCACTCGCGTTTTCGGCGCGAAAACGCCAACTCGGCAACAACGAAAACGAACCGAGCTGCCGATCACGTCGCACACCATGGCGTCGGCAGCGCGTCGCGCGATGCGATCTCCGCATCGCCGCGGCGTCTTCGCGCGCGCGCTGGTCCCCTTTGCGTTGACGGCGCTCCTCGCGTCGCTCGCGGCGCCTGCGTCCGCGAACGTCGCGGACGCGAGCGACGGCGCTTCGCTCGATCTCGCGGGCGTGACTCCGGGCGAGGCGCGGGTGGATGCGTCGACGCTCGAGCTCAGCGGCGGGTTCGTGCCCCCCCCCCCGGGGACGAATCAGGTGGTCGAGGCGGACGCCACTGTGCTGTTCTCGGCGCTCGCGAACCACACCGTCGTGGTGGCCTTCACCGTCTCCTGGTGCGCGCTGTGCCGCGGGTACCAGCCCGAGTTCGCGCGCGTCGCGGAGGCGTACGAAGGCTTGGTGGATTCGAGATCCAAGAGACCGCTCGTCTTCGCGACGGTGAACGTGGACGACGGCGAGAACCGCCGGCTGGCGAAGACGTTCGGGGTCTCGAGCGCGCCGTTCGTCACCGTGCTGCGGCACAAGCGGTGGTACGTCGTGGACGCGAGGGGCGAGGTGACGGTTCGCGCGCCCAAGCGGTACACGGGGTACCTCGGCGCGTCGCCGACGGCGGCGCACGTCGCCGCCGTCACCGGCGTCGCCGGCGCGTTCGAAGCCGACGGCGAGGTGACGGCGGACGAATCCGTCCTCGCGGCGTCCGCGAAGGGAGAGGACTCGAGCGCGCGCGCGACCGCCGAGACGTCTGCTCGAACGTCTGCTCGAACAGACGAGACGACGCGAACGAGAAGCAAACGCCCCTTGCGTCCGTACGTCGAGGAGTTGACGGGCGCGACGGTGGCGTCGTACGCGGCGGACCCGACGAAAAACGTGCTTCTTGAGTTTTACGCGCCGTGGTGCGGCCACTGCGAGCGGTTCGAGCCGTTTTACTACGAGGTGGGCGCCGCGTTCGCGGACGTTGAGGACACGCGCGTCGCGCGCATCGACGTCGACCGCTACCGCGACGTCGCCGCCGCGTTCAACGTCAGCGGCCTGCCCAGCCTGCAGCTCTTCCCCAAGGGGTACAAAAGCAGGGGCTTGCACTTCAAGAGCGCCGAGCGGCGCCCGGCGGATATCGTCGCCTTCGTCAAGTCGCCGCAGGTGTGGCTGGTGGAGGCGCAGGTCGCGGACATGCCCGAGTGGCACTGCGTGGCGTGGCTCGAGGCGAAGGGCGTGCTGCGCGCGGGCGCGGCGAGCGGAAGCGTGGGGCTGGAGGGGGACCTGGACCGAGGCGAGGTGGCGCCCTCGCAGGAAAACGCTCGGCGCGACGATGACGCCGCCGCCGCCGCCATGTTCTCCGACGCGCACGAGTGGGCTCGGCGCGGGAAGTGGCTCGAGGCGATGGAGACGCTGACGTGTTTGGCGCACACGAAGGCGCTGCGGAACACCGGCCTCGGCTCGTCGCCCGCGATGTGGAACTTCCTGGATAACGCGAAGCTGCACGTGGAGAATCCGGATTTGGTCGCGTTAGAAGCGAGCGACGACGCGGCGTCAGACTTCACCAACCGTTCGGCGGAGGCGCTCGTCGCCGCCGCGCTCGAGGAAGGGAAACGCGTGAACCCCGAAGGCGGGAGCTGGGAGAGCTTCGGGGGTGCGGACGGCTCCAGGGAGGAGCGGGAGGCGAGCGGGTTCGACTGGGAGGCGTGGGAGGCGTTCGCCGGCAGACAGGCCGGGGACGCGCCCGAGCTCGGGGACGGAGGCGCGTGATTTTTATTTAGCTATCTATCGTCGACGTGTGTCGCGTCCCGACGGAGCGTTCTTCCCGTGTTCGTCATCGCGCGCGCATCGACGCGTCACGGCCTGCCGAGCTCGCGCGCGTTATTCCTTCGGGGGCACGGCTTCTTTCGGGTGTTTCTTCTCGTAGTGCTCTTTGAGCTGGTGGTAATCCACGAGCGGTTGCTTGCAGATGGCGCACGGCGCCTTGAAGCTGTTCGCGCGGGCGCTGCCGAGCTGGGACTTGCCTTGCTGGGGTCCTCCGGCTTTTTTCGCCGCGGCCTTGTCCTTGGAAAGCTGTTTCTGCATACCCCGCGCCATCGCGGCGTCCGTGGTGGCGTTCCGGGATCGAAGGGGAAGATCCACCGGGGATCGGCCGCGGCGGCGCGCCAGCCTCTGTCGCTCCCGAAATGACCTTCCGGGACAAATTGTTCGTCGCAACTTGTCATGCTTGTGAGACAGCCGAAAAGTCAGTTCGTTGGTGAATTTTCCCGGCACACACTGGCGGGCGCGCGCTGGCTATGACCGTCGCCGGCGAGACCGACCCGGGCGGGTCGATGCGCGCAGAGATATTCGCGCGGCTCGACGCGCACCTCGCGAAGTCCAAGGTCGAGGTACGCCCGACCCGGCCTGAGACCCCACAGTCCGACCGCAATTCGAAGATCGCGCGCATTCGGCCCCGTCGCGTGCCGTGCTCCTCGACGACGACTGACACGAGCACCCCGCCTCCCCCAACCCCGTTTCTTCCCGACGCCCAGGACTCGCTCCAGTCCTCCGAGCTTTACGAGCTCGTCCGCGTGTTCGCCGCGTTCGGCATCGACGGGTTCCCGTCGGACCAGCCCCGGGACGACGCGGTGCGCCGTCTGCTGGAGACGGAACTGCCGCCCGAGACGGAACCCGAAGTGCGCGCGCCGCCGCCGGCGAACGCGCGCAGGTACGTCCCGCAGCACGCCGAGGCGGCGTCCACGCCGAAGCGGCCCGCGTACGGTGGCGGGCGCAGAGAGGGCGAATTCAGAGAAGCGCGGTCGCCGCTCGCCGCGTTCGGAGACGACGCCTCCGCGGAGGATGGGCTCGCGCGCTTCGCCCCGACGTCGCCGCGCGAGCGCGCGCCGTTCGCGGCGCCGTACGCGCTCGAGGCGTTCGAACGCGAAACGCGAATGGGCCCTTTCGACCAGCAGACGGCGATGCCGCTGGGCGGGAGCGCCCGGGCCGCGAGGTCCGCGTCCGCGGAGCGGGTGACGGCGGCGGCCGCGTCGCGGTACGCCGCGCGGACGCGGCCGGCGTCGGCGTCCACCTCGACGTCGCCCAGCCGCGCTCGGCCAGCCTGGGGCGGCGGCGGCGGTTCTCGGCGGCTGGAGGATTCCGAAAGCCCCCGCTCGGCGCTCTCGAGGCGCGGCACGCATCGCCCTGGCTTCGATGCCACCTCCAGGTCGGCGGACGCGGCGCTGAGCGGAAAGGAGCGCGCGCGCGTCGCGGCGAGCCGAGCGCGCGCCGAGCTGGCGACGGTTGAGCGTCTGCGCGCGGCGCGCGAGTTGCGCGAGTCGCGGCAGTCCGCACCCGGCGGCGTCGCGTCCGCGCGTCGCTTCACGTCGCAGACCGCACTGGCGTTTGGGTCGAGCGCGCCGGCGTCGCGCCGCGGCGACGCGTTCGGAGGCGCGTCGCTTCGGTCGTCCTCGCCGGCGTACTCGTCGGGCGCGTTTGCGCACAACGCGGGCGACCGTCTGTACCGCCGCGGCGTCTTTGAGCGGGAGAAGCGCGAGCGCGAGCGCGCGCGCGAGCTCGAGCGCATCGCCGCGGAGGCGATCGGCGACGTCGCGATTTCGCGCGACTTCTCGGGCGGCATGGGCGGCGTCGAGTCATCGCGCCCGTTCGGGATGACCAACGTCTCGCGCGCGCTCATGACGGATGCGCGCGCGTTCGAGTCGCGGCAGAGGCTGTTCGAGGCGAAGAAAGCCGAGTCCGTCGAGCTCGAGCGGCTGCGCGCGTTCACCAGGGACCTGGAGGAGACGCGCGACCTGGGGAAGCCGCGCATCACCGCGAGTGCGAGGGCGATGAGGCGCACCGTGGACGACCTGGGCGCGTGGCAGCGGAGGCGGGACGCGCGCCTGGAGCAGGCGCGCCGCGACCGCGAGGCGGACGAATCGCGGGAACTGACGTTCGCGCCCGCGACGGACTTTTCGCGCTCCGCCGCCGCGGCGACGCGCCCGGTCCGCGCGCGGCGAGCCCCGGGGGCGTGGTCCCCGCCGAAATCGGCGCCGCGCGCGAGTTCGGGAGCCGCGAAGTCCGCCTCCGCGCGAGGGGGAGCGCCGAGGGGCGCCGGCGGACGCGCCTTCGCCGAGGGGAAGGAGGAAGCGACGGTCCGCGCCGCCGGAACCGACGCCGTCGCGTCGGCCCCCGCGCCGACCGGGACGCCGACGACCAAAAGCGCGCCCGCCGCGGATGCTGATTCGCGAGCCGCCGCGGCCCATCTCACGCACGTCTCCCCGTACTCCCCCAAGGCGCACGAGCGCGAGATGGCGCGCGCGCTGGCGGGCGCCGCGCTGGCGGGCGCCGCCGCGATGGCGCGAGTCGCGACGCCGGCGGCGGCGCGTCCGTCGACGGCGCCTCTCTCGGTTTCTTCTCCGGAACCGCCGAACTCGAATCCGTTCGGGTTGACCCAGGTGACCCGCGGCGAGACGCACGACACGAGCCCGAGCCGCGTTCCCGGATCCGGCCGGTCACGAG
>Ga0181559_10007197_pt1 | contig 10373 bp, 6 predicted proteins | sample 011ome_21_FD_133752 | JGI IMG/M metagenome (GOLD analysis project Ga0181559, IMG submission 133752) | Coastal salt marsh microbial communities from the Groves Creek Marsh, Skidaway Island, Georgia - 011508AT metaG (megahit assembly) | ecosystem: Environmental > Aquatic > Marine > Intertidal zone... | reverse complement strand
TTTAGTTGAGTCTCAACAATATCTTGAATGTCTGATCTCTGACTAGACGAAAGTGTAACACCAGAAGTCTGGTCGACATATGCTTCCAACCCCGACAAGAAATCTGCCGCAATAGATGAATTAGGACTGTCGAAAGTAGAGAACGTTTCTTTGGTCGTCTCTACTTTAAAATTTTCTGTAATGATCTTTGCCATTATATTACCTTAATTTCCTATCGATGTTGTTACTGCATCTGTTGCTGTCTGATCAAGAGATACGAGTTCTGTGGCTAATACCTCAGATGGAGTGCCTTCTGTCATTATATTCTCTTCTGTTCCTTCTGTGATGTACGGCTCATCTGACAAGTTCCATATTTGGAATTCAACATCAAGCGTACTATCTAAACTACTTGTACTATTTATGAGAGGGGAACTGAAGACTTTTGTGCCCGCAACTCCTACGGTGTCCTTAATAAGCTGTGTATACTTTTCAGGATCAATTACAGAAGATATCTCATATGAATACTCTTGATAATAATCATTATCATGTAAGTATTTAGTGTTATCACTTAAGAAAGATGTAGTAGAACTCCACTTTCCTTCTGTCTTACCTGGTCCAAGTGTTCGAATAACTGCCTTTGCAACTATTTGATGAGACTCGTTTTTAAGATCAACGACTTCACCATCAACATATCTGTATCCAGTGTTAGTGATATCAAGGTCTTCAATTTGTCCAGTCTCATAACTAGCATTACCAGAGATGATTGCGTTTCTACCCATAGCAAATGAATTAGAATCTGGTCTCACTCCACTGAGAGCATACTGATTGTTCTTAATAAAGATGGGATAGTTTTCATCAAAGTCATAGAACGATAGTTTCTGGAAGTAGAAGTCATTACCCTCTCTCTTCAAGAACTTGCCTTTTGCTTGATAACGAACAAACTGATCATTAGTGCCAGGCACAAAGTCAGCGTCCGGATTATTTCCAAAATCTGGATCTTCGATTTGAACTTGTTGTGTGACGATCTCGCCAACTTCGATTAAGAAGTTCGGGTTAGTAAATGTGAGAATACTATCACGGCTATCAAATCTAGAAACGTCAATATATTCAATTTCACTAAACACATCGTTGACATAGTTATTACCTTCACTCTCAGTAACAATGCTTGCAATAGATCCAATCGTAATTGACTTGGCTTCAAACGCATCTTTGATTTTTGTGTTGAGTGTTTCTGCATTAAAGCCTTGACTCAATAATGTACCACTCATGCCATAGTTAGTCGCAACAACGTCAGTCACAGTGCCAGATCCTGTCGCAGGACCAGTGGCAATAAATCTTGTGCCTATGTTATTATCTGCCGCACCAAAGTTTGTAAAGTCTGTACTACCAGTAGTTTCGATCTCATAGATGCCTGGATTTTGCATAGCAGTCGCATTGACAATAACAGCAAGAGGCTTGTCAGCAAAGTTGCCGATGAAGTCTGTGATGATACTTACTGACTCTTGGTTATTAATACCTTCTACTCTAAAACTTGCTGTAGCATTATAGTCAGCAATCGTAGTTATAGTAACATTACTACTACCAACTGTAACATTAACGGTCTCACCAGCGGGAAGAGAGTTAAACTCGAATCCAAATCCGTCTGCATACACAGCAGGTAATAATCTATCTTCAATCCATGATGTCTGTGCAGTTGTAGCGGTACCACCAATATAGTTTGTAAAGATAGTTGCATCTTCGCTATTAACATATCGTCTTGTAACAAAGTTGTATCCAGAGTTTGATATATCACCTAATCTGTATCCAGTATTATCAAGGTCTGAATTAAATATCGCAAGCATCTTTGGATCTACACTAGAGTCACCAGCACCAGCAAGTGCGAGTTGAGCCTGAACAAAACTTAAAAAGTCTGCTTTCGTATCTCTTGCAGAAGCGTTAGTGCTATCTTTATCTGGGTCTTGTCTATTTGATCTTACATAGAGTAGCGGGTGATTATATGCCACGACTCTTCCGCCGCCATTAATCGTTGCCGTGCCAGAAGGCGCATCGTCTGCAACAATATGTTGACCAGGCTGAATAGATTCTACAGCAGTAGAGCCAGAAACAATCAATGCTTGAGTAGAGATAGATACATCGATATCATTATTAACGACACTGTATCCGAATCCGTCATTCTCTTTTACAAAGTCGATCTTACCTGTAGTCGTTGTTGATATAGCACTCACAGTACCAGTCGCACTCGTACCTGTTCCGCCAATACTTGGATTACCAAATCGATCTAAGCCAGTTGATTCGATTGTAATAATGTCACCAACTTCTTGTCCAGCTACAGCCGTGCCTCGAATAACATTCACATCACTCAGAGAACCAGTAACTAGTTTACCATAACTTGTAGTTACACCTAGTCTTGTAACAGAGATCGAATCGTCAGATATAAATCTACCTGCTGAGTTAGACAAATACGCAATAGGACATATCGTACCAGAGAAGTTTACAAAGATTAGATCGTCTACAAATGCTGTTGCACCTGATACATCACCCTTAAGTTTGTCACCACGCTGAATAGGATATCCATCAATTGAAGTTACTGCACGAAGTTCTAGATACTCAGCCCCACCCCATATAGAGTCAGAAGGCTTTAGAATAGCAGTCGAAGGATAAAAGACTTCAATGTCTTCGTCAAAGAACATACGGAACAATAAGCGTAAACTCTCTTCAGAACCTTTTCGCTTGTATAAGTCTTGAATATGTTTTATAATGAATCGTGTATCGACTACAGTATCAATAGGTAAAGACTGAAGATACTTCTTCTTAAAGAATACCAGAAAAGACGCAAGTGTCGAATCAACATCACGGAGCTTAGGTACATTCCTATCCATGATAGATTCGTTATGCTCATAATAAGCCTTAACAAACTCTACGAGAAAGTCGCCTTCTTCTCTATACAGATCAGGAAACTGATCAGCAATCGTTGGCGAAATATGATCTCTTACATTGAGCATTCTTTATTCCGTTGTTGTAGTTACGTTGACAGTAATGTCTTCACCACGTATTGTAATAATACGATCTTTTGGAGCCTTGACATCTTTCGCTACTGAGTTAGCAATGAACTTAATGCCACTACCTTCATATGAATCGATAATTAAATTTGACAACTTGATCGCACCTGTGCTATAATCAATCGTACCAACACTACGCTTAAAGACTGATTGAGAGGCAGACGAAGCAGTCACAGCCATCATCTTACCAGCACCATCGTCTTGGAGTGTGACAAGCGTACCTTCGATAGTTAACTTTGTAGTACGTACAGCTGGTGTAAATCCAGACAAGCCAGTCGTAGCATCATATGCATATGGCTGTACAAGTGCAGTCTCATATGAGAAAGCAGGGTTCTGTACAATACCTAGAGTAGGCGTAATCTGAATAATAGGTGATGCAAAGATACTTGAAGAGATAATTGAATTGTCTACTGCATCAAGGGTAGCCGCCAAACGAGACTGACGTAATGTCTTATTAAAGTCTGCAAGACTATCAATAGAGTATGCCTCAATAGCACTTCTTACTTCGCTCTGAATCTGGGCAGGAGATTTCGTAGTATTATTAGGATCGAATACGACATCTACAACAGTATCAACAAACAAGAACTTCGCAGGAACAAACACAGGCTCAATCGTAAGAGGTGTCTTGTCTTTCAGATACTCAGTGAATGACGCAATCTCAAAGTCCGCAGCCCCTTCGCCGCCAGTCACATCAACAGAGATAATGACCTTTCCAAACTGAGGCGGGATAACTTCGTCACCACCATATACTGAAATCGCTTCGATATTTGGAAACCTATTACGTAGAAGAATTTCGTAGTCACGTGTCGTTACAGCACGTTCTTGTACTTGAAGAGCCTTAGGAGCAAACGCCCGTATAGACTCAGTAGTCTCCGCCGAGAGCCCGCCATTCGAAGGCGTTGTTACTGTGATCGATACATTAGCGGCACCTGGCAGACCATTACTTGTCATAGAGGTAACGCCGTTTGCATCTTCTGCGGCACAGATACGATACTTTGCTGTGATTGTATCACCTGGCGTAGGATGTTTTCCGAACTTGTCTTGTCCAAACTGTATAGAGTACTTCTCATCTTCTTCTGGCTGAAGATAGAATACTTTGTCAATAGCAGTAATGCCAAAGATATCTGTCTTATATACGTACTCTTCACCATTTACTTCTACGTAGAGTGAGCGAGTATCTATCATGTTATTAGACAGTATTGTATTCGATGTGTCAAGTGTTTCTGTAATTAATCTACCTTGATATACTTCTACGTCTTGTACAGTAAATGTTCGTGGCGCATTTGTAGTAGTCTCGGCTGATACAGCACTATATGCTTTCTCTGTCAAGAAGATAAATGTCTTGTTACCACACTTGCCGGATATCTTCGTATCTTTTGGTATAACAAAGAAGTTGCCTGATTGCGTAGCAGTGATATTAAATGTCACTACTGCTTTTGCTGATCTACGTGAGCGTGGTAAATAGTTTAATTCTTTTGCGTGTGATATCATACTATTACGTTCTTGAGCAGAGTCAAGGAACATCTCACTAATCATCATGTTATAATAGTAGTTATTATAGAACGTATTGTATGCGAGTAAGTCAAGCAATACATTCATGTTAGAGCCTTCGAAGTCGTAGTCAGCAAACCTATCTTGATTGCTTAGATAAGTCTTAAGTGCTGACTTCGTTGCAAAGAAGTCTAAGTTTTGTATTGGTGATATATTTGCCATTATCTTACCCTATCGATATCGATTGAAAGTGTTTGAGGTGTCTCATTATTTATGACATAGAATACAACGTTTATACGTACACTATTTGAATCAACGTCTCCAATGACTTCTACATTAATAATACCACAGCGTGGTTCGTATGCTTGTAGTGCAGATTCAATCTTGTCTTTAATGAGTATTGCTGTTACTGGTGTGGCATTCTCGAATAACATAGACTTGATATCACTACCAATCAAAGGCTGAAATAGTCGTTCGCCCTTATTCGTGAGTAGTATATTCTTGATTGCCTCTTTGACAGAATTTTCGTTTACTCTACGTGCAATATCATTACGGCCTGGCAATAGAGCCAAGTCCTTGTGAAAATCGCTGTGAAGTTCACGGCGTCTTGTAAGAGGTGTTATAGTAGCCATTCTTGTTGCCTTTTACTTTTATTTATGTTATACTGAACGAAGTTTGTCACGATCATGTCTCGAAACAAGCTCTACCCATCTAGCTGTCTGTGTTGTTGGTACTGGATAATCAGATGGTGTAGTAGGCTCACCCGCTACCCATGCTCTACGTCCACCTATGTCAAGATGTATAAACGAACTGTATACACCGATGCCAGTAAATCCAGCACGTGAGGCAGCAACAACAAATTGCGCTCTTGTATTATAGTCGCCTGTGACACGTACATCAATCGCATCACCTGTCATATGCTTAGATAGACTTGCTCCACCTACAGATGCATTCTTACCTGGTGAACGATATGCAGAATTAATCTTGACTTCAGTACCTGTTTGTGCTATAGTACGAAGTAGTTTAAACCATACATCATGATTGACTTTCTTCCAACCAGCACCCTTGAGATACTTGCCTTCGAAGTCATTCTCATTTAAAACTTGTGGCTCAAAAGAGAACTTGCCTCCAATACCGTTCTCATCCATACCAGCAACTTGTTCTAATTCTTCTTGTGAAGGACACGTAGGAGATTCGTAATTACCCGATGCTCCATCTGCTATCTCAGAGAGACTAGGTGCTTCTTCGTTGATCTTCTCGTTAGCGGCTTCGATATTCTTCGCTCTTTCGTCAGCAGAAAGTCTTAATGCACCAGCTTGTACTGCTTTCTTTGTCTCTACAAGACCCGCACTCTTAAGGGCAGCTTGTTCGATTGTCAATGCAGAAGCAAGTTTCTTAATACCATCAACTGGTGCTGTGAGTAGTGCTTGAATGATCTCTGTTAACTGGCAGAAGCGAAACATCATAAGTGCTACGTTCTCAGCAGTCAATCTTTCGAATTGAGCAACCATCTTCGCCATAAACTTCTCTAGTGATTTCTTCAATCCGTCTTTATTGACTTCATCGAAAAACTCTTTGATCTGATTAGCGGCTTCTTGGATATGCTTGAATGCAGACTTAGCGGCACACTTTAATTCACCTGCCATAGCAGTTAAGCTATTGACAACACCCTCGACTTGCTTTATAAGTTGTGCTATAACCTTTTCGACAATCTCTAGTACAGTATCTTTAATCTTCTTTAATACAGCGGTCAGAGTAATCGATTTCGCAAGCTTAATCGGGTCCTTCTCTGCTAAGTTCTTAATGTCAGCAATGAGTTCTTGTGCTGTATTGATAAGAGTAAAAAGTCCACCTAGTTGAGCAAAGATATTCGTAAATGCTCCACAGAGTCCACTTGATATAGACTTGCCTAGATTCGTATTCAGATAATAGTCAAGGTCTCCAAGATAGGAGTCCAGAGGGGCTGATAGATTGTCACCCATGACAGTAGGAGACCATGCGCCCACTGCTGAGAATATTCCATCGATATCTTGATTCTCAGATACGATAAAGTCAGCTATCTCAACAAACGTTAACGGACCTTGTGAATGTCTATCACTAAGTGTATTATAACTGGATATATCTATCTTGTCAAGTAAATTATTCGTAGAATTTGTTAAATCTACTAAAGTTTGTCTATCTAATCGCTCAATTGGATTGGCATTCAGATCAACTAGCTTCGTATAGTCATCAATCTCCTTGAATACATCAGAGGCATCCGTAAGCAACGTAGCATCAAAGCGAGATGCCAATGGTGTTGTTGATTCACATAAAGCTGTCATAGTTCTATCCTAATGCCTGATTATTGTAGTACGAGTTAATACTACCTACTGTTATCTTACCATCTGCTCCAACCCATCCTGGATTCTGTTCATATGCTCTAGAGCCAGGCTCGTATACTTCGTACCCATCACCTCGAGAGGCATAACCTGGTGCGGCTTGCATAATCCCTAATGATCCACCTCTATAGTCAAACGCATCAAGATATTGATCATATACAGCAAGTTGTTCAGAAGCACTCATGTTCTGTATCTCACCTGTCGTATAACCTAACATCTCGGCAGTCGATGGTATGAATTGGAATAAGCCTGTAGCACCACTATCACTATTTAGTGCAGTTGTGTTAAAATTACTCTCGCCTTGCATTACTCTATACAATTCTTCTTTTGTCAAGCCTGGATACTTCTCTAGCATCTTCTCTAGTTGTTCTTGGAATGCGGGATCGTTATCGAGTGCTGCCGCAGACGCATAGTTACTTCTTGATGGTACTGCTGTAGCGGCATTCTTAAATGAAGGTGTAGTAGGCGCTGTTGCTCCATCTGTCGTGTCATCACTCATACGACTTGTAGATGGTGGTGGTCTTCTTGTTCTGAAGTTAGCTTTTGTAGTGTGTCCTACAGGAACACGACTCGCAGGTATATCTCCAGGGTTGACAACTGTGGCAACTTCTGTTATACTTAAAGGAGGTATAGAAGCCGTACCAGATTGAACTAGCTGTGGTGCTAATGATGCAGTCACAGTACCAGCGGCTAATCCACTCGTTGCAGAGGCTGTACCACTACCAATATTGACAAGAGTACCGTCGATATTCACAAGTGCACCAGCACCAATACCGACTTGCGCTCCCGAAGCAATATCTAATGTACCAACAGACTTGATACCTAAGGCAGCTCCTGCGTTGATTCCAAGCGCACCTATAGCATTAATATTCATTGTAGTAAGAGAGTTCATACGCAAAGATGTCGTACTATTAATGTCAATCCCCAGATGACCAGCATCAGGAAAAGGTAAAGTTTGTGTTGACACAGCGGGTATACCTGTGCTATGTATCTTCGTATATGCGGAACTATACAGATTCATCTTATAACTGTCAAGATGTACATCACCAAATAATGCTTGTCCATATATGCCACCCTGATTCAATACAGTACCAGCTTTCATTTTAATATTGGCATTAGCGGCTAAGTTAATATCATCACTCGTAGCAAAGAGTCCTACTTTACCACCAGAGATGTTCGTACCAGCGGCAGCATCGATATTCGCAGATCCTCTTGCGACAACATTAAAGTTCTCACATTCGATATCAAGATCGCCATTAATCCATACTTTACCAGAGCCTCTTTCAACTCTGAGTGACCAGTCACCTCCCACATTCGTATGAGAGTCTAACTCAGTATGGTTCATTGTAAAGCCTTCGGAACTATTATAAGTGTCTCCAAAAGACTTGACAAGGATCGTTCCATGTGCATCAATCTGTATAGCAGAACCAGAGGCATGTGAGATAAGAATATACGTCCCATCGCCTTCTCTACTATCACTTAATACAACATAGTTATTATCATTCTTACTGGTATAGATTGTATTGTCAAGATTCTTTTCTGGTGATATAATAGGTGGTTCATTCCAATCTTCGCCATCAATTGCACTCTTAATACCATTACGTTGACTTGCTGCCTGTATAGGTCCCTGTCCAATCTCTGCATCTTCACCACCTAGATGTCTATGTAAAGGAGGCTTACCATACTTAGGTATAGACTCAACAGGCACATAGTTCGCTTCATTAGGCGCACCAGCTTCAGGAGGTAATTGTAGATTGACACCAGGTACTCTTCCCATTACCATAGGGTGTTGAGCATCGTCACCGTCCATAAAGAATCCAAAGCACCAGTCTCCTACTTCAGGTATCTTCTGCACACCACCATATGAGCCATCAAGCACAATCGCCCAGGGCAAATCAGCAGTAGGCATTGCTTGCTTGTCTTCTGTATGAATGCCAAACGCTCGTATCTTCACACGCCCATCGTTAGTGGCATCTTGACGGTCTTCTACGACTCCCACGAACCACAATAGGTTTCTAAATCCAGCCACTATCTCTTCTCCCTAAATAAGGCACGGTCATTCGTATCAGATAGGCCGCCCTTTGTCAAGCTAATCATCTGTTCAAAGGAGTCCTCAAAGAAGACATTCGTTATATCTGTCACCATATAAAGCCCATCTCTCTTTGGATCTGGACCTCTCGTTTCACCAACTTCTACAACGTCTACCATTAAAAAAATAACCATTCCTGGAATCAACTGGTTTCGACCCCTAACAGAGCAATTAATAGCATATTTCTTCATTGAGTTCATAAATAATTTCTTTGAATTAATTACCTCTCGATAAAAAGGATAATGACGATTGATTCCTCTGTCTTGTCCTGGTACATTATAGTCTTTTATTGCGTATACTTCGTCTATCACAGGCATAGAATTAGATAAAAAGTCACTGGTATGAGGTATCTTCAACTCATCTATAGGCATATTGTCTAATATATCCTCGAGTTGAGTAATTGTCCTAGACGTTGTGCGATTTAATAGGTCTATCTCTAGCATTGATGTCTTGTATTCGCCATTGCTGATCTCATTTAATGTATTAGATGGATTACCATATGCAATATTCGATACGACTTGTTGATTTCTTATCTGACCCATTGGTGTGTTGTCATCGTTTATCTTTGTTGTGTAGAATAATAGATTGTTTTCGTCTATTGTTTCCTTAGTCTCTACCATACCTTTGTACTTTTCATATAGATATTCAGGTGTACAGAAATAAAAGTTTTCTTTTGTTTCGAAAAATAAATAATTATTAGTAGAACTCTCACCGCCGTAGGCTTTTCTGGCGAGGAAACTCATCGTCTGGGCGGGCGTTAGGCTCGGAATTGCAAAGGTGTGATTCCCTACTGTGGGTTCGACTTCGATTGTCTTATTACTTGTATCATAATAGGTATCGAATACTGTCTTTACCATATCTGATATAGGTTGATTCGCAAATGATTGGCGCACATCATCTTGATGGGCAGTTAAATGTTCTCTTGATGTGAAATTAATTCGATACGATAACATATCATCTTTATTATCATACGGGCTTAGATCACCTACACCATAACAAAAGAATTCTTTTCTCTGCTTATCACCATAAAAGTCTATCCATTCTATTGTAACGATCTCTTCACCAATAATAGGTAGAGTACGCATAATGCCTTCTGCATCTAATATGTTTGCCGAGCCATTAATATTGGTACGAAACATACTTTCATTGATCTGCCACTTTGTAACGATACGATTTAATTCAATACCATCATCAGCCGAAGCAGTCATCGGTCTTATTTTAAATGAAATAAGTTCGTAGAAGCCTGCTTCAGTAGCATGTTTATTACTTGCCATTTAATTTTCGCTCTAATAAATTCGATATCTCACCCATGTACGCTTTATTAAATAATTGGATCTGGCGTCTTTCTTCATTTAATCTAAATTCATAGTCATAAAT
>Ga0181559_10007186_pt1 | contig 10381 bp, 2 predicted proteins | sample 011ome_21_FD_133752 | JGI IMG/M metagenome (GOLD analysis project Ga0181559, IMG submission 133752) | Coastal salt marsh microbial communities from the Groves Creek Marsh, Skidaway Island, Georgia - 011508AT metaG (megahit assembly) | ecosystem: Environmental > Aquatic > Marine > Intertidal zone... | reverse complement strand
TGGTTGAATATAAGTTCATTAACAATAACGACTGGTCTTCAGGCGTTGAAAGCGTACCCGCTATTTCTCAAAAAGGACATAAAAACAACGGCGAAACTAACGACAACCGTTGGGTATGGACCGGTTCAGGTTCTGACACTTTAATGTTGCCTGCATTTGTTTTCAGTGGTTCTGCTCCAGATGGAGAATATGCAGTTCGTTTAGCTGTTGATTTGCAAAAAGAATCAGAGGTAAGTGCTGACGGCGTTCATATTGCAGGAAGTTTACAAGGTTGGGATCCAGCAAAAACAGCTATGGCCAATCTTTACAACACCAATAAAATTTACGAAATCATTTTAACATTAGCTGACAACAGTTACGAATATAAATTCGTAAACGGTAATGCTTGGGGTAAAGATGAGTCTGTACCGTCTTCATGTGCTACTAACAACAACCGTGGCCTAACTGTAAGCGGAGCCGATGTAGAAGTTTCTAAAGTATGTTTCGGATCTTGTGATGCATGTCCAGGTAGAGAGATTCCTAAGTTCAAAGCTACATTCCAAATCGATATGGCTAAAGAGTGTAACTTCGAAGATGTAGACATCGCCGGTGGTAAAATCAACGGATGGGCTGGTGGAACTTTCTTATCAGACCAATCTGGCTTAAGCGGCGATTGGAAAATCACCAAAATTGGTGTAGGTCCTGCTAAAGGTGATATTTCTTGGTTCAGTGAAGAAATTAACGGTACGACTCGCTCTTGTATGCAAGACGACCGCGTAGTTTTGAATAGAGACGGTTCTTTCTTCAATATTTTCGGTGCTGAAACTTGGATCGAAGGCTGGCAACAAGCTGGTGCTAACGGATGTGGCACTCCAATTGCTCCATTCGACGGATCTACCATGGGTACATGGAAAGACAACGGAGATGGCACTTTCACTGTATACGGTAAAGGAAGCCATTTGGGTATACCTAAGGTAGTTAACGGTGCTGAAATCAGCAATCTTGCTGATGCGCGTGACTCGTTAACCTATGAATACGAAATCACTGACAACAAATTAATTACTTACATTCAAATCGCAGGTGGTGGATATTGGCAGTTTGATTACGCTAGAAACAATTCAAAATCTACTGTATGGACAACCACTATATTGTTGGATTCTGGCGTAGAAATCGCTCACAAAATTCGTAAAATTGACGCTGATGGTAACGTAAACTGGGAAGGTGGATCAGACCGTAAATACTTCGTACACGGAGACACTACTTTCGCTGAGCGTTGTTTCGGTTTGGATGAAGCTTGTTCAGGTAACACCTTAACTCCTTCTGATATTCTTTTCCGCGTTGATATGAGTAATGAAATTCCTCAAGATACAGTTTGGTTGATGGGTGGATTTACATCTCCTGCTTGGCAGGCTGGTGCTATTCCAATGACTCCTAATGTAGATAATTCAGATATTTACGAAGCATTGGTAGAAAGTCTTTGTAACGAATATTTCGAATATAAGTTCGTTAACGAGCCAATGAGCAGCAGTGCTAATGGTGAAACTTTCCCAGATTCAACCGATCGCGATTGTGTTAAAGACAATGGTGTAGGTGGTTTCAACCGTCACCACACACGTACCTCAACTGATTTGGTAGAATTATTCTACGTATACAACTCTTGTCAAATGGGTAATAGCAACGCAATCGTAGATATCAAGAATGATCTACGTGTTTCTCCAAACCCAGCTTCAGGTATGTTTACAGTAAATCTTGGTTCTCGCACAATTAAAAATGTTACCGTTATGAGTTTTGACGGTCGCATTGTTCGCAATATTAACGTAGATTCACACAGCGCTGATATCCATGTAAATGGTTTGAATGGTGTGTATGTGGTTCAAGTTACCGATACATTCGGAAATATTGCAACACAGAAAATCGTATTGCAATAAATAAGATAAACTATCTTATTTCTACAAAAAAAGCGGCCTCGAGCCGCTTTTTTTGTAGTTCATTTTGACTAGAGAAATAAAATACCGGAAATTTATTTCCCTTATATTCGTAATATGATGTCATTGCGATCTACTATCGTTGTTTTCGCCGCAGCCTTGGTGTTTCCCCCAACTAAACTCTTTTCTCAAAGCAACTTGTTTAAAAGCAACGACACGCTGAATACCATTACACTTCTATTTGGTGGCGACCTTATGGGACACGGACCTCAAATTAAGGCCGCCCAAGTTGATTCTAACAATACGTACGACTACAAACCTGGCTTTCGTTATTTACAAAAGTCTATTGAATCCGTTGATTTTGCAGTAGCCAACCTAGAGGTGACTTTAGCGGGCCCGCCATACAAAGGTTATCCTCAGTTTTCATCTCCTGATGCCTATGCATTGAACATGAAGGAATTGGGATTTGACTTATTGGTAACTGCGAATAATCACAGTCAAGACGGAGGTAAGCGCGGTCTACTTAGGACAATAAGAGTATTAGATAGTTTTGCCATTGACCATACGGGTACTTTTACCGATACGTCTGAATTTCAGAATACATATCCGTATATCACAGATATCAACGGACTTAAAATTGCCGTTCTGAATTATACCTATGGGACAAACGGTTTAACGGTTACCCCTCCTACGATGGTAAATATCATCGATACGAATTATATAAAAGCCGCTATTATCAAGGCGCGTAAAAAAGGAGCACAGTTCATTATTCCTGTCATGCATTGGGGATTGGAATACCAGAATCAAGAAGGTGAACACCAACGTAAGATGGCACAATTTTTAGCCGATGCCGGTAGTGACGCCATTATTGGCATGCATCCTCACGTTGTTCAACCCATAAAAAATATTAGAACAAAAGACGGCAGAAATGTACCCGTTGCCTATAGTTTAGGGAATTTTGTTTCCAACCAACGCGATCGTTATAAAAACGGAGGCATTTTAGCCCGTGTAAAAATATTACACCGGGGCAATGAAATCAAACTCGTTCAAATGGATTACAAACCATTTTGGGTCCATAAATTATTACCCAATGACACGTATCCCCCCTTTACTAAAAGAGGCTATTATCTATTGCCACAAGAAAATCTCCACTTATTAAAAGAAAAATACAAAAGCGAAGCGGATATCTTCTTTCAAGATACTCGCGAGTTATTAGATGGAGTTCCCGAATGGAAAAATTAAATCTCTGAAGCATTACCACCATCTCCATGTGACCAAAAAGCACCCTTTCCCGTCCGAATCAAACCAGAACTTTCTTTGATTTCTTTGGACAAATCTGCCATTTTCTCCCATTTCGCTTGAAATGTCTGGGCTTGAATATTAATAGAGAGTCCGAAAAATAGCAGTTGTAAAAATCGTCTCATTCAACAAAAATGAGAACTTTAAATCACCCAATTCCAATAAGAATAGTCAAATAACAATTTCTTAACTAACGCAACAAGTAAAAAACTTGTTTATCGTTTCCGCGTATTCCTCTTTTACCCGATGTGTATTTATAGCGAACGTTAATTATGTAAGGCCCTTGTGGGGCATCTGCATTACGATAGGTTCCATCCCACCCTAAATCATTCAATCCTCCTTCGTATATTTTTTCACCCCAACGGTTATAAATTTGATAACTCAGTTCGTCTAAATCGTATGCTATAGGGGCAAAATATTCATTCAATCCGTCACCCGTTGGCGTGAACGCATTTGGAATGAATATCCTACAATTAAAATCACGAAACTCAATTCGAACTGTATCTGCAACAGTACCACATAAATTAGTGGCACTCGCCCAATACAATCCAGGCTTTACAATACGTCTTTGAGCACGCGAAGAACCATCATCCCAAATATATTTGCTATTCCAACTATTCAGTACTAATTCGAGAATTTCATTTTTACAGAGGGTAGTATCACTGCCCAAGTTCACAATTGGCTGCGGAAAGACCTGAGTAAACTGTTTTGAACTGTCGGTACATCCTTCAACCGTTACGACGTAGGTTACCGTATCACGCCACAACTTAAGGGGAGAAAACTCAAAACCATTAACAACGTTCTTACCAAAGAAAACGCCCCCTTGCGTAAATGCATTTAACGGATAATTCCCAGTATTCTCACAATAAAATTCTCGCAATACATCAAATCGCGCATCTGGCATCGGTTTTACAAATACGTTTTGATTGGCTGTATCGTAACAACCCCACTCGCTTTCGACGATCAAATTTATCGCCTTAACACCTGGTGCATTAAAAATATGTGCTTGCGGATTCATTCCACTGTTACGCTCCCCATTTATATCCCACCATCTTCTTTTCACACCCAAGGAATCCGTTGAAATATCGGTAAATAAATAATCATTCTGATTGAGACACTGCGCGGAATCATTCACTAATATTTGAGCTATTGGTTTGGGATATACCCGAATGATTCGTTTTGTACTATCAACACATCCACTGTCGCTTACATTAATGAGTCTAATGGTTTTAAAGCCACTTTTTTGATATGTTTTCTGAACCGATTGTGTATTGTACGTATTCAAATCTCCCTCTCCTAAACTCCAATCATAACGGCGTATATTTCCTCTTTCAATTAAACTCTGGGCCGTAAATCTGAAGTCTTGAGCATTGATACATTGATCCGTATCGTTAATATTTATACGAACTTGAGGGTTGGGATTTACACTCAGTATTTGAGTAATAGAATCCATGCAACCATAATTTGAGACCCCTATTAGTTTAACAGGGTAATCTCCTACTTTAGCATATTTAAAGAGTTGATCTTGATTGGATACTCTTACTGTATCATTTCCAAAATGCCAATATCCTTGATACGTACCTTCAGCAATATTGGATAAGTTCAATAAAGCAAATTGATGGGTTAAGAAACACTGTCCAGGATCATTAACAATGTAATTCATAACTGGCATCGCTCCAACAATTACAGCCTTACTTAAAGTATCTGCACAGCCGTGATTGGAAATAGCCCTTAACGAAATGGTATACTTCCCGTGATTATTATATATATGAGTTGGTTCAAAATCAGCGGAAATAGCACCATCGCCTAAATCCCAACTCCCAACCGTTGAACCGTATTTTATACGTGTATAATTGGTGATAATAAATTGATTTTGACGCAAACACTGCATGGTATCGTTTATCCTATATTCAATTTCCGGACTTGGGTGTGCCACTGCGGACGCGTATGTAGAATCCATACAACCTTTATCACTAGTCTCAATCAATTTTATGGTATAAAACGTGTCTTTTTTGTAATAATGCTCAAAGGAATCAAGGATTTGAATATTGCCATCGCCCATATCCCATTTATGCGATAAACTACCTTCGCCTATTTTGCTATTGCTCCAAAAAATAAACTTCTGATTATTAAAACATTGAGAACTGTCGTTATGACCAATTTTCGGTTCTGGCATGGGATTCACCTTTACCTTTTTTCTGATTGAATCTACGCATCCCAAATCACTCGTAACCGTTAAAAGTGCTTGTTTTTCACCCCAGAAACTGTAAAAGTAATCGGCATCCTTTGTGGTATATACCTCTCCAAACTCTCCTATATCCCAGCGGTAACTTAGGTTCCCATATTTAATTGATGACCCATTGGTGAATTTATAGAAATTCTGATTCAAACATTGGGCCGAGTCATTCACTGAAAAATTGGGTATGGGATTGGGATATACCGTTATGAATTTGTCCATGGTATCCTTACAACCAAATTCAGACTCTTGAATCAATCGAATTCGATAACGGATGTCATCTGGGAAAGTTCGGGTTAATGTTGTTTGTAAACTTGATGAATCAAAGAATATCCAATTTCTACGGATATTCCCTGTTGGTATTAGTGATACATCCTCAAAATAAAAGGATTGTTGGTTCAAACATTGTCCGGTATCGTTTATGACAAAGTCAGTAACGGGCATTGGATAAATGTAAATCTCTTTTTGAATGGTATCCCGGCAATCTTTATCGGTTTTAATCCAATGTTTGGGATAATATGTCTTGTGGTTCCCGAACACATGTGAGGTGGTAATTCCTGAATCCTGTGATCCGTCATTGAAATCCCAATTATAAATTAACGTACCTGTTTTCACCGTAGATTCTGAAGTGAAACGAACTTCATTTCCACGGAAACACTGCGTGGAATCGTTCATGCTAAAGGCTGCTGTGGGCATGGGCCAAACATCAATGAATTTTGAAATGGTATCCTGACATCCCTTGTCACTTGTACTCTCTAGTTGAACCTTAAATTTCCCATCATTTTGATACGTATGAGACACTTGTTTACCAGATTCTTTATTCGACCCGTCGCCAAAAGTCCATTCGTGCTGAGTGCTGCCGGATTTTATTTTTCCAGCTTCTGTGAATTCAAAAAGATTACCCCGCAAACATATTCCATCATCGGCAATGGTAAAATCCGGGTAGGGTTTTGACCATGTTTCAATTATCTGAAAGGAAGAATCCGTGCAACCAAAATTACTCTTTACGATTAACTGAATTTTATAGGTTGTGTCTTTGGGGAAATTCAACAATAAAGAACTTCCTGGAAATGAACTATCGCCTTTATAATGCCATATCCCATTTATATTACCATAACGAATACGACTGCTGTCTGCAAAAACGAAGGCTTGACGATTCACACATTGCTGACTATCGTTTACCCAGATTTTCACTTTCGGCATAGGCCTTACAAACACCTGATGTTTGACAGAATCTATACAACCATGAACCGACGTTACTTTTAATACTACGGTAGGATCAAAATCAATAGCATAACTATGGGTGACCGTATCTTGAAAAGACTTAGTACCATCACCCAATTGCCAATTATAATCCAGGTCCCCAATTTGAATTTCCGAGGTGTTGCTAAATACAAATCTATTTTGATTTAAGCATTGACTTGTATCATTAACGGTAAAGGAAGGCAGAGGCATTTCTCTCACCCAAGTATTTTTGCTGACTGTGTCTGCACAACCAAAATCACTTATTGATATCAGTCTTATTGTTTTAATTCCAGTATCTGAGTAGTTGGCTATCGTATTGGTATTGCTGCTTGCATTTCCATTCCCCAAATTCCAATTATAATTTAGATTCCCCCAAAAAAGCGTTGATTTATTGGTAAAAATGAACTCATTTGTACTTAAACACTGATCGGTATCATTAATACTAAAATCTGCAAGTGGCATAGGCATTAAGCGGACCGCCTTAACAGCGGTATCGGCACAACCTAAATTGGTGAGTGTTCTTAAGCTTACATAGATGAGTCCCGTATCGGTATAACTATGATTAACCGGTGTTGTATTTTTAATAGAAACTCCATCGCCTAACTCCCACAATAGGTCATAACTACCGGCTTTCTTAATACTTTGATCCGTAAATTTAAATTTATTGCCTCGATAACATTGATTGGTTTTATCAATGTTAAAATCTGGATTTACCGATGGCAGAACCGTCAATTTCTGGTAATCGGTATCGCGACATCCATAGTTGGATACTGAAATCAATCGAATGGTAAATGTTCCTGTATCTACATAGCGTTTCTGCGAAAATTTTGAGAATGCGGTGCTTCCGTCTGCAAAATCCCACTGGGCCGTGGTACTACCACTAACTATGGAGGACACATCCTCCAATTTAAAATTATGCTGGGTAAAACACTGAACAGAATCTCCTAATAACCTAATATCCGCTATGGGATTGGGATCCACAAAAATCCATCTACTGCTTGAATCCCAACAGCCATGTACGGTTTTGATCCGTAGCTTCACGAAATAATTATCAGGCCCTGAATATAGATGTTTGGGTGCCCATTCTTTTGAATAATTTCCATCTGCAAAATCCCAATCGTAATATTCAATTTCTTGTTTGGCACTGCTTAACTGCACAAAATTTGTTGAATCTTCGTGACAAACTGCGTTGGCATAAAATGCTACTACCGGTCGAGAATATACCACTACGGTTTTGGATGTGTCTTTTACACAACCCGCAGAATTTCTCACCCTAAATCGAACCGTATAAGATCGATCCTTATTATAGGTTTTCAAGGGGTTTCTTTGCCTACTAATACTACCATCGTCGAAACTCCAATAATACGATGTTATGTAATCATTGAAAGCCTCTGTGGAATCATAAAACTGTGTTTTCTCGCCTATACAATTGGCGTCCCAACGGAAATTCGCCACCGGTGGCGGTGCGATTTTCACATTAGACTCAAAGGTATCGGCACATCCATTTGAACCTGTAATTCTAGCAAAGAAAGGATAAGTACCCGTATCCTTATAGGTATGAATAATATTGCCAATGAGCTGATTGGGATTAAAACCATCTCCTAAATCTGTACCATCACCAAAGGATGCCCAGAAATAATCAATTGTTCCAGAATTCATGGAACTCACATTGTAAAAAGTAGTTGTGAATGTTTTGCAATCGGTTGCCCAAACAACATTCGCTTTAGGCTTCTCCAATACCTCAACTACTCGCTTTATTTGGGTGCTTGTATCTGGATAAATAGATTCACAGACCCGCGTAATACCATTTACTGTGAAAGAGCCCCGAGCAACCAATAAGGGATAGAAACTTCCATAACCTTGATAACTCAGATGAACATTTGAATCTGAGGTTGTGGTTAAAACGTTGTTGTTTACATCTCCGAATCTCCATGTATATTCGTTAGCATCTTTACTCTTATTGGCAAAATCGACTCGTAAAGGTGCGCATCCAATTGAATCTTTTATAAAATCGTAATAAGCGGTGGGACCAATTACTGTAATTTCCTTTTCGAATGAATCAATACATCCCCGTTGATTGTACACTTTTTGAACTACCCGATATTTCCCGGTTTCAAAAAAACGACTGGGGCTTGCAAACAAACTTTTGGGGTATTTGGAACCAAAAGTATATTCATGACGGCTTATATAATCACCCGTTAAAATTTTATTATTCGTGGAATCGTAGGTGGTTGCACGATCGGAAAACAAAATAGACTGTGGGCATAAAAATGTATCTGAGGGAGTACTAAATCCGGCATATACCCCAGAAACTTGAATGTTCAGGTAATTCCAAAGTGTATCGCTACAACCCAAACTGTCATTAACAATCATTGAAATTGGATATACGCCGGGTGATTTAAATGTAACTTTTGGATTCTCTCCATAATATTGAAATCCAGCTCCATCATTCAAATCGTAAACTACCTTTTCTTTACCAGATGCATATCGCTTTTGACTGTTGAAATAATTGGTTTTTCCGTCTCCCCATGTGAAATAACGATTCTGCTGAATTAAATCTATACTGTCGGAGCCTAAACAAATTAAATTCTTAGAGACCTCGAAGTGTGGCATAACACCAATATGTACCCACATCCCTTCTTCCATGCGACATCCATCAGGATGAATAGCGACGAGACGGACCCAATAACTGCCGCCGTTCTGATAACGGTGCCATACAGGCATTGGTGAAACCGTATCGATTGAATTGCCATCGCCAAAGTTCCAGATGAACCGGATTCCTTTATTCTGCATAGTATCTTGAAGATTAAAGTGCACGGTATCACCTCTACAAAAATGGGTTGAGTCGTTATACGAACTTTCGAATCTCGCATCAATTCGGGTTACCTTAATAATTTTCGAAAACCACGCCGTATCTCTACAAAGCACACCAGAAGAATCGTATCCATTTTCAACAATTAACCCGACTGTTACATATCCCGATGAATCTCCTGCTGGATTGAACGCATCATAATTGTGTCCAACAGAATTTGAGACCCACATACTATCAAAATTATTTGTTTTTGTTGCCTGTAATGAATCCCACATAACCCACCAGGCGTATTTCAAACAACTGGGTTCTGGTTTAGAAATATCAAAGGTTAAGGTTTTATTTTGGGTAGGCAGATTATTACCCGGACAAGCAAATGTATCAGAAGGCGTAAAGTTTCCTTTGGCTTTTGGCGCCATTAAAGGCAACGCAACCAATGCGGAATCTCTACATCCAAGTACGGTATCCACAACTAAAAGTTTTATGAAATAACAATCTTCTTTACCTTTTTGATATAAATGTTTGAATGACAATGAATCGGTAGAAAAATTACAGTTCTTTTTGGTATTTTGGTTATTTTTTCCGGGCGCGGTACATTTTGGGCCGAATGGATCTTGTGCATCCCAAAAAACAGACAAATTTTTATTTCTAAAGGAATAGCTGCCATTTTCAACATGAACAGTATCCGTGATCTGACATTGAAATTGGTTGATTACATTGGTAATGCGAGCAACCGGACCATAAATCACAACCGAGTCGAATTGCAAAGAAGAATCGCACCCGTTTTTACTTATGGTTACACATGGCACATAAACACCTGGTGAATTGTAAGAAAAACCACCTGAAAATGTGTTTCTAGTAGCTGGAAGTTTCCATAGTATTGTGGCC
>Ga0181559_10007183_pt1 | contig 10383 bp, 9 predicted proteins | sample 011ome_21_FD_133752 | JGI IMG/M metagenome (GOLD analysis project Ga0181559, IMG submission 133752) | Coastal salt marsh microbial communities from the Groves Creek Marsh, Skidaway Island, Georgia - 011508AT metaG (megahit assembly) | ecosystem: Environmental > Aquatic > Marine > Intertidal zone... | reverse complement strand
CGCGCCGAATACACCGGATCTCTTTCGAACTCCGCAGTTAACCGACGCAGGGCCCGGTCAGTACTGAATTGGGGGACCGTTCGGGAACACCCTTGGGTGCTGCTGGCTTTTTCCTCGACGTTCTGGAGAACAATTTCGCTCCGCGGTACCTTCACGTGCGGTTTGACACCGTAGCCATTTTGGCTCAAGGTAAACCTTCTGGCTAATGCATTCGCAAGCTTTTTCGTGCGCGGAGGTCTTGTTTTTGTGCGATCGCGCAGCGCTTGAGTTGGGTAGCACCCCGCATTTCACGCCAGCGGCCATACCGCGCCGAATGCACCGGATCTCCTCCGACCTCCGCAGTTAACCGTCGCTGGGCCCGGTCAGTACTGATGTGGGGGACCCTTCAGGAAGACCACGGGTGCCGCTGGCTTTTCGCGCGTTGGCGCCGACGTCGGTCTACTCGGCGAGACCTTTCCATCACCACAACGCCGCCCGTCTAGCTCAGTCGGTAGAGCGCAAGGCTCTTAACCTTGTGGTCGTGGGTTCGAGCCCCACGGTGGGCACCTATTGTTCAATTGTAAGCGCGTTTGGGCGGATTAACATGTGAAAGCGAGTGATTACACTTCCGCACGCCGGCCCTGTGGCCCAATGGATAAGGCATCGGTCTACGGAACCGGAGATTGTAGGTTCGAGTCCTACCAGGGTCATTTGTTTTTGGAGCCCGCACTTGTGCGAACTCAGTTTGACCGAGTGCTTGGGATACCGTGATCCGATGTAGTCTAGTTGGTTAGGATACCTGGCTTTCACCCAGGCGACCCGGGTTCGAGTCCCGGCATCGGAACTTTTCTCGATTTGGATTATTGTTGCCGAAGGTTGCTGTGGGTCGGTTTCGGAAAAAAAAAGGAGATGGCGAATGCCTGCATCAGTGGTCTAGTGGTAGAATACATCGTTGCCATCGATGTGACCCGGGTTCGATTCCCGGCTGATGCACTTTTAAATTTCGGGGGGGTTTGGTGGAAAGGTCAGAGAAATCGTGCGGCCGGATGTGGCTATTTTGATGCAGGCTCTGGCTTCGAGTGCGGGGCTATGGCGCAACGGTAGCGCGTCTGACTCCAGATCAGACGGTTGGGCGTTCGAATCGCTCTGGCCTCAATCTTTTGATGACGAATCTAAAAATGTTAGCGCGAATTCGGGACAACTGTTCTCACACTTGGCAGACGACAGTTTGGCCGAGCGGTCTAAGGCGCCAGACTCAAGTTCTGGTGGAGCAATCCGCGTGGGTTCGAACCCCACAGCTGTCATTTTGCCGACGGTAGAGAGTCGTTGTCGGTATCCGAGATAATCGGGTGACGGTTTGCGCGTAGGTCCTGTGGTGTAACGGTTAGCACTCTGGACTCTGAATCCAGCGATGGCGGTTCAAATCCGCCCAGGACCTCTTTTGCCTCGGTTATTTCAGGGTAATGGAATCGACAGGGACTATTTACCTGGCGTGATGCATGTGTTCCGATGTAGTCTAGCTGGTTAGGATACTTGGCTCTCACCCAAGAGACCCGGGTTCGAGTCCCGGCATCGGAATATTTTGAGTGCGTGCGGTTATTCGACGTCTGTTCTCTAAGCGGAATTCGCTTCTCGCGGTGCTTCATTGGTCTAGCGGTTATGACGCTCGCCTTACACGCGAGAGGTCCCCAGTTCAATCCTGGGATGAAGTATTGTCCAGGCGTGGCAGAGATCGATGCAGCGCACATCATGCAAGTGTGGCAAGCTCTCCCGCAGGCCCGTCTAGCTCAGTCGGTAGAGCGCAAGGCTCTTAACCTTGTGGTCGTGGGTTCGAGCCCCACGGTGGGCACTTATTGCCCAAGATTTCATCGCCGAATGCTTCCGCAGAAAAACTCTGACCACGGTAGGACTCGAACCTACAATCTTCGGTTCCGAAGACCGACGCCTTATCCATTGGGCCACGCGGCCTAGCGAGTAGGGTTCCACAAAAGCGGCAAGCCGTCGAGGAGAAAGTTAGGGCAAGCCGCAGCTTCGACCGCTTGTTCGTAGAGTGGTGAGCGCACAGCGTCGTTGGTCTAGTGGTTAGGATATCTGCCTTCCATGCAGATGGCCCGGGTTCGATTCCCGGACGACGCATATTGTTTTCTTTTCTGAGACCGGTGGCTTGCGGATTAGTACAGCGTGAGCGTGTCTGAAGGCGCGATGCCAATGTAGCTTAGTGGTAGAGCGTCTGCTTCGTAAGCAGAAGGTCGCGGGTTCGATCCCCGTCGTTGGCTTTCGGTTATTGCGTGCGCAGAGGCGCCTACCGTGAATCCAGAGGCAGAGGGTGATAGACCATACGCGCGCCAATGTAGCTTAGCGGTAGAGCACCCGCTTAGTAAGCGGGAGGTCGTCGGTTCGAACCCGGCCATTGGCTTTTTCGCGTGTATCATGTGTCTTCTTGAGAAACGGGCGTCATTGATTGCGCCCTACCCAAAGACACTGTGTCCGAGTGGTTAAGGAGATGGACTAGAAATCCATTGGGCTCTGCCCGCAGGGGTTCGAATCCCCTTGGTGTCGCGTTTTTTGCGATTGGTTGAATTGCAGTAGCGTGCAGCGATATAAAGAGAGGATGGGGACCGCTTGCAGAAGCTCTCTTAGCTCAGTGGTTAGAGCGTGCGGCTGTTAACCGCAAGGTCACTGGTTCAATCCCAGTAGGGAGCGTTTCGGTGTTTATTGGGATGGCACTCGCGGTCGTCTCTAGTGGGCAAAACATGCGCTGTCCTGACGGCGATGGTTCTGTGGCCTAATGGATAAGGCGTCTCCCTCCTAAGGAGAAGATTGTGGGTTCGAGTCCCATCAGGACTACCAATATTTGCCTTTCCATCTGGAATCGGCATTCGTTCTTGCGCTCAGGCGCGTTTGACGGCGGATAGTCAGTCGTCTAATTCGTCTAGCGGTTAGGACGCCACGTTGTGGCCGTGGTAACCCCGGTTCGAATCCGGGATTGGACATATTTTGCGTTTCCGTGATGAGAGCAGCAGTCGCTCGGCGTTATGGGTAACATTGCGCGAAACGCGTTGAGTGCCCGTCTAGCTCAGTTGGTAGAGCGCCAGCCTTTTAAGCTGGTGGTCGTGGGTTCGAGCCCCACGGTGGGCGCAATTTTTCGTTCCGAAGGTGGGAATCAGGCTCAACCTTTTTGGTGTGGGTTGTTTCGATTGCGGAGCCCTCATGGCGTAATGGATAACGCGTTGGACTTCTAATCCAAAGATTGTAGGTTCGAGTCCTACTGGGGGTGGAATATTGCGATCTCGACGGTGTTTGTTGCGCGGGAGTTATTTTCGAGCGGTGAGTTACGGCTGGTAGTCAGTTTGCCCGAGTGGTTAAGGGGGTGGACTTAAGATCCTCTGCACGTTAGTGCGCGTGGGTTCGAACCCCACAGCTGACAAATGCATATATTCCAAATTCAAAATCTCTTGGCATCAACGTGACGGAGTAAAAATGGAGAACCTGGGCATCGATCCCAGTGCCTCTCGCATGCTAAGCGAGCGCTCTACCATTTGAGCTAGATCCCCGCGCACGCCTTGGTCTGGCGCAATGACCAGGCGCGCCAGGGCTGGTAGGCGTGTAAGCTGTGCTTGTCTGCGGATGGAAATCAGGTGGTTGCAGCCGAGTGGTTCGAAGCCGTGATAGCTCAGTTGGGAGAGCGTCAGACTGAAGATCTGGAGGTCCTTGGTTCGATCCCGAGTCCCGGCACGTTTTGAGTCCCACAAGTTCGGTTTTCTTAACCGCGAAGCGACCTGCGGAGTGTATGCGCGGGGCTTTGGCGCAGTTGGTAGCGCGTAGGTCTCATAATCCTAAGGTCGTGAGTTCAATCCTCACAGGCCCCATTATTTCAGCGCAAGCCATAGGAGCATCTCCTTGGGAGATCAGATTGCGCGTAACCGGAGAGGCAGTTTGGCCGAGCGGTCTAAGGCGCTAGCTTCAGGCGCTAGTCCGAAAGGGCGTGAGTTCGAATCTCACAACTGTCATTTTTTCCAAGTTGGGTAACCAGGCAACTGGTGCTTCCTGAAGCGGTGTGATGATGCGGTGCGTCGCCCGTCTAGCTCAGTCGGTAGAGCGCAAGGCTCTTAACCTTGTGGTCGTGGGTTCGAGCCCCACGGTGGGCACTTCTTTTTCGCATCTCTCTGAAATTCAGTATCTTTGAGGATTTGCGGATCTCGGTACGTTCAAGCAGGCTGTTTGGTCTAGAGGTATGATTCTCCGTTTGGGTCGGAGAGGTCCCGGGTTCGAACCCCGGAACAGCCCCGTTTTTGAAGTTCCGACATATAACCCCTATTGGCTGATACCCGGGACCGATCGGCGAGGGTGTCCCATTAGCTCAGAGGTCAGAGCGTCGGTCTTATGTGCCGAAAGTCACGGGTTCGATCCCCGTATGGGACATTTTGCTTCCGATTTTACGGCAGTCGGCGTCCCGAGAGTGAGGTCCATGCGAGCGAAACCAGGGTGCAGACGCGCCGGGCTCATGGTGTAGTGGTATCACGTCTGCTTCGCATGCAGAAGGCCCTGGGTTCAAATCCCAGTGGGTCCATGTTTTTCCATCTTTCCGATGGAGAAACATCTGCGTAGCGCCTGTCAACAAGTTGCGTCGTGGACCTCACCCTGGCGTGACAGTTTGGCCGAGCGGTCTAAGGCGCCAGACTCAAGTTCTGGTGGAGCAATCCGCGTGGGTTCGAACCCCACAGCTGTCATTCTTGGTCCTTACGTCGGGTCGCGCGAAGAACAAACGCGATTCAACGAAGGGTGGTACCGCGGGGCTATGGCGCAACGGTAGCGCGTCTGACTCCAGATCAGACGGTTGGGCGTTCGAATCGCTCTGGCCTCAATTTTCGCGTGAGCGGGTCTTCCCGGGAGATTTCAGTCTTTCGAGTACAATGGACACTGGCATCTCGCAGTTCCGTGATAGTATAGTGGTTAGTATATCCGCCTGTCACGCGGATGACCCGGGTTCAATTCCCGGTCGCGGAGATTTTTGAGCAAATCAGTTTACCGCCCCGCGGTATCTTTCGCGTGCAAACACCACGGATCGCTGCGCGCTTTGCGCAGGGGCGTTGTAATGGCCCTGTGGCCCAATGGATAAGGCATCGGTCTACGGAACCGGAGATTGTAGGTTCGAGTCCTACCAGGGTCAGGTATCCCGACTTTTTATGGAGTTTTTTCGACTCCGTGGGTGGGCGCGAGAGTCTGCTCATGCGCGGCATCAGTGGTCTAGTGGTAGAATACATCGTTGCCATCGATGTGACCCGGGTTCGATTCCCGGCTGATGCACGTTTTCTCGACGCAGAAGGGGTCTCGAAAACGCTGCGGAAAATCCTCGTTGTGTGGCGCTTATCCGATGTAGTCTAGCTGGTTAGGATACTTGGCTCTCACCCAAGAGACCCGGGTTCGAGTCCCGGCATCGGAATTTTGGTCTTTTCGGTCGTGATCGGCAATGGCTGCCTGAATTGGCCATTGGAAAGTTTCATCGGCTTGCGCGAGAACTCCGAAGGTCGTCTCATACTTATAGACGGAGACCTTCGGGTCATCCGATAAAATTGGAACGATACAGAGAAGATTAGCATGGCCCCTGCGCAAGGATGACACGCACAAATCGAGAAGAGTAAACTGTTTTTTTTTGATTTGCTGCTGTTTTCGCGCTTGCTCTGGTGGCGGCTGGAGGTGGCGGGGTGGCCCCGAACATAGCTCAGTTGGTAGAGCGTTCGACTGTAGAATGAGCAGGCATCGAATGGTCCCTGGTTCGATTCCGGGTGTTCGGATCACGCGGAGCGTCTGCTGAGGTTACGTCCCGGGCAGGTCAGTTCGATCGCATGCAAGCAGCTTCGTTGGTCTAGTGGTTATGACGCTCGCCTCACACGCGAGAGGTCCCCAGTTCAATCCTGGGACGAAGTATTTTTATTGTAAGCCTGATTTTCTTATCGGGGCCAAAAAGAATGCGCCCGCCGGGAATCGAACCCGGGGCACAAGCATGGGAAGCTTGTATGTTACCACTACACTACGAGCGCTCGCAAAGGCCGGCCGCGATTATCGGTGTGAAGGGAGAAGGCGCTAGGACCCCCTAGAGCAACGCCCCGAGGCAAACGCTGACGGCTAAATGGCACGGTGGTCAACAGGACACTTTGGCCGAGTGGTTAAGGCGCCGGCCTGCTAAGCCGGTGGGCTCTGCCCGCGTGGGTTCGAACCCCACAGGTGTCGTTTTGCGAAATTTTGAGTGCTGAGACTTTTCAAGTGTTGACACGTTCACGCAAACTCCAATCAGGTGTCTTAGCCAATGTAGCTTAGCGGTAGAGCAACCGCTTAGTAAGCGGGAGGTCGTCGGTTCGAACCCGGCCATTGGCTGTTATCACGGATTTTATGGAAATCATCGTTTAGTGACGGAAATACAGCCATGGCTGGCGTAGCCCGTCTAGCTCAGTTGGTAGAGCGCCAGCCTTTTAAGCTGGTGGTCGTGGGTTCGAGCCCCACGGTGGGCGATGTTTGATTTTTTCGGCGGTACGTGTACGCACCTACCCTTGTGTTCCAAAATCGGGTGTGCATGGCAGTGTGTCCGAGTGGTTAAGGAGTCGGACTCGAAATCCGATGGGCTCTGCCCGCGGGGGTTCGAATCCCCTCGCTGTCGCTCTTTTTCTCATCGCGGCTCGCGGGAAAGCGGCAAGTGAAGTAAGGCTTGACTGTCAAGAAACCTTTCAGACCCGAACATAGCTCAGTTGGTAGAGCGTTCGACTGTAGATGTCGCAGCTATCGAATGGTCCCTGGTTCGATTCCGGGTGTTCGGACTTTTGTCCGTCGGTTGCGGTAGGGACGCGTGGATTGGGGAACGATTATTCGAGGATTGCCGTAGCATCATTGGTCTAGTGGTTATGACGTCCGCCTAACACGCGGAAGGTCCCCAGTTCAATCCTGGGATGATGTATTTTCGGATGGTAGTTTTGGGTTCTCGACTAAGCTTGAGGATTTCCCAAGATGAGTCCGCGCACGTAGAGCGCGCGCATCAGTGGTCTAGTGGTAGAATACATCGTTGCCATCGATGTGACCCGGGTTCGATTCCCGGCTGATGCATTTTCTTCGCGGTGGGAACGGGCTCAATCAGGAACGTAGCGATTATTCGGATACTCTCGTCGTCCGGGGATCTAGCTCAAATGGTAGAGCGCTCGCTTAGCATGCGAGAGGCACTGGGATCGATGCCCAGGTTCTCCATTTTGTGTTTTCGGGGACGTTGCTGAATTGGAAGAGTTCAGGGTGGCCTGAGGCGACTCCACCCGGCTCGCTCTTATAGCTCAGTTGGTCAGAGCGTACGGCTAATAACCGTAAGGTCCGCGGTTCAAGCCCGCGTGGGAGCATTTTTTTCCGCCGGCGGGAGCGAGTGCTCAGAGTGTAGAAATAAGCCACCACTGGGGATTGAACCCAGGACCTTCAGCTTACAAGGCTGACGCTCTACCACTAAGCTATAGTGGCGCTCGGCGTGCAGGGGTGGTCAAGGGTGAAAAGAAATCGATCCGGTGTCGACTCTCAGTGTCCGCTGACTGGGGAGAAGGCGTTCCCCGTGCGACTGAAGCTCTCTTAGCTCAGTGGTTAGAGCGTGCGGCTGTTAACCGCAAGGTCACTGGTTCAATCCCAGTAGGGAGCGTTTCTTCTTGTCATGATGACAGGCGGCCTTGGAGGCGTTTACGAATACGTAAACGAGAGGCACCATCAGGATGGCACTGTGTCCGAGTGGTCAAGGAGTCGGACTTGAACTCCGATGGGCTCTGCCCGCACAGGTTCGAACCCTGTCGGTGTCGTTTTTCGCAATCTTGTCTGACGGCCTTTACTTGCGAGGGAGACACATTCAGGGGTGGTCGCACCGACGAAGAGCAACTCGACAGCATGGCCGAGCGGTCTAAGGCGCCAGCTTAAGGCGCTGGTCCGAAAGGGCGTGGGTTCGAACCCCACTGCTGTCATTTTCGGTTTTGAGCGCTCGTGCAAGGCTTAATTCTAGGTCTACCGCTGCAGTCCCGCCCGAGATGGGGCTTTGGCGCAGTTGGTAGCGCGTAGGTCTCATAATCCTAAGGTCGTGAGTTCAATCCTCACAGGCCCCATGTTATTGCGCCCTTGCAACTCCGCTCGTCGTCTCAAAATATCCACCCGAGCCCTTAGGAAAGGTTTTGGCGAGGGTCAGAGTTCCGTGATAGTATAGTGGTTAGTATATCCGCCTGTCACGCGGATGACCCGGGTTCAATTCCCGGTCGCGGAGTATTTTCTTTTTCACAGAGACTCGAGCAAGGTGTTATAACGTGGTCGCGGCGTGCCTCCGACCGCCGTGATAGCTCAGTTGGGAGAGCGTCAGACTGAAGATCTGGAGGTCCTTGGTTCGATCCCGAGTCCCGGCATTATTGACGCGCACGGAAGCGCGGGCGCTTTGCACCGTTAAGGTACAGTCGGAGGCGTGCGGTCTAATGGTGTAACGGTTAGCACTCTGGACTTTGAATCCAGCGATGGCGGTTCAAATCCGCCTTAGACCTCTATTCGTCGTCACCTGTGGATTCGCAAGTTAGCATACAAGCGATTACCGCCGGCATCATCGCAAGCGCTCTTATAGCTCAGTTGGTCAGAGCGTACGGCTAATAACCGTAAGGTCCGCGGTTCAAGCCCGCGTGGGAGCATTTTGGGAAATACATCGACAAGCGTGGAAGTTTTTGTTAGCTTGCTCTCCGACGTCAGAATGGCAGCATGGCCGAGTGGTCTAAGGCGCCAGCTTTAGGCGCTGGTCCGAAAGGGCGTGGGTTCGAACCCCACTGCTGTCACAACGAATCTCTATTTGGGAGGGCGAAACGCGAACTGGTAATGCCTCAGTTTTCTCGAACGAGGGGGCTTGTGGTGTAGTGGTATCACGTCTGCTTTGCATGCAGAAGGCCTCGGGTTCGAACCCCGACAAGTCCATTTTCGTTTTTAGAATGAAACGCTTCGAGAATAAAATTTCGTCTGGTGGCGGCGTCGGGCCCGCGGGTCCTGTGGTGTAACGGTTAGCACTCTGGACTCTGAATCCAGCGATGGCGGTTCAAATCCGCCCAGGACCTTTACGTCATCTATTCCATTGGCTTCCGTGCCCCCGAGAACGAATGCAGGGTGGGCTGACTGAGCGTCGTTGGTCTAGTGGTTAGGATATCTGCCTTCCATGCAGATGGCCCGGGTTCGATTCCCGGACGACGCATGTGCTTTTCGGTCGGCGTATTTCCAATCGGGTCGTTGTAGGCGAAGTCGGCGGGGTGATGTCGGACTTCCGTGATAGTATAGTGGTTAGTATATCCGCCTGTCACGCGGATGACCCGGGTTCAATTCCCGGTCGCGGAGATTTTTGTGGAGCGTTGAGGTGGAGGTTTGACTGTGGTCGAGAATCGCCACGGTTTTTGCGTGGCTGTTTGGTCTAGTGGTATGATTCCCGCTTCGGGTGCGGGAGGTCCCGGGTTCGATCCCCGGAACAGCCCTCTTATCTTCGCGACCCTGAAGTCTATGCTCCAGAGCGGGCTGAAGCGGGAAGGATCGCAGCGGCAGCTCTCTTAGCTCAGTGGTTAGAGCGTGCGGCTGTTAACCGCAAGGTCACTGGTTCAATCCCAGTAGGGAGCGTACTTTTAATTTTATGAAAATGAAAAAACAGGAGACCTGCATTCTATGGCGCAACGTAGACGTGATCGGGTATATAGCTCAGCGGTAGAGCGGCTGACTGCAGATCAGCAGGTCCCTGGTTCGAACCCGGGTGTGCCCTTTTCGTCTTTTCACGGTGAGGCGTGCTCGATTTCATTGTTCGTTGCGAAATACGAAACACTTGAGGGAATTCAGCCTGACAGCGGAGTGGCGCAGTGGTTAGCGTGTTGGGCTCATAACTCAAAGGTCGGTGGATCGAAACCACTCTCCGCTAAGTTTTTTCCTTTCCTTCGAGGCAAACATCGGGAGCGGCCGATGTTCTTCAGACGTCGACGCGTGGCTGTTTGGTCTAGTGGTATGATTCTCCCTTAGGGTGGGAGAGGTCCCGGGTTCAATTCCCGGAACAGCCCTTTTCGCGTGCGTGAATGACCGGCGGCGACCAGGGTGGCGAAACAATCACAGATGCTGCCAGCGGCCATACCGCGCCGAATACACCGGATCTCTTTCGAACTCCGCAGTTAACCGACGCAGGGCGCGGTCAGTACTGAATTGGGGGACCGTTCGGGAACACCCTTGGGTGCTGCTGGCTTTTTGTTGTTTTTTTGGCGACAGGACAGTGACGTCCAAGGCACGACGTAAGCGGAGTTGTCGCCAGCGGCCATACCGCGCCGAATACACCGGATCTCTTTCGAACTCCGCAGTTAACCGACGCAGGGCCCGGTCAGTACTGAATTGGGGGACCGTTCG
>Ga0181559_10007180_pt1 | contig 10386 bp, 5 predicted proteins | sample 011ome_21_FD_133752 | JGI IMG/M metagenome (GOLD analysis project Ga0181559, IMG submission 133752) | Coastal salt marsh microbial communities from the Groves Creek Marsh, Skidaway Island, Georgia - 011508AT metaG (megahit assembly) | ecosystem: Environmental > Aquatic > Marine > Intertidal zone... | reverse complement strand
CGACCGGGTCCATGGGCGCGATGGCGATGACAGCGGCGCGCCGGGGCGCCTTCTGCTGGCGCGGGTCCTTCGCCGGAGACGTGTCCCCGCGCCACATCGCGCGGGGCGACTCGCTCGGCGCGGGATGGACGATCGGGCGGGCGGGCGCGGCGACAGGCGCAGGCGGAGGAGGAGGAACTTCCGCAACTTTCGTGATCTGAGGCAGAGGCGGAGGAGGAGGAACTTCCGTGATCTGAGGCAGAGGCGGCTGCGGCTGCGGTTCCTCCTCCTCCGCCTGCGCCTGCGCCTCCGACGGCGCCGGCGCCCCCTCCTCGGCGTCGAGATCGATCACGATCGTGCGTCCCGCCGTCCCGGGCGCGGGCGCCTCCGCCTCGACGGCTTCGCGGCGCCGCGCGAACGCCTCCGCCTCATCCTCGGAATCCGACTCGTCGTTGCGCGGCGGCGGGCGCGGCGACATCCGCACCGCCTCCCACTGGCTCGTGCTCGGCTTCACCTTGACGCGCTCGGCGCTCGTCTTCGCGAGCACGTCCGCGATGAACGCGTCGTACTCCAGATCGTTCAAACCCAGGGGTTTGCGGCAGATCGGGCACCGCCAGTGCCTGCAGTAGTCGCACCGCCCCACGTTCTTCTTCGCCGTGTGCAGGGGGTGGCACATGGGGTGCCTCGCCGGGTCGGCGCACTTGCTGCGCTGCGAGTAGCGCGTGGCGCGGAGCGTCGCGCGCAGAAACGTCACCAGGTCGAAGCACTCCACGTGCTCGCACTTTGCGCCTTTGCCCGGCTCGGTGATGCGCTGCGAAGACATCGGGTCCTTCAGCCACACCACGCACTCGTCCACGGAGAGGGAGACGTCGTCGCTCGCGTCGCGCGCTGCGACGTTGGCGGCGCGCGCGCGCATCATGATCTCAGCGCGCGTCAGGTCGTTGGATTTGTCCTTGATGTGACGCACGACGGCCGCGACCCCGTCCGGCCCGTGCGGGTCGTGTACGTTCGCGTGCAGGGGCGCGAGGTGCGTGGGCGTGGTCGCGCCGATGGTCTCGAAGTCGCAGCAGTGGTGGGACTCCAGCGTGGAGGGCAGATCCACATCCCGCGCCGTCTCGGGGTGGCGCTCCAGGTTAGCTCGGAGATGCTCCACGAAGCACCGCTGGACCGTCTTCCGGCCCGCGTCAGGGCCGTTGGTCGCCATCGCGAACGCGGGCGCGGCGAGATCCGAGCGCGCGGGAATCGCGATCGTTGTTTTCGCGGGACCGAGCGACGGAGAAACGGGCACCCCGGGGAGCTGCGCTTCACGCACGGCAACCTGGCCGGAAGGGGTTGCCGTCGACTCCGACAATGGCACGCACGCCGCGGCTCGACTGATGACACGTCCACGCGCGGAGCGCAGAGGACGTGTCGCGCACTCGGGTTTGATCTTGGCACCCACGAGAGCTCGGTTTTTTCGACCGTCGTCGTTTCGCACGTCCAGCTGGATCGCACGTGATACGGGTCCAAAAGTCGGAACGGACGCGAGTGGCGAGTGGTTGATGATTTTCGCATTTTCCGGTCTCGGAAAACGCATAAACGTGCCGCGAAACGAAACGTCCCCCCCCGAGCGCGCGTCTCCATTGTTGACGCGCGTCTCGCACGCGGCGGCGCACGGCAGGTCCCGCACGGTCGCGAGTCGAGTTCGGTCACGCCACCATGCCGCGCGCGACGCGCGCACGCGCCGCGAGAGGCGCCCTGAAGGAGAAGTCGGCCGCGGACGCGAACGTCCCGGCGGTCGAGGGCGTGATGGCTGCTAAAGCCGTTGACGGCATCGCGCGCGGCGCCGCGGACGGCGAGGCCGCAGGGACGATGTTTAACCTCGAGAACGAGCTGCAATCGATTGATGTCGAAGGTACGCATCTTACGCATCACGCACTGCGCGCTCGCATCGACGCACCGCGCGCATCCCCCCCCCCACGCCGCCCTCGAGACGCGCGCATGGCGCCCGCGACGCCTGTCGTGGTTTCGCGCGTTCGCGGAACTGACGACGCATCCCCTTCCCCCCGCAGTCGAGCGACGATGCGCGCAGCTGCACGAGGCTTCGGACGCGTTCGCCGCGCGCGTCCGCAAGGAACTCCGCGCGCAGCTTACCAAGGTTCCCAAGAAGACGCGCGGCATGACCCTGCGCGCATTCCTCGCGCAGCACGGCGAGGACGTGCGCGCGAGCCTCGCGGAGACGCTCCGCGAGGCGGGGCGCCGGGGCGACTTTTCCGACGCCGCCGCGGCGCGCGCGGATGCCAACTCGTCGCGCGTGATGAAATCTGCGGAGACGAGCGCGGAGAAGTTTCGGAAACGGGGGCGGGCCGCGACCGCTGCGGCAGCCATGCTGGACGCCGCGGGCGGCGTCGGCGGGGGGGCGGGCGCTTCGACTGCGTTACATGTTGATAACGCGCCGCCGTGCACGCCGGCGGACCGCGGCGTCGGAGGGTCATCTAACTCACCTTTTACGGATAAGTTACTTCCGGTGGCGCGCACGCCCGGCACGGCGCGCGGTCCGCGGCGCGGCGAGGTTCTGTACTCCAGAAACGGCTCGCCGCTGGGCGCCCTCGCGGCGGAGGATGGCGACTTCGATCGACTCGAACAGAACGGTGCGAATGGTGCGCCCTCGTCGTGCGTGAAGCGGGTGACGATGACGTCGCGCAAGAGGCGGCGAACGGAGGCGGAAAACGACCTAAACGACGCGCCCGGACTGGTGCTGACGACGGACGACGGGAAGGAGATTGACGTCGCCGCCGTGCCCGCGGATGGCGCGGAGGTGGAGGAGACCATGGGCATGCTGGCGAAGATGCAGGCGCAGGTGGCTGCGCACATGGCGAGGCTCATGGCGGGAAGGCGGTAAAAAAAAAGCCTCACCGGGCGCCGAGCGAGAGACGGAGGGAGCGCGCGACGACGAACGCCGTTTCGCGAACCGGAGGGTATCGACGATATACGGGTCATCACTGTTTTCATCGTACCTACGGAACGCGTTTCATCGTACGCGTGTCACACGGAGCTCGACGTGTCACACAGATAGCGTCCCCTTGGAGCTGGCCACCGCGCCGGCGCGTCTCGGGTCGAGCGCGACGCACTGTTTCAGGCACTTCCCGAATGCGCGCGCCGCCGCCTCCGCGACGTCCGCCTCGTCGCCGGCGCCGGGGTCGGCGCGCACAATGTGCGCCGTCATCTGCGCGTTGGCGGCGACGCTCATGAAGAGGTGGTCCACCATCTCCGCGCTCAAATCGCCGATGGTTTCTTCGCGAAATACCAGCCCATTGCACAGGTACGGCCGGTTGGACAAATCCGCGATCACCTCCACCGCCGCGTCGCCCACTTTCGCCGTCGCGCGGCCCATGCGGTTGCACCCGGCTTTGCTCCCGAGCGCCTCGTTCAGCACCTGCCCGACGGTGATGGCGACGTCCTCCGTGGTGTGGTGGTCGTCGATCCACAGGTCGCCGCTCGCGTCGACGTTCAGCTGGAACGACGCCTCCTCAGCCATCGCGAGGAGTAAGGCGTCGAGCGTCTCGATGCCGGTAACCACCGTCGTCGCCGACGCCGCGCCGTCCAAATCGACGGCGACGTCGATGGTGGTTTCCTTCGTCGCGCGCGCCTTACGCGCCGCGCGGCGTTCGGCGGGCGGCGGCTCGATCGAGTCGTTCGTCGCGTCCGTCTCGAGTCGCGCGTCGTCCCGGGATCGGGATCCCGATCCCGCCTCAAACTCGATCTGGTCCATCAGCGCCCTGGTGCACCGCGCGAACGCCTTGAACGTCGCCTCGACGATGTGGTGCGCGTTGTCCCCGCGGCGCTTCAGCAGGGTCACGTCCAGGTTCGCGCTCTCGGCGAGCGCCGACCAAAACGGCTCCGTCAGAGCCGTCTTGTACGTGCCGATGCGCGCGCGGCCGCTCGAGCCGTCGGGGCCGTAGGGCGCCAGCTCGAAGCGCAGCGACCCGGGCGCGCCGCCGCGCGCGACGTCCAGGACGCACGTCGAGTACGCCTCGTCCAGCGGCGCGGCGAACTCGGCGCGGCCCGCGGCGCCGGCGGCGACGGCGGCGACGCCGGGCGCCAGCGTCTGCGCGAGCGCCTGGCCGAGCGCGGCGCCGGCGGCGCGCGCGACAGCCTCGTCCTGCTCGTCCGTGCCGCTGGCATCGATGCACGGCACGGAGGCGACGCCGTCTCTGGAGACGACGACGGAGACGCCGAGCTGCGCGTGCGAGGTGAGCTGGTCGATCATGTGGTCGAGGAAAGGCAAGCCGGTGGCGATCTCGCCTCGCGCGCCGAGGTTCGCCACCGAGGCCGTGGCTTTGGTCGCGCCGATCTCCGCCGCGCCCGCGCCCTCGGGCCACGAGATCGCGGTCGCCGCGGAGGCGGCGTCCGCGGAGGCGCGGGGCGCGAGCGAGCGCGCCGGGTGGCGGCGCGCGGCGGGCCCGCCGACGTCGGGGACGCCGCGGGATGATTTCGAGACAGGGCGCGACACAGGGCGCGACGCCGTCGTGAAGACGGGCGTCGCGAGGGCAGCCGCGGAGCACGCCATGGCTGGTGCTGCGGTCACGGTCGTGGCGATTTCGGTGCCGACGAAGGCGCGCGGGCGTCGAGCGCGCGTGCTCGGTCTGCCGGAACGATATCCCGAAACTGATGATTCCGCTCCAAAAACCGAACGGGGAACGGCGCAGACGCGAACCACGAGTTCGCGTCGAGACCGAACCACGACGTTCTTCGCCGACCACTTCGTCGCGCGTGCGGGCTTCCTTCCTCGCGGCGGGATGGATGTAGCCTCGCTGTTCGGCGCGCGCCACCCCGCGCACGCCGAAGATCTCCGCGTCGCGACCGCCTCCGCGCGGACCGCGCACGCCTGCTTGGCGTGTTTGTTCGTCTCGACGATGGTGGGGTTCACGCTCCTGCGCGCGGCGGGGCTGAAACGCGTGCTCGTCCCGCGGAGCGGCATCATAGGCGTGGGCGTCGCGTGGACCATCGCCACCGGAACGTTCCTGGCTCTGCGCGCCTCCGATGCCACCGCGCTGGCCCTCGCGCCGGGCACGCCCGCGCACGCGCTCGCGGTGGTGTTCCCCGCGCAGATTGCGTTTCTGTCGAGCCTCGTCCGACGACGGCTCGCGCGCCGCGGACGCGCCGCGCGGCTCGCGCTCGCGTTCGCGTCCGCCTTGTTCGCGCTGAACCTGGCGCGCGCGATCGGGGCGAGCGCGCCCGAGGTTCTGCTGGGCGCGCCGCGCGCGGACGGCACGCGCGAGGAGCTGGACGTGGTCGAGACCTCGGTGGACGTGCTCGTCGCTCTGGCGCGCGCCGCCGCCGGAATCACGTTAGCGCTCGCCGGCGCCGAGACAAACGGCGCCGTCGGCTCGCGACAGGAACTGTTCCTGTCCATCTGCTGGTGCGTCTCCGTGCTGGCGCTGGCGCCGCCAGGGCTCGGGACCCCTTTCGGGGACGCGCTGGGCGGCGCCGCGAGGGTTTCCGTATCGGCCGGCCAGGCGAGGCGCGCGGCGCCCGGATTCGTTTCGCGGTACGCGATGCGCGCCGCCGCCGCGTGCGCCGCGCACTGGTGCGGCCTGCTCGCGGTGAAGCTCGCGCCGGGCGCGTACGCGACGCGCGCCGGGGAGACGAAGCGGGAGGAGACCAAGAAGGATAGGTAGTGTAGATAGGTAGTGTAGGTCTAGTACTCTTCCCGCGACGCGTTCGCGTGGAGGAGCTCCACGAGCAACGCGACGCCGAACCCGGTGCCCCGGCCGGTGCCCTTCTCCGTGGCCGGCCCCGCGATGTCCACGTGCAGCCACCGCCTTTCCCGCGCGTCCCCGCCGCCGCTCGGCTCGGCGAAGCCCGGCGCGAGGTGGTCGGCGATGAACTGCCCCGCGCACGAAGCCTGCGCGTTGGCCCGGTCCTTCACCGAGTTGCGCATGTCCGCGACGGCGCTTCCAAACTCGCGCGAGAAAAACTCAGGCGCGTACGGAAGCGGGTGCGCGAGGTCCCCGGATTTGCGTCCCGCGTCGACGCACGCCTTCTCCAGCGTCTCGGAGTCACTCACGATCCCGGCGAATCTGCGCCCGGTGGCGACCATCTGCGCGCCGGTCAGGGTCGCGACGTCCACGATGTCGTCCGCGTCGACGTCGACGCCCGACGCGAACGCGACGCCGTCCGCCAGAACCAACCGACCTTCGGCGTCGGTGTTGTTGATCTCCACGCTCCGGCCGCTCTTGCACAGCAGCACGTCGTCCGGCCGGAACGCGCCGGGGCCCACGGCGTTCTCGGCGACGCAAAGCACGCAGTGCAAATCCCCACCCCCGCGCAGAGCGCCGTCGGGGTCGAGCGCGACGGCGGCGCGGAAAGCCCCGAGCGCCGCCGCCGCGCCGCCGAGGTCCGTCTTCATCCCGGGCATACCGCTTTTGCCTTTGATCTGCAGCCCGCCGGTGTCGAAGGTGATACCCTTGCCGACCAGCGCGGTGGAGCGAGAGTTCGCGCCGCGCGTGCCGCGGTGCACGAGGTGCACCAGGGCGGGCTCGCGGCCGTCGCGCGCCGCGGCGGCGCCGACGCCGACGATGCCGCCGAACCCGCCGGCGATCAGCTCCGCCTCGCGGAGCGTCGTCGCCGCCACCAAATCGCCGGCGCCCCGGGAGACCACGCTCGCGTTCAGCTCGGCGCACGCGCCCAGCGCCTCGCGCACCAGCGCGTCCGGGTCCATCAGCGCGGGGGGCGTGTCCACGATGCGCGCGGCGAGGCGCACGCCGCCGGCCACCGCCGCCGCCGCCTCGAGCGCGTCGCCGGTGAGCTCGGCGCCCGACGCGTCGCCGGCGCCGGCATCGAATAGCGCAACGCGGACCGCTCCCCGGACGGCGACGGCGCCCCTGCCGGTGTCGGTGTGCCGAGACTCGGAGGTGGACTTCGCCGAGTACGTCGGGAAGGTACGCGCGACGGCCGCGGCGATCGCGACCGCCTCCGACGCGCTTTCCAACGAACACGCGACGCCCAACGTTTTGTCGCCTTTGGGCGCCTTGAGGCCGGCGAGCCACCGACTCGCGGCGTGCGACGCGGAGGGCGCGTTGTGCCGCGACAGCGCGCTCGCGTCGGGCAGGATCACGACGGTGAGCTCCAGCAGCGAACCTGTCTCGTTCGAGGTCTCGTTCGAGGAGGGAATCAGCACGGTGGCGGTGCGTTTCGCGCCTCCGTCCCCGGGCGTGGCGGCCTCGGCGAGCGCGCGCACGTGCGCGCGGAGCGCGTCGGGCACCTGCGCCAGCATCCGCTCGTCCAAAACGCACGCCTTCTTCCCCACGACCGCGAGGGCGTCGCACGACGCCGCGTCCGCGACGGAATACGTGAACGCCAGCGGCGAGGACGCGGCCCACTCCTCGTCGCTCGTGGGCGTCGTCACCGCGAGCGTCGCGGTATCCGTCGCCCGCGCTTTCGTCGTCGCGGTGGCGCGCGAGCGCGCCATCGCGGATCGGCCGTCGCGGGCGCTTCCGGATCGGCGGACGCGGGGGACGGGCGCGGCGGCGGCGACCGCGGGGAGGACGTGTGCGGTCGATGCCGCCATCGCGGAGAGACGCGTCGGGTCGGACGGGCGGGCGCGTCGGGAGGAGTGGCGCTCGGCACGCGATACGTGCGTGCCGGAAAGGTGCCGGAGTTGACGAAAACGGGGGATCTCCGAATCTCGGGACGAAGTCTCCGACACGTCTGACACGTCCCAAGTCCGGATAGACTGGCGAGAAGTATCTGGGAGATCACAACGAGCCGCGCGCCTCCGTCGCCGCCCGCTCGTCACGCTCTCCGCGATGGCGACCGTCTCGCACGCCGCGCCCGCCCTCGTGGCGCGCGCGCCCGCCGCGCGCGTCTCCGCGCGCGTCGCCGCCGCGCCCGCGCGCCTCGCCGTCGCCCCCCGCGCGTCCGCGGCCGTCCGGTTCGCCGCCCGTGGACGCGTCGCCGCGCGCGCGACCGAAGCTCGCACGTGCGCGTCCGCGCGCCTCCGCGCGGCGTCGAGCGACGAGGCGTCCCCCGCGGCCGGCCCGGTCGCGATGTCCGACCTGGACGTGAAGTGCGCGGCGCTCTTCGCGACGTTCGCGGTGGCCTTCTTCGCCGCCGATCCCGCGTTCGCCGCGGATGCGGACGCGCACGCCGCGGCGGGCGCGCCCCTGTTCGACCTCGCGGGCGGCGAGGTGCCGTTCTGGGCGAACATGGTGAAGTACGCGCGCTTCTCCATCAGCATCATGGTGGGGTTCGCGTTCATGTTCGGGCGGCCGGTGGTGAACCTGCTGAAAAAGCCGCAAACCGCCGTGCTGGTGATCGGCGGGTTGGTCGGCGGGTTTAAGTTCTTCAAGTGGACCATCGAGACGATGAGCGGGATCAACGACGACATGACCATGAACTACTGAGTGTGCGTGTGGCGATCGATCACCGGTCGTGCGTGTCGCGGTTTAAGAGGTTGAGACGGTACTCTTCGCGTGACGATATCGTCTCGAGAGACACGACGCGCACATAGGCGGTGTTCCGTTCGCCCGTCGCGCGCGCATCGATCATCTTGAAACATTATTTTTAGCACTGAACGAATCTGGACAGCCGGGCTTGCTTTTCTACGTATGCGTTCACCGATACATTTGCTCGTTTCGCTTTCAACCCGCGCTCGCTCGCGCGCGCTTGACCGGCGAAACGTTTGACACGCGTCGAAACGCTCTCTCCGCCGCGCAATCGCGGCGTCCCGAAACCGACGACAGGGTGCGAATCCCTGACCCGCGCGCAGACGCGGCACGCGCGCTGGCCTGCCTAGCGGGTGTACGCCGCGGACCGCGAGCGCGAACGGCTCAACCTGGAGAAGCGATTCCGGACCGAGCGGAGACGCGCAGGCGGTTCCGGGGTGTGAGGCGCGCGCGCGCGCGCAGAACGCGTGAAGGAGTTAGGGTAGTGACTGCAGTCGGGCTGACGAGGACAGCGAGCGCGAATCCGACGCGGGCGTGGTTCGCGTAGGACACGCGCCTCTCCGGTCAGAGGGACCGGCAGTCGCGCCCCGCCGGCGGCCGCGTCGCCTTCGCGCGTCCTTCTCACGTCCTTCGCGCTCGGCTCGGGCTCGCGCGCGATGGTGTCCCCGGGCGCGGCGTGGCGCCGCGCGCTCGCGTCGAGGCGAGCGGTGGCCTTTGGGGAGAGGAACGCGCGAGGCGCGTTGGGCGTCCACGCCTCCGTCGGCGCGGCGGGAGGGGAGACGACGACGTCGGGGTCGACGCCTTCCACGAGTTCCGGTGACGCGACGCGGTCGAGCGCGCGCGCGCTCTCGACGCGCGGGGTGGCGTCCGCCAGCCCCCCGTCGCGCTCGCCCGCGCTCGCGGAGAAGTTCAGCAAGGCGCTGGTGGACGACATCTACCGGTCGTCGTTCCGGAACCAGACGGGCGTCTCGCTGAAGTACATGATGGACTTCGGCGCGCAGCCGATCCACCGGCAGCTCATGGTGAGCGCGCAATTCCTGCACAAGGAGCTCCCCGTGCGGCTGGCGCACCGCGTCGCCGAGCTCGAGAACCTGCCGCTCGGGCTGAGCAGCAAAGAGCAGGTGCGCGCCGTGCGCGACTGGTACGCGGAGTCGTACGACGAGCTCCGCTCGTTCCCGAACATCGAGAGCATGGAGGACGAGGCGCGGTTCACGCGAATGATCGAGGGCGTGATGAACAAGCACGCCAACGTCGTGCCGATGATCGCGCGGGGGGTGCTGGAGCTCAAGATGGAGCTCGCGGGGTCCAACGTCAACGGCGGCGGCGGCCCTCGAGGAAACGCCCTCGAGCGCACCCTGGGCGCGGACCTCCCCGAGATCTCGCAGTTCCTGGATGGGTTCTACATGTCCCGCATCGGCATCCGCATGCTCATCGGGCAGCACGTCGCGCTGCACGAGGCGAACCCGCGACCGGACCACATCGGCTTGATATGCACGAAGATGAGTCCGCGCGACGTGGTGCGCGATGCCGTCGACGACGCGCGGAGTATCTGCATGCGGCAGTACGGCGACGCGCCCGAGGTTGAGGTTTTCGGGGGCGAGAACTTCGCGTTCGCGTACGTGCCCGGCCATCTGCACCAGATGCTCTTCGAGCTGGTGAAGAACTCGCTGCGCGCGGTCTCGGAAAAGTACGCCGAGTCGCTGGACAACCCGCCGCCCATCCGCGTGGTCATCGCGGAGGGCGCCGAGGACGTGACCATCAAAATCAGCGACGAGGGCGGCGGGATCCGGCGCAGCGGCTTGCAGAAAATCTGGACCTACCTGTACACCACCGCGGACTCGCCGCTGCTGGACATGGACGGGGACAGCGCCTCCGCGGGCGGGCCCGTCGTGCTGGCGGGGTACGGCTACGGGCTGCCGCTCTCGCGCCTCTACGCGCGCTACTTCGGCGGCGACCTGCAGGTGATCTCCATGGACGG
>Ga0181559_10007178_pt1 | contig 10386 bp, 7 predicted proteins | sample 011ome_21_FD_133752 | JGI IMG/M metagenome (GOLD analysis project Ga0181559, IMG submission 133752) | Coastal salt marsh microbial communities from the Groves Creek Marsh, Skidaway Island, Georgia - 011508AT metaG (megahit assembly) | ecosystem: Environmental > Aquatic > Marine > Intertidal zone... | reverse complement strand
CGTCCACGACCGCATGAAGCAGGAGTTGCGCGCGCTGACCGAGGGATTGAAAGCGAAAGCGAAAGCGGCGGCGGGTTTAGGTTCAGCGGCGGGTTCGACGGCGGACCCTTCGGGGTCACCGCCGCGCGATTGCCTTCGCGAGGCGCTGGACCGCAGCCGCGACGTGTGCCTGACGCTGTACAAACCCCCGCGGCGCGGGCCCTCCGCGTGGAGGGACGAGTACAATAGGTACCCCGCGGAGGAGCGAAACTTGGAGCCCGCGCAGCTCGCGGCGTATTCGGCTTTGCACGCGTGGAGAGATGCCACCGCGCGCGCGTCGGACGAGAGCGTGGCGTACGTGGCGTCCAGGTCGCTCTTGCTGCGGATCGCGCGCGCGTCGCCGGGGACGACGCGCGCGCTGTTCGCGCTGACGCGCGGCGACGCGCCGCTCGTCGCGGCGCGCGCGGAGGCGATCGTCGGGTTGGTGCGGGCCGCCGTCGCGAACGGCGCGCCGCCGCTCGTGCCGTGCGCGGACGAGGAGGAGGACGCGGCGGTCGCGACGCGGACGCCGCCGCCGCCGGTCGTCGCGGCGGCGGAGGCGCCGAGACGCGGCGGCGGCGGGATGGCGTCGATGATGCGGTCGGGCGGCGCGGTCGCGGGTCCAGCGGACGCTCGCGGCGTCGTCCCGGCTCGCGGCGTCGTCCCGGAACCGTCGACGTCGCTCGCGCCCGTCGCCGCTGAGAAGCCGAAATCTGGAGGAGGCGCGTTCGCGCGGATGATGCGTTGCGGCGGCGTCGACGGCGGGGGCGGCGCCGCCTTTGCCTCCGCCTCCGCCTCCGCCTCCGCCTCCGCCGAAAAAGTCCACGCCGCGTTGCGCAGAGGAAAGGTGCCGCTCGCCGCGCTGTTCCAGTCCTGGACGCCGCCGGTCGACGCCGCGGCCGCGGTGGCGGAGGACGCGACCACGCCGCCCGCGCATCCCGCGCCCACGACCGCGGAGCTACAGGCTGGGATGAAGGACGCGAAGAGGGAGGCGAACGAGACGCGAACGACTCAGGCGCGTTCTATACACTGGTCCCCATACGACCGCGTCGGCGTGGTGAACGCCGATCCTTAAGGACTTTGTCCCGCGCATCTCTCCGCCCACCCATCGCTTTCAATCCCCGACCTCGACGCCTTTCAACTCCATCTGACGCCTTTGAACTCCACCCCGCCATCGCTTTGTATGGAACGGCCCTCAGAGACGAAGAGACGAACGCGTCGTCGAGCTGCCCGGCGGGTACGAGGCCCCCGCGCCGTTGCGCGTTGGCGCGGGCGCGAAGCGAAAGGCGGAGCGCGACGAGGCGGAGCGCGAGGCGGTGGTTAAAGCGCTCGCGGAGGAAGCGCGCGGCGCGCTCGCGGATCGACGGCGCGCCGCGATGCGAGGGTTCGACGACTCGGACGACTCGGACGAGGACGCGTCGGATTCGGAACGCAGAGGGAGGACGCGCCGCGCGTCCGCGGGCGTGGATGAGGACGACGAGAAGGCGCTCATGGACGTCGGCGCCGGCGGGTTCGACTTCGCCGCCGCGGCCGCCGCGGTGCTCCCGGGAGGGTCGTCGTTCGCGGCGCTGGGCGCGAGCTCGGGGAAGGGGAAGCGACGCGGCGGCGGCGGCGGGAGAGGCGGCGGCGGTCGCGGCGACGGCGGTCGCGGCGGCGGCGGCGGCGGCGGCGGCGGTCGCGGCGGTCGCGGCGGTCGCGGCGAGAAGAAGAAAGGCCGCGTCGAGCTCGTTGAGGCGTTCAAGCCCGCGAAGAAGTCGAAGGCGCACCCGCGCTCGGGCGACAGGTCCGCGACGTTTCGGTAGCGCGAACGGACGGGTCGTAAGTTATACAGACGTCATCGGCGAAAATTTCTACTGGCTCTTCGCCCACCCCGGAACTTCGTCCGAGGCTAACCACGCGAGCTCTTCCGCGGTGCTCTCCCTCCCCTGCTTCGCGTTCCTGTGCGGGTACCGCCCGAACCTCGCGATCACGTCCCGGTGCGACTTCATCGCCCCCTCCGCGAACCCCGCCACCTCTGGGCACCGCTTCGCCAGCCCTTCGTACACGTGAAAGCCGAGGTCGTGATCTTCGATGCGTTCGCTGTGCGTGAACGGCGAGCACACGAAGTGCACGTACGCGGGCGGGAGCTTCTCCACGAGGTCGTCGTCGCGCGCCATCGTCCGCGCGAGCTCTAAGGCCTTGTCGTCGAACTCGAACGCCTTCGCGGTCCCGCGGAAGCAGTTCCGCGCGATCTGGTCCCACAGGATTATCTTCGCCATCGGTCCGTGCGGCCACTTCAGCCAATCCTCGTGCGCGTTCAGGTCGCCTCTCGCGGTGGCCTCGATCGTCGCCGCGAACTTAGCGCAGCTCGCGTCCGCGCTGGTGCCCGCGTACCACTGCGTCCGCGCCTTGCCGTTCATCCACGACGCGTCCCAGAGGAGGTGCGCGGCGCCGTCTTCGAAGCACGCGCGCTCGTCGAACCAGAACGAGATGACCTCTCGCACCGTGCACAAGCCCTCGCCGCTCGCGCGATTCCAGTCGCTCGCCATTCGCTCCTGCTTCTCCTTGGAGGGATCCTCCGTCGGCCTCGTCGCGACGGCTCGCGGCGAGAGCGGGGCGACGCGGCGCGCACCGCTGACGACGCGTGGGGAGCGGAGAAGTAGGGCGGGGGGGCGGAGCGCGTTCGAGAACATGCGTCGCGCGGCGACGAATGCAGCGCGAGCGGGGACGACGAACTGAATTGCGTCACGGTTGCGTCAGCGAAAGAAAACCTGAAGAAAACCCTGCAAAAAAAATAACAACGACAGCGACAGCGACAGGACGGTCGGCACCTAAAGTCGAACCGCGCCGCCGCCGCCGACGACGCGCGCCATGGACGAGACGACCGTCGCGGAGCGAAGGAAGCTCGCGCTGAGGAAGCTCGCGGGCGTGTTCGGCGCCGCCGCCGGCGGCGGCGACGGCGACGGCCGCGCCGCCGCGGAGAGGAAGCTGCTGTCCGCGGTCCTTCGGATGACCACGGAGAAGCCCGTCGCGGATCTCGTGCGCGACCGCCTGAGCGTCCTCTCTCTCGACGGCGACGGCGACGACGACGATTCCGATTCCGACGACGGCGACGCCGACGACGCCGCCGCCGCCGCCGCCGCCGCCGCCGCCGCCGCCGACGACGACGACGACGACGACGCGACGACGACGCGATCGACGCCCTCGAACGTCGGCGCGGCGCTGCGCTCCATCGCGAAGGGCGAAGGCGTCCCGCCCTCGCTCGCGAGCGCGGCGTTCTGGGAGCGCCTCGTCGACGGCCACCTCACGGCGTCGTCCTCGGGGAACGCGCGCCGCCACGCCGCGACGACGAGCCCGATCCACGCGTGGATGACGCGCGACGACCGCGACGCGCGCGCGCTGCGGCGCGCGCTCGGACGCGACGGCTACGCGCAGTGCGGGCCCCCGGGGAGCCGCGTGGACGACTTCTCGCCGACGCATCCGAACGACGACGCCGACGGAGATGATGAAGAGCGGCGCCCCGCGTCGCGGCGGCCGTGCCCGTGGACGTCTCGATGCGCGCGGCTCGCGGTCGGGATCGACAGGCTGCTCGACGCGGGGTGGCCGCCGGCGGCGATATTCGCGTACGACCACGCGTGGCTGCTCGTGGACAAGGCGCGTTCTACTATCTGACACCGGTTCCCATACGACCGCGTCGGCGTGGTGAACGCCGTTCCTTAAGGACTTTTGCCGGAGTGTCTCTCCGCCCACCCCTCGCTGCTTTCAATCACCGCCCTCGACGCCTTTCAACTCCGCTTCTGACGCCTTTGAACTCCACCCCGACGTTCGCTCGTGTGGACCCTCGACCCTAAGCTCTTCGAGCTCGCGGCGGCGGCGTTGGACGCGGACGCGGAGGACGGGATCGTCTTGGAGCCGTCCGTGTTCGCGTGGGCGCTGCGACGCGTCGGGGGAGGAGGAGGGCGCGGAGGAAACGGCGTCGAGGGCGTGGGCGAGAACTTCGCGCTGCCGCACCGCGACTACAGCGCGAAGGAGGCGTGGGTCGTCGGCGAGGGATGGGGCAGGCGGGTTCTATACACTGGTTCCCGTACGACCGCGTTCGCGTGGTGAACGCCGTTTCTTGAGGACTTTCTCTCCCGGCGTCTCTCTCCGCCCAGGCCTCGGTTTCATTCAATCCCCGCCATCGACGCCTTTCAACTCCGCTTCTGACGCCTTTCAACGCCACCCCGACGTCGCTTCGCGCGCGCGACGACCCCTCGCAGGAAAAAGAAAACCGTCGGCGGCGTCGAAGTCCTCGGCGACGACTCCGACTCCGACGCCGACTCCGACGACGCCGACGTCGAGATCGAGTACGAGTGCGCCGCCGCGGCCGGCCGACCGACGCTCCTGTGCGTCTGGCTCCCGCTCGTCGACGCGACGCTCGACGCGGGGTGCCTGTGCGTGCTCCCGAGGGGCGACGACGCGCGGTGGGATGACCACGAGCACCCGGACCATCTCCGACCGGCGACGCGAAGCGACGACGGCCGCGGCACGGAGCTGACGTTCGACGTCGCGGCGGCGCGGCCGCTGCCCGCGCGCGCGGGTTCGGTGTGCGCGTGGACCGGGAACACGGTGCACTGGGGGACGAAGTGCCGTCTGTGCGAGGAGGGCGAGGACGAGAGAGGGGTCGGCGGCGAGACGAATCATCAGACGCCGAGGCGGTCGATCGCGTGCACGTTTCGGAGGACGGACGCGCCCGCGTTCGAGTGCGGCGGCGGAAACGGGCGGCTGATGCGCGCGCTGACGCGCGCGGAGTGCCGCGGCTTGGACGTCGCGGGGAGGGCGCGTCTCATCGCGCAGGGACTCGCGTTGTACTCTCGGTGGTTCGACTACCCGACCGCGCTGCCGGGGCTCGAGTGACGCCGCGCGCACTCGGGCAACTTATCCCTTTAGACCCGGTGTGTAGTTAACTACACATATTTGCTCGGGTCTAAAGGGATACTTCCGAGCTCGTAGCGGGGGGTCTTTAGTACAGTAATAATAATTGTGGTACTACGAACGGTCATTCACGTGGCGTTATTCTGTTATTCTGCCATCTCGCTCGCGCTCTTCTCCAACGCTCGCAAGATTTTCCTCGCGCGCTCCGCGACGACGCCCTTGCCAAAATTTTTCTCTCTCGCCGCGTCCCGCAGCCGCGTCGCCGGCCCCCCTCGCAACCCCCCCGCGTACATCACCGTGATGTCGAACACGTCGTCGTCCACCTCGCCCTCGTCGAAGACGTTGTGCAGGAGCCAGTTCTGAATGTTCTTATCGAGCTTCCATCCGTTCGCGGGCTTGCCCGTGGACGCGTCGAGCTCGCCGCGGCCCATCCACGCTTCGAGGTAGACGAGCGGCGCGGTCGGGTCTCGCAGCTTCTTCGGCGCCTTACCTCGGTCGCTCGCCTTGACGCTCTTGCGCTTCGGACGGGCATTTCGTCGCTTGTCCTCGTCCTCGTCCTCGTCGCCGTCGTCCGAGAGCTTGGTCTTCTTCGGTTTCTTCGGTCGCGCGTCCCTCGCCGCCGCCGCCGCCGCGTCGTCGTCGTCGTCGCGCGTCTCTCCTCCTCCTCCTCCTCCCGCGGCCTGCTGCTTCGCCGCGCGCTTCGCCTGCCGCTTCTCCCACCCCTTCACCCCCGCGGCGGTGAACGTCCGCCCCGGCCGCGGCGCGTCGCACTTGAAGCACGCGCGCCGCTTCGCGAAGTTGCTCTTGCCGCATCTCGCGCAGTCCCAATCCGCCTTCGCGGCGGCGGCGCCGCCGGTTCGATCCCCCCCGCCGCCATTCCCGCCGCCCTTGGACTCCTTGTTGCGCGCGGCGTTCGCGACCGCGCGGAGGATCGCGGGCGGGGTGTACGTCCCCTGCGACTTGCTCCCCGTGCCCTTGACGATGGTCTTCCGCGGCGCGAGCGACGACGACGACGAAATCGCCGCCGATTTCGTCGCCGACGTCGTCAGCGCGCGCGCGGCGGGCGTCGCCGCCGCGGGCGACGGCGCGGCCGCGGCGGGGGCGCCGCCGGCCGCGGCGAGGGCCGCGGCCTCGCGGCGCGCCTTGCGCGCGGCGGTCGCGACCATCCCGGCGTGGAAGCGCGCGGGGGTGGTGTGCTCGCGGCGGAGGCTTCTTCCTTACGTGTCTCGGAGCGAAGAGAGTTCGAGTTCGTTCGCGTGAGTCGAGTCAGGCAGCAAGAAGGAAACAGAACCACGACGACGCCGCGCGCACTCCCCGCGCGCGCTCCCCTCTCGCCACGCGGACGCGGGATGCCGCCGCTCGCCGCCTCGCCGCTCCGCCTCCGGCCCTCGCCGACGCGCGCGTCCGTCGCCGCGCGCGGCGTCCGGCCTCGACCCGCGGCGCCGTCGTCGTCGTCGTCGTCGCGTCCGATACGAAGAGCTTTTTCGACGACGGCGCGCGCGCGCGTCGTCGTCGCGCACTTCCGCTCCACGGGGATGATGCCGCCGCCGCCGCGCCCGTTGAACGACGCCGAGAACGGCGCCGACGGCCTCGAGCGGCGCGACGACCACCTCTGCGGCCCGCTGCTTCGCCCGTTCACGGTCCCGAGCGCGCCGTTCCGGCTCGCGCGAAGAGCGCTCCTCACCGCCACCGTCTTCGTCTTGTCTCTCGCGGTCGCCGTGCCTATCGCCGCGACGGCGACGCCGTTCATCACCGCGAACGTCGACCTGACGATCTTCGCGGTTGAGTTCGCGAGGGCGTACCTCGTCGCGGTGCCCGTGCTCGTCGCCGCGCTGCTCGCGGGCTTGGGGAAGAAAGAAAGAGAAGAAGGAGAAGAAGCGACGAAGAAGAAGAAGAAGAAGAAGGCGCTGAGGCAGATCGGGAAGGGAGGTTCAGGAAGGAAGGGTGGTTTCTCCTTCAGACGAAGACCGCCCCCGGTCAAAAAGAAGTCGTCGCCTTCGACGACGAATCGTAATCGTCGCGTCGCGCAGTCGATGCGCGACGGCCAGCGCGCGTACGAGCTCAACCAAGGCCCCGGACGCAGTGCATGCGACGCCGTCCCCGTCCGCGATCTGTACGGGCGAACGATACTGCAGGCGGACGTCTTCGACACGGTTCGAGACGTGAAGAAAAAAATCGCGGAAGAGATTGGGGTCCCGCCGGGCCGCCAGCGCCTTCTTCTGTTCGCGCCCGGGTCCGCGGAACACCATCAGCTGAGCAGCGCGAGCGCGACGTGCTTGGACGACCTCGACACCGCGCTGACGGACTACGACGACGTGTGCGAGTGCGAGCTCGTGGTGTCGAAGCACTGAGGTCGAGCGGAGGGGAACGCGAACGAATCGAATCGAAACGAATCGAAAGACGACGGCTCGATGAGGTCAAGGTCTACGTCTAGTCTATCGCCGCGCGCGACGTCGCGTTTCACGCTTCACCGCCGCCGCCGCCTTCTTCCGTCGTCGTCGTCGTCGGAGATCCCGATCCCTCCTCCCCACCACACGCGATCGCGGACGACACGCGAATGTAACACGGCGACGCGACCGCGTGCATTCGCGAGCGCTCGCGTCCGTCGCCGCCGCAACGAAGGACCAGTTCGGTCTGCGTCGCCGCCTCGTGCGCGGCGGCGGCGCTCCCGGCGGGCATTAAATCCAGAAACGCATCGCGTTCGTGCGTTTCAATACACTTCTCGATGACGCGCGGCGGCGCGCGCGGCGCGACGGATGACGTTCCATCTTCCGCGCGCTCCGCCGCCGCCGCCGCGTCCCTCGCGGCTTCGTCCTCCGCCGCCGCGAGCAGCGTCCGCTCGAGCACCTCGTCCGACACCCCCGGCAGCCGATGCGCGAGCGCGTGCGCCCTCGCGACCGCGCGCTCCGCCCTCTGTAGCATCCCCGCGAGCGTCGCGTAGTCGCGGGGGTGTTCCCGCGGTCGGGCGGCGTCCCCCGTCCCCGTCCCCGTCCCCGTCCCCGTCCCCGTCCCCCGGGAAAACGTCGCCGCCGCGCAGTCGGCGGCGTCGCGCAAAAACGCCGGCGCCGGCGCGAGCGTCGCCCCCGGGCGCGCGGCGGCGTACGTCGCGCCGATGGACGCGCACGCGCACGCGAGGAGCTGCGCGAAGATCTCCGCCGGCGGCGACGTGTCGAGGTAATGCAGCGCCTTTTCGCCCTCGCTCATCGGGTCGAACAGGAGCTTCTGCGCGCGCGCGGGCGCGGACGGCGCGTCTCGCCAGTGCGCGTGCCACGCGTTGGTCTCGTCCCTCATGCGCTCGGAGAGCATACCTCTCGGCGGTTTGGGTTTGGGTTTCGCCGCCGTGGAACCGCCGTCGCGATCGTCGCCATCCTCCTCCTCCTCGATCCAGTCCTTCGGCGAGTGCCAGCGCACGAAATCGCCGAGCACCGCGCCCGGGTTCGCCGCCTTGAACGCGGACATGTCAGACACGAGCACCCCGCTCTGCGTCTTCAATCGCAGCCTCCGCCCTTCCTCGGTGTCGCCCATGGCCGCGAACGCAGCCTCGCGCTCGCGCATCGCGTCCTCGGTCGCGACGAACGGCGGCTGCGTGATGGGCTCGTTCACGACGTCGTGCGGCGGCGAGAGGAGACGCGCGCCGGTCGGGGAAGCGCGCTTGACGCCCTCGGGTTTGACGGCGGCGGCGGCGGACGGGGCTTCGACGTTCTTCGTCGTCGACTTCGCCGCCGCCGCCGCCGCCGCTTCCGGTTTCGGTTTCGGTTTCGGTTTCGACTTCGCCTTGATCTCGTCGCCGACGCCGAGCAAGTCGGTCAGGTCCAACCCGTCGTCGACCGCCGCGGCGGCGTCGATCGGGCGCGTCGCGTCGTTCCAATCGTCCGCGTCGTTCCAATCGTCGTCGTCGTCCCCCCATCCGTCCGTCGCCGACGGCGGCGCGAACGCCGCGCTGACGGCGCCGGCGAGCCCGGACGGCGCGAGCCTCGGAACCGGCTCGACGTTCGCGACCGCGGACGCCTCGAACGCCGCTTTCGACGCTCGGACTCGGCGATGAATGCACAGGTTCAGAAGCTGCAGCTTCTGGTGAAGCAAGCACGCGTTCGCGTCCGGGAGTTCCTCTTCCTCTTCGCCGTCGTCGTTCGTCGCGACCGCGTCGAAGCGCGGGAGCGGGACGCCGCGGTCCCAGTGCGCAAACCGAATCTCCCGGGTGAAACGTCGCCATAAAACGCTCACCGCTCGTACGTTACCAAACTGCAGCGCGTGCATGGCGACCCTCGCGAGGAGGCTCCCGGGCGGCGCGCTCCGAGGCGGATTCGGAAACGAACACTCCGCCGCCGACGACGAAGAGACGCGCGCCGCCGCCGCGGCCGCGGCCGCCGCGGCCCCTTTCCCTTTCCCTCTCCCTCTCTCCCCCCCGACGCCCCCGACGACATCGAAGATGTCCCTCAGGACGTCCTGCACGACGCTCTCCGGCGGCGCCCGCGGCGCGAGCCTCCCGATCTCGTCCCAGTGCTCCTCCGACGCGAGCGCGGACATCGTGGTGGAAGACGGAACGTCAACCGTCTCCGTCCCGCCCGCCGCGCGCGCGAGGAGGAAGAACATCTCCGCGAGCCCGACGCCGGCGTTCGACCCGCCGCGGAGAAAATCGCCGCGTCCGCCGCGTTCGCCGTCGTCGCACGAGTCTTCAATCAGATCGCCGGCGCCGACGGAGCCAAACGGCGTCGCTCTTAACGTCCAACGCGGCGCGCGCGCGACGTCCACCCTCCCGTCCCCGCGCCGTCCGGTCGCGGGGTCCTTCATCTCGATCAGCGACGACAGCGGGACGTTCGTCCACGAGCAGTCGATCTCCGTCGACGCCCACGGGTCGCACAGGCTCGACCACGGCGACCAGGGCGCGTCGTCGTCCCATTCGGTCATTCGGTCTACGCCGAACGCGTCGTCGTCGTCGTCGTCGTCGTCGCCGGCGGCGGCGGCGCCGGCGGCGTCGAGGACGCCGCGCAGCGCGGTGACGCGCAGGCCGTCCGCGAGCGCCATGAACGCGGATCCCGGCGTAGATCTGGCGGCGGGTTTCGGCTTCTCGATCTTCTTCGGGGCCGTCTCGCGCGCGCGCTTCCGCCGCCGCTCGAGCCACCACCGCCGCTCCGTCGGAAACGTAAATCTCGCGCTCGCGCGCGGGTCCCGCAAACTCTCCGCGCCGCCGCTCGCGAGCGCCCGCCCGCCAGACCCGGACCCGGACCCGGACCCGTCGCCGCGCGGCTCGTCGATCGCGCGACTCAGCGCGTCGCTCAGCCCTCTGAGCGTCCGCCCCGGGGACGCGTCCGCGGCGACGCCGTCGATCTTCTCGCTCTCGAACGAAAGAGTCGCCGTCCCCCCCGCGTACGCGCCCCTTCCCGGCCCGTGCATCGGCACGAGCGCGGGCCCCCCTTCGCAATCCCCCCCCGCCGCCCAAGCCCTCCGCGCGCGCGCGATCGCGCGTCCCGCGTT
>Ga0181559_10007172_pt1 | contig 10391 bp, 7 predicted proteins | sample 011ome_21_FD_133752 | JGI IMG/M metagenome (GOLD analysis project Ga0181559, IMG submission 133752) | Coastal salt marsh microbial communities from the Groves Creek Marsh, Skidaway Island, Georgia - 011508AT metaG (megahit assembly) | ecosystem: Environmental > Aquatic > Marine > Intertidal zone... | reverse complement strand
TCGACACTTGGCTCAAATCCATGGACCTGGTCGGCATCGCCGGCGTGGACACCCGCCGCCTGACACGGCACATCCGGGACAGCGGGGCACCCAATGGTGCCATTGTTCATCAGCCCAAGGGTGCGATCAACACCGCCACGCTGCAGGCCGCCGCCAGTGACTGGCGCGGTCTGGAAGGCACCGATCTGGCCAAGGACGTGTCCTGCACCCAGACCTATATCTGGGACGAGACCCCCTGGGTGCTGGGACATGGCTACGGCACGCTGAAGAAGCCCAAGCGTCATGTGGTCGCCGTCGATTTTGGCGCCAAGCGCAACATCCTGCGTTCGCTGGCCGGGCTGGACTGCAAGGTCACCGTCGTACCGGCCACGGCCACGGCCGAAGAGGTCATGCGCCACAAGCCCGACGGTGTGTTTCTGTCCAACGGCCCCGGCGATCCGGCGGCCACAGGCGAATACGCCGTGCCGATGATCGAAGGGGTGCTGAAATCCGGCACGCCCACCTTCGGCATCTGCCTGGGCCACCAGATGCTGGCCCTGGCACTGGGCGCGAAAACCGAAAAAATGCATCACGGTCATCGCGGTGCGAACCACCCGGTGAAGGACCTGGCAACCGGCAAGGTTGAGATCACCAGCCAGAACCACGGCTTCGTGGTGGAGGAAAAATCCCTGCCGGCCAATGTAGAGATGAGCCACCAGTCCCTGTTTGACGGATCGCTCGAAGGCATCCGGGTCAAGGACGCGCCGGTGTTTTCCGTCCAGTACCACCCCGAGGCGTCCCCGGGCCCGCATGACAGCCATTACCTGTTCGAGCGGTTCATCGAAATGATCGACGGACAGAGCTGAGATGCCCAAACGCACAGATATCAAATCCATCATGATCGTCGGCGCGGGGCCGATCATCATCGGACAGGCCTGCGAGTTCGACTATTCCGGCACCCAGGCGGTCAAGGCGCTCAAGGATGAGGGTTACCGGGTGATCCTGGTGAACTCCAATCCCGCAACGATCATGACCGACCCGGCCTTCGCGGACGCCACCTATGTGGAGCCCATCACGCCCGAAATGGTCACCAAGATCCTTGAGGCCGAGAAGCCCGACGCGATCCTGCCCACCATGGGCGGCCAGACGGCGCTGAATACCTGTTTGACGCTCGCACGCGACGGCACGCTCGACCGCCTCGGGATCGAGATGATCGGTGCCAAGGCCGATGTGATCGACAAGGCCGAGGACCGGCTGCAGTTCCGCGAAGCCATGGACAAGATCGGGCTGGAATCGCCCCGTTCCATGCAGGTGAACAATCGCGAGGACGCCGAGAAGGCGCTGGACTTCGTTCGTTTGCCGGCGATCATCCGCCCGTCCTTCACGCTCGGTGGCCAGGGCGGCGGCATTGCCTATAACCGCGAGGAGTTCTTCGACATCGTGATGGGCGGCATCGATGCCTCACCCGTCAACGAGGTGCTGGTCGAGGAGTCGGTTCTCGGCTGGAAGGAGTACGAGATGGAGGTCGTCCGCGACAATGCGGACAACTGCATCATTATCTGCGCCATCGAGAATATCGACCCGATGGGGGTCCATACCGGGGATTCGATCACGGTCGCGCCGTCTCTGACGCTGACCGACAAGGAATACCAGATCATGCGCAACGCCTCGATCGCGTGCCTGCGCGAGATCGGGGTTGAAACGGGCGGCTCGAACGTACAGTTCGCCATCAACCCGAAGAACGGCCGCATGGTCGTGATCGAAATGAACCCGCGGGTCAGCCGCTCCTCGGCGCTGGCCTCCAAGGCGACCGGGTTTCCGATTGCCAAGATCGCGGCCAAGCTGGCCGTTGGCTATACGCTGGACGAACTGGACAACGAGATCACCGGGGTCACGCCCGCCAGTTTCGAGCCGACCATCGACTATGTGGTCACCAAGATGCCGCGCTTCACCTTCGAGAAGTTCCCGGGTACGGACGCACTGCTGACCACGTCGATGAAATCGGTCGGTGAGGTCATGTCCATCGGGCGGACCTTCGCCGAAAGTCTGCAGAAGGCCTATCGTTCCATGGAAACCGGCCTGACCGGACTGAACGAGGTGACCATTCCCGGCGCGCGCTCACGCGGCGAAGGACAGAGCTTTGACGAGGACGCGGTGTTTGCCGCGCTGGGCAGGCCCACCCCCGACCGCCTGCTCGTGATCGCGCAAGCCTTCCGGCATGGCATATCGGCGGCCGATATCCAGCGGGTCACCAAATTCGATCCGTGGTTCCTCGAACAGATCTCCTCGATTGTTCAGGCCGAAGCCCGCATTCGCGAAAACGGACTGCCCAACGACTATGATGGGATGATCAAGCTCAAGAAGATGGGCTTTTCCGACGAGCGCCTGGCCGAATTGACCGGCACGGACACCGATACGGTTCTGGCCCTGCGCGACAAGCTGGACCTGCACCCGGTCTTCAAGCGTATCGACACCTGCGCGGCCGAGTTCCCGAGCCAGACGCCTTATATGTATTCGGCCTATGAAGGGGATTCGACCCTTCCGGGCGAGAGCGAAGCCGAGGTCACATCGCGCGAGAAGGTCATTATTCTCGGCGGCGGGCCGAACCGTATCGGACAGGGGATCGAGTTCGACTATTGCTGCGTCCACGCCGTCTTTGCGCTCCGCGAGGCGGGCTACGAGACCATCATGGTCAACTGCAACCCGGAAACGGTCTCGACCGATTACGACACCTCGGACCGGCTCTATTTCGAGCCCCTGACGGCGGAAGACGTGATTGAAATCTGCCGGCTGGAGATGCAGTCGGGTGATCTGCGCGGGGTGATCGTACAGTTCGGCGGCCAGACCCCGCTCAAGCTCGCCAACGCGCTTGAAGCGGCGGGCATCCCGATTCTGGGCACCTCGCCCGACGCCATCGATCTGGCCGAAGACCGCAAGCGGTTCCAGGCACTGCTGCAGGAACTCGATCTGCGCCAGCCGGAAAACGCCATAGCCGAAAGTGCCGAGGAAGCGCTTGCAGCTGCCGAAGATCTTGGGTTCCCGCTACTGATCCGCCCGTCTTATGTCCTGGGCGGACGGGCGATGGAACTGGTCCACAGCATGGAGCAGCTCACCCGCTACATCAGCGAAGCGGTCCGCGTCTCGGGCACCAGCCCGGTGCTGCTCGACCGTTATCTGCAGGACGCCATCGAAGTCGATGTGGATGCGCTCTGCGACACCGGCGGAAACGTCCATGTGGCCGGCATCATGGAGCATATCGAGGAAGCCGGGATCCATTCCGGCGACAGTGCCTGCTCGCTACCGCCCTATTCGCTTGGCGCGGATGTCATTGCGGAAATTCGCCGCCAGACCGAAATTCTCGCCCGCGCCCTGAACGTCCTGGGCCTGATGAATATCCAGTTCGCGGTGAAGGACGGCGATGTCTATCTGATCGAGGTGAACCCGCGCGCCAGCCGGACGGTCCCGTTCGTGGCCAAGGCGACCGGCGTGCCGATTGCCAAGATCGCCGCGCGTATCATGGCCGGTGAAATGCTTGCCGACTTCAAACTGCCCGATACGGCGGCCGCGCCCGATCATGTCGCCGTGAAGGAAGCTGTCTTCCCGTTTGCCCGCTTCCCCGGGGTCGATACCCTGCTGGGCCCGGAGATGAAATCCACCGGCGAGGTGATGGGTCTGGACCGGGATTTCGGTCACGCCTTCGCCAAGTCGCAGATCGGTGGCGGAACAACCGTGCCGACCGATGGCCGGGTCTTCATCTCGGTTCGTGACCGCGACAAGCCCGCCATGGTCGAGATGGCGCAGCAACTGATCGGCATGGGCTTTGAGATCGTCGCCACCAGCGGCACCGCCGAACATTTGGAAAAGGCGGGTATCGCGGTGGTGACCGTGAACAAGGTGCTCGAAGGACGACCCCATATCGTTGACGAGATGCAGAACGGCGATATCCATCTGGTCTTCAATACAACCGAGGGGGCAAGCTCCATCGCGGACAGCTACAGCCTGCGCCGCAACGCGCTTACCCAGAAAATTCCCTACTACACGACAGTTGCCGGTGCCCGTGCCGCGATCGCCTCGATTGAGGCCGTTCAGAGCGGCGGTCTTGAAGTTGCGCCGCTTCAGTCGTACTTTAGCCATGAATTTTGAACGGCTTGACCCGCCGGACGTTCGCTAAGGCCCGATTTGGGGGCCGGAAGCGGCCAGCGGCGGGTTTTTTAGTCTCTCAAAGCCCCTTTGGCCTGCCGCATTTTGTGTGCGGCGATTGAACGAGCAGTAAACCCATGGACAAGCTCCCGATGACGACCCAGGGCCACCAAGCCCTTCAGGAAGAGCTGCGCAATCTGAAGTCGGTTGAACGGCCGAATATTGTGAAAGCCATCGCGGCTGCGCGCGAACACGGCGACCTGTCGGAGAACGCCGAGTATCATGCCGCGCGCGAACGGCAGAGCTTCATCGAAGGCCGTATCGGCGAACTCGAGGACGCCATCAAGCGCGCGGAGGTCATCGACACCTCGAAGATCAAGGGCAAGACGGTCCGGTTCGGCGCTACGGTCAAGGTGGCCGATGAAGAAACCGACGAGGAAATCACCTATCAGCTCGTGGGCGAGCTGGAGGCCGATATCCAGCAGCGCAAGATTTCGATTGGATCACCGCTTGGCCGCGCCCTGATCGGGCGGGAGGTTGGCGATAGTGTCGAGGTCACCACGCCGAACGGCGTGCGCTATTTCGAGATCATGACGGTCCGCTTCAAATAGGCGTAAACTCAACCCATCGTCATGCCCGGATTTGATCCGGGCACATTTGCCCGACTGAGCCCTCACCCTGAGCCCGACGAAGGGCGAGGGCGGCATCCTCATACTTCGACAAGCTCAGCATGAGGATCTCAAGAGACACGCGGATCAAGTCCGCGTAGACACCGGTTGGGTTCGGGGAACTACTCCACCGGTTCGTCCACCGGCACGCTGGATGCGTATTTCGAACTCCGGATCACCTGAAACGTCTGCACCGTGGAAACATGGGGCGCGGCCGTCAGGCGTGCGGTCAGTTCATTTTCGTGCGCCGTGTTGCGCGCCACGATCCGCAGCATGAAATCACCACCCCCTCGGATCATGTCGCAGCGGCGGACTTCGGGCCAGGCGGTCATGTGCTCTTCAAACTCGCTCAATACCGTGTCGGACTGGCTCGTCAGGCCGACCAGCGCATGAAACGCGACTTCATAACCGAGTAACTCGGCATCGAGTTCGGCGTGATAATCCTTGATATAGCCAGCCTCTTCGAGCGCGCGCACCCGGCGCAGGCAGGGGGGCGCCGAAATTCCGGCGCGGCGCGCCAGTTCGACATTGGTGATCCGGCCCTCGTCACGAAGATTTCTCAGGATACGGCGGTCGATGGCGTCGAGTTTGACCTTGCGGCTCTGCGCGGCCTTCCCGGCCACATCATCCCTGGATTCACTATCGGCCATAACTCTCGTCGTCTCCAGGGCGGCAGGGAATTTGCCGCATTCAGGGGGCCCGTGGGAATCAACGGGACGCGACCCTATAGTTGTCGTCTTGCCGGAGCTGATGCTAGCAGATTGAAATTATATTTCAAACGAAGGCAGCGGCATTCCACATCATTCCACGGTCGCATATCGGTGAACCAGAGCTCTTCAAAAACCATCTCGTCCTGCTGGATATTGACCGACGGAAAGATCGGGATGGTCAACCAGTGCAGGGGGCTTGCCGAAGTCCTGGGCCTGGATCCGGTCTCCAGGGTCATCCGGCAAGGCGCGCCCTGGCGCTGGCTGCCGCCCGCGCTCACGCCGGCCTCCCTTCGCGTTCTGTCCGCATCCTCCGAGAAACTGACCCCGCCCTGGCCCGACCTGCTGATTGCCAGCGGTCGCAAATCCGTCGCCCCCGCCCGGGCCATTCGCAAGGCCAGCAAGGGCGGAACCTTCTGTGTCCAGATTCAGAACCCCGGGGTGTCCCTCTCGGCTTTCGACCTAGTCGTGGCCCCGGCCCATGACGGCCTGACCGGAGAGAATGTCATCTCGACCACAGGTGCGCTTCATGGACTGACGCCGCGCGTTCTCGAGACCGCCCGTACAGCCTTCGCCGAACGCATCTCCCATCTGCGCCGCCCCCTGCTCGCGGTTCTGCTGGGCGGCGACAACGCGGTGTATCGCATGACCGAGGCCTTCAGCCACGATCTCGCCAAACAGCTTCGCACCCTGACAGAAACCGGCGGGTGGGGCCTGTCCATAACCCCGTCGCGGCGCACACCCGACCATGCCCGCCGCGCCATATCATCCGCGCTGCAAGGAACCGATGCGGAGATCTGGGACGAAACCGGCGAGAACCCCTATCTGGGCTATCTCGCCCATGCCGATGCCATCGTGGTGACCGGGGATTCCGTCAACATGGTGAGCGAAGCCACCGCCACCGGGAAACCCGTCTATGTGGCCCAGCTTGAAGGCGGGTCGAAGAAGTTCCGGCGGTTCCACAAGAACATGGAAAGCCGCGGCGTGACGCGCCCGTTCGAGGGCAAAATCTCGGACTGGGACTACGAACCGCTTGATGACACCGCAATGGTGGCCGCAGAGATACAACGACGGATTGCAATTGGCTGAGTCGCGATTTATGAGACGGTCATGTCCATCATCGATTTCCAGGCACTGGCAGACGTCCCGCTCGCCCATGACCCCTACGACCATGTGCTGGTACCGGGACTGATCACCAGTGACGCGCTGGCCGCGGCCAACCGGGATTTTCCCGCGATCAGCAAACCCGGCAGTTTTCCAACCCAACAGCTCGAATACGGGCCGGGCTTCGCAGCCCTCCTGGAGGCGCTTCAGGGTCCCGAACTGGCCGCTGCGCTGGGCGAGAAAGTGGGGATCGATCTGCGTGACAAACCGACCATGGTGACGGTACGTGGCCGCGCCCGCGCCACCGACGGGCAGATACATATCGATTCCACCGGCAAGCTCGTCACGGTGCTTCTTTACATGAACCCGGCCTGGGAAGAACCGGGCGGTCAACTGCGCCTGCTGCGCAGCCCCGACGACCTGGAAGACTATGCGGTGGAGGTTCCGCCCGATGAAGGCACCTTCCTGGCCTTTCCCTGTGTCGAGAATGCCTGGCACGGACACCAGCCTTTCGAGGGCGAGCGGCGCACGATTCAGTTGAACTGGGTCAACAGCAAGGCCTACAAAACCCGTGAACAGGTTCGCCACTCCATCTCGGCGTTTTTCAAGAAGCTCAAGGCATAAGGCAGGCGCAGCGCATGGCGCTCGATATCAATACCTTTTCCAACGTCAAAGGCGGCTTCCCCTTCTTCAAGGCCGCCGGTCACCCGGCCGTCGCACCCAAGGCCCGCGCGCTTGTGGATCGCCTGGCCGGGATGGACACGATTGCCATCTACGACCCGTCAGGTTTCGCCCCCGCCTTTTCACAGCTCTATCCCTTCGACGATATGACGATTGCCCATGTGTTCGTGCAGGACCTCGCCGCGCTGGGAGAGACGGTGCTGGGGCAGCAGACCCAGCCGGTCACCGATCTGGCATCCGCGAAGGTGTCCGCCGTGCTGGTCATGGCCTTCGATGCCGAGAAAACCGTGCGCGATATTTCCCATCTGGTACCGGACGGCACCGAGATCGTCACGCTGGATGAAATTCGCCTCCCGGCGGACCGCCTGACCAACAAGACGCGCTATCTCGATCCGCTGAACTTCGCGACGAACTTTGCCTTCTTCCGCGACGGACCGGACGGGCGCGGCGGCAGGCTGCACACCCGGATTGCGACCGCCAATTACTGGCACCGCTACGGCGCGGAAAATGTGAACCTCTGGCTCAGCCTAATCGACACCGACGGCAAGACCATCGGCCAGTGGGATCTGGCGCTGCCAGACTCCCCCGGCGGCATCACCATCGACAGCGCCGCGGTCTGCGCGCGTTTCGGCCTGGAGGAGATCACCGGCCAGCTGTTCGTGCACGCCATCGGGGTGAAGGGGCATGACATCGTCAAATACGCGCTGGACACCTATGGCGACGATCCGCGCGATCTTTCCTGCACCCATGACGCCAATGCCTGGCCCGCAGACCTCTATGGTGGCCTGCCGGCGCCGAAAGACAATGAGCGGGTGATACTCTGGATTCAGAACAGCCATCCCTGCGCGATCCCGTCCGGTGTGGTCGGCCTGAACCTGATGGGTCACCCGGAGACCGCCTGGCTCGACCGGGAAATCCCGGCCTTCGGATCCTATGCGCTCGACGCCGCCGATCTACTGCCCGATGCGCGGTGGCCGGAACAGATCGAGGTCAATGCCGGGAAGCATTTCGTACGCCCGCGCTACGAGATCGAGACCCGTGACGGGGGTGAACTCGACCGGCGGCGCACCGCCCATGTGAATGTGGAACGCGTCGATCTGGAACCGAACTCGAAGATCGCCGAGATCGGCAACCTGATGGGCAAGGGCTTTCTGCTGCCCGCACCGGTGCTGCCCCGCGCGCAATTCCGCTCCATCGCCCTGCCCACACCGATGTCCACGACCCAGGAAACCCTTCCGCTCGCCGCCCGTGTCTATGACCGCAACGGGCAGGAGATCGCGCGCCATGCATTTGGCGAACTGCGCCGCAACGAGAGCGTCGCGCTGGACCTCGACGAATTGCTCAACGGCGAGGCCGCACTCGATGACGAAGCCGGGCATATAGAACTGCTCTATGACTTCGGGGTCGCCACACGAGGCGTCGATGGCTGGCTGCACGGCCTGTTCCGCTACGAAGCGCGCGAGTCCGGCCATGCGGCGGAAACCAGCTTCGGGGCCCATATCTTCAACACCGCGCTGACCTGGCAGGGCGAACCGCAATCCTATTCCGGTGATCCGCCCGGGCTGTCCACACGGCTGTTCCTGCGCACCGACCCGGCCATGGCCGTGGGTGCAGAGGACAACGACACCTTCTGTCAGCTGATCTATCCGGCCTCGACCCCGTGGCATCAGACCTCCGATACCCTGCTGATGCTGTATGACGGCTCGGGCAACATCGTCGCCGAGACCACAGCCAAGATCCCCTGCGGTGGATCGTTCCATTTCCGCCTGAGCGAGTTGTTCGATGCCGAGGCGCGCGCAGCCGCCGCAAAATCAGGCGCGGCGGGCAGCGGCTATGTGCTGATCCGCGACACCACCTGCCGCCTGTTCGGCTATCACGGCGTCATCGCACACGATGGCACCGCGTTCTCGCTGGATCATATGTTCGGGTTCTAGACTCGCGCCTGCGCGGTGCTAATCTCTCCCCCGGGAACAGAGTTTGGGGGGAACATCATGACATCAAAACTGATCTCATCGGCGCTCGCCGGTGTGGCGCTGTTGGCGTGGCACGGCGTGGCGAATGCCGAAACGCCGCTCGAACGCGGCACCTATCTGATGCAATCCATCGTCGCCTGCGGCAACTGCCACACGCCGAAAGGACCGAAAGGGGAAATTCCGGGGATGGAACTCGCGGGCATGGCCCCCTTCGAGAAGGCCCCGGGCTTCGATGCCAATGCGCCCAACATCACGCCCGACCCGGAAACCGGGATCGGCACCTGGACCGACGAACAGATCATCGCCTCGATCCGTGAGGGCAAGCGCCCGGATGGCTCGATCATCGGGCCGCCCATGCCCATCGGCCTCTATCGCGGCCTGTCGGACAAGGACGTCGAGGCCATCGTCGCCTATCTGCGCAACGTCAAACCGGTGAAGAACGAGATTCCGCCATCGGTCTATCGCATCCCGTTGCCGCCCGCCTATGGCCCGCCCGTTGTCAGCGTTCCCGAGCCGGACCGCAACGACCAGCTTGCCTACGGCGCCTATCTCGCCGGGCCAGCCGGTCACTGCGTGGAATGCCACTCACCATTGACCCCGAAGGGTCCCGATCTGGCCGACAATCTCGGCGCGGGCGGGTTCGAGTTTCATGGCCCCTGGGGCGTGAGCGTCTCTTCGAACATCACCCCGACCGGGCTCATGGATCGCAGCGACGACGAGATCAAGGCGATGATCACCAGGGGCGTCCGCCCGGACGGCACCAAGATGCTTCCGCCGATGGGCTATGCCTATTACGCGAACATCAGCGATGCGGACCTTGATGCCATTGTTGCTTATCTGCGAACCTTGCCGCCCAAATAAGTATCAACGGCCAAGCCACCGCGACGGGTTGTCGAAATGGATATTTTTCTTCTCTGGCCCGCATTCAATCGTATCTACGGAGGGCCGATTGCCCGTATTCGCGAGACTGTTGAATGCGGTTCGAGTTTCACCCAGTTCCGGCTGTTCCTCACCTTGATTTCTCCCCTCCTGTTTTTCGGAGCTCTAACGCTTCTGTTTCGCGTTGAGCTGTTCATCTTCATTGGTGCAGGAATCCAGATTTTGCTACTGCCACTCCTCGTAGCTTTTCAGTTCGCCAG
>Ga0181559_10007164_pt1 | contig 10401 bp, 6 predicted proteins | sample 011ome_21_FD_133752 | JGI IMG/M metagenome (GOLD analysis project Ga0181559, IMG submission 133752) | Coastal salt marsh microbial communities from the Groves Creek Marsh, Skidaway Island, Georgia - 011508AT metaG (megahit assembly) | ecosystem: Environmental > Aquatic > Marine > Intertidal zone... | reverse complement strand
TCTTTAGTGATTTTTAATCTCGTTGTTCTTATTTTTGGATGTTCGCCATGTCCCCAGTTCCGATTCCGATCAGATTCTGGAATTGTTACATCAGATTCATACATCTCTTTGATAGAACCATAAAACCAACCGTAATCAAATTTAATATCAAATAGATTCATCCAGTAATTATCTTCTTCCCCCATACCCAACTGGAGTATGCGATCCGTATACACTAACAAATATTTTTCATTAAATTCTTTGCTGTAAATTGGATATTTATCCGAAACACTACGACCCAACATTCCCCCTTCCTTTTTTAGACTTTCTAAAATTTTATGAGGCACCTCCAATTGATTCAACCACACTAACAACCTTAGAAAAGGTCTGTAACACCGAAAATGCATGATGACGTTGTAAATGCTTTTTACCTTTTATATAATTTTTATTTTGTTAGGAAGCGCCGCAGAAGGAGACTGACTAAAATCAAACAATAAAGCTTCTTGGGAGTTTTTCCCTGTCGAACTTTCTCATGATCCCATGTCCTGCATACGGGTACCTGAACAGAATTACCTCGCGGGGCATGATGCGCCAAAATAGCCTCTTCTCTTCCCATACATACTGGATGAGCGCATCTCCCTTTTTTGGGGTCTTCTCCATGTAATCTTTGCAGTGCAGCTGACACAATATCATGAAATCCGTGATATCCCTATTTGTCAGGGAGGAGTCATGGGTTTTTTTTTGGCGCTGAATGAATTCGCAGAGACCTGTGTGGGTGACAGTGAGAGTGTCCAAGGACGCAGCATCTTTACCGAGTGACTGCGACGAAAAAACTTGAATCAAAGAGAGTAAAAAGTCCACGAAATAGGGCCATATTCGCTCGTCCCTGACTTCTTTGGACCATTGCATGGTTCCTTTAGATTTTTCCCCATGGTATGCGGAACTTCCAATCGTCCGTTTGGCAAAAAAACCGCAGGCCCCGTTATTCACTATATATGACATATTGAGAGCTTGCACTGGTTTCACGGGGCAGACCTTCGACATGAACGACAACTGCCCAGTCTCTGTGTATATAGAGTAATTTCTCGGTAAATATTTCAAAGGTACGCGGAAAATGTAACCGAGCATGCGATCGCTCATGTACGAGTGGTTTTTGGAGATTGCTGTCCACGCCTTCACATGACTTTGCAGTGCATACGAAAATATTTTGCATACTCTGCAAAGCATGCAAATGAAGAGGAAGTCCCTGGCGTCTTCCCAAAAGCCATCACTCTCGACAATAATGGACCAGATGGATCCCATCATGGCGTTTTCACATGCGTTCACATAGCTCACTCGCTTCTCCAGCAACTCCTTCAATTTTTGACACTCCAGACGGGAAGGGGGGATAACACCTAGGGTGTACAGCTGCTTACGCAGCATCCGCCGCGCACTGGTCGGCATGGCGCGCGCAAACACGGGTTGAAAATTTGGAAGTATTTGATTTTTATATGAGCTTAACCCGTTTGTACCTGCGCTGTTTTTCATTGCGCGCGCAAACACACGCCATGCACACCGATGAATATTCCCTCTCCCCGTTCGCGTGCTTGCTGGGTGGGCCTTATTTGGGCCCCATTTCACTCCTTTCCGAGCTTCAGCGCTTTGTGCCCCAGAAATACAACTCTGAAACAGTCCTCCCGCACAATACTTTCTCTACATGGCTTGTAGAGGGCGAGATACAATACACTCTTTTCTGTGTCAAGGACCCCCTCAACGACAACTGCAGTGTAATGGTGCTTTACGACCAAGAGAGTGACAGTCTTTTCTATCTCCGAAGAGAGCTATGGCCACGCAATATCCCAGTTGATACAGTGGTCTTGGCTCATTTCATATGGGACACTGTGCGCGAGGGGCGAAAGCGCCCAAACTTCTTGCTCTTTGACGCGACATACTGGGGCGGGAAACGGCTACATGGGACAGACCCGTGCGAACGCTACAACTTGCTGCGACAAATTCAAATCCCTGAAAATTCAATGATTTCCGTTCATTTTGTCGGAGAAAAAAGAACACTGCAAGCGTTTTTGGACGCAGTGGAACTCCCGCACAAAGTCAAAACAGTCATCGCGCTCACTTCAGATCCCTTCAAGCCGTGGTACGAATAGCTGCTACACTTGCTACTCATCCACATCGATGCGAGAGCAGCACAAAGTCCCCTGATCCGCGTGGAACGTTCCGTGCAAGTCTTGGGGGTCTAGGGCCAGGAACAAGGCGTCCAGCGCATAATGCCGGACAACGACAAAGATCTTCCCCAGGGATGCCTTCAACCCGAGATCAGGACACAGGAATCCAACGATCAACTGTGTATCATCAGCCGATGCGCCGCCGAAACGCTCGCCCCCGTTGAGAGCCACCCGATCTTTTCTGAAAAGCACAGACTTCTTGTAGTTTACCATGTGTTCCTGGACTGTAGCTTGATCCACCTCAACAAAGGCCCCGTCCGAGCGCTTGGCGCGATAGGTCATGCGGTCCTGCGCGCACAGCGTAAACACTCACCAGCGCGCGCGGAGCAAAACAAAGAAAATAAAACACACCTCGTTGAACCACTGCAGCTCGCGATCTGGCTCGCCCGCCTCGTCGAAATTGAACGGCACAAGTGTAGAAAGCATGCCCTCGTGTGTGAAGATCACCCCCGTGCGTGTCCATTTGAAGGTAGGCCCCCACCCCATAGCAAAGATCTTCGACTGCGCCAACCGCCGCGATGGGTGGCACCCAGGCTCTCCCAGGACGCTCCTCTCTGTTGCGCCGTCTGAACCACTGACAACTAACTCGAGCGTGTTATCCGCACCCACCTTTGCATACGCGCTGCACCACGGGCTATCCTCGCACTGCGGACAATAGTAACGGCATAATGGCGTCACGTCCCCCGGGTTACCCCACCACACGTCAAAGTCCCACTGAGAAAGATCCAAGGCTGTGCTGTCGCCCTTCGTGCACTTCTTCGCCATGTACATAATGGAATGCATGTGCGCAAAGTCCTCATACAACAAACATCCGACACCGTCCTGATTCCCGCAAGAAGGCAAGAACTCCGACGCGCTCCTAGGCACGGAGAGCGGACGAGTGTGTTTCGGGATGACCTCGCGTTTTTGCATAGGATTTCTCGAGAACGAACAGTTGTCAAACGTAGCCTCGTGCACAGGGAAAAGTGAGTAGGGCACAAAGTTAGAGAGAGTCCGCTTCAGAATGGTCTTCGCCACTTCCACTTGCAGTTCCCAGTCGCACCCAGCTTCTCCCATCATAGCCCGGAGAACCAAAGCATCTGGAAAATAAAGACACCAGGCAATGTCACTGTTGCACATGCGGCACATTTTCATCAACTGTGGTTTTCTCTCCACATCAAGGAGACTGCGGAAGCGCAGGGGGTTGTTGTCAAAGACGTTTTGGAAAACACGCCTCAATTTTTTCTCCCTCTGCTCCCCCGGAAAAAAGCCGAGCATGTCAAACGACGACGTCGTGAGCCTCTTCAAAGCAGGGAGAATCCATGTCACCATGTTTTCCTCTGTAAAACCGGAATACTCGCAGAGATCCGCCCCCACACAGTCCACAAAGTTTTGAACAAGGGACTCTTCGCGTCTGACGGTATTAGACCTGTTATAAGTAGGGTTGATCTCCTCTTTCATGCGCGCACAGTTCCTTGATATGTCGCTGCGCGAAGAAGTAACATACGGCGTAACGTTGTCGTCATTGTTGGAATCCCCGTAACCAATTTCTGACTTGGGCGCAAAGTTACCGGCGCGGAAGGACTTTTGAACGTAGTCCTTTATTTTCTCCTTGTCTCTCCCGTGCATGATCTCCTTCCCACACACGAATTGAAAGGCAGAGTCCAGGGACACACACGGAATGCCTGCATCCTCAAAAAGAACACGCATAATTGCAAGCGATTGGAAATCAAGCGTCTGTGTCAGATAACGCATGGCCACATTGCTCAGAAGACTGATATGCATAGCATCGCATGCTTGCAGACGTGCCACCTTAAGCGCCACGTCAAACGAGTGCAAGCACCCCGTCTCAATGGATGCCTCCAATGTGCGTATCCAGACAGACCGCGCGATCCCCGCCGTAGCCTGCGCGACTTTCCACTTCCGGGATGAATGTTTCTTCACAATCGGGGAGATTATAGAAGATGCATGCACGTCAATCGTGCTCTTGACAATGTTCATAGAAAACTGCACAACATTGCCTATGTCCCATCGAATGGCCCCAAACTTCTGGAGGAACCCGGCAACAGTCGCAACCATTTGTACGTTTGAAGTCAATGGTGCAATTTCGTAGAGCACATTGGGAGGGGCAATGACGTTGTCCGTGTACAACGCCTCTGGCACGTTACTCTGTCTCACGCTTTGCATATTCGCCATACGCTGACAAGGCAACGACGAGGGGCGGACGGTTATTGCGCGCATCAAGTCGTATTTCCTCCTTACATAATCCACGCAAGTCTGCTGATTCTCACCGAACGCCAGAACCACAGTGGAACTCCCGACCAGTGGTTTGGCCCTGCTCTTGTGTCGGACCCCACCCCCGTTTTTCGAAGTGTCCACTGTAGTTTCCTGCTCTGTGCCAGCGTCGTCGTCACGAGGTAAAGCAGAGATCAATGCATTCATAATGCCTGAATTTTCGCCACATCCCTCTGAAAAAACGCGCGGGGTCCCCACAGATGACGAAGGGGGGATGGCGGTACCATGCACGATTTGGAACCCATCGACAATGGACCCAATCGTAGACTTGCTCACCTTCATAGCCCTCTGTCCGTCGTCCGTAAATTGCCTGCAGACACTCTCAGGGACGAATTGCTGTATCTGATCCCGGATACTGTTGTAACTTTCGATCGTGAAGTCGAAGCCGGACGTCCCTGCCTTCTTCATGTTTGGAAGGATGGAAGAATTATACATTTTGCATTCAGTTAGCCCGGCGCCATCGCATACGGAAATCGTCATCCCCATCCAAGTCCAGTTCCCGTATGTCCCACAGCGCCACAGGATCCCGCTTTCGAAAAGTGAGTACAGAAAATCAAGATTTGCAGGCCGCAGTTTGAACGCCTTCGCATTGGTTTCCGTCATTACAACATCCAAACCGCGGTGGAAGAACTCAAAGTCCGATCCTACAAATGGACTGAGAGACATGTCAACGCCGTCCATAACACTGCTGAATTTCTCGCGCGTCCTTCCCAAGTACTCCGCGTCCAGGGACATGGTGTAGCAAATCGTCGACTCGAAAACAGGAGCCACCATTTTCTTGCTCAGTATATCAGCGCGCATGTACGAAAACCTCTTCTCCACGTCCCTCCGCAGCAACCCAATGTTGTTCCTGACATCATCGTTACCCGCCAAGACACTCTTCTCCAACCTCTCGTACGTTTTCGAATACGACCGATCAAAGATGTACCCAGAGAGCACGTCTTCCTGCTTGTCAAACATCTCCTCTCGCTCGTTGGGAGAAATGGGTGGACCACGCCCCTCCTCGGCAATCATGCTACCGTCCCCGTTGTTGATCCCCCACTTCTTGTTCTTGATGATACTGAACGTCCGCGACGGGAAGTGCCCGAAATGCAGCTTGAATTCGTGGATGTCGACCTTCGCGATGATTTTCTGCACCCTTTTCGACATGCACGCAAAGTCCACATAGTGCCGCATGGTGCACCTGGGGATGTCGTCCGAAATCAAAGTCACCAGCTCCTCGTCTTGAAATGTATCAAAACTGTCGAAAACCCACCCGGGTGCATAAGGTATACGAGCCACGCCGTCATCGTCAAAGGGCTTGCACCCAGCAGTCAGCGCGTCCAAAACCAAAACTTTGGTGCCGTAACTCCCCATATCAAAGATGTCAAACAGAGAAGGAACTTGCCCTTCACAATATTCGTATCCGACATCCAAAACGTCGTCCAAAATGTTGCCATCGTCCTCGACTTCCTCATTGTCATCGCCGTTGTCGCCCATGTCTTGCCCATGTCTTTTCTTTTTCGAGTTTTTCTCCATCTCTTTTATCCGCCGAATCTCCCTCCTACAGCGCTCGAATTGAAGTTGCCTGGCTGTAAAGCAGGCCTTGTACATGGAGGGGAGAACGCCATCCTCTTCCTGTTGAATATAATCCAACGATTCGATCTCCAGGAGGCCGTCCGCATCCCAATCCCTTGGCCGCAGTGACATTATCTTCTTCGTGACATTCAGCGGGTTCAGGATATTCGCGATGTTTGCCAATGAATAAGGATTGTCAATGTTCTGGAAAACTGCAGAGCACCCCCCAGTGACATCCATCACAATGTCTTGGCCTCCGGGTGTAATGTTGATCTGCGTATTATACACGCGCTTCCACACCTGGAAGAGGTTTTCCTGTGGACTTATGTTGTTTTCCACCCTGTTGTTCAGACTGGCCGTGATCTCCGCATTCCGCCACGTGTCCGGGTTCAAGCAGATCCTCTTCAGCTTTCCAACAAAGTCAAAATTCTTGTGTAATACAACCCACAGAACCACACAGAAGTATGACCGAGGCGAGTCCATGTCCCTTTCCTTCACTTGGTGAACAGTGAGGTACATGCGATGCTCTTCAAAATGGGAGACAGTGGGGTTCGTTCCCTGCTTGTACTCTTTCTTGAGATCTGCACCTTCGGCTGCGTTGCGCAAACGCTCGACTTGTTTGAACACGTTTGCGTGAGTCATGTTCATCCACATATCTGCATTGTGTTGGGGATGCACTTTCTGCTTCTTGGCCTGCCGCTCTGTTTTCGCTCCTATCTTGTCCTTCTTCTTTTTTTGCAACCGCACACACGCGTCTTCAATTACGTCGTCCACACTAGACTCAGATTTGCAAACGCACAAAACAGCAAACATGGCTTCAATCAACTCCAACGGGACCGCCCCTTCCTCGTCCATGCGCGCCACAAATGAAAGCACAGCCCCATCCTTGCTCTCTTCGGAAAGAAGTTGTAAATTCTTTTTATCTTCCGGGAAGAGGACCATATTTGCAGATACCTCATTCTGGTGGAAGACATCATCACCATCCCTCGGCGCAAATTGGCTCGAAAACACGTCCATGTGCGGGCGTGGCAGTGCGCAAGCGCGAGGGGCTTTTTGGGCGGGAGAGCACATTCGGAGGGTTTTATCACATTTTTACTACCCGGTAATTATTCAATAGCTTTTTACTACATTGTACTTTTTAGTTAATGTTTTACTACCCGGTAATTATTCAATAGCCTTTTACTACATTGTAATGTTTAGTTAATTGTTTACTACACGGTAATTATTAAATATGTTTTTACTACATAATAAAGGCAAGTGTACGTATTCATCTCATTTGGTACCATCGCCATTTTTTGGCATTTCCTCACAATATGACGAAATGTCCATTTCTCCCCAATCACACGTATACCGCAAATCAGAAAACATATCCCCTGGTAGAATACCGCTAAAATTAAAATGCCAATAAATGATGCCAGTGGCAAAGTCATGCCATTGATCCAAACTGTAGTCTTCGCCAGCATTACGCGCCAGAATTGTCATTACCATAGTATCAATGTGCCTTGTCACTTCTTCGCTTTTTTTCGCCGCCCAATGCTGAACAAATGGATGTTTCGCATCCCCATTGCCAGCAACACAAAAATTAGTCAGCTTACCCGAAAAGAATTCCCAAAGTCTAGCCCACTGTCCCATAGTGGCAGTATCCCTGCATTTAAGCATGTATTCCACCTCATCACTGTCCATAGGAAAACAGTCCTTTAAACCTTCCTCTATTTCGAATTCCAATGTGTTCCATGCTTCCCAAAAACGATCCTCTGTGTCAAAATGCACAAAGTCACTGATCTCGGGAATTCCCGTGTCATGTTTGGCCTTTGGGGTTTCGCCGACGCTGTCTAGCCCACGCTCTTCTTTCAGCTGTAAACAGAAGTCATTGACAACCTTGTCGTCTGAATCAGGATATGTATCTGAAAATTCATCGACCATGTTCGGATAATGATAATCTCTGAAATTGAAATGGTACGAAATGGCGTAGTAAGCTAAGTCGTACCACTGTCCTATGGTCAAGTCACCCTCCTCCATGGCCAAGACTGTCAACACTACAGTGTCAATGTGCCGTGTTGCCTCTGCCGCTTTCTCTTGTACCCAACAATTAATGAATTTATTGTTTTTGTCACCACCACCCTTAACACACAGTTCAGATAGTTTTTCATCAAAAAAACGATGCAGCTCAAAACGTTGTCTCGTAGTAGTGCCCCCCGAACCTTGTATTCCTATCATACTCTTGATTTCAAAATAATGTATAGGAAAACACTTCCCCAAACCACTTTGTATCTTCCACTTAAAGCTTTCTAAAGCCATTTCAAATTGTTCCATGGACTCGAAATGCACGAAATCCTTTATCTCATGGATTTTCATAGCACTCGGCTCTTCCGACATCCTCCAATACTTTGCAGATGCGCTTAAATACGCGCGCAAACAAACTTGCAAAAAACCTTGTTTATGAACACCAGCAAACGACTGATTGGAGCAAAATGCTTAGCAGACACTAGACACGCAAAAAGGAAGAATTTTTTTTTTGATACTCACACACCCCCTCTTCTCATCTTCGGTGCAATGTAGCAATAGCAGTCGCGGAAATCCTTGTTGTGTATGCACAGGGAAGGGCAAATCGCACAAAGCGCCTTGTGCTCCCCATGTTGACACTTGAACGACGGGATGCACTCCAAACACAAAATCATGGTTTTGTCGTGTTCAACGCATCGGTCATACTCGTGAATGACAATGTTACAGTCAAAGCAATCGAAAAGCTTATTCCCATGTTCGCACATGCAGGAACACGGCCCGTCATAACACCCATGCAGGCACTTGACAACAGGGTTGCATTCCAAGCAGAACACCTTCAAGCTGCCATGTTCGCAATACCCCAGACTCAACGCGGAGAGCTCTGGATTACACGCGTCACAAAAAATCCGCACCTTCCCGTGTTCCTTGCACTTGCTTGTAGGAAGGGTGGGGCATGTTAAGCAATTTCTTTTCGATGCCCTGTGTTTACAGAAACGTCTGGCATTCTTGCATATGTTACACGAGTGCATCTGGTTCCCATGCTCGCAAGAGCGATCAACCTTGCATTGTGCACATGTCAGACAATTCTCATTGTGCACGCACAGGTAAGGGCATACTCCACACAGCGCCTTGTGCTCCCCATGTTGACACTTGAACGACGGGATGCACTCCAAACACAAAATCGTAGCTTTGCCATGTTCAACGCATCGGTCATACTCGTGAAGGACAATGTTACAGTCAATGCAATCGAAAAGCTTATGCCCATGCTCACAGAAACAAAAGGAACAAGCCCCATCATGTATCCCAATGGGACACTGCATCTTAGTGTTGCACCCCGGTTTGATGCAAAACAGTCTCAAATTCCCGTGTTCGCAATATTCCAAAGACAACTTCTGCAGCTCCGGATTACACAGATTGCAAAACGCTCGTAATTTCCCGTGCTCGTCGCATTTGGTGGTATGCATGATAGCACATGTCTTGCACTCCTTTCTCTTCATCCGGTGTTGGCACACTTCCCCGCCATTGCATGCCTTGCAATTTCTGAATAGTCTTTTGTGTGGGCAAGCAATATCGGGTCTGCATTGGATGCAATTATATTTCACCTTCCCGTGTTCACACCTCGGTTTATTTTGTGTTTTGTTGTACTCCTTTGGGTTGCATAGAAAACAACGTCGGCGGAGTTTGCCGTGAGAGCACGCAAGATGGGGGTTACATTTCGCGCAATCATGTGCCAGTATCCCATGCTCACAATGCGGTCGTTGTCCCTGGGGTACATACACCCTTTTTTCGTTTTTGCACTCAACGCAATTGTCCTTGCGTTTTTCGTGAATGCAAGCTCTTTTGGGATTACATGCAATGCAGTTCCTCAATAGTATGCCGTGTTGTTCACACAGTCTAGAGGCTCGTTTTGGTGGCATGGTCGCGTGGCTGGGCTTTGGGGATTTTCGGTAAGACAAGCGTGCCACTATATATATCATTTTTACTACACAGATTTCTTAGTACAACGCGTGTGACCGCGTGTAGTAAATATCATACTACCAAATACTACTGGACACGCCACTGTAGTACACAACATTTTACCAGTATATACCACATTTTACTACACACTGTTTTATATTGGCACTACAATACCTGTGTACTAAAATGATGTACAAATTGTGCACGTACAGTAAATACCACTGCAAAAAATCTTGTACCATTATAATACTACCGGATACGTCATTGCAGTACATTTTTTTATGTACACATGTACCTTGTCACATTCCGTGGTGAGAATAATTTCTTCTTTATCTCTCTAAATAAACCGTGTGAGAAAAAGAGAGTATGTACCTTGTCACATTCCGTGGTGAGAATAATTTCTTCTTTATCT
>Ga0181559_10007159_pt1 | contig 10407 bp, 7 predicted proteins | sample 011ome_21_FD_133752 | JGI IMG/M metagenome (GOLD analysis project Ga0181559, IMG submission 133752) | Coastal salt marsh microbial communities from the Groves Creek Marsh, Skidaway Island, Georgia - 011508AT metaG (megahit assembly) | ecosystem: Environmental > Aquatic > Marine > Intertidal zone... | reverse complement strand
CACCTGTGACCGCGCTACAGCTGCACATCGAAGCCATTAAAAATTTAAGTGATCAGACGGGTATTCCCATCTCTAAAATCGAGGGTGTTTTCTCCACCGGCTGGTCTACGGAGTTGTGCGAACACCTCGGCATTAAGCCCAAATATATCGATACCACCGCCGTCGGCGGATGTTCATTTGAGATGCACGTGCATCATGCCATGGCTGCGATTCACGCCGGTATTATAGATATCGCGCTGGTCAGCCACGGCGAAAATGGCCACTCCGCCAATCGTCTGGGGGGCCGAGGGAGCGCCAATTATGCCGCAGGCGCAGGCAATAAAAGTCCTTCTTTCGAAATGTCTATGGCTTATGGCATCGCCGGAGCTCCGGCCTCCTACGCCCACGCCATGGTGCGACATATGCATCGCTATGGCACCACACGAGAGGATTATGCGCACATTGCCAAGATCACACGAGATTGGGCCACGCTCAACCCCCGCGCAGCGATGTATTCCAAAGAAAAACATCCGTTTGGCGGACCGATCACCATCGAACAAGTTGAAGAATCCCGGCTGATCGCCTGGCCGTTGAACATCCTGCATTGCTGTATGGTCACCGATCACGGCGGTGCAGTGTTTGTGGTCAGCCCTAAAGTCGCTGCCGGTTTGAAAACTAAACCCGTCTGGGTTGCAGGCGCCGGGGAAAGCATGGGACACGGCAACATGCTCGAAATGGATGATTTCACCGCCACGTCAGCGCGCCGCTCCGCCGAAGCAGCCTATACCATGGCCGGTATGGGACCAGCGGATATGGAGATGGCGTTGGTCTACGATTCTTTCACCATCACAGCGGCCATCACTGTGGAGATGCTGGGCCTCGCACCACTCGGCGAGGGACACAGGCTGTGGAAAGATGGCCATGCGGCTCCCGGCGGTAAGTTTCCAATCAATACCAATGGCGGTGGGTTGTCGTTTAACCACAGTGGCATGTATGGCATGCCGCTGCTGATTGAGGCCTATCGGCAGTTATCAGGGACTGCAGAGGATGGCATCAACGGCGATCCGGGCAAACAAACCAATGCACGCACCTGTGTCGTGAACGGCACCGGCGGTAGTCTTTCAACCACCAGCACGCTGGTGCTAATGGCCGACGATTAAGCCTGAGGCAAGCATAGACTGAGGTGATCGATAATCGACACCCTATTGAGAATACGAATAAAGGGAATGTGTGCATGAGTGAGGCAGAAGAATTGCGATACATTGGTACCCGGCCAATCCGACCCGATGGTGAGGAAAAGGTAACGGGCAAAGCCAACTATGGGGCAGATGCAGACCGCCCCGGTCTAATCCACGGGACAGTGTTACGCAGCCCTCATGCCCACGCCATCATCAATGGCATAGACACCAGCGCGGCGTTAGCTCTGGACGGTGTGCATGCCGTGATCACAGCAGCAGACTTCCCTTCCAGGCAGGGTATTTCTGTTGGTCGCAAACGCTTCCTGGAAAATGTCATCGCGACCCATAAAGTGCTGTATCACGGTCACCCGGTTGCCGCTGTCGCGGCGCAAACCGTCGCTTTAGCGGAACAGGCAGCGGCATTGATTACCGTCGATTACACCGTTTTGACGCCGGTCCTGGATATGCGCGACGCACTCGCACCCGATGCACCCGTGTTGCATGACGACTTGTTCATCAAAGACCCCGACGGCCAACCCGACCAGCCAACCAATATTTCCGGCACCACAGCGATCACCAAAGGGGATATCGATGCGGGTTTTGCAGACGCTGACGTTATCGTTGAACGCACCTACACTACACCGATGGTGCATCAGGGGTACATCGAAACCCATGCCTGCACGGTAGATACCTCCACGGATGGCAAAGTCACTGTGTGGTGCTCATCTCAAGGTCACTTCGGTATTCGCGATCTGACGGCGCTGGCCACCGGCATGGACACGGGCGATATCCGTGTCATTCCACAGGAAATCGGCGGCGGATTCGGCGGCAAGACCACGGTTTACCTGGAGCCCTTGGCGGTAAAACTATCTCAACAAGCCGGCCGCCCGGTTAAGATGGTGATGACTCGTGAAGAGGTTTTTCGGGCGACAGGCCCCGCCTCAGGCACCATCAATACAATTAAAATCGGCGCCAAAAAAGATGGCACTATCACTGCCATGTACGCCGATTTGTTATACGAAGCGGGCGCGTTTCCCGGTAGTCCGCTCGGTGCTGGTGGCATGGTGATCTTCGCGCCGTACGACGTGGCCAACATTAAGGTCGAAGGCAAAGAAGTCGTCGTGAACAAACCACGAGTGGCGGCTTACCGAGCCCCGGGCGCCCCGCAATCAATGTTCGCGGGCGAATCCGCCATCGACGAATTGGCCCTGATGCTGGATATTGATCCCATAGACCTACGTCTTAAAAACGCAGCCAAAGAGGGATCCAGCGCCGCCTACGGGCCTCGCTATAAGGCCATCGGATTTGTGGAATGCCTACAAGCCGCTAAAGCGCACCCCAACTACCGTCGAGCCTTAACCCAAAATCAGGGGCGTGGCGTAGCCGCAGGATTCTGGTTCAACGCAGGCAACAACTCCAGTGCGGAGGTCCATGTTGCTGAATCAGGCATGATCCAAATCGTCGAAGGCAGTCCGGATATTGGCGGCAGTCGAGCCTCTATGGCGCTGATGGCGGCCGAGACTCTGCAGGTCCCCTATGATCGAATCAGAGTCAAAGTCGGCGACACCGACAGCACCGGGTTTTGCAATACGACTGGTGGTAGCCGGACAACGTTCGCCACGGGTATGGCGGTAATCAATGCCTGCGAGGACGTGGTAGGACAACTCAAACAGCGTGCGGCCTTGACCTGGGGCATCGACGCGGACCAGGTAGAGTGGGTAGACGGTGAAGCCCGACCGATGCCTGGCGTCAATATCGAGGCGGAGCCGCTTAAATTGGCCAAACTGGCCCGCAGTTTCCCGAAGACAGGCGGACCCATCTCAGCCCGTGCCTCTCTCAATGCACAAGGTCCTGGACCCTCATTCGGCGTTTGTCTGTGTGATGTTGAGGTTGATCCGGATACAGGCCAGACGACTGTGCTGAGTTTCACAGCCATTCAGGATGCAGGCAAAGCCGTCCATCCGAGCTACGTTGAAGGCCAAATGCAGGGCGGCGCCGTGCAGGGCATTGGTTGGGCGTTGAACGAAGAGTACTTGTTCGATGACGATGGCATTCTGCTCAATGCGGGTTTTCTGGACTACCGTGTGCCGGTGGCGTCTGATCTCCCGATGATTGATACGGTGCTGGTTGAGGTCCCCAGCGACACCCACCCCTATGGCGTCAGAGGGGTCGGCGAAACCCCCATTATTGGTCCCCTGCCAGCCGTGGGCTGCGCGGTTAGTCGTGCGATCGGTAAACGCCTGAGCACACTGCCGCTTTCTCCGCCCAGGGTATTGGCGACCATTGAAGACACCTAGACAAGGCCATCAGGACTCACACCGCGGCTTGCTTTAGGGGATGTATGGCGGGTTTTAAAAGCTGGGTTTAGTTGGATACGGCGTGAGCTGAAGTTCATGCGTCCAACATGACGCATCTTGGGTATGCAGATAGTAGAATGCGTCCGCGATGGACGCGGGGTTCATAATGAGCTCCGGTCTCTGCTGCGCAAGCGGTAAAGCACGCGTGCCAGGGGAGTCAATCAATCCGTCAACGATCACATTTGCAACGTGGACCCCATGCTCGGAGTACTCCTCTGTCAGTACCTGCGCCAGCGTGCGCATCATCACGCGCGGGTAGTATAACGACTGCCCAGTGTAGCGTTTACGTCCACGCAGAGACGCTGCGTTGTTGGTAATGAGAAACGAACCGCTGCCCCGCTCGCGCATGATCGGCATGACCTGCTTTGCCACCAAAAAAGGGCCACGGCTTGCGATATCCTGCGCGGTGTCAAACATTTCAACCGGAATGTGCTCCAGCAATTCCTGATCTGCTGGCAAATCCCGACCTTCCAAGTATCCAGCATTCAATACCACCACCTCCGGCGGACCAACCTCTACGTTGATCTGCTCAAACGCGGCGTTCACCGAGGCTTCACTGGATAAATCTAATTCCACAGTGAGCGCCTGTGCGCCGCCAGACACAATCGCCTCTTCCAGCGCTCTCGCATTGTTCGCGGTGCGCGTTGTCAGCACGACATAAAACCCTTGGGCTGCGAACTTCAACGCGATCGCCCCGCCCACACCCCAGCGTGTCGAGAGTGGCATGTCACTGTCATCCACATCGCCCCCGTGCGCCAGGCGTGTATTGCGCCCATCGGCTTGCCATTTTGATGTGGCGCCGATCACCACCGCCACTGGTTTGTTGGTTTCATTCATGACGAGGTGTGTCCCCTTGTGCTGTCTACGCTGAGTGTGCCTGACAAACCCTGCAGAGCAATGCTTAAAGTCCGAGAAATTTCCTAACGACCTGCGCGACACGTTCAACGTAGGCCGGTTCGAGATGAATATGGTGCGGCCCAACCATGCGCTCAATCGTCAAATTAGGATGTAAGGCTGCCGTTGCATCAATCTCTCCTTGGTACCATTCATCCCCTTGCTCGGCGACGATCAACAAAGCCGGCGAGGTACTCTGGGTCACCAGCAAATCAATAGTTTCGCGGGTATGGCGTAAGGGGGTCGGATAGCGAATCCGCGGATCGGTACGCCACGTCACCCCTTTGCCCACGGTCACATGGCCTCGCTCAACCAAAGTCCGCGCTGCCTCCAGAGACTGATCGGTTGCCTGGGTGACGCGCTGTGCCATGGCTTCAGTATCAACAAATACTTTAGGCGATCGAGGACCCGTCTCGAGCATATTTTCAATCGAGGTACGATTTTGCTCCAAGCGTTCTGCTGCAGTCACTCCCCCCGTCGCCAGAAACCCGTCAATCATCATGGCGCGCTCGATTTTTTCCGGGAACAACGCCGCCATCTCACTGCCGATGGCGGCGCCCATAGAGTGACCAAGCACATTGAACTTAGACCATCCGAGCACCTGCGCCACCGCCAGTACATCCTGAATATTGGTATACGAATGATAATGCACACCCGGTGGACGATGCTCAGAGCGGCCGTGACCCGCAAAATCCAGTGCAATCAAATCTAGCTCTGGCAGCAGCGGCGCCAAACGATCAAACGTGTTGGCATTGTCCAGCCAGCCATGCAACGCAAACGTGGGCGATGCACCGGGCGTACCCCAGCGCTTGCCGGCCATGGTTCGCCCAAATACTGTGAAGGTGATTTCCTCACCCTGCGCGGGTTCCTGCGTGAGCACCTGAGAAGCCATATTTTTTTAACCACCGAACAAAGCCCGCTAGTGTAGCCGCACGGCCTCTAGAAGTTGATTTTTTTTACGGGCAAAGAGATATTGCGTGATCAATCAAGTTAAGGGCATCCCGTTATGCAGCTAGCTGACCGTTCTAAGTTGTCGCGGCCGATTCCTACGCCGGAGACTGAACACTTTTGGGCAGGCACCCGGGCGGGGGAAATTCGACTACAACGCTGCGACGACTGTGAGTGCATTTACTTTCCTCCGCGCCCTTTTTGTCCTCAATGTCTATCGAAAGCCATTAGCGTGTTTGCCGCCAGCGGTAAGGCGACATTGTATAGTTATGTCATCAACGAACGCCCCCATCCTGCTTTTGACGGACCCTATGCCATTGCTGTGGTCGAACTTGAAGAAGGCCCGCGTTTAATGACCAACCTGGTGAATGTCGAGCAAACACCCGCTGCGCTGATTCTCGATATGCCCCTTGAAGTGGTCTTCGAAGCCATCACCGAAGAGATCAGTTTGCCCTACTTCCAACCCCAGACTCGCGTGGAGAGCGGATCGTGAGGCCGGGTAGCATTGCCATCGTTGGCGCAGCTGAAACCACTGAATTGGGCAAAGTACCTCACATGGCACAGATTCAGCTGCATGCTGACGCCGCTATCAATGCCCTACAGGATGCTGGCCTCACAGCCAAAGACATAGATGGCGTCGCATGCGCCGGCGAATCGCCCACCAACGTTGCGCATTTGTTGGGCATCACGCCCCATTGGGTTGACGGCACTGCCGTAGGCGGGTGTTCATTCATGTTACATGTGCGTCACGCCGCTGCCGCGATCAACGATGGGCTGTGCAACACGGTACTGATCACCCATGGTGAGAGTGGACGCTCCCAGGTGGGCCGTGGGCCCTGGGGCGGCGCCGGAGGAGCAACTCTGGCCGGGCAATTCGAAGCACCCTACGGCATCATGGGGCCACCGACTATTTTTACCCTGCCGGTGCTGCGTTATCTGAAAGATACGGGTACCAGCCTGGAACAACTCGCGAACGTGGCCGTTGTCCAGCGGGAGTGGGCCAGTGCAAACCCACGGGCTTCCTTTCGAGACCTCATCACCCTCGACGACGTACTCGGGTCGAAGATGATTGCCTACCCGTTTACCAAATTGATGTGTTGTCTAGTCACGGATGGCGGCGGCGCCTTAATCTTGACGTCCGCAGATCGCGCTAAAGACTATCCCACACCGCCGGTGTATCTACTCGGCACTGGAGAAAGCGTCGAGACCCCGATGATCAGTCAAATGGAAGACATGAGCACCTCCAGAGCATTCAGAACCTCAGGTCGCCGCGCCTTTAACGAGGCAGGCATTCAACACAGCGACGTCGACCATGTCATGATATACGATGCGTTCGCGCACCTACCGCTCTATGGTCTGGAAGATCTGGGTTTTTGCGGACGCGGCGAGGCAGGCGCCTTTATTGAAGAGCGACACACCGCGCCTGGTGGCAGCTTGCCCACCAATACAAATGGGGGAGGACTAAGCTACATGCACTCCGGGATGTATGGAATGTACGCGCTTCAGGAAAGTGTACGGCAAATGCGAGGTACTGCACCGGCGCAAGTTGACGGCGCCAAAGTGTCCGTTTGCCATGGCGTAGGAGGAATGTTCGCGGCCGCTGGCACCATCATCATGACCAACCAGGAGATTTAAGCTCAGGCCAACGCGTCGGGGCATTTGCTGTATGAGTCCCTGCGATCCAAAATAACCGTTTAGACGTCAACCCGCGACCGACGCCAAACCACAAATCCAAGACTAGGAGAACCGATATGCCTTTCACTATGACAGACGTTGAAGCAGAACTTGCGCACACACCGGAAGAAATTCCGGGCAGTTATACCGATCGTGACTCGCTACTGTATGCCGTGGCAATTGGCATGAGTCGCGATCCTTATGATCCGCAGGAGTTAGAGTATACCTGTGAGACTGTGGGCAATCGCGTCGTGCCGACGGCGGCGACGGTGTTGACTAAACCCACCCGCCGCCCCAGTGACGGTCACCAGTCACTGATGAGTAAGATCAACTTTGCCCTGATGCTCCACGGCGAACAGCGACTCACCATCCACCAACCTTTACCTCCCGCTGCAGAGACGCTCATTAGCAACGGGACTAAGGGGGTTTATGACAAGGGCGAAGGCAAAGGCGCGCTCATTGTGACCGAGACCCACGTTAAACTCGCCGACCAATCGCCTCTGTATACCGTGGGCTCTACATTATTTTGCCGCGGTGATGGAGGCTTCGGGGGACAAGCCGGTGGGGCCCCCGAACCTCACCGGCTACCGGAGCGCGCGCCAGATGAGGTCTGCGAAATGCCCGGCAGCATCGATCAGGCCATGATTTACGCGTTGTGCGGAGATAGAAACCCATTGCACCGAGATCCAGCATTCGCCAAAAAAGCCGGGTTCGATGTGCCGATTCTGCATGGTTTGTGCTCTTATGGCATCGCCTGCCACGCCGTTCTCAAGGCCATGCTCGACTATGATCAAACCCGCATGAGCAGTTTCGATGTGCGGTTTTCCTCACCCGTTTTCCCCGGCGAAACCCAGGTCGTTGAGTTGTGGCAGGACGGTAACATCATCAGTTTCCGGGTTCGCATCAAAGAGCGGGACGTGATCTCGATCAATAATGGTAAATGCACCCTTTCCTAGCACAATGCCATAGGCCTTGTGCGTGTGCTTGGCTGAGCGATGAGTTAACTCAGAGAAAGTGAACACCAGCTCCACACGCACAACTGGCCGCTCCGTCTGCACCGATGCATCTGAAAATTGCAGTCAGGCGTGGAATCAATCGTTAACACTGTACATCCACCTGTAGGAACCAAGTTATGTATCCAGGACACTGGGCCACAACCCAACCCAACAAAACTGCCATCGTCAATACCCTAACCGGCGCTGGGCAGAGTTATGCCCAGCTCAATGATCGCAGTAATCAACTGGCCCAATTACTATGGGATAAGGGACTGCGCAGAGGCGATCATGTGGCGCTGTTCATGGATAACGATATCCGCTATTTCGAGGTCGTCTGGGCGGCATTACGCAGTGGCCTTTACCTGACCACCATCAACCGCTATCTCACCTGCGAGGAAGCGGGTTACATCGTGAATGACTGTGAGGCACAAGCACTGATCACCGCCGCCGGCATGACGGAAGCTGAAGGCCTGCAGCAATACGCAGCACACTGCCACACCTGGTTAAGTATGGAGGCTGCACACACGGGTTACAGCGATTACGAGCAAGCCATTGCACATTATCCGGCACAATCGCTGGCTGAGGAGCCTGCCGGCGGCCTGATGTTGTATAGCTCAGGCACAACCGGGCGACCCAAGGGCATCAAGCGCCCGTTGCCCGATCACCGCATTGATGACTCGCAAAACGGCCTGGGTGGCCTGCAACAGATGTTGTGGCAATGGGACTCGCAAACCATTTACCTTTCGCCCGCACCACTGTATCACTCAGCACCCATTGGCTTTTGCATCGCCACCCTCGCGGTCGGTGGAACGGTGGCCATGATGCCTAAATTTGATGCACGCCAGGCGCTGGAAGCTATTGATCAATACCAGGTGACGCACAGTCAGTGGGTGCCGACGATGTTTTCTCGCATGTTGAAACTCGACATTGATCGGGAAGAATTTGACCTATCCTCGCTAAAAGTCGCCATCCATGCCGCAGCACCCTGTCCGAGGCAGGTTAAGCAGGAAATGCTCGATTGGTGGGGGGACAAAATATATGAGTACTACGCGGGTACAGAATTGAACGGATTTACTCACGTCACACCCCAGGCCTGGCGCAGTAAACCCGGTACAGTCGGTCAGCCAATTCTCGGCACCATTCACATTTGCGACGATGACGGCAACGAACTGCCCACAGGACAGGAAGGGTTGGTTTATTTTGAGCTACCCGCAGTGGCGTTCAGCTACCATAACGATCCCCAGAAGACAAAAGATGCTCAACACCCTGAACATGCCAACTGGTCTGCCCTAGGTGATGTGGGATACGTCGACGAGGACGGTTTTCTGTTTCTCACCGATCGCGCAACCTTCATGATCATTTCTGGCGGGGTCAATATCTACCCTCAGGAGATCGAGGACGCCATGGTGATGCACCCTAAAATCGCGGACGTCGGTGTTATTGGCGTCCCGGATCAAGAAATGGGAGAGGCTGTCAAAGCTGTGGTGGAGCTCGCCCCGGGCATCGAAGCGAGCCCGGAAGTCGAGCAGGAATTGCTCGCCTACACCCGATCACACATTGCCCATTTCAAGTGCCCACGCTCTATTGATTTTGAAACAACACTGCCACGACTACCCACCGGTAAGCTCTATAAACGCTTACTCAAAGACCGATACTGGGGCAAAGGTGATTCCAAAATAGTCTGAGCCGCAGTCTACATGCTCACAACCAAACATCTGGTGTTGTACTCACTGCCCTCTACTGCGGTGGGTTATATGTTGATCCTGGTGTCCCTGTATTTCATGAAATATGCCACCGATGTGCTGCTGATCGCACCCGCGGTGATGGGGACCCTGTTCGGACTATCGCGGCTATGGGACGCGGTTACCGACCCCATGGTAGGGTATCTGAGTGATAAAACGGCCAGCCAATTTGGCCGGCGCCGCAGTTGGATACTGGCTGGCGCACTGCCCGCTGCCGCTGCTTACTATCTGCTGTTTGCAAACCCCGCGAGCCTGACCGATACCCAGACCGTCATCTGGATTGGGGTAACCCTGTTGACGCTGTACACGGCAATGACCGCAATCATGGTGCCTCAACTGTCATTGGGCGCGGAGCTGTCCACCGATTATTTTGATCGAAATCGTCTGTTTGGGGCGCGCCAGGCCAGTATCATCGCCGGCAGCGTTCTGGGCATCGCCAGCGTCGGCTGGTTGACGTCGATCGCACCCGAAGACCAACAGGCAGTGCGCGACGCAACACAACAGCTGGCACTATGGGCTTCTTTGGCCCTGTTGGTGTTAACGCTCGCCGCGGTGATGGGCCTGAGAGAACGCCATCAAAGTCACCAGGCACCGTCTCGAGGCATATTCAACGCCGGTGCCGACGTCTGGAAAAACCCTT
>Ga0181559_10007142_pt1 | contig 10423 bp, 5 predicted proteins | sample 011ome_21_FD_133752 | JGI IMG/M metagenome (GOLD analysis project Ga0181559, IMG submission 133752) | Coastal salt marsh microbial communities from the Groves Creek Marsh, Skidaway Island, Georgia - 011508AT metaG (megahit assembly) | ecosystem: Environmental > Aquatic > Marine > Intertidal zone... | reverse complement strand
GTTGAGCTGCTCGCAGTTCGTGTACGGCGCGTACGACGGGTCCGACCCGGCGTCGCCCACGTGCGACCGCTCGACGTTTTTGCGAACCGTGCCGAGATCCATCGGCGTCTTCACGATCTCGGGGTACGTACTGAGGCCTAAACCGACGTGGTCCACCGGCGCGTTGAACGGGAACGCCCACTTGTGGTTCATCAGCTGCTTCAGCGCGGTGAGACCCTGCTTGTGCAGAATTTCCAGTTCCTTTCGCGCTTTCAGCGACGCGAACGCCGCGACGTCGAAGGGCGCCGCCGACTGCGACAGCGCCGCCGCCAAGACGCCGTGCGAGCCCCCCGCGGGGCGACGGCCGCCCGAGCCGCTCGACGACATCATGGCGTTTTTCCGCCTCCGCTCCGCGTCGCGCGCTTCCTCCGCCGCGGCGTCCGCGGCCGCGCTCAGGGCGTCGCGCGCGGAGCCGTGCGTCTCCGCCCGCACAGCCAGACGCTCCACCACCGACGCCAGCTCGGCGTACTTGCGCTTCGCGTCCAGGCGCCGCTCGAGGTCGGCGGCGCGGCGCTGCGCGAGCACCGCCGGCGCGGACTCCTCGCGCCGGCGCGCCTCCGCCTCCGCCGCCGCGCGCGCCTCCGCCTCGCGCGCGGCGGCGACGCGCGCGCGCGCCTGCTCCTGCGCGGCGTCCACCATGCGGCACACCACGGGGTCGTCCTCGGGCTCGAAGGAAAACGCGATGGGCGCGTTCGCGGCGTCGTTCGAGCCCGCGCGTCGCGCGTGGTGCGACGCCTGCGTGGGCGAGCCCGGCGCGACGGGCGCGCCGAAAAATCCGCCGTCGCCGCCGCCGCGCGGGTTCGAACCCAGCGCGAACGCGTCGGGGTCCACGGACGCGGCGCCCGGCACCAGGTCCAGCTCGCCGTCATCCACGGCGGGGGTCGCGTCGAAGGTTCCGACGCCCCATCTGCAGATCGTGCGTGTCGTTCGTGGGTCGCGTGAGGAACGCGTGGGGAACGCGGTTTGAAGCGGAGGAGGACGCGAAGGTGAGTAAAGCGAAAGGGGGTTCGGCGGCGACGCGGCGCGGAGGATGGGTGGCGGAGGCGATCCATTTGTCGAACGTCCTCGCGAACGAAACGCGACGCCGCGTATGGGTTTTTAGTCTCCGCGCGCCGGCGAACGGCGCGCCGCGCGGGTCGCGAGCGGTTCCAGCGCGCGAAACGCGGTGCGCGGTGTGCCACGTACCCCTGGTTTCGAGCCTGCGGGTCATCCCTCGCGGAGGGGGCCTGTGTCCGCGGGGAACGCGTCGGAGGGGTGGCGGGACGTGTCAGCGCGGGAGTCAAAAACCAAGACATTCCGAAGGCGCGTCGCGATCGCGTTCGGCGCGCGAAAGCACACGACGGGGGCCCACGCACCGCCTGAAGCACGCCGCTTCCCTGTCGCTTTTCCTGGGCCAGCACCCGTTTCAGCTTAGCCTGCTTCTCCATGAGCTCCTTCCGCAGACGCAGGAGCTCCTGCTCCTCCGCGGAGGCGCTCTTCTTCGACGCCTTGGCGTTGGCGCGAGGCATCTTGGCACGCGAAACGCTCCCCTGGCCAAGAAAAAAGACGTCGAATCCCCCGCGGCGGGCGGGCGTTTCTCTCGGTCCCGCCGACCCTCACCGACCGCGCGGCCGCGCTCTGCGTCCTGATACACGCACGAGGGGCACCTTCGACCGCTCCGCCGGCGAACCGTCGCTTTCCCGGGTCGCCTCGAGCCCCGCCGGCCGCCTCCGGCCACCTCCGCGCCCACCAAATGGCGAGTTTCACGACGAGCGCACTTTTTTTCTTTTCTCACATACTTCGCGCGACTCGTCGGTCGAGTCGTGTTTGAAACTCCAACAGCGAAGCTTTTGAAAGGAAGCTTCGTTCTTATCGATACGAGTAGAGGGTCGGTCGGACTGTCTTGGTCGTTGAAACGAGAGACGCTCTGCCAAGTGTCTTCATTGTTTTCCTCTCGGTCGCGTCTGTCTCGAGCCGGCGGCGATGCCCGCCGGACGCCTCGAGGTGAACGTGCTGGACGGCACGCGCCTGAAGGACACGCAGACGTTCGGGAAGCAGGACCCGTACTGCGTCCTGCGCGTGGGCGAGCAGCGTGACAGGACCAAGACGTGCGCGGATGGGGGCACGCGGCCTCGCTGGAACGAGCGCTTCCACTTCTCTTTGGCGGGCCACGAGAGCGCGCTGGACCTGGAGGTATGGAACGCCAACAAAATGACCAGCGACGCGTACATAGGCGCGGCGCTGGTCTCGCTCCAGGATGTCTTCGCGAGCGGGACGCAGGACGCCGCCGTGCCCCTGCGGGACAAGAAGAACAAAATCGCGGGGAACGTCATGCTCGTTTTGCGCTTCGCGCCAGACGTCGCGCCAGATCGCATCGGCGACGCGAACCGACCGACCGGCGACGTGCGTTCGAACCCTCACGCGAGCCTCACGAACGAGCCCGCGGTGGTTCGACATCAACCACCCCCGCACGTTTACGCGCACAACCCGCACGCGCAGCCGGCGGTACCGCCCGAGTACCGACCGGCGGCGGCGGCGGCGCCGGCGTACGCCGCGTACGCCGCGCCGGCGCCTTTGCCCTCGCCGCAGTATTTGGGGAACGCGAATCCGTACGGCCAACCTCAAATGGCGCATAAAACGGCATCTCCCTACCCGTCCGTACCGCGCGACGGCGCGAACGACGGGTGGTTCGAGGACGCGCGGACGAGCGCGGCGCCCGTCGGTCATCCCTCGTACGCGCGCCCGAACGGCTACGGGCACCGGCAACCGCCGCCGCCGGGAAACGACGACGGGTGGTTTTGACGGCGCGGAAGTTGTCGTTTGACGTCAAAGCGTGTTACGGCGTGTTTTGCGTGTATCAGTCAGGTACACCCGCGGACAGCGGAGGGGTGGTGTGTGTTCACATATAGGGTATGAACCTTTGAAAAAAATACGCGCGCTTCGCTTTCGCGCCTTTGCGCTCCTTCCGCGCTTCTCATCATTAGCACGCTTTTCTCTCACTCGAGCGGCCTTCCGTAGAGTTTCTTGATGCCGACGTCCGGCGTGTCCTGCTTCACGAGCGACTCGCCCACGAGCAGGCACCCCACGCCCGCCTCCTGCAGCACGTTCACGTCGTCGATGGTGAAGATGCCGGACTCGCCTACCATGGTGATCCCCCGCTCGCGCACCTGGTCGCCCAACGGGCCGGCCATGAGGTCCACGGTGACGTCCAGGCTCACCTCGAACGTCCCCAGGTCGCGGTTGTTGATGCCGAGCAGGTCGATGTGCTCCAGCTTCAGAACGCGCTCCATCTCCTCGTACGTGTGCACCTCGATCAGCGCCGCCATGCCCAGCGACTTGGCGATCTTCTGGAAGTACATCAGGTCCTGGTTGGGCAGCACGGCGGCGATGAGCAGGATGGCGTCCGCGCCGTACTTGCGCGCGAGGTAGATCTGGTACGCGTCCACGATGAACTCCTTGCACAGCAAAGGGCACGTGACGCCCGCGCTGCGGATCAGCTCGAGGTTCTCGAATCCGCCCTGGAAGAACTTCTCGTCGGTGAGCACGGAGAGGCAGGCGGCGCCGCCGGCTTCGTACGCCTTGGCGATCTTCACGGGGTCGAAGTTGGGCTGGATCACCCCTTTTGAAGGGGACGCCTTCTTCACCTCCGCGATCAAGCCGGGCTGCCCGGTCGCGGCCCACTGGTCCTTGATCGCGCCGACGAAGTCCCGCGCCGGCGGCGCGTTCGCCATGGCGGTGCGCACGAGCTGCAGGGGAAACTTCTCCTTGCGCCTCTGGAGCTCGACATCCTTGTACCAGACGATCTCCTCCAGGATGTTGATGGGCTTGTTGATCTCGTTGTCGATGCGCTCGCCCTCCGGCGTGATGGCCTCCATCTTGAACGCGAACTGGTCCGTGCCCACGTTGTGCAGGCTCTGGCCGTTCGGGGGACGGCGGCGGATGGAAACCTCGGAGGAGGCGTCCGACTTCTTCTCGGGCTCCGACACGGAGGCGCGCGCCGACACGGCGCCGCGGCGCGAGCGCGCGGGGGCGGAGCGGAGCGAGCGCGCCGAGACGGCCGAGGCCGCGGAGGCGGAGAGCGTGCTGGCCATCGCGGGCGCGGAAGGGCACGTGCGCGGTGGAATGGGCGCGCGATCGAGACGCGCGGAACCGAGAACGATAGGATAATACCGTGAACGGTGGGCGAAAGACCCGCGGGCGCCGACCGTCGAGTCATCGAGGGTGTGATTGCCCTTTGTCTCAAAAAAGCCACCACACACGGATTTTCCCGAGATCGGCGCGTCGCGCTTCAGAAAAATTTTCGATCGCCCGGATTCCGCGCTCGGCGTCGCTCCGTCCTCACTGCACACGACACATGGCTTGCATGATGAACGCGGCGGGCTTGAGGCCCGCCAAGTTGACCCTCGGCGGTGCGTCTCCGGCGAACCGCGACTCTCGAGCGGACCTCGCGGGCGGGGAACCCCCGACGCGTCCGGTCGCGCGCCCTCGTGTCGCCGTCTCCCATCGTGTCTCTCGCGCTGCGCAGAGGGTTAGGTTTCGCGAGATTTTCGTCTCGTTCGACGCGCGACCACCACCGCGCGGCGCGTCGTCCCAGACCCGAGCTGTCCGCGCGCTCGGACGGAATCGCGCGACGGCAGCGCGCCGCGTGTCCACCACGTCCCCAGACTCACCCCCGCCCCCGCGTGCGTTCCCGCGACCCTCCCCCGGTCATTGATCGGACCCCCGCGCAGGCGCTCGCGGACGCACCTCCGCCCGTCGGACGCCCGTCGCTTTCGCGTCGCGCGCGGCGTCCGCCGTCCCCTCCCCCGCCCCGGCGCGCGCGCCCCGCGAGTCGCTCGCCGTCGCCGCCGCCGTCGCCGGGAAGCACGCGTGCGTCACGTTTTCCCATTCATCGGACCCGACGCCCGCGTCGCGCCTCGCGTCGTGGGCGCGCGCGCAGGCGGCGGAGGGCGCGGCGATGGCGGAGCGGATGGACCTGGGCGCGTCCGCGCTGTTCCTGGTGTCCGCGGCGATGTCGTACAAGGAGCAGAAGATGGTCGCGCTCGTGACGCAGGCCGTGGGGTCGTTCATCAAGCTGTACCTGCTTTTGCTGTTCGTGCGCGTCCTCCTGACGTGGTTCCCCAACGTGGACTGGATGCGTCAGCCGTGGTCCATCCTGCGCCAGATCACGGATCCGTACCTCAACCTGTTCCGCAACCTCATCCCCCCGATCATGGGCCAGATCGACTTCACGCCCATCCTGGGGTTCATGGTGTTGCAGTTCCTCGCCAAGGTGCTGTCCTCGGACCCCTCCGTGGGACGCTTCTGAGGCAAAACGCGGCGCGAGCGCGAGAGACGCGAGCGCGCGAGACGATCGACGGACGACTCGCGCGCGGCGCGCGGAAGCGCGAGTCGTCCGTCGTAATAATAAGAATGACGGATGTTTTTCGCGTTTCGCGAATGATGATGATGATGATGATGACTGATCTCAGACAACACCTATATTACACCGATGTGGTGTGTTCGTATCGCATCGTCTCGTCTTCGAAATCGTATCGTCTCGCGCGCACTCGTCTACGCCGTCGCGACCCCACCCCCCGCGCGCCTGGGCGCGCGGGAAGGCTCGGTCGCGCGGGACCGGGACGATTGCGAAGGCGCCTTGACGATTGCGAAGGCGTCCGAGACGCCGCCGTCCGCGCGAACGAACTCGCCGCGCATCGTCGTCGCCGACTCGGCGGTGAGCCGCAGGTACCCGAACGCGTACTGCGTCGTCTCCACGAACTCCGCGCCGAGGTCGTGGCGCGTGAACCCGGCGCCCGCGGTGCCCACGACCAGCGAAACGGGCGCGCGCGGGTCGTCGTAACGGAATTCGGGCGCGCCGGACGAAAACGAAGCGCACCCGCTCGCGCCGAAGTACGTCGATCGGTTCATTAGGGTCGGTCCGGATCCGGTTCGCGGTTCGGTCCCGTGCGCGATACCCGCGAAACCCGCGAACGCGCAGTGGCGCTGGTACGCGTGGTTGTGGCCGGCGACGTACACGTCCACGCCGCGCTTAACGAACAGCGGCCATACGTGTTTCTGCAACGCCAGCGCGACGCCCACGTCGCTGGCGTCGCGCGCGTCGTCGTCGTCGGCGACGATCGATGGGCCGTCCCGCCCGTATGACGAATCCACCAAAACGGGCCTGTGCGCGACAACGACCACGAACGGCGTCTTGGAGCGGTCCAGTTTTGGATCGGAGAGGGTCGACTCCAGAAACGCGTACTGCGCTGAGCCTTTCTCGAAACTCACCTCGGTGTTCATGGATACGACGCGGAACGGACCGAGGGTCACCGCGAACCACCCCCCGCCGGGCGCCGCGTTTTTTTCAAACCGACCCGGGGTCGGGAAGCGCACCGAAGACGGCACGCCGCACTCGCCCCCCGAGTCGCCGCGCCCGTACCGGTCGCGCGGCGAACGCGTCGCGCTCGCGTCGAGCTCACCGCCGCCGCTCGATCGAGCGGCCGACCTAACATCGCGCCCACGCATCCACGCCCACTGCGCCGCGGTGCCGTCGAAGTCGTGGTTGCCCAAACTCGTCAGCAAAGGCACGCGCGACGCGAAGGGCGTGATCTGCTCGCAAAACTCGTCCCAGACGCTTCCGTAGCCGACGGCGTACGAGAGGTCGCCGAACAGAAACGCGGCGTCTACGTGTCCGTCCTCGGCCGCGGTCGTCAGCGCGCGCGACACGCCGATCGCCGCCGAGCCGTACTCCTGCCACGTCGTCGCGTCGTCGTCCGTGCCGCGGCCCGCGTCCCCGAACAGAGCCAGGGAGAAGGGTCGCGTCGTCGATCGAGACGCCGACGCGCGCGCGCGGCCCGTGTCCGACACATTTTCAAAACCGAAAAACGCGCCGCGCGCGTGAAAAGCGCTCTCGTGATGATGAGAAGACACAGACTTCCGATCATCATCCGGCGTTTCTTTTTCTTTTTCATGATCCGTCTCATGATCCGTCTCCAGGACGCGCGGCGTCGTGAAGGCGAGTCGCGGTCGCGTCGCGGCGGGGTACGTCGCGCCGAAATCATCCGTCAGCTCGTACTCGACGCGCGTCCCCGGCCGCAACGCGTCGCCGAACCGCGCGACGTGCACGAACCCGGGGTCCCGGAACCCCGTGCCGTTCGCGGGCGCGCCGCACAAATCACCACGCGCGTACGTCTGGGTCGTCGCGCGACGAACGCGAACGACTTTTTGAACGACGCTTTGGTTTTTTTCGTCGTTCGAGTCGTCTTCGAAGTCGCGCGAGTCGCGCGAGTCGCGGTTTTCGCGACTGAGGGAGGTCTCGTCGCCGTCCCGCGCCACCCACCACCGCAGCCTCGGGCGCGCCTCGGCGCCGCGACCGCTGCTCCACGCCACGGCCAGCGGCGACGCTGACCGCGCGAGTTCCTCCGCGAGTTCCTCGGCGTCGCCGCCGGTAAACGAAGAAAACGTCGTCTTCGAAAACGTCGTTTTCGAAACGTCGTCTTCGAACGACGTCGCGAGCGCGACGAGCCTCGGCGCGCGCGGCCCGGCGGCGTCTTTGAGGACGACGGGTTCGCTTCGCGCCACCGCCACCGCGGAGGGCACCAGGTCTTGCCTCCAGCTCTGTCGCACGACCCAGTCGTCCGTGAAGACCACGAAGTCGTACGCGTGCCGCGCGCAGGTGAGGCGGAACGAAAGACTCGAGACGCCCGTCTCGCGATACGCCGGGTCTCGCGTGAGCAGCGCGTACTTGGTCGGCGCCGTCGCCGTGACGTTCGCGCGCGGAGGCGAGTACGAAGCGACCCAGTGCGTTTCGCTCGGCGCGACGCGAGCGGTGACGGTGACCACCACCGTGTCCTCGCACTCGAGCTCGCCCGAGGCGCGCGGGGCGGACGCGCGGACGGAGATGGCGAACGGCGCGGCGCGGTCGTCCGCTGACGACGCTGAGATCTCGCCCGAAAAACGCGTCGGCGAGGATGTGCCGTCGACGAAGGTGCTCGGGTCGAGCGCGGCCAGAGGCTGGTGCCGGTCCTCGTACGCGTCGTTCGGCGCCGCGGAGACGAGCGCGGCGACGCACGCCGCGAAGAGCGCCGCGGTGGCGCGGCGCGGGCCCGCGACCCGCATCGTCGTCCCAGATGTGCGCCGCGGAGTGGTTCGAACGCGCCGAAAAGCAATCGCGGATCGCGTTTCGCGCGGTTTTTGACTCGAGCTCCGATGATTTTCGCGCGACGTCGGAGCGGACGCGTGGGCCCGCGCATCGATCGCCGCGCGCGGGAAAGCCCTCCGCGCGGGTGGCAGTCGTCGGCCTCGGTCACGCGGCGATGGCGCCACACGGCGCCACGAGCGACGCCCACCCCCCCGTGGCGCGCGCGTTCGTGTTCGACGACCGCCTCGGCCGAGGCGAGGGCGCCGAGCACGAGAAGCTGCTCGGGGTGTTTCCCTCCTCCACGGCGCGCGACGAATGCGCGGCCGCGGTCGGCCTCGCGCAGGGCCTCACCGGGTTCCTCGCGCCGTTCGCGGACGCGCGAGCGGAAACGCCGCGACGAGCGACATCCCACGGCGCGTCGAGCGCGACCGAGACGTCGACCGAGCCGCGCTCGCTCGTGCTCGCCGCGGACGCGAGGCGCGTGGCGTGTCTCGAGTGCGAGCCGCACATCTGGTGGCTCCTCTCGGTGGACGCGCGCGCCGCGCCCGAGCGCGACGTCCGCGACGCGGCGTTGCTCCGGATGCTCTCGGACGCGCACGAGGACTACGCGTTGGTGCACGGCACGCTGCAGAGCGTTCTGAGCGACGGCGACATCGTACGCGCAAACAGTCGCGGCGGCGGCGGCGGCGGCGGCGGCGTCGACGGCGCGCGCCGGCGCCTGGCGCCCTTCGTCGCGGCGCTCGGCGCGAACGTCGCAAACGCCGCCGACGAAGAATCCGTTCGGATTCCGGTCGGGGACACTCGAACGCGAACTACGATTGCGCGTTCCTTGACGCACGCGATCACGGCGGAGCCCGTCGCGCTCGCGGCGCCCGACGAACCGAGCGCGTTCGCGCCTTCGAGCGAAGAAGAAGAAGAAGAATCTCCGCGCCGCGTCGCGTCGAGAAGTCTCGACGCCGTCGCGTCGGCGCTGACGCGACGCGGCGCGTCCGTCGCGGCGTCCGCCGCGGTGTACCACGCGGCTGACGGGAAGTGCCGCGTGGCGCTCGCCTCGAGCCGCGCGGTCGCCAGGTACGCCAACCGGTGCTTCGCGCCGGAGGCGATTGGCGCCGCGCTCGACGTCGACGGCGAGCGCACGGAAAAAAGAAACGGTTTCGCGGCTCGGGTTCGCGGCGAAGCCGCGTCGGCGCTTGAGGCTCTGCGCGCGTTCGCGTCCGCGACCACTTCGGGTGATGACTCGGGTGATGACTCGGGTGGCGTCTCGAACACGCGCGACGCCTCACGCGACACGGACGACGCGGCGAAGAAAACAGACGAAGAAAAAGAAACGAAAACATCCGCCGACGATTGCGGAGTCGTTCAGTCGCCGCCCGACGCGACTCCCGCGTTCGGGGGCGAGCACGCGCCGGAGGCGGATGGGCGTTTTTTTTTCGCGGACCGCGACGCCGGGCGCGGCGTCGCCGCGTTCCAGATCCGCGGCGACGATCGCGGAGACGCCGCGACGCTCGTGTGTTTCTTCACGTTCACGCGCGCGACGGACGCGACGAACATCGCGAACGACGAGACTAGTACTACGGAAGAGCGCGCCGCGTTACTGGCTCGCCTCCGCGGCGCGGCTGATACTGAAACCGCGGCGACGGCTCGAGCCGTCGCCGACGGCGCGTTTCAGCCGCACGCGCTCCTCGTGCCAGGCGACGTCGATCGCGGCGCCGTATGCGGCATCGCGCGCGACGCGACAGACGCGACAGTCGCGAAAAATCACAAATCGTTTTTGTCTCGTTCGACGCTCCGCGCCGTCTCGGCGACGCGCGCCGAGCTGGACGCGCTGCGCCGCGACCCGGACGCCGACGAGTTCCCGAGCGAGGCGTGCCACCGCGCGTCGCACGACGCGTGGGTCGCCGTGCGCGGCGCGGCGTTTCTCAAAAACGCCGAGCACAAAGCCGCGGGCGCGTTCGTGGTCTCCGCCGCGGAGGGATCGGGCGGGACGCTGCTCGAGGCGTCGGCGCGCGCCGACGCCTGCCTCCGCGAAGCCGCGTATTAAGTTGACGAAAATGCGAAAATGCTTCACTAAAAGTTTGAAAGGGTGACTCTAATAGAGCTAGCTTAGATAATACGTAGTCTAGAGGTATTAATAGTAGTACCTTCGCAGGTGACTATATCGTCGTGCGCACGCGGCGTACGCTTAAGCACCCTCCACCTTCCGTCGGTCCATCAGCTCCATCGGTCGCTGGTCATCTCCATCACGCGCACCGGGGCATCCCCGTCTCGCCGCGTGGAGTCCCG
>Ga0181559_10007138_pt1 | contig 10425 bp, 10 predicted proteins | sample 011ome_21_FD_133752 | JGI IMG/M metagenome (GOLD analysis project Ga0181559, IMG submission 133752) | Coastal salt marsh microbial communities from the Groves Creek Marsh, Skidaway Island, Georgia - 011508AT metaG (megahit assembly) | ecosystem: Environmental > Aquatic > Marine > Intertidal... | reverse complement strand
TGCTCGTCAGGCGCTGGCCGACCCAGACTGGTTCGAGAAGGTGCGCCTCGGTCAGGGAGATGAGGTTTTGCTCTGTCGCTACAGTAATTACTGCGAGGGCCTCGACCAAAAGCACAAGCAGGTCACCTGCGAGCTGTGGGACCGCAAGGCCCTTGACGCGCGCGACGCTGTGCTCGCTTCCGACGGCAAGCGTCGTCTGACTGCACCCCGATGGATTCCTAACAGCGCCTAACACCGCGGCCTCAGCCGATCTGAGTTGATCCCGGGGCGTGAATAGATGCCGTGTCGCGCGCTGCTTTTCCCCCAGATGGGTATGGTGCTGGCATTGCGATTCATGCAGGATGCCATCGAGAGAGGCTTGCTGCCCCCGGTCTTTGTCTGCCTGCGGTGATAGACCTCTGGTGTTGTCTTAACCCCCTTAAATTAAACGTCCTAGTGAGCGATTGTGAGTGAACGTCATGACGATTGAACTTTCGAATCCCAGCCTTTTGAAAACCAGCCCCTATATCGGGGGCCAGTGGATTGCTGACTCGTCGCAATGCCTTTCCGTGATGAACCCTGCAACCGGGGAGCTGGTGGCGGAGGTTGGAACAACCGATCGGGCTGGCACAGAGCGAGCAATCCTAGCCGCAGAGGAAGCGATGGCAAGTTGGCGAGTGCTGCCAGCGAAGGCAAGAGCGCAGGTCCTGCGGCGGTGGTTCGATCTGATGATGGCGCACCAAGAAGATTTGGCGATTATCATGACCACTGAGCAAGGCAAGGCACTCGCCGAGAGTCGCGGAGAGGTAGCTTATGGTGCCGCTTTCATGGAGTGGTTCGGTGAGCAAGCCAAGCGAATTGATGGCGATGTGATTCCCGCTCCCTCGTCCGATAAGCGTGTTGTGTGTATCAAGCAACCGATTGGCGTGGTGGCGGCCATCACGCCGTGGAATTTCCCCAACGCAATGATTGCGCGTAAAGCGGCACCTGCGCTGGCCGCGGGGTGCGCCATTGTGATCAAGCCTGCTTCCGAGACGCCGCTCTCTGCGCTGGCCATGGCAGAACTGGCTGAGAGAGCCGGCGTGCCCGCCGGCGTTCTAAATGTGGTTGTTGGTTCCTCAGCCGAGATCGGGCCAGCGCTAACCGATAGCCCTGTGGTCAGAAAACTGACTTTTACCGGCTCCACAGAGGTGGGTCGTCGACTTGAACAGGCCTGTGCAAGTACGCTGAAGCGCACTTCAATGGAACTGGGCGGCAACGCGCCCTTCATCGTCTTCGATGATGCCGATATTGATGCGGCGGTAGAGGGAGCGCTGATTTCAAAATACCGAAACAGTGGGCAGACATGCGTCTGCACCAACCGGATTCTCGTTCAGGAAGGTGTCCACGAAGAGTTTGTCGAAAAACTGGTTGCCGCGACCGCCAAACTTAAAATGGGGAATGGCTTGGAAGAGGGGGTTCAACAGGGCCCACTCGTTAATCTTAGCGCCGTCGAGGATGTGGATCGCTTGGTGCAGTCGTCGATAGCGGCGGGCGCAAGGGTCGCATTAGGTGGCGGGCGGGCTGATCTGGGCCCCTGTTATTATCAGCCTACGGTGCTCACTGGGGTCACGCCCGATATGCCCGTTTTCCGCAACGAGATCTTTGGGCCGGTTGCGCCCGTATTGTCGTTTAAGGATGAGGCCGAGGCGATTAGCCTGGCGAATGACACGGAATTCGGCCTGGCATCTTACTTTTACACCCGTGATATCGGCCGTGTCTGGCGCGTTGCAGAGGCATTGGACTACGGCATGGTAGGCGTAAACGAGGGGATTATTTCAAATGAAATGGCGCCCTTTGGGGGTGTAAAGGCTTCGGGCTCAGGACGCGAGGGCTCCAAGTACGGGATCGATGACTACCTGGAGATCAAATATATCCTGATGGGTGGCCTTGATCGCTAGTCCACATGAGGCTATGCCCAGTGCGAGGGCGTGATGCAAAATCCGCCACTCCAGTTTTTGATCAAGGACGCGTATGACGATTGATACCAACGAGTTTCGGCAAGCGCTGGGTCGTTTTGCGACTGGAGTCTGCCTGGTGACCGTCAGTGACGCCGAGCGGGGCCCACTTGCGACCACCGTGAACTCGTTCTCCTCGGTGTCCCTCGATCCGGCCTTGGTGCTCTGGAGTATTCAGACGAGCTCAGAGCATTTGCAGGTGTACACCGAGTGTCGACACTTTGGCATCAGCATTTTGCGGGAGGACCAAGCGGCGTTATCGGGGCATTACGCGCAAGCCGGCGGGCACGAGGCGTTGCCCGAGCACTTCTCGGAAGGCCCTCAGGGCGAACCTCGGTTGAACGATGCGCTCGCACACTTCAGTTGCAGTACTTATGCAGTGTACCCAGGGGGCGACCATCAGATAATCGTCGGTGAGGTTGTGGCCTTTGAAGCTGCCCAAGCCACGCCATTGGTTTTCTTCTCGGGCGAATACCGCTCGTTGAGCGGTCAATAAGCCTAAAATCTATGCCCCATTCATAAAGGTCTCGTGATCGATAATACCCAGCGCCCTGACATCGCGCAGGGCGCTGGCGTAGGCGATCAGTAGATCAATCACATATTCGCTGCGTGCGGAGAATTTCGACTGTAGCGTTGCATCGTTGAGGCTCTCATCCTCGTTGCAAATCAGCTTCACTTGTCTGGCGATGAGGTTCTCCGGTAGCCAGCACAGGCGATTATTTTTGTAGCTGCTCATTCGGAGTTCCGCGATGACGTAAGCACCGCCCTCGCCGGCTGATATCGCGCAGGGGAGAGCCGGCTTGTGGGAGAGTTCGCTACCTGCACCCCAGAGCAACAAAAAGTTTTTCAGTGCGGCGGGCACCATCCCGTGCCATTCAGGCGAGATCATGATCAGTGCGTCGCTGGAATCGAGCTGCGTCTTTAGTGCGGGCAGCTCAGACCACTGCTCCCCTTGACTCCACAGCGCTTCGTCCCACAAAGGGAGTGGCGTCTTGCCGAGATCTAGCGTCCAGGTGCTCACCCCATCCCGATGCTCAAGCGCCCTGGCCAAAAAGCGCCCGACCTTCGCACTCTGAGAATCCTGGCGATGGCTACCAACGATAATGCCGATATGCATCTGAAAGCGGCTTAGCTTGAGAGCTGCTCGTTAAATAATTCCAGCGTACGCGCCTTCGCTAATGCGGCGGCATCGGCGTCATACGAACCGCGCTGGTCGCAGTTAAAGCCGTGATCGGCGGCGTAGACGTGAACCGGCAGGTCGGGTTTTTTGCTCTGCAGCGCGGTGACTGAATCCATGGGGATATGCGCATCCAGTTCGCCGAAGTGGAGAATGATCGGGCATCCGGGGGTCAGATCGGCATTGTCCGGTATCCCGCCACCGTAGTAGGCGGATGCCGCGGCAACTCCCTCGAGATTGCAGCTGGACAGCCAGGTGAGTAAACCGCCGAAGCAATATCCGACCACCCCGACCTTGCCGTGCTGTGCCGCGCAATCGATAGTCGCCTGCAAGTCCGCTATCGTCTGGGCCATGTCGAGCTTCTGGAAGGCCAATTCAATCCCTGCGGTCATGTCGTCATCGGTATAACCCAGTTCTACATTGCGCTCGAGGCGGTCAAAGATGGCCGGAGCGATCGCATAAAAACCGTCTGCGGCGTAGCCGTCAACGACTGAGCGGATGTGCGAGTTCACACCAAATATTTCTTGGATAACAACAACGGCGCCCTTCGCCGTGTCCGATGGGCTCGCCTCGTAGGCGCCAAGCTCAAAACCGTCTGCGCAGGTGATCGTCGTAGCGGCCATAGTGGTCTCCTTATGTAGGTCTCTGTTTGCGGTGGGTCGCTATTGTGTACGCAGAGGGTCTGGATTGAAAACCCCGATTAACCGTGAGCTGCTGCTGTCGCGGTGAACTCTCTCCGATATCGCTTGGGCTTCGTTTTCAAATTCATGAGCCGGAGATTAGACTCATTCAGGCGTCTGGTCGTCGGGTGGCACAGACCACAGTAGACCCAAACGAATGCTGAGCGATCGGGCCTATGGAGGAGTGCATGGAAACATCACAAACCATGATTTCGGTAGAAGCGTTGTTGCCGCTGGTCCAGAGGCGTGAAGTGAAAATGCTGGACGCCTCGTGGTATCTCCCCGCAGAAGCGCGCAACCCTTACGAGGAATTTTTGGCCGCTCGGATCCCCGGGTCGCGATTTTTCGATATTGAAGGGATCGCGGATCAGGGCCACGCATGCCCTCACATGTTGCCCAGTGCGGAGCAGTTCGCGGAGCAGATGGAAGCACTGGGGGTTGGAAGTGAGGATCAAGTGGTCATCTATGACGGCAAGGGATTGTTCTCGGCACCCCGTGGCTGGTGGATGTTTCGGGTCTTCGGCCATGCGCGGGTACGGATTTTATCGGGAGGCCTTCCTGCCTGGTTGTCAGCCGGTTTTGAGACAGAGTCTGGGGATGACTTTGCTAGCGCGGCCTCGGTGCGCTTCAGGGCCGAGTACCAGCGAGAATGGGTTGCAGACAAGCAGCGCGTGCAGTCGGCTGTTGATATCGGGGACGCTTTGATGGTCGATGCCCGCTCGCCTGGGCGGTTTGCGGGAGAGGAGAAAGAGCCACGTCCGGGTGTTCGTCCCGGTCATATACCGGGCTCACGGAACCTGCATTATGCTAGCGTGTTAGAGGCGGGGGGCCTAAACCTTAAAGCGCAGGCGGAATTGCAGACGCTGATGGCGGACTTAAGTGTTGATCAGGCTGATGCCATTATTACGACCTGTGGGTCGGGGATCTCTGCCTGTCTACTGGCTCTGGCATTACACGAGATCGGCTATTCCCCGGTAGCGGTCTACGATGGATCGTGGGCAGAATGGGGAAGTGACCCTAGCTGTTCAGTGCAGAGAGGGTGAGAGAAACGCCCCAGTCTGGTATCTTCCCGCGCGGAATGGGGCGCTGAGGCGGCATGAACAAACGGTATGTCATTGGAAACTGGAAGATGCATGGCAGTCACGCCATGGTTGACGCCTTTTCTCGCCAGCTCGACATCGCTTCAGCGACCAATGTGGTCGTGGCGGTCGCCCCACCTTTTCCCTATCTCGGCGCGTGCTCGGCATTACCCGGCGATTGTGCGCTCGCTGGGCAGGATTGCTCGGCGCACGACAGTGGCGCTCACACGGGTGAAGTATCGGCACATATGCTCGCTGAGTGGGGATGCCAGTGGGTCATTGTGGGTCATTCCGAGCGTCGCACTGATCTTGCAGAATCTGATGAGTTAGTGGCCGCCAAATTGAATGCCGCCATTGCTGCCGGTTTGACGCCGGTTTTGTGCGTGGGCGAGAGTCAGGCGGAGAGGAGTGCTGGACGCGAAGAGCATGTGATTCGCGCTCAGTTGCAGGCGGCTTTGGGTGACCTCCAGCGGGCACCGCTATTGATTGCCTATGAACCCATTTGGGCGATCGGTACGGGAGTGACGGCCGCGCCCGAACAGGCGGATTCCATGCATGCCATTATTCGGCGTGAACTCGTCGACTTGCTGGGCGAAGGCGACTCTGTGCCGTTGCTCTATGGCGGTAGCGTGAAGGCTGAGAACGCCGGGGCCTTGTTCAAGTGTCCTCAAATAGACGGGGCGTTGGTGGGAGGAGCCTCGCTGGACGGCGTCTCTTTTTCGAAAATCGTTCAGGCCGCACAGGCCAGTCTGGAACAGTAATATGCAGATAGATCCCAACACCCCGGTGTTGCTCGGGGTGGGACAGATTACCGAGCATCTTGATGATAATTTTGTCGGCATGATGCCGGAAGATTTAGCCGCCAAAGCCTGTGGGCTTGCGCTGGATGACACCGGGGTGCGGGGCGAGCTAGAGGAGATGGTGGATCGCCTCGCCTGCGTCAGACTCTTTGCACACTCAGTGCCCGAGCCGGCCGTGCCTATCATTGCGCCCTTTGGTCGCAGCACCAGCCCGCCTTTGTCGATCCTCAGGCGCCTGAAATTGCCCAATGCGAGTGGGATTTACTCCCGTGCCGGTGGCGATGAGCCACAACGACTGGTGTTCGAGCTTGGCTCGGCGATTTTCCGCGGAGACATTCGTGCGGCGGTCATCTGTGGTGCCGAGGCACTGGCGACCTCTCGCCATTTCCAGAGAGTCGGAACGACGCTCGATTGGCATGATTCACCCGAGGGCGAGACGGATGACCGGGGGGCTGGCACAGAAACCTTGTTCGACCCGGAATTCAACCGTCATGGCGCCTTTGCGCCAGTGGATGTCTATCCGATTCAAGAACACGCGCGGCGGGCAGAATTGGGGCTCGACAAGAAAAGCTATCGCGAGCAGTTGGCCCGCCTTATGGGGCGCTTTAACACGGTTGCTGCAGCCAATCCCTTTGCCATGTTTCCAGCCCCGATGTCTATTGAGGAAATTGGTTTGGAAACCGCCAGTAATCGACTGATGGGTGACCCTCACCTCAAATCTATGGTGGCAAAGGACGGGGTCAATCAGTCGGCGGCATTGGTACTGACCAGTTTTGCGGTGGCCGAATCTTTGGGTGTTGCAGACAAGGCGATTTACCTACATGGCCATGCAGCGGCCGCTGAACCGGCGGTGCTAGCCCGACCAGCCCTCGGGCGCTCGGATGCCATGGCCTTTGCCTATGATGCCGCACTGGCGGGTGCGGGGGTTTCTGCCGAGCAAATTGGTGCGACAGACCTTTACTCCTGTTTTCCTATCGCCGTTTGGGCGGCGATGGATGCCTTGGGTATGTCAGTGGATGATCCTCGCCCGCTAACACTCACAGGTGGGCTGCCCTTTTTTGGGGGGCCTGGTAACAACTATTCCACCCATGGCATCGTTGAAATGGTGCATTGGCTCCGTCGACAAAATCAGCGCAGTTACGGGGTGGTCGGGGCTAACGGGGGCTATCTGTCCAAGCACGCCGTTGGTGTTTATGGCAATGTGGGTGCCAAGTTCCCGGATCCGATTCCCGAGCCTGCGGTCACGGAAGCGGTTGAGGTGGTCGCACAGCCCGATGGGGCCGGGGTCATCGAGAGCTACACCTTTAAAGCCAAGGGCGGCCGCGCGCGTGCCATTGTCGTGGGTAGGCAGGCGTCGGATCAGCGCCGTTGGGTGGCAGTGGCCGACCCCGAGGACAGTGACCTCCTCGCGTGGTTCCGCGACGAGGATCCCCTCGGTGCGCGGGTTGAGGTGACGCCGGGTGAGCAGAATATTGTGCGAAGACAGCCCGGTAAATAAATTTTATTTTGGTTAATAAAGTGGAGTTAAATCATGGATATTAATGGAAAAGTTGCAGTCGTTACCGGCGGTGCCTCTGGCATTGGTCAGGCGGTGGCGAGGCGATTGGCGGGCGCGGGTGGCAAAGTTGCCATTTTTGATCTGAACGAAGATGCAGGGCAGGCGATGGTTGCCGAATTGGGCGCCGACAACTGTGTCTTCGCCAACGTCAACGTGGTGGATGAGGAATCGGTTAAGGCCGGCATTGAAGCAGCGGTTGCGGCGTTTGGCGCGATCCACGTCAACGTTAACTGCGCGGGAATTGGTAATGCCGCTAAAACCCTTGGAAAGGATGGCCCCTTTCCCCTGGATATGTGGAATCTGGTGATCGCGGTCAACCTGACCGGTAGCTTTAACGTGCTGCGGTTGTGCGCAGAGGTCATGGCAAAAAATGAGCCAGTGACGGATGACGGCGCCCGGGGCGTGATTATCAACACGGCGTCGGTTGCTGCCTATGAGGGACAAATGGGCCAGGCGGCCTACAGCGCGAGTAAGGGCGGCATCGTGGGGATGACCTTGCCCATCGCTCGGGATCTTTCAACCATTGGTATTCGAGTGAACACGATTGTGCCGGGCCTGATCAATACGCCGCTTTTCAATGGTCTGACCCCCGAATTCGTTGAGTCACTATCGCAGTCGGTGCTCTATCCCAAGCGGCTTGGCCGACCGGAAGAAATTGCCCAGTTGGCCGCCGCAATTATTGATAACGACTACATTAATGGTGAATGTATCCGTATGGACGGCGGCATACGTATGCAGCCGCGCTGAGAGGAGGTAGATTATGAGTGAAGAATCAGTAGTACTCACTGACGAGGCCGATGGCGTTCTTGTCATCACGATCAATCGTCCGCAGGCCAAAAATGCAGTCAATCGTGCGGTTGCGGAGGGTATTGCAGCCGCGCTGGACCGGCTCGACAGCGATGATGCGCTACGGGTGGGTATCGTGACCGGCGCCGGCGGCACCTTTTGCGCCGGCATGGACTTGAAAGCATTTGTTTCGGGCGAGTTCCCTCAAATTGAGGGTCGTGGCTTTGGCGGCATGACGGAGCGCTCGGCAGACAAGCCGCTGATTGCCGCAGTTGAGGGTTATGCCCTTGCTGGCGGCTGTGAGCTGGCCATAGCCTGCGATCTGATTATTGCCGCCGAGAACGCCAAGTTCGGTATCCCCGAAGTCAAACGTGGTCTGGTCGCCGCTGCTGGTGGTTTGGTGAGGTTACCCTCACAGATCCCCTACCGCGTTGCCATGGAGCTCGCCCTCACCGGTGAATTCATGGACGCTGATCGGGCGATGGCCATGGGTCTGATTAATCAATTGACGACGCCTGGTGAGGCGCTGGCTACCGCGCGCGCATTAGCGGCACAGATCGCCGAAAATGGGCCCCTGGCCGTGAAGGTGAGTAAGGCCATTATCAAAGCATCACGCGATTGGAGCGACGATGAAGCCTTCACCAAACAACATGCGCTGACCCAGCCTGTATTTACCAGCGAAGACGCGATAGAAGGGGCAACGGCCTTCGCCGAAAAGCGTAAACCCGAGTGGAAGGGACGTTAAGGCGGGGTGATCGGATAAACTAGGCAGGACAGCTCTCCACCGGAGCGCTGTCCGTTCCTTGATGCGGGAGAGGAAGTATGACCCAAGGTGACCTCGACGCCTTTCGCAAGGTCGTTTCCCATGATCTGATGCAGGTTTATGTGCGACTGACGCTGTTGCTGGCGGTCGTTTGGTTTTCAATTCAGACCTTTGCGCCATTTCTTCCCCTGATTTTGTGGTCGCTAATTCTTGCCGTGTCACTCAATCCACTTAATCAATGGCTATCAAGCCGTCTGCACATTGGTGAGGGCAAATCGGCGACCCTCTTCGTCGCCCTTGGATTGATCATTATTGGCGTGCCGACAGTACTGCTCGGTGTGTCCTCAGCTGATCATTTGCGGGAATGGATCGCGATGTTCAGTGGACAGAAAGTGGTTGTCCCCGAGGCCAATCCGCAAGTGGCGAGCTGGCCCGTGGTGGGACCAACGCTTTTTGAGCTATGGCAGAGTGCGCACGAGGATTTGGTGGCGGCAGCCAAAATTGTTCAGCCGCAGTTGCTGTCGGGGGGCAAGATGCTACTGGGCGCAGTCGCCAATACGCTGCTGGCCCTCGTGCTCTTTTTCGTCGCGCTACTCATTGCGGGATTTATGATGGCGCACGCAGATAAAGGTGCTGACCAAACTCGACGAATGTTGGCGACCTTCGCGGATACCGCGCGGGGAGAGGAGCTTCAGGTGCTGGTCGTGGCCACCGTGCGGTCGGTCTCAAACGGTGTTGTGGGAGTGGCATTTTTGCAGGCGTTGGCACTCGGTATTGGATTCCTCGCTCTGGGGGCGCCTGCAGCAGGTGTACTGGCGTTGCTGGTCGTGTTTTTAGGGGTACTACAATTGCCCAGTTCTCTGGTTGTCCTGCCCGTGCTTGCCTGGATCTGGCTCGCCAGCGGCATTCCCACCCTCATGGCGGTGCTGGGATCGATCTACCTGGTTGCGGCGAGCCTGGCGGATGGATTCCTGAAGCCTTATCTGCTTGGGCGTGGCGTCGATACCCCCATGCCCATAGTGCTGATTGGCGCTTTGGGGGGTATGGCGGCAGAGGGCTTGATCGGTTTGTTTGTCGGTGCCGTGACGCTATCAGTGGGCTACAAGTTGCTGATGTCCTGGGTGGACCATAGCGTCACCGAGCAGAAAGCGTTGGAGGCGGCGCCCCCATCTTCAGAGGGATGAGGCTGCGCCCAACGTGGTCTGCTGAAGCCTCGGGTCCGTATGGCTGAAATGCGGGCTTGGGTGCTGGGATTTCGATGAAAATAAAAATGATGAATAAATTGATGGCGATCGTGCTGCCTCTGGCACTGACGGCGTGTATTGCCTCTGATAAAGAACACAGCGTACCGACGATGGTCCAAACAAGCACGGGGCGGGTTGCGGCTGAGCCCGTCGCTGAGGGCGGGTTTGCTTATCGGGATATTCCCTATGCAAAGCCGCCCGCTGGCCGCCTGCGTTGGACCGCTCCCGAGCCATTGGATACCCCTGAACGGGATATTCAAACACTCGCTACTCCCGTGATGTGTCCGCAACCCCAAAGTATGGCGTCGGGCCTCGATGATGGGGAGTACCTCGGATCGGAAGACTGCCTGTATCTTGATATT
>Ga0181559_10007129_pt1 | contig 10438 bp, 3 predicted proteins | sample 011ome_21_FD_133752 | JGI IMG/M metagenome (GOLD analysis project Ga0181559, IMG submission 133752) | Coastal salt marsh microbial communities from the Groves Creek Marsh, Skidaway Island, Georgia - 011508AT metaG (megahit assembly) | ecosystem: Environmental > Aquatic > Marine > Intertidal zone... | reverse complement strand
TCCCTCCTCCGCCTCTAGCTCCCACAGGTTCGGCGGCGCGTCGAAGAGCGGCGGCGCCGGCCGCGCGGGTGGAGACACCGAGACCGACACGCTCATCTCCGTCTCCGCGGGCCCGCGCCGTTTTTGTTTCGCGTCGGGCGCGTCGCGCGCCAACGCCGAGCGCCCGTTTTCGTCGTTTTTGTCGTTTTTGTCGTCAGAGACGGATCGAGACATCCCGTCTCCCGAATCGAGACATCCCGTCTCGAACGCGCGCGATTCGTACGCGCGCTGCAGAAGCGCCTGCGTCTCCGCCTCGCGTCGCTCATCCGGCGGATGCTCATCCGCCGCGTCGTACGCGGTCGCGTCGTACGCGACGCGACCGTGGCCGAAGAACCCGATCTTCGATCGCTCCGGGGCGTCGGTTACTTCAGCGTCGAAAACGCTCCGGACGCGTCCGCCGCCGAAAACACTCCCGCCGTCCGGCGACGGGAATCTCCCGTCCTCGAATCCCGCGCCGCGGAATCCCGCGCCGCGCGCCTCCCGCGCGGCGTCCGCCTCGTCCCCCCCGGCCGGCTCGCTCTCCCGGAACCGGCGCACGTTCCGCAGCATCTCGCGCCCGGACTCGCCCGGCTCCCAGGTCGGGTACCGCGCGGTGAATGACAAAAACGACTTCTCCATCTTCCCCTGCTTGCTCCGCGCGGGCTTCCGCGCCGTGCGCGGCGCGCCGTACTTGCCGTTGCCGTGCTTGGCAAAGTCAAACGCCGCCAGCGAGCACGTGGCGCCGACGCCGCCGGCGTGCGTGGTGAATTGCCGCGCGAACTGCACAATCTCCGGCGCTCGAGTGGAGAGCGGCCCCCACAGCAGAAACGGCGTGACGAACACCGACACGAGCTCCTCCAGAAACACCGCGCTCTTGAACCGAAACAGCTCGGAGAACTCGCGTTCGGTGGTTTTGCGGTGCGCGACGTCGCGCCAGCGCTTGGGCAGAAAGTGCGTGTGTCGCGTCGTCTCCGCCATCCAGCGCCGCGGCTCGAACGCGCGCGTCTCCGTGTTGTCTCCGGAGAGGTTACGGCAGAACGCCAGGACCGCGCCGGCCACCGCAGTGTGCCACAGCAGGTCGCGCCCGAACACCTCGGCGTGCAGCAAGCGGTCGTCCAGCAGAAGCGTGCACGCCAGCGCGAAGGCGACGAAGGCGCCGACGACGTACGACGCGAATTTGGCGGCGAGCGCCGCGACGGGGGAGGAAAACTGCGCGACGTATTTCGTCGCCGGCCTGTGCGCCGCCTTGAGCCTCTGGTCCAGGAAGTGCGGGAGCTCGTTGAACTCGCGCATGTGCCAGCGCGCGAGCGTGGACCACTGCCGCTGGCCGGCGCTGCCCGGGTCGTGGTAGAAGCGCTCGACGTGGTGCAGCAGGAAGAACACGACGAGGAAGGCGGCGACGAAGGGCGAGAGCGCGAGGTTCACCGCCGCCAGGACGCGCATGCGATGACGCAACGCGTCGACGTCGTAGAACTGCGGCCGGATCGAGAAGTCGTCGTCGAACATGCCCGTGAAAATAGCCTGGCGCACGTTCCACTCCACCGTCTTCGTGAACCAGACGCGCTGCCGGAACGCGGCGAGCCCGGGGGGGGCCCAAGAGCGGACGAACGTTTTTCGGGACGCGCGCTCGCGGCGCGCGGCGTCGAAACGCAAACCGAGCACGTCGCGGTTCAGCATCCCCAGCAGGTAGTTCTCCTCGCGCAGGATGCGCGCGACGATGTCGTGCTCGTTCAGGTCCTTCGCGATGCACAGGCGCGTGGTGGCCTGCAAGTGCACGACGCGCGCCACAACCTCGGGCCACGCCACGGTCTGGATGTCGCCGTCCGAGAGCTGCAGCTTGCGCGCGCAAAAGGCGCGCATCTCGAGCAGCGGCTTGAGGTCCGCCGCCAGCCGCGCGAGGGACCAGAGAAGGTACGCCGTGAACAGCGCCAGGTACGCGAGCACCAGGAAGTTGGCGACGAAGCCCCTGTGGTGTAAGGGCGCGGCGTACGTCGCGTCCCGCAAAATGTCGCACGTGTCCTTCTCGACGGCGCCGGGCGCCGCGTCGGCGCTCGGTGCGCGCCGCGTGGAGCCGGCGCTCCGGAGACTCGCCTCGGCGCACTCGGTTCTGAGCGTCTCCCAGTCCACGTACAGCAGCAGGAACGCGCTGAACGCGATGGTGAAGCCCAGGGTGAGCACGTTGACGACCCGGGACGTCACGATGCACCAGAAGCCCTTGCCCTCGAAGTACGAGTACAGAGCGGCGAACCATTTGTCGAGATTCTCGATGCGGAGCGACGCGTGGCTCCCGCGCTCGTCGAGCGTGAACGGCGCGTTCGCGGACTCGGGGTCGAGCCGCGTCGACGGGTCGAGTTCGCGCGCCTCGGCCTCGTCCACGTCCTCCAGCATGGAAGGGAGCGCGGCGTAGTCGTGGTCGTTCATCCCGCGCGTCCGGAGCAGGGACGACCCGAGGCCCGACATGCGCAACCGCCGGGCGCGAGTTCAAACTCGCGCGACGACCCACAAAAGCACCCGCGGCGTGAGATCCCGAAGTGAAGTCTCTCACGACCGATCCGGCGCGAACTCCGACCGCCTGACCACGCGCGTCTTCGGCCTGGAAGTGACTAGGCGCGACACCTGCGCGCGCGCGACAGCGCGGGAAACGTCGTGGGCCCGCCGCGTCGAGTGCGCGTGCCTCGGCGCGTCCCGTTGACGAAGCTATCCGAGTTTTCTTTTCCCGGGAAAATTCGCGAGATCCGCTGCCGAGTCAGTTGTACAAGTCGTTCGCGTCGACGCACGACAGGCGGATTGCAGTGGTCCGCGCGCGCGGACTGGCTGATGAGAATGAGAAGGTGGAATCGTCGCGCGACGATTCGTCGTACCGAAAGTATTCATACGTTATCACACGAACGTACCGCCGTACCGCCTACCTCATCGCCCGAAAACACACTCTCTGATCACTGATCAGCCACTGATCACTCTCCCACCCCGGTCACGAGCGCGTGCGCCCCGAAGAGCACGAAGAGCGCGCCGCCGGTGACGGCGACGGCGCGCTCGGACACGCGCGTCGCCATGTGCTTCCCCCCGATCACCGCGGCGCCGGTGCACACGGCGTGCCCCAGGACGCCCCCGAGCGTCACGCCGAACGGGTCCTCGGACGCGGCGAGGCCTATGGTGGCGATCTGCGAGCGGTCCCCCCACTCCGCGAGGAACGTGATCACGAACGTCTCCGCCAGAACGCTCGACGAGAGAAGCGCGCGTTTCGCTTTCGTCCTGGACGAAGAAGACACCTTGGCATCGGCCAGCTCCTTCTCCGTCTCCGCCAGCTCCTCCCGCATGCCGCCGCCCTCCCACGCGAGCAGCGACTCGTACAGGCTCCTGCACCCGAAGAAGAAGAACAGCGCCACGGCGAGGTAGTGCGTGTAGGTCTTCGAGATGAGCGCGGGCGCGGCCCACCCCAGCGCCGCGCTCAGCGCGGTCATCACCCCGAGCGCGCCGACGGCGCCGGCGAACACGGTGGCGCGGGAGTGGCGCATCGCCATGATGGCGGCGATGAAGAACGTCTTGTCCCCGATCTCGCTGATGAGGATCATCGTCCCCGACTTCACCGCGCCCTCGAAGAACTCGGCGGTGGAACTCATCGTGCCGGTCGAGGCAGCGGCGGTGCGCGCGGGTGTCTCAGAGCATTGCGAAAACCCAAAAAAACCTCAAAAAAGTTCGGCCGGAGCCTCGGAGATCGTCCATGGATCGTCCATGTCGTGGCGCGACGATTTCGCGGCCGGCAATCGAGTCCTCCCGTGACGCGGAAAAAGTTGTGTGGGTGTTGGAAAACCACGGCGCGCCATTCGTCGGGGGCGCGGCATGGGGGAGCGCGCCGGGGAGACGAGCGCGTTGCTGCCTCGGGGCGGCGTCGGGTCGGGGGTCGAGGTTCACGCGGAGACGCGCGAAGGGCGCGACGATGCGCCGGTGGTGTTCCAGTCGTGCTACCCGAACAAGCGGTACCGCCGGTGGGTGCTTCTGCTGTTGTTCCTCATCGCCACCCTGCAGACGACGGATCGGAACATACCCGCGATCTTGCTCCCGAAGATCGGCCCGGAGTTCCACATGACGGACGCGGACGCGGGCATGCTCAACGGCGCGGCGTTCGTGCTGATATACGCGCTCGCCACCATCCCCCTCGCGAGGCTGGCGGACATGTGCGGCCGGAAGTACCTCCTCGCGGGCTCGTTAGTGGTGTGGTCCTCGCTCACGTCGCTCAGCGGGCTGTCGCGGAACACCTCGCAGCTGTGCTTCCTGCGCGTCGGCATAGGGCTGGGCGAAGCGGGGTGCACGCCCGCGGCGCAGTCGCTCATCGCGGCGATGTACGGCCCCGGCGAGCGCGCCAGCGCGATGGCCGTGCAGCAGCTGGGCCTCGCCGCCGGCGCCGCCGCCGCCAACCTGCTGGGCGGGCTGCTGGTCGACCGCCTCGGGTGGCGCGGGGTCTTCGGGGTGATGGGCGTGCCCGGGTTCGTGCTGGCGGGCTTGCTGCTGCTGACGCTGGAGGACCCGCCCACGGCGACGCGCGGGAAGTACGGCGACGCGCGTGGCGTCGGGGCTTCCGGGGACGGAGCTTCTGGGGACGGAGCTTCCGGGGACGAATCGGAGGCGGCGCTCGCGGGGCCGGGGCCGGGGCCCGCCGGCGCCGGCGCGACGCGCGCTTCGTCTTCGTCGTCGCGGGCGGCGGCGAAGGGGAACCGGTCCGCCGGGAGTTCTTGGTCGCGCGTGATCACCGACGGGAGCTTCTGGCGCGACATGTGGGACGGGATCGTCGAGTGCGCGACGCACCTCGGTCGGAAGCCGTCGTTCATCCACCTCTCCGTCGGCGTGATGATCCAGGTTGGCGTCGGGCTGAGCATCATGGCGTTCCTCCCGATGTTCCTCGTACGCGTGCACGGCATGTCCACGAGGGACGCGGGCGTGCAGATCGCCGAGATCGGGGGCGTGTTCGGTGGGGTCGGGATCGTGGCGGGCGGCGTGGTGGGCGACTACCTGGTGCGCACGTCGGGGGACCAGCGCTGGATGCTGTGGTTCATCCTGGGGTGCAACGTGGTCGCCGCGCCGCTGATGGTGGCGGCGGCGCTGGTCGAATCGACCGAGACGTCCGTGTACATCTCTTCGGCGGTGGTGGCGCTTTTCATGGTCATGGTGGGGCCGCCGGGCGCGATCGTGCAGTCGTTGGTGCCGGACCGCATGCGCGCCACGGCGGCGGGCTTCTTCGGCGTGGTGGCCAACCTGGTGGGCGGCTCGCTCGGGCCGCTCGCCATCGGCAGCCTGTCCGACGCGCTTCGCGGCCGCTACGGCCGCGAGAGTATTCGGTACGCGCTCGCCTACTCCATGCTGTTCTGCGTCTGGGGCCAGGTTCACTGGTACCTCGCGGGGCGCGCCATGCCCGGGGACGTGCTCGAGACGAACGTCCATGTAGTGACGGACGGGGCGCACGAGGAAGGGGAGGAGGACGAGGAAATGGGCGAAGAGACGCGACGCGCGAGGTAGACTGTAGACGTACAGTACATACCGTAGTTACGTAGATTCCTTTCGTAGTTCCTTTTCGGCGTCGCCGCGCGCGCGCGCTTTCGTAGTCGCTCACGCGCTCGCGGCGCTCTCGGTGCTATCACGGCTTCTCCCGCAACCACGGCTTGAGCGACGCGAACGCGCCCTTGTAGGACAACCCCGGGTGTTTGGCGAAAACGGCCGAGACGAGCGCCTGTGCGCCCGACTGCGTCAGGCCCGCGCGCGCGGCGTCGTCTCCGTTTGCCGCCAGCTGCATGACCACGCCGCCGATGCAGTGCGCCACGCCCTCGTGCTCCTTCGAGTCCTCCCACTCGTCCTCACAGTGCTCGAACAACCCGCGGTCGATCAGGCGCTTCTCTAGCTGCGTACCGGAGCGCGAGCCGAGGCGCAGCAGCGCCCACAGCGTCGCCAAGCCGGCGTGCTGCACCTGCACCACGCCCGGGGTCTCAGCCAGCACGTCCAGCAGCGTGTGCGCAGCCGAGCCCGAGGCGACAGCCTCGGCGTCGCGGAGCGCGCGCACGACGCCCGCGCTCGTGCTGGTCGCGAGTACGCGCAGGAGCTGCAGCGCGGCGTCCGGGCCGGGCTGCAGCATGGGCTTGCCGTCGCCCTTGGTCTTGCGCTCGACCCACATATCCATCGCCGCCGCCGCCGAGCCCGGCGCGCCCAGCGACGCGACGAGGAACGGCCGCCCGCCGCCCTTCGCCGTCAGGTTCAGCAGCGCCGCGTGGCACCGCAGCCGCCGGCGCCAGTCCAGCCGCGCGTCCGCGGACATGTTCACCAGCGCTTTCAGGCAACGTCTACGCGCCAAGTACAGGTCCGCGTGGATCGTCTCCGCGGACTTGACGTTCCGCGTCGCGGCGCCGGGCGCCGCGGCGGCGCGCCCCGAGAGTTTCGCCGCCGCTTTGGCGGTGACGTTGGAGGTGCCGGCGTCGGCGTACCTGCGCGCCGGCTCGGGCTTCGCCTTCGGCCCGGGCTTCTCGAGCCGGCGGCGCAGGTCCGCCACGCGGGCCGAGACCGCCTCGAACGCCCTCCTGGCCTTGCCCCCGACGCTCACCACGGAGTCGGCGTCGTCGTCGTCGTCCGCGTCCTTGGTGAGGTCGTGCTCGAGCTTGCGGAACGAGTACGAGACGGCGAAGCTCAGCGTCGCCACGAACGCGCCCGCCGCGGCGGCGAGCACGCCCCAGCGCGAGAACGTGACGTTCGTGACGAACGCGACGAAATCCACGGGGAACATCGCGATCGCCGCGCCCCAGGAGCGCTGGTTCGCGCGCTTCGCGGCGAGCGCCTTCTGCTTGCGCAGCAGAGCCTCGCGCTGGCGCATCTTCTCGGCGAGCTCGCGCTTCGCCGCCGCCAGCTCCGCCTCCTCCTCCGCCTTGAGCTGCGTCTCCTCCAGGTCAAGCAGGTAGTCCGCCTGGGGGGTCAAGCCCGCGTTCGAGTCCGCGAGGGCGACGTCCGCCGCGAGCGCCTCCAGCGCGTCGTATTGCTTCTGCTCAGCCTTGCTCCTGCGCCGGCGCCCGTCGCGGCGCGCCTCGGCGCCGCCGGCGGCCATCCGCGCCTTGGCCTCCGCCAGCCGCCGCTTCAGCCGCGCGGCTTCCGCCAGCATCTCCGTCTGCGGGTCCGCGGTGGTGTTGCACAGGCCGGTGGTCTGCAGCACGAACGTGGGCGCGACGCAGCACGCGCCCTTGTCGTCCCGCGCCGCGGGCGGGTCGCGGCACTTGCCGTCGCACCCAAACGCGCTCGAGCCGCCGCACACGCCGCGGCAGTCCACGGCGTCCGCGCCGCGGCAGCGCCCGGCGCAGTCCCTCACGGCGCCCGAGTCGCACACCTCGTCGCAGCCCATGACGCCCGGCCCGTCGCACCGCACGATCTCGCGCGTGCCGCAGTGGTTGACGCGCGCGCGGTAGCCGGACCCGCACCGCGCGCTGCACGCCCCCCAGTCGCTCCACAGCGTCTTGCGGCACTTCTCGCCCCAGCGCAGGCGCTCGAGCGTCGGCGCCTCCGGCACCTCGAGGTCGCCGCGCAGCTCTGGGTAGGTGCAGAAGTACACCGCCGGGCGCACGACCGTCGCGACGAAAAACCTGTAGACGTTCACGGGGAACATGTACACGGGGCGCGCCGTTCGCGCCCACGAACGGAACGCGGGGCCGAGCTCCTCGCCGACGGATTCCTCGAGCGTGAAGTAGGCGTCCTCGGCGGCGTCCGTGACGGCGTCCTTGGCGCCGACGAAGACGGGCTCGAGCCCGTCCCAGACGAAGTCCCAGAACGGGAGCACGAACACCACCACCGGCCGCACGATGGTCCACGACAGAAACGCGACGTTCACGGTGTTGCGCCAGGTGAACGCGGCGGACGCCGCGACCTTGGCCCAGGCGACGTCGAGCTGCAACTCCGTCGCCGCCGCGTCGGCGAAATCCTTCGCCAGGGGCGCGGAGGTGTCCACGGCGTACCACGCCGCTTTCTGCGCGACCCAGCCCGTGCCGGCAACGGCGTCGAGGGACTTGCGGCAGGCGAGGCGCGTCAGGTGGTGGCTCGTGGACGAGACGCCGAGGAAGCGGTCGAGGTTGTAGACGTCGGCGAGCACGCCGTCGCCGAAGAGCGCATCCTTAGCGAGCTTGAACGAGTCATGCTGGTTCTGCACCGTCTCCGGCACGCCCGCGTCCGAGGCGAACACGGAGTTGTACGCGGTGAGCACGAGCGCCACGATGGCGTAGGCCTGCACGATCGCCCACACCGCGGTGAGGGGAGACGTTCCTTGGGTGCCTTCGTCCCCGGGGCGCACGTTCTCGCGATGGACGTTCTTGCGTCCCAAACGCGCGAGCACCGTCTTGGTCGCGCGCGAGGCGACCGTCGGGCCCGCCATCGTCGCCGCCTCCGGTCGGCGCGGGCGAGGGGCGGGGGACGGCGCGTCGAACGGGCGACGCGCGGGGAGTTGTGGCTGCGGAGGCAGACGCGACGCCGGTCGAGCGAGCCATTTGGAAAAAAACACGGACACTAGCCTGTACAGGCTAGCGCGAGAAATCCAGACTGTTTGTGCGTTAACTATACCGGCAACACCCTTGTGAGACTAAATAGCTATACGCATTGACCCGCCTCGCAAACATCGCGAACCGGCACTCCACGACTCTTCGGAATTCGGCACTCTCGATCGAGATCGGGCAATCGGCGGGCCGCGTCCCGATCAGATCGGGCAGCGCAACCCACCTTTGATTCGCGAGCGATGGGCGCCAAGGAGACGCACCCGCTTGCGAGCGCGCTGGGCGCGCTCGCGCGCGTCCTCGGCTTGGCCATCGCCTGTTTCTTCGCGTACGACATCCGGCTCTACGCCGTGCGCGAGTACGGGCGCATCATCCACGAGTTCGATCCGTGGTTCAACTTCCGCGCGACGCAGTACCTCGCGGACAACGGCTGGGCCAAGTTCAGCCGGTGGTTCGACTACATGTCGTGGTACCCGCTCGGGCGCCCGGTCGGCACCACCATCTACCCCGGCATGCAGGTCACCGCGGTGGCCATCTGGAGGACGCTCGGCGCGCTTGGCGAGTCCTTCCGGATGTCGCTCAACGACGTCTGCGTGTTTTTCCCGGCGTGGTTCGGCGCGGTTGCCACGCTGCTCACCGGACTGCTCACCGCCGAGTGCAGCGGGGACAAGAACGCCGCGGTCGTCGCGTCGCTCGTGATGTCCATCGTGCCCGCGCACACCATGCGCAGCGTCGCGGGCGGGTACGATAACGAGAGCCTCGCCGTGACGGCGATGGTGCTCACCTTCTTCGCCTGGTGCCGCGCGCTGCGCGACCGGAAGAGCTGGCCGATCGGCGCGCTCGCGGGTTTGGCGTACGTTTACATGGTCGCCGCCTGGGGGGGGTACACCTTCGTGCTGAACATGGTGGGCCTGCACGCCGCCGTGCTGGTGCTCGTGGGCAAGTTCGACGGCGCCACGCACAAAGCCTACTCGCTCTTCTGGATCGTCGGCACGCTCGGCGCGATCCAGTTCCCGGTCGTCGGCCTGGCGCCCATCAAGAGCATGGAGCAGCTCGGGCCCGCGCTGGTGTTCCTTGGGTACCAGGTGCTTGAAATCACCGAGCGCGTCGCGAAAACGAAGGGGCTCGTCGGGCACGCCAAGTGGCGGTTCCGGATCCGGTGCTACGCGATGGCGGCGGCGTGCGTGTTGGCGATGGCGGCGGCGCTCGCGCCCACCGGGTACTTCGGCCCCCTGTCCGTGCGCGTCCGCGGCTTGTTCATCAAGCACACCAAGACGGGTAACCCGCTCGTGGACTCGGTCGCCGAGCACCAGCCCGGCTCGGCGGACGCGTACGTGCGGTACCTGAACTTCCCGTTCTACGTCGCGCCCGTCGGCTTCGCCATCGCCTGCGCGCACTTCCTGCGGACGAAATCCGCGGCGGCGCTGTTCCTGCCGCTCTACGCGGTCGTGGCGTACTACTTCGCGAACCGCATGGTGCGCCTGATCATCTTCCTCGGGCCTATCGCGTCGTGCCTGTCCGGCGTCGCCGTCGGGCACCTCTTGGAGCAGGTGGCCGGGAACCTCGCCTGGTTCGCGGCGGGGGGACGCGAAGACGAGGCGCGGGTAAAGACGCCGTCTTCGAAGCCGGGAAGCAAGGGAGGCAAGGGAGGCAAGGGAGGCAAGGGCAGGCCGGCCTCTTCTTCCGCTTCCGAGACCGCGGCTTTGGTGGACGCGTACGAGCTCAAGATCGCCGAGCCTGTGCGCCGACTGTGGAACGGCAAGCCCTCGCGCGTCGCGCGCGTCGCGGTGGCGCTGACGTTGCTGTCTTTGGGGTCATCGCGGGTCGCGTCGTTCTGGAGCTACTCGCACGACATCGCGCGGGGCATGTCCCAGCCCTCGGTGATGTTCAAGGGCCAGCTCAACGACGGGCGCACG